>Ga0187893_10003773_pt1 | contig 29943 bp, 16 predicted proteins | sample MA1701074metaG_FD_139574 | JGI IMG/M metagenome (GOLD analysis project Ga0187893, IMG submission 139574) | White microbial mat communities from a basaltic lava cave in the Kipuka Kanohina Cave System on the Island of Hawaii, USA - MA170107-4 metaG ...
CCCATATATATGAGGGCTCCGATCTGGCCCGGCTGGGCGGCCAGGGCCTGGCGGGCTGCCGTCAGGTCCGTCTGGTGGCGGGCATAGACGTCGCGCATCGCGCCCGTCGCGCTATCGACCCGGAGCTCCGACGCTCGATCGGCGAGATGCGCCCAGACCTCCCCCTGGTCGGCCCGGTGCCCCCGCCCGGCACGCACTGACTGGCTCACGTGGGCCGCCTTGCGCACGCGGAGGGAGGCGTAGAGCGAGGCGTCGCCTGGGCGGAACTGGCGGCCGCGATAGCCCCAACGCCCCTGCTCCACGCAGCTCACGGGGATGGTCACCTCCGTGTGCGCGGCGACCAACACGGTGGTGTTGAGGATCCGGTTCTGCTTGGCGCCGATCAGCTCCTCGCCGTCCAGTAGCAGCAGAGATTGGTCGGCCCCGTTCGCCACCTTGAGGAACGGGACGCTGCCCGCCTCGCTCACCTCGGCGATGCGAGCGCGCTCGCCGGCCTCTTCCAGGGTGAGCCAGTCGGGGTCGTCGAGATTGGGAGCGAGGAGTGGGATGACGGCGAGGGCGCCGTGGGTGACGGGCTCCCCGGTAAGAATTGTGGCGAGGAGCTGGTCGACCTCTGGGACTTCGTGAAGCGTTGGCATGGGGCGAATCCTCCTTTGGCGTTGTGGAGGACCCAGCGTGTATCGGAACTGTGACAGGGAGGGTCACGGCAGATGGACAAACTCCCTTCCATCCGCCAGCCATCTAGGCACGAACGCCCATAGACGTCAGCAGCGCGTTTGCCCACTTCGCGCGGCCCAACGCCCACGCCGACATGTTTACGGCAATCCCCGGAACTGCTGAATGCAGCGCATTCGGGAGGAAGCTGACATAGGCAGGGTTATAGCCCCTTTGTCCCGGACACCATGCCCCAAAGTGTGGCGGGAGATCGTGAGGTGCCATCTCCATCTGGTTGAGCTGCACCAGGACTTGGTCCAGCCGCGCTTCGTCCGACAATTGATGCGGCAGCTGCAACAGGCAAAAGAGCCCACCTCCCAGCTCCGGATGAGGTTGATCTGCCTGCAGTTGCCAGAGCGCGGTGTCGTGATCCCCGGCCACCGCGCTGACGGCACCTTCTCGGAGACCGAATTCAGCGGTCAGCCCGAGGCCGCCCGTGGTACAGACGCTCACCCTCGAAAGATAGCCTTTGACCTGCTCGAAGTCGCTCTCCACCCAGGCGGACGCGGATTTCTCGCCCTTTTCTGGGCCGAACGCCCGGCGCATCGCCCCGAGCAACGAGCTGGTACCCAGAATGACCGAGAACAGGAGCATCGGGATCTGGATGTCGCCCGCCTGCTCGGCTTCATACAGGGTCAGGCGCGATCCAACAAAGACGTCTCCACTGTCAACGGTGAGAGCCCCCAGGGTAGCGAATTTGTTCATCCCGGCCGTCATTTCTGGCTTGGAGAACAGGGCCGCAACTTCTCGAGGCAGGGCAGTCCGCACCTGGACGACGGCCTCGAGCGGGCCGTCCTTTGATTCGCGAGCCGCCGGACGAACGACATCGACGTGCGTCGAGAAGTTCGGGTGCTCGACAATCAGTGAATCGCCCTGTCGCGTAACCTTGAGCTTGGTCGCCGAAAGCGCGACGACCAAGCGCTCCCATGACACACCCAAGGGGCGCGCCTCGCGTTTTTTCTTCCAGAACATGCTAGGTCCCCCTCATGTCGGCTCGGCACCCTTTAATAGAGAGGTCAGCCAGGGTAGAGGTCGCCGTGAACTCGAGCTCCTACGAGCTTATCTTGTCTGGATTTTCCGTCCTGGACCGATTGCCCCTCCTTCTCACGGGCAACCAGGGTATCTGGCAGCCGTAACAGGGACGGGCACACCTCGGCGTTGGGTTGCCCGACGGTGCTCCTCTCCCCTGTCTCGCAGTGTGACCTTCCCTGTCTCAGCTCGAGGGCATCCTCGCGTCAACAGGAGGTGGCCAATGAACGAGGGTGAAATGCTCGCACTCGGTGAAGCGCTGGCCCGGACGTCGGATGTGCTGCACCCGGGCGAATGCATCTCTTTCTGTGACTATCTCGAGCGGGTCTCGCAGCGATGGATGCGGCCCGCGACGGTGTTCGGGGAGAACAAGGGCTTCACGGTTTCCGTCGACGGCCGGCTAGTGGAAGGACCCGCCTCCACGCTTTCCGTCACGGCGAAGAGCCGCGTCGTCCTCTATCGGCGACAGGGGGCCGCCCTGGACGTGCTCACCCGGGGCGTGGTCCGGCGGATCTGGTTGAACTGACTGAGTGCAACGGCTTGACCGAGACGAGCACCTTTCATAGAGTGGATGAGCAACAGTATCCAGAGAGGCGCAGAGGGTTCTGGCCCTGTGAAGCGCCCGGCAACCTGGTGGAACGCCATCAAGGTGCCAATGCCAGCCCGGCAACGGGGACGATACGGCTCGAGCCGAGTAATCATCGGTGCGCCGACCCCTCCATCCGGAGGGGTTTTTCGTTTGTCCCACCCGGGCACCGTGGCCAGAGCCTTCCCGTCAGGGAGGAACACGTCATGCCGCAGAAGATGTGGAAGCACCGGTGCCCGAAGGGTGGTGGAGGCCTGTCCTGGAGTGGATCCCCGGGTTGCAGTACCTGTGGTGGCACAGGCGAGTACGACGGCTGGCATCCCCGGATGCACGAGGCGATGGCCCGGTACCAGAGCAGGTACGGGTTGAAGCCCATCGGCCCGCACCGGAAGATGGCCGACGAGCTACTCGGCTCGATAAGTAAGAAGTGCGAGCCGTGCGGCGGGCGGGGCCTGCACGACACGGCGAACGGTAGCAGCTGGCAGGTGTGCGAGGCCTGCCGAGGGTTCGGGTCGTTCTTCACCCGGCCGGCTTACGAGATCCAGGCACTGAGGCGTCGGGTCCTGGCGAGTTATCCGGATGCTGCCGCAGACCCGGTTCCGAACTTCTTCGCCGGGGAGCCCGCCCTCAATCTCGCCAAGCAGGAGATGGTCGACCTCTCCCAGCCGCGTGTTGAAGCGAACCTGGCAGCCCCTTGCCCCATGTGTGGGGAAAAGCGCCAGGTGGTGAAGAGCGACACCAAGCCCGGCGCGTTGGCGTGCTTCTGCACGCGCTCCCCCGACAAGCCGGGTCTCGACCTTCTGATTCCAGATGGCGCGTGGCAGCAGGACGTGCTGGCCCTGCTCCCGCCACCCGAGGACACCGCCCACCTCGACAGGGTCTGGCGGCTCGCCGCCGACTCGTCGCCGATGGAAAAGCTGACGCTTTGGCACCCGACGGATGCAGGCGACCTGGAGCTGCGTCGCTTTCTCCTCGACTTCGGACACCGGATACTGGGCGCGGCGCCACCAGACAACGGCATTCTCAAGGAGCTTGCCTTCAAGGACGGCGTGACGGGACTCTACAACCGTCAGTTCTTCTCGATCCGGCTCGAAGAAGAGGTCGCCCGCCATCGCCAATCCCGCCATCCCGTAGCGGTGGTCCTGCTGCACCTGGACGGGCTCGGGCACATCAATGACGAGCTGGGGCGTGTCGTGGGCGACGAGACCCTACGCGCGGTGGCTGAGATCCTCCTGAAGCAGACTAGGGGCATCAACGTGGTGTCCCGCTATGACGGCAGCCTATTCGCCATCGTGATGGTGGGGACGTCTCTGGCGGGGGCACGGCTCTACGTGGAGCGCATCCGGTACGTCCTGTCCGCCGCGACGTTCGGCCACGGACGTCCCATCACCGCTCGCTTCGGCACCGCCAGCCTTCCCGAAGAAGGGGCGATGACCGGCCAGGACCTCGTTCAGCGCGCCGACCAGCGGCTTCGGGCTGCAAGACTCGCCCGTTGATAGAGCTCCTTGCCGTCCAGCAGCAGGAGGCGCCGGTCGGCCCCGTTCGCCATCGTGAGGAACGGGACCGTGCCGGCCTCGCTCACCTCCGTGACGCGGGCGCGCTCAGCTGCGCGACCTTGGGGAACTTCGTGGAGCGCGGGCCTGGGGCGGATCCTCTCCGGCGCGTCGAGAACCAGCGCGTCCACGACCTGTGACAGGGAGGGTCACGCATCAGACGGAATATTCGCCCCTTTCCTCCCGCTGGACCTGTGACCTTGGCTGTCGCGGTCACCCGGCAGACTGTGGCCAGTAGAGTCGACCTCTCTCGAGGAGGCATTCATGCATACGTTCTGCTCCGCTCTGCGCAACAGCGTTCTCGTGCTCCTGCTCGTCGCGTCGCTGGCCGGCTGCACCACGTCGCGCATCCCCAAGCCCGCGTCCCGGCTCGGCCCCGGGGTTTATCAGGGCACTGGCTTCCTCGTCCGCCCCGACGGGCTGGTGCTGACCGCGTATCACGTCGTGGCGGAGGGCAACAGAATCAAGGTGCGCTGCCAGGGTTACGATCTGGTGCCCGCGAAGCTCGGCGAGCACAGCCGCACCATGGACCTGGCCGTGCTTCACACCGGGCTGACCGGAACACCCTATTTGCCGCCGGCCGATCCTCGCTCCGTGCGGCCCGGCGATCCGGTCTTTTCCATGGGGTTCCCCTCGGCGAGCTACCTGGGCACGGATCCCAAGTACTCCAATGGAGCGGTCAGCTCGCTGACCGGCGGTGGGCGTGAAGCCACGCTGATGCTCATCAGCGTGCCGACGCAGCCGGGAGGCTCCGGCAGTCCGTTGCTCACGATGGACGGTGCCGTGGTCGGCGTGGTGACGGCCGGAACGAGCGAGGAGGAGTTCATGCGAGATTCCGGCGCGCTACCCCAGAACCTGAACTGGGCGGTGAAGATGGAGTACGCGACACCGCTCTACGATCCGCCGAGCGGGCCGGACAGCCGCGCGGCCGCACGGACCCCGCGCGAGGTTGCCGACCGGGCCGCGCGCGCCGTGTGCATCGTGGTGGCGGGGCCATGGCGAGATCTTCCTGAGGGCAGGTGCCTGCGGCCCGACTGTCCGGAGAAACCCCGCAGCCTGAGACAAAGGAGGACATGCGCAATGAGCGAAGCACCTGAAAACCAGCAAGCAGAGTCGGCGACCCACGCGCCGTTCCGGCTGGGCTGCAGCGGATGCGGCGCCGACATCGACGCACCAGACCGATACTTCACCCTGGGTCCGGTAGCCCTCGTGCCCCACGCCAACCAGGCCCTGATCTCGGTCCGCTGCCTGACCTGTGAGACAGACCACGAGCTGGCGATCTGGACGATGGACCAGCAGCGGTTCATCTCCGAGGCTGGGCCCGAGGCGTTCCAGGCCGAGGATTCTCAGGTCGTCGCGCTCTTGGAGCGCTACGAGCAGCTGGTCCAGGAGTATCGGCGTGACGTAGACGCCCAGTACGAACAGCGGGAGGGCTGGCCCGCGGTCGATCTCTCGGGGCTGGGGGTCGAGATCGCGATCGACCGCTTCTTCGCTCCGTCCATGGGAGCGCTGGCGGCCGCCCGCGGGTTACGCCAAGCGGTGGCCGAACGCCCGGGCGCCCAGCCGCCTGGCATCGTTCTGCTCGGCCAGTACAAGTGTGTGCTGAGCTTCGACGAGACGCCGCAGGCCTCGTACCCCTACGCGCTGCACCTAAGCGTGGGCAACACCGTCGTCCCGGCGCACCTGCCGAGCTACGCCCTCCACTGGCTCGTCTCCCTCTTCTTCACGCCTGGCGAGGTGCCCCTGCTGCTGGCGCAGCCTGGCCAAACGGTCCCGGTCATCCACTACTACTTGCCGGCCTACGAGCCGGACTTGAACCCGTGCTGATTGGCCGCGGGCGGCCCGGACGGAACTCTGCGCGCCCGCTGAGCCGGTCCGGTAACGTCTTGGACGAACGCCAGCGATGAACGCGCTCACGATGATCCAGCGCTGCGGGACGGGCCAGTCGGGCCATCGCTCGATCCGCGGGATCGGCGCGATAGCCACGATGCCAAGCGGTTGCTCGATCAAGGAGACGACCACAACTTCATCATCCTTCACGCGGACGAGGCGAAGAACTATTTCGTCCAGTTTGCGGGCTCGCGCGGCGAGGCAATTGTCCGCGGAGAGGCCGTCAGCAACCTGTACCTGGAGCCCGTCCACATGCTGGACCCGAAGCGTTCGAAGGCGCTGCGCGCGCTCGGCTGGAACCCGCCCACGCCGGGCCAGAGCCCGAACTTCTACCGTGACTGGGACGCCCGTGACGCGCGGACCCGACGCCAGATGGCGCGCCTGGCGCTGCGCACGTTGGTAGAGATCTACGGGCTCGAGCCGACCGCGCACGTGTGGTGCAAGCTGTCTCTGTGTGGTGCAAGCTGTCTCTGGACGATCCGGCCACGGCGTCGCGCGAGCCAGACGATGTTCACCAAGGGTCTTGAGCAACAATTCCCGTGCGCGGATGATTGAAGTCAGCCGATGAACCCCGCGCCCATCGACATCCTCTGGAGCACGCGCGCGTGGGCCGAGGCGATCGCCGCGCTGCCGGCTGGGGGTCCCCTGCCCTGCCGCACGGTGCTCGTCCCGCGCGAGCGCGTCGCCCACGCCCTCCGCCGCGAGTTGCTCCTCATCGGGCAGGGCGACGTCCTGGCCGGCACGCGGTTCCTCACCCCGGTCGTCGCCGCCGCCGAGGTCCTGCAGGCCGCCGGCACGCGGTTCACCCCGGGCGAAGAGGGGCTGCGCGTCTCGCGACTCCTGGCGGCCTTCCGGGACGGCCTCGCCCTCGGCCACTTCTCCCTCGAGCTCCTCCGGTCCCGACCGGGCTGGGACGAGGCGTTCGCCCGGACGATCGGCGACCTCGAGGCGGCCGGGCTGCGGCCAGAGGAGCTCGAGGCGATCGCCGCGGCGACAGATACGGCGCCTGCCCGTCTTCGCGACGTGGCCGCGATCTGGCGGGCGATCGACGCCTCCGCCGACGCCTCGTGGACGAGCGCTCGCATCCTCGGCGAGGCCGCCAGGGCGCTCGAGGCGAACCCCGGGGCGTGGACCCTCTTCGGCCCGACGCTCGCCACGGCGATCGCCCACGTCACCGGCGCGGAGGCGCGGCTCCTGCGCGCGATACCGTCCGCCACGCTCGCCGTGCTCGCTGGCCGCCCACTCCGACCGGGCTTTCTCGACCGGATGCGCGCCCTCTTCGGCGATGACGCGGCGGACCGACTCGAGGCCGCGCCAGCCTGGCGGCCTCACACGAGCGAGCGCGATCTCCTGGCCGCCTACCTCTTCGAGAGCCCGGCGGTCCTCGCCGAACCGTCCCGGCCGCGGAGCGGCGGGCCCGACGGCACCGTGGACCTCGAAGAGCACGCCGGGGTCGAGGACGAGATCGAGGCGGCGGCCGACTGGGTCGCGCGACAGGTCCTGGCGGGGACGCCGCTCGAGAACGTGGCCATCCTCGTCCCCGCGCTCGACCCGCTCGCCGGTCTCCTCGCTCAGCGTCTCCAGCGGCTGCCGTGGCCCGGGGGCGCCGTGCCGGTGCACGTCGCCGGCGGGTTGCCCCTGGCCGGCACCGCGGCCGGCGCGCGCGCGCTCGCCGTCGTGCGTGCGCTCCGCGCGCATCTAGCCGGCGACGCCCTCGCCGCGGTGCTCCCCGCCCTCCGCACCGAGGGCGAGGCCGGCCGCCACCTCTCGTCCGGGCGGGCGATGGACCTCGTGTGGTCGCTGGGCACGGCGGGCGGAAGCGCGGCGCGTCCCGAGGGGGCCCTCGCCTGGGCCGAGCGCGCCGCGAGCCGCGAGGCCAGCCTCGCCGGGCAGCTCGCGCGCGCCCTGAAGTCCGCCGAGGACCCGGACAACGCCGCGCTGCTCCGCTCAGCGCGGGACCTCGAACGTCTCCTCGCCGACCTCCGGGCTGCCCGGCCGGCGCTCGACGCCTTGGTCGCCGTCGCCCGGCTCTCTGTCGGCGGCGCACCGCTGGCCACGCTGTGGCCGGCGCTTCGGGAGTTCCTCGCCGATTGGCTGCTCCAGCCCGGCGCGGGTGCTCGCGTGCACGCGATCCTCGACGAGCGACTCGCCGCCCTGACGGGTGATGTCGCGTGCGGTAGCCTCACGGGCGACGAAGCCCTGCGGGTCGTCGAGGACACGCTCCTCGCCGCGCGCCTGCCCACCGGGCGCTTCGGCGAGCCCGCGGTCTACGTCGGCACGGTCCACGGCGCCGTCGGGCTACCGTTCGACGCGGTGCGCGTCCTCGGACTCGCCGAGGGCCACCTGCCGCCGGCGACCCGCGAGGATCCGGTCATTCCGGACTCGCTGCGCGCGCAGCTCGGCCCCGCGGTGGCGAGCGCCGCCGATCGCGTGCTCCAGTCCCTCCACGCGCTCGACGCCGTCGTGCGCGACGCCCGGCGGCATATCGGACTCTCCTTCCCGCGACTCGATGTCGAGCGCTCCGAGCGCGAGCCCGGCGCCGTCGTGCTGGAGGCAGCGGCCGCGCTCGGCCGGCCCCACGCGGTCACGGGCGCGCCCGGCGCCGTCATCCCCGACCTGCCGGCCGTGCGGCGCGACGCCTTCGGCCCGGCCCGGCGGGCCGCGGCTGCCTACCGCCGACAGGCGCCGCTCGGCGACGCAGCCTGGCAGGAGGCCATCGCCCTGTTCGCGGTCGGGGTCCCCCGGCGGTGGCTCGACCAGGAAGCAATCGGCCTCCCCCGCATCCAGACGATGTTGGCCGGCACGGCGCCGAGCGCCATGGACGGCCTCCTCGGCGACCTGGGCCACCGCGTGAGCGTGCCCGGGCTCACGCCAGACTGGCCCATCTCGGCGTCCGCCCTCGAGCAGCTCCTCCGCTGCCCGCACCAGTTCTTCCTCGAGCGGATTCTCCGTCTCGACGAGCCAGCCGCGGCGCCCACCCTCCGCAAGATCGATCAGCCCACCTACGGCTCGCTGTTCCATCGCGTGGCCGAAGAATTCTTCCGTCTCCACGGCGAGCGGTTCCTCGGGCGCGCCGACACGCCCGAGACCTGGCGCGCGCGGGTCGACCCGATCGTGGAGCAATCCTTTGCCGAGTTCCTCGAGGCCTACCCGCTCGTAGGCGAGACGGTCCAGAACGTGGAGCGCGAGCGCCTCCGGGCCGACGTCTACCAGCTCCTCGACTACGAGTGGGCCCGGGGCGGCGCGCGGTTCGTGGCGGCCGAGGTGTCGTTCGGCCAGCCGGAGCCCGTCGAGCTGGCGCTCGGCGGCCGGGCCCTCTTCCTGCGCGGCCGGATCGACCGCCTGGAGGTCGCCGACGACCACGCCGTCGTGCGCGACCTCAAGACGGGCCGCGCGCACCCTCGCGTCGGCAAGGAGGCCGCACCCGATCACGTGCGGGACGTCCAGATCGCGGTCTACGGCCTGGTCGCGCGCCAGCTGGCGCGCCAGTGGGGCGTCCCGGGGCGCGTGGCCGCTGCCTACGTCTATGTGAACCGCGGCGTGGACGAGCGCGACTGGATCCGCGACTTCCAGACCACACTCGAGCCCGAGGCGCGCGGCTGGCTCGACGTCGCGACCGGCCTGCTGCAGGCGCGGGCCTTCCCACGGACGTCGCGAAGCAAGGACTGCGACTTCTGCGCCTTCGCACCCGTCTGCGGCCCCGAGGTCTACGAGCGCGCGGCGCGGATCCTCACGACCGGCGACGGGCCCCTCGCGGGCCTGGCCGCGCTCAAGGGCGCGGAAGCGGAGCCCGACTGATGGCGCCGCCTCCCCGGAGACCGGCTCCGGACCCGTCGACGCACGACGCCGTGACAGAACGCGCGCGCAACGTGCTCGTCGACGCCGGCGCCGGGACGGGCAAGACCCGGCTCGTCGTGGAGCGATTCGTCGAGATGGTCGTGCCGACCAGCGGCGCCGCGCCCGTTCCCATCGAGCGCCTGGCCGCCATCACCTTCACGCGCAAGGCGGCGGGCGAGCTCCGCCTGCGCATCCGTGAGCGCCTCCTGGCCGGGCTGGCCCAGCCCGGGGTTGCCGCCGAGCGCTCGAGCCAGCTCCGCGGCGCGCTCGCCGGACTCGACACCGCCTACGTCGGCACGATCCACAGCTTCGCGGACCGCCTGCTGCGGCTCCGCCCGGTGGAGGCGCAGCTGAGCCCAGCCTACGCGATCGCCGAGGACGACGAGGCGCTCGTCCACGAGACCTTCGAGCGGCTCCTGCACGCCGTGCAGGCCGGCACCCTCGAGACCGAGCTGGCCGGCACGCCCGCGGCGGGCCGCGCCGCGGAAGCGGCGCGCACCCTGCTCTTCGCGCTCCACGCCGGTATCCCGTCCGAGTCGCGGGACACGGGATGGAGCGTGCGCCACGGCCTCGACGGCCTCGTCGCCGGCTTCATCGCGCTCCGCGACGTGCCGCCGCCCGACGCCGAGCCCGCCGCCTTCGATGCCGCCACCTTCCGCGCGGCGGCCCGCGAGTTCATCCGGCTCGCTCGGCCCCTCACGGGCTCCTCGCGCGGCGCTCTCTGGATCCAACGCACAGCCCGCCTGCTCGAGGGGCTGCACGGCTCGACGCTGCCCGAGGTCGTCCTCCGGGAGCTCCGGGCGCAGGTCGACCGAGCCCCCCGTGATGTCACCAAGCGCGACACCTTCGCGGGCGAAGACGGACCGTGGAAGGTGTGGAAGCGCTGGGACAAGCCGCCGCAGGGGCAGACGCCCCTCCGCGATGAGGTGCTCGCTCCGGCCCACCGCTGGCTGGCCACGCGGCTCGCGCGCCTGTTCCCGGTGGTGGTCGCGCTCTACGAGAAGGTCAAGACGCGCCGTCAGGCGCTCGACCAGCTCGACCTCCTGGTGAAGCTGCGCGACCTCCTCCGCGACCACCTCGATGTCCGCGGCGAGTTCCAGCGCCTGTTCGACCACGTCTTCGTGGACGAGTTCCAGGACACCGACCCGCTACAGGCCGAGATCGTCCTCTACCTCTGCGAGCGGGCGCCGGCCGCCCGTGCCTGGGAGGAGATCGCCCTGCGTGACGGCGCCCTCACTCTGGTCGGCGACCCCAAGCAGTCCATCTACCGCTTCCGACGCGCCGACGTCGGCACCTACGACCGCGTCCGTGAGCTGGTGCTCCGCCACAGGCCGCTCGAGGTCGCGCTGTCCACGAACCACCGGAGCGTGCCGGCCCTGATCGACTGGCTCAACGACCGGTTCGATCGGATTTTGGGCGTGGCGTCGGACACGCGGCCCTTCGACCCGGCGACGGGCCAGGTCTTCCAGCAGCGGCTTGCGCCAGGCCGCGACGGCACGCCGAGCCCGGCCGTCCACGTCCTGCCCGTGGCCTTCGCCGACGAGCCCGAGCCCAAGGCGGACGCCTGCCGGTGGCTCGAGGGCAAAGCGCTCGCCCGCTATCTCCGCTGGCTGGTCGAGGGCAGCGGCGTCACCATCGTCGACCCGCTCGAGGACCGTGCCCGCCCTGTTCGGTACGGGGATATCGCCGTGCTGGCGGTCACCACCTACCGGCTGCCGCTCCTTTTCCCCGCTTTGGACGCCGAGGGCATCCCGTATGCCTCGCGCGGCGGCACCCTCTTTCTCGACGATCCGCTGCACCGCCAGTTCCTCCTCGGGCTGCGCGCGCTCGCGGACCGCGACGACGGCGTGGCCGAAGCCGCCCTCCTGCGCCCGCCGTTCTTCGCCGTGGATCTGGCCGACCTCGCGCTGGAGGCGAACGCCGAGGAGGACGACGCCGACGAGCGTGTCGCCCGGGTCCGCGAGGCGCGCGCCGTGGTCCGCGAGCTGCGCCGGCGCCGGTTCGAGCAGGCGCCGGGTGCGACGGCGCGCGATCTCCTGGACCGCACCGCCTTCGCCCTCGCGACCGCCCACGGCCCGAACGGCCTCCAGCGGCTCGCGCGGCTGCACGAGCTCTGCCTGGTCCTCGAGCAGCGCGCGGCGGCCGAGGGCCTCGACTACGACGCCGTCACTGCCGAGATGCGCGACTGGGTCACCGAGCCGATCCAGCTCGACCCGCCCCACCCGGTCGGTGCCGAGGCCGTCCGCGTCCTCACCGTCCACCAGGCCAAGGGGCTCGAGTTCCCGGTGGTCGTCCTCTGGGACGGCGTCGGCGAGTGGCGGACGCGGATCGACGACGCCGCCTGGCGGGTGGAGCGGCAGGGCCGGGGCTGGACGATCAGCCTCGACGGCTTCGCGTGGGAGGAGCCCGCCGGCCTGGCGCTGCGTGAGACCGAGCGCGGCTTCCTCGACTGGGAGCGCCGGCGGGTGATCTACGTCGCGGCGACGCGCGCTCGCGATCTGCTCGTCGTACCTCGCGCCCCAACGGCCCAACCGGCCAAGCACGTCTGCGCCGACTTGCTCGCGGGCGCCGACCCTGCGCTGATGCGGCAGATGGACCCCTACGTGGCGGGCGCCGGTGCCCCGTGGGCCCACGCGGGCCCGGCCCCGGCCGGGGCGCCGCCGGCCGACGCCGAGGCCGTGGAGCAGGAGGTCGCGGCCGTCTGGGAGCCGGCCGCGGCCGAGGCCGCGCGGCCTCGCTTCGCCCCGGCCAGCGTGTCAGAGGAGGCCCAAGCGGCGCTCGGCGAAGAGGGGTCAGAATCCGCCGTGACGGCAGAACGCAAGCCCCGACCGGGCCGCTTCGGCCCGGTGTTCGGCGCCGTCGTCCACGAGGCCATCGGCCTGGTGCTGCGTGCTCCAGAGCTGACGGCCACCGCGGCCGCCCGGAAGGCCGCCGAGCGCCTTGGCCTCGACGAGCATCTGGAGGAAGCCGCCGCTGACGCGACCCGCGCCCTCGACGCGCTCCGCGCGGAAGGCTTGGTCCGCCGGCCTGGCCCCGAGCTCCAGCTGGAGTACCCGATCGCAGGCGCGCTGGCGAGCGGGCAGCTCCTCGGCGGCTACATCGACCTCATCAGCGTGATGCACGGCCAGGTTACGGTGCTCGACTTCAAAACCGACCTGCCGCCCGCTGGGCGCGTCGAGGAGACGTATCCCGAGTACGTGTCTCAGGTGTCCCACTATGCACGCCTCATCGAGGCGGCGCGTCTGGCTCCGGTGGGACAAACCCGCTGCGGCCTGCTGTTCGCCGCGGACGGGCACATCCACTGGGTATCGCCTGACGTGTCGTGCCGAACCTAGACTACTTTCGAGATACGCAGGACAAGCCCCATGCCGGCTTCGCGGCGGCACTCCGCACGATTCAAGCCGGCCGGAAGACCAATCACCGGATCCGGTGCGTCTCCCCCCCAGCTGGGATCTGGGAGAAATCTCGCCGGCGCCGAGGGAGGCTTCGGACTACCTTCGCGATCGAGTGCTTGGCGAGCGACTTGTCGCGCCGGCTACCGCGGCGCCGACTCGCCCCGCCGACCCTCTCTCCAGGATCTCATGGGCTCCGCAATTGACACTGGCACGCTCCCAACTCTCGTGCCTTTAGGCATTAGACATCAGATCGGCGACACGTTGTATAGTCCCCGGTGTGATGACTCAGTACCCCCGGTGCCAAGTGCCTATCGTCATCCAGCCGGGTACCAAGGATCTTCGTGAACGTCCGGAGGTGGCCAATCACCGGACGCGACGGACGCTGTGCAGCTGCTCCATGAGCAGACGAGTTCCAACTCTTCGAGGTGAACATGGACCGTTCAGAGCTCATTCTCCGGCTCACGGCTGTTCAGGAAAGCCGCTGCTTCATTTGTGAAAGACCGATCGATCCCCAATTGGACAAGCTTGAGGTCGATCACGTCATACCGCGCGCGAAGGGCGGCAAAGACGACGACAATAACTATGCCGTCACGCACGAGGTATGCAACCGAACAAAGTCCGATGCCGACCTCCGAATTGCTCGCTGTATGGCTCGATATGAACGAATCAAGGATCTTCATCAGGCCGAGGGTCCTAATCGGCCAAATCTGCAGGACTTCCTGGCCGATTTCGGGGGCGGGCGCTTCAGCTTGAGCGCGAAGATCCAGGACGGAGACCTAGTCTACGCCCTACCTGAGACGGACCCTACGCACCGCAAGGTTCCGGTGTTTGAGGACAAGCTCTCCTCCCTGCGGAGTGTATTTCTCAACTTGCCACTCTCATATCTGCACCACGACAGCCGCATTAATCCTCGCGCAGTCGGGCCACGCATTCGTGGCCTCTTGAATGAGTTCTTGAGCCGAAGACCGCAGCTCCACGTCGCGCTCGCCTGGGGACAATTGGAAGGCGGCATCCTAAAGGTTCACGTCTTTGATGGTCAGCACAAAGTGGTCGCCCAGATTTTGCTCGGCACGCGCGAACTCCCGGTCCGAGTATTCATCAACCCCGACCTGAATTTGCTCCTGGAAGCCAACACCAACGCGGGCACCGTATTGCGGCAGGTCGCCTTTGATCAGGCAACTCAGCGCTTCCTTGGAAGCCAATTGTACTGGGAAAAGATCGACACCTTCCGTGAGGCTACCGGGCGCTTACCAGAGAATCTGAACTTCTCGGAGCAAGATCTTGTCAACTACTTTAAGGGCGAGAAAAGAGAAGTAACAAGGTACATCCTTGATGACGTCAGGATTGGAATCATCCATCATCCCGAGAATCGGCTGAAGGACTACATCGAGTTCAGTGGGCGCGAAGGTGAAAAACCCCTCTCGTACAGCACTATCGAGAAGACCGCGTTCTCGCTCTTTATCCGCAAGACCCCGATCTCACTTCCTCTCGGGTTCAAAGTCGAGATTGGGGAGAATCCGCGGCAACTCGAAAAGGACCAAGTTGTCCGACTTCTCAACATACTTGCCGAAACCATCTACCTCGGGTCCTATGATTTTGACGTCACTGCCAACAAGGTGGAAGAGCGGATCCGAAAGGGCGAGAGCATATCCGAGCCGCATATTCGCGCCGTTCGGCTATCACGTGAGGAGGTTCTCTATAACATCCTTCGCTATGTCCGCGAATTAACCCGGCAATATTTCCTGATGCGTGGGCAAGTGATTGACGACAGTGAGCTATTCCAGCAGAAATTCCCTGAAGAGCTATGGTCTTTGCTCCAGAAGCTGATCGGTGCCCTGACTCAGCTACCGGTATGGATCAACAAACAGCTATCAGGAACCGTGTTCGGTGGGAAGCAGACTCACGACTACTGGAAGGTAATCTTTGAAACAGGTCGGGATCCGGCGGGCACGATGGTCTTGGCGCGCCCCCTAAACCTCAATGAGTTGATCCGCTAGCAGACGGGACAGCTACTTGGACGCAAATTCCCGGCCGAGCGAAGTCACTCGCCATTCTTTGCTTCTTACGTCCTCAATATACTTATTCTGAATCATCGGCTTCCGAGCGTGTCGCACCATCTGCTTCCATCGAGGCACGTGCTTTCGGCCGACTGGCTTGAGATCGCCGGGCTTTAGGCCGACTGTGAAGTTCGCCTCGAAATGGGTAACAAGCTCTTTGAGTGTGGCGGCGCCATCTAGAGCCACAAGCGACTGAAGAATTGGTTTGTAGTATTGCCATAGAGGTGTCTTTTCGAGGCTCGCCTTCTCTTCATCCGGCGCCTGCCATAGCGCTCGCCAGTCATTTCTAAGTTGCCCTAGGCGCTCTTCAAATGCCTTGACAGACTTCGCCTGCTCTGCAACTACAGCAGCCTCGGCATAGTCCCCCCGCGCCATTACCTTCGCAGCCAGACGATTGATCTCTTTTACCGTGGAGCGAGCCTCCCGCAATGTGCTGTTGATCAATCGACTGGTTCGGCGTGCTCCCGGAGTTCGCTTCACGTCAGTCTCCCGTACGACAAGGTCATTGCGTTTTTCTGCTACCGCGAACCTACCGCACGCTCGACTGCGCCCTTGGGGTCGTTATAAAACACGGCCAGCTCCAAAACGCCCTCGTCCAGATCGAGCGCCTGCCGTTTGTTCGCAGTCGGAATCAACACCCGCCGTGCCCCATTGTCCAGCGCGAGCTGCATCATTTCCGAGAGCGTCGGCAGGCCCTTGATGTTCCCCTGAATCGACATGTCGCCAAGTACGATCGTGCCACCCTCGATTTGTACCTGGCGGAGGGCGGAGATCGTGGCGACGAAGAACGCCACCCCGCTCTCACAGGGCACCTTCGAGCCCAGGAGATCGACGCCCTCGACAAAGAAGTCTCGAATATCCACCTCGCGGCCAAGGCCCAGCTCACCCTTGTGAGTCTGGATGTACGAGAAGGTTCGCTGGCAAGCCTCTTTGAGATCCTTGTCCATGCCACCTGACAGTTTCAGCTTCCCCGTCCCGCTCGCGGTGGTGACCTCGATTCGATAGATGCCCGCCTTCCGATCGGTACCACCCACTGCAGCGGTGTAGACCGTTCCGGGCGGAAGTGGATCCTGCGGGATGAGCTCCCGCCCCCCCTCCTCGGGGCACGCGACGAAGTGCTCCTGCTGGGTAGCCCGGTTGATATAGCTGAAGCTCGTTTTCGCGTACTCGAAGGGCAGCATCTTCTTGAGCTGCTCCTTCACCCGCCGCCGCAGCTCGAGCGCCACCTCGAGATATTGCGCCAGCTCCTGCTCCGTGTGCCCTTGGTCCGGATGCAGGATCTTTAGAAGGCCCGAGACGCAGCGGCGCACGGCCGTGTCGTCCCGCTTGTTGAGGTGTGCGCCAAACACGAAGGGCCGGTCCACCAGCTCGGTGAAATTCTGACGTCGCATGTGGCGGAAGGCCTCTGCTAGGTAGTCGACAATAAACCCATATCGGCTAGTGAACATCTCGGGCGTGGTCTTGGGGATCTCCCATCCGGGCAGGTAGGCGTGCAGCCGGTCGATAAGCGCGGCGTCCTGCATCGCCTCAGAAAGCGGTTCGAACAGGTGGTGTGTCTTCACGAGCATATCGATCGGTTTGTCGATGTTGCCCACGAAGACCATCGAAGCGTTCGCCGTGATTACCTCCTTCCCCCGAACGAACGAGCCAGACTCCATGTAGTCCTTCAGGATCTGGATCCCATCTTTCTCCTTGAAGCCGACTCCCGCCACCTCGTCGAATGCCACGACATCCCAGAGGCCCACGAGACCCACCCGCTGCGTGCTCATGTTGTAGAAAAGGTTCGCAGTTGTGGTTCCACCACCCGAGATGAGGACCGAGTACGGAGAAAGCTCCCGGTAGACGAAGCTCTTTCCGGTGCCGCGCGGGCCTAGCTCAATCAGGTTGAATCGGCTCTCGACGAAGGGTATGAGGCGGACCAGCAAGAGCAGCTTGAGTCGTCGAGCCTTAGCGGGATCCTCGCCCGAGATCTTCTCCAAGTAAAAAGGATCGACCCCTGTCGAGCGCAGGACCAGATCAAGCCATTCGTCTCGGGAAAACTCCCGCCGAGCGGCAACGAACTCATCCCCGGCGAAATTCGCCAGCTGAATCGGTTTCAGATCGCGAATCAAAAATGGGCTCTTCTTCCCCGTGGCGGCGTCGTCATAGAAATACTCGAGCTCGAGCTGCGCCCAGATGCCTCCTTGCAGGAGGCGCTCGTACTCCCGTAGGTACCGGTCTGCGATGTGGACGTATTTGTCACCGAAATTGGCGAGCGTCGCCCAATACTTGTCCTCACTTGGGAGCAGCCTCACCGAGACTTTGTCGATGAAGGTGTGGCGGCCCTTTTCCTTCAGCTTCGCCTGCGCCTTCGTTGCCTCATCGGGTGTGACGTAGCTGTCGGCTAAGGTTTTGTTGACCACGTCGACGCCCATCTGGATCGCCATCGTATCGGCCGACGCGCAGTACTTCCCAAGCAGGTACTCGAGCACGAACACTGGCACGTTCGCGCCCACCTTTACCTTCCGAACGAGGTCCTTGCGCACTACCTTGCCCGCGAAGACGGCGTTGACCTTCTGGTCGAGCGCATCGAGCTGGACGTCTTCGGCCATGGCTACTGAATGACCCTCACTGTGATTGGCTCCGTGTCCTTCAGCGTGCGGTCGGTTCCCACCTCGACGACGACAACGCGAAGCTCCTGAGCCGTGTCGTCCTGGAGCTGAAGGCCGACGTCGATCGGGCTGGTGGAGATGGTGATCACCTGCGCCGACGGGTCCCAGCCGGAGCTGGCTCCAATGACCTGCCCGACCGTCGCCCCATTAACTGTCGATACCGCGATGACGCGCACGCGCAGCGGCTCCATTAGGGTCAGCTGCCCACGGGGCTCGAGTGTCAGGGAGAAGATCCGATTTGTAATCGCCTTCGGGACCTTGGCCAGAGCGATAGGCGGCTCGGTCTTCTTCTTCGGCGCCTTCTTGCCCTTGAGCTCGAAGCTTAGCACCGGAATCACCAGCTCCTGAAGCGAAAGGCCGCCGTGATGGAAGGCCAAGCTCCCGCCGGCCTTGAAGACGCCCGTCCCCTTCGGCGCCACAATCTCCAGGTCGGTGCCCTGGTAGCCGAGATCCGCTGCGGCAATTCGCACGCAGACCGACGGCGTGCTTCCTCCTCGACCTACCCAGCAACGGCGGTGGAGGTCGACCGTGGTCCCTCCCTCCGGCGGATCGATCTTCATGTCATCACCCCGCCGGTCTCCGAAAAGGTGGCCGTGATCGGCTGCAACGACGAAGCGCTGGACTCCCGCATTGGCAAGCATCTGGATCGCCCGCGTAAAGCTCGTGAGCAGGCTGCCCATGAGCGCCTCTGCGGCGTGGGGGTCCAGGCTCTCTCCCGCGCCGTCGATCTCGGTCGAGCGGACGACCACAACAGGCGCATCGCCGATGTCCTTTGACAGGCGCTCGGCGGTCATGCCGTGCTCGAGGATGTGGCCCATCGTCGTCTCGACGAGCCCTGGCACGGCACCCTTCGCAAGCTCCATTCGAGCGGCCACCCCGATCAGGGGCTTCCCATCGATCGAGCCCGTCACACCGCGCCCGCGTCCGGCAGCCGTGATGGAAAACGATCGCTCTGCGCCCGGAAGCAGCGCCGCCATCCCCACGTCCGTGATCGTCGGCACCGCCGCCACGGCGGGCTCGAGCTGCACGCCCTCGGCGCCCGCGCTGCGGATGCGCGTCGCAAGGTCTGCCCCCATCTCGAAGCGCATCGCATCCGCAAGTAGGTATGCCACGGGCCTGGCGCCCCGAGTAAGCCGGCGCTGGAATACGTGCGCCTGTGAGAGCACGCCCTGCACCTGCCAGCCCGAAGCCTTAAGGGCGCTGACGAATCCGGAGGCCATACGCTCGATCGCATCGTGGTAGCGAGCGAACACACGCCGTGCCCCGGCCTCGAGCGCGTCGGCGTCCTCTAGCGTGCTGAGCAGGGAACGGGACGTGCGGAAGAGTCGGTCCACTTCGTGCCACCCCGCCTCTCGCGTGTATGCCGCAACCCATCCGGCTACGTCCTTCGGAGGGCTCTGAAGCTCCCTCTCGACCGTCTCCACCGCCTGCGCAAGGGACGCGAGGGCCTCGCAGGCCTCCCACGCGGCATAGCGGCGAGGAAACCGGCTCAGCGACGTCCAGAACCTTTCTCCACGGAGGCGGCTCTTCACCGTGCTGAGGACACGCTGCACGTCCCCTGCAGCCAGCCAGCCGTCGCAGGCCTGGAGCAGCCGTCGTTCCTCGAAGCGGAAGGTGTCGATACGCCCAAGAATCGCCGGATCGATGTCCGCCTCGGACAAGCCGAGCTGTGTTTCGACGGCGTCGGCAAGCTGCTCATAGGCGTCCGGATGCTCGCGGCGCATGCGCGCGCATACCACACGAGCCCGCTCGACCTGCTCGCTCTGCGCTGGGCCGGCGATCTGAGAGATCTCGACCGGCGGGGGTCCCTTGAACTCGCTTCGCAGCTCGGCCACGAGGAGCCCGCGTGCCAGCTCCTCCGCAAGCGCGGCCGCACCGATCGAGGCCTTGAGTGCAAGACCGAGCCCCTGCTCAACCAGCATCCGCAACGGGCCCAGGAGCCCCTTGTGCTCAACCTCCTCACGCAGATCCTCGCGAGACAGAAAGAGAGGGACGACGTCCTCCTCGCGTGACGAGCCGAAGAGAGGCTTGAGCGGCGACACAGCCCGTCCGGACTCCACGACCGCGTCGAGGTCACGCAGCCCTAGGCCCTCGTTCGAGAGCAGCTCAGCGATCTTGCCCTCCGGAAGCCCCGCGGCCTGGAACGCAGACCGAGCCAGCGGCCGGAGCCCGATCTCGAGCTGCTCCTTGTCGCCGCCTAGGCACTCGAGCTCGCGGAGCGGCGAGAGATCCTCGAGCGGCTGCTCACCGGGGACGTAGACCAGAACCCGGAGGTCCGCGCCGCCGGCCCCGAGCTGCTCGCAGAGGCGCACCACCTCGTAGAATGATCCAGCAAATGGCACGAGCGTCGCGGTCGCACCAGCGACCTTGACCTCCGCAGCCTTGGCCCTCTCCGGCAGGGCCGACCCTAGAAGACCCTCGACCCAGGGCACCCAGTCGCGCGTCGCGTCGTACCAGACCAGCACCCGCTGCTCCGCCAGGCGCCTGCCAAGCTCACGATCGAGGAACGCGGTTACGATGCCCATGAACTCACCGCTTTCGCTCCCGCCTCCTGGTGCGCGACCGCTGTTGCCCCGTCGGCGCAGCGTCAGCGTCTTCGAACCGTCCCTCGATCCCGTGAGCAATCGCGAGCGACCGATCCGATCGACACTTGTCGCGTACCCGCTCCGGCCATACCGCCATCGCCAGGTGCGCCCAGTCATAGTCGCCTTGCTCTAGTTCTTTCCAGGTATCCTCGAGCGTCTGCCGCCATGGGCGATGGCGGAAGAGCCGCCACAGCGGAGCTGCGCTGATTTGCACCCCATCATCAAGACACGGTTTGTACGGAAGCTTCGCCACGCGGAGCAGCTCCTCACGTACATCACGCAGCTCATTGCGCAGCTCCGTCAGCTCGCCGGTCTCCTGCGCGAGTCGCGCCCCTTCGCGACCAGACTCATCTCTGCGCTGCCCCGCGACTTGTGCTAGACGCTGCTCCACCTGCGAAAGCTTCGGCTCAACGTATTCCGTGGCAGCTCGGTACAGCGTGTCTTCCCCCAGTCTCGGGTAGTAGATCCATACCGTATAGCCCCCAGAGGGCGTCGACAGTGGCCAGTAGATCGGAGCCCGCCGGTGGCTGCGCGAGTAGCAACTCAGGTGATCGGCAAAAAAGCTTGTCGGTCGCCGTAAGTAACCGCGGAGCTCGCGACTGTTGAGGAGTGCGCACAGCTCTGACTCGATGTCGGAGGCGCCCTCACCGAATATCACCCCTAAGACATCGCGCATGCGGTGTATCAAATCATGATCGACCGCCTCGGCCCCGACTCGCGTTTCATCCACCAGGATTCCATCCCACGGAATGCGAAGCGGATACTCACGGTCACCGGCGGCCGAGTTCTGGAGAGTCCCAGATGCCGGCATCCCGCCTTGATCCGCCCGCGCACGTAACCATTCTCCACTCGCGATCGTGTTTCGGCGCGCCGGTAATCCATCAGGCCCAACCAACATCGCTGGAGGCGAAACAAAAAGGGGATCAAAGGGGCCTGGCGAGGTCGGAACAAGACTTGGATCTCGGAGCAGACGCACGTCCCACCGACCAAACGCGAGGCCAACTAACAAAGATACGAACCGGAGGGCGTAGTCCTGCATTGATCCCGTCGGAAACAGCCCTATCCTACGGTGCGCTTCAACCACAGACAGCACGGACCTGCCGCAACGTTGAGCAATCAGCTCATGGAGGCGGCTCACAAAAAAGCTCTTCTTGGTAATTGACCGGGATACTAGACCCGCTTCGACTGCCTCATCGATGAGTTGGTCCACCGAACTCTCCAACGCCCCCCCTACTTCTGCAACTAAGCTCTCGGGCTCCGCTGCCTCCAAATCAACGACTGGATGGGGCCCGACTACCGCTATGATCTCGGCGATTGCGCGAGACGAGAGCCCAAACCCTTGCCGCACTTTCTCCTCGATCTGAGCAGAACAGACTAGAGCCTTCGCGACACGTTCCAAGTCGTCGTGCATTTGCGAGGAACAGCCCTCGGCAAACGACTGGCTCGAGTTGACCTGGGCCGTGAATAGCCAGCTCGATTCTCGACGCGTAAAATCCCAGCTGCGCAACTCGACTAGGCGAAGCGCTAGATCGCTGAGGGCGTGACCCTCTTGCTCAATGAGCCCCTTCGGATAGGGAAGCGCAGCGACTGTGCCAGTCGTGTAGTGGCGAGCCGCACTCCCCGAGACCGTATCCTCGCCAAGACCTATCAAAAGCTCAGTAAGGTACTGGAAGACTCGCGTAGAATGAATCGCAAGCAGCGCCGGTATCGTCTTGAACGAATCGCAATAGATTCCGCGCCCGACGGTATCGATGATCATCCCGGCCCGCAGGGCCTGAGGGCTGTATCCGCTTGTTGTGCGCTCAGGCCACGTCATGCCCGCGCGGAAGTAGTAGTCTTCACCCCTTATGTATGCCTTGTCGAACGCGCGGATCTCTGCTCCATCTGTGTGCCAATTGACAACAAGATGGGTATCAGAGAACAGCGGCGAGTACTCGCCCCCCTTCGGAATCGGCACCCAGCACCGACCTTCCCGACTTCTGTTTCTGCATAACGTTTGATATGTAGCGCTATCTCGCTCGCACTCCACATTCGTCGGCACATGCAAGATTGAAGCTGCAGGCACTTCCCACCACAGCCTTACATAGCGAAAGTCATCGCTTGTTTGAAGCCCGACTTTCACCGTCCGACCGTCACCCTCGAATGGCGGTAGCGAAGTGAAAAGTTCGAGCAACTCCGAGTGAATCCAGTAGGCGAACGATGATCGGGGAAGTCTAAGGAACTCAACGGCATCAATTTGAAATACGAAGCGGTCTTCGGTGTCCCCCATGCGTAATGAATGCACCATTCTGTTGAGTGCGGCACCTTTGTCCGAGTGCGACAACGTTCTGAAGAACACTGTATGGTTCATAGTGGGCGCTCGAGACAGTATGCAGCCGCTTCCACCATCGCCTCGTCCATGACGCCGTACCCGAGATCTGCTACGACGACTGGCCGACCCATCTGAAGCAACACTCCTTGTCGCCATAGTTCAAATGTCTTGAGGAAGAATCCTGTTCGCGATGTGATTGCGCCGACCCGTCCCTGCCGTCGGCACCATTCGAGCCCGCGTTCCACAAAGGCAGCGTAAAGATCATGCCGACTCACGGGGTATTCTCGGTCCAAGTATCTCTTTGTTCTCTCTACAGGGGCTCCGAAGGGAGGGTTCATAAGGACAACATCAAAGCGCTCACGGCACACGTGGATATAGGCGATCCCCTGAGCAGCGTCTTCGGCAAACAGCCGCCGGCGTCCCAAATCAGCTGCCGTAGCCTCAGTCGCATAGGTCTCGAGTGCTTGAAGCAGGCGCGTCTCAGCCTGACTCCAGAAGTCTGCCGCCCCCCTCACGAACAGCGGGCCTGCACGGCGTGCGGCCTCCTCGAGCGCGCTCGCGATATGGCTCTCCATCTTGAGAAGAGAGCCCGCCTCGCCGGCAAGGCGCATCTCCTCCCAGATTGCGCCCACAAGGTGCTGGAGCGCGGGCGGGTCTAGGCGAGCCGCGAACTCATCGAGAAGATTCCGTTCACCGGGCATCGGCTCTGCCACGACGATGTTCGAGCGCGCGATGACAGGCCGCTCGGGCGGAGGCAGCCCCAGCTCCTGGTAGGCGCGCTGTGCGCGGAGCCAGAGCGCGAGCGCGGCGATCTGAGCGGCGCGCGCATCGATCTCAATCCCGTAGAGATTGTGACGCAGGATGAGTCCGGCGATTGCGCGGTGTAGATCCACTTCGCTCGGATAGTCCTCTCGAAGCGTCCGACCAGTTGCCTCACCACATGGCGCGGATGAGTCTGCCCAGCCTTCCTGATAGATCGCTTCGAGGAGATCGAAGGCGTAGAGTAGAAAGTGGCCGCTGCCGACAGCAGGGTCCAGGATTCGAAGGTCCCGTGGATCCCTGGGCGCGCGATGCGTGATGTATATGGCCCGTCGCGCCTCTGATTCGCCCTCGGCCCCGCGCTGCTCATCCTCCTTTGGCGGACTCACACCCGGTCCGAGGAAGATCTCGCCCGGCTGGTGTACGAGCAGGGGGCAACGGTCGCGAAGCACCGTCTTCCCGTGCCGCATCTCGTACCAGATTCGTCCGAGCGTATTGTCCACCAGGAACTGGACGACGTAGCGCGGCGTGAAGAACTGGTTGCGCACCGCCAGCTCGTGGCTGTCGCGGGGGGCCGCCGACGCCTCGCGCATCTCCCGCACGTCGTCGCCGTTGAAGTACTGGTAGATCCAGCCGATGGTCTCGTCCTCGGCCCAAAGTGCCTCGATGTCGGGGGCGTTCAGCATCTCGAGCAGAGCCTGGAGAGCCTTGGGACGGGGCCAGAGGAGCCCGACGGGGCTCCGGCGATCGAAGAGCACCCGGAGGCCAAGCGAGAGCTCGTCCATCACCGACTCGAGGAGGAGCCGATGACCTCCGTCTTCAAAGCTTGCCTTGAGGCCGGGTGCGCAGTCGCCGAGCATCTGGACGCCGACGCCCTCGCGAAGCTCCGCCACGCACTCCGGGATCAGGCCGCGGCGCTCCGCCATCTTGAGCGCCGCAAACCGGTTCACTGCGGTGAAGGCCATCTCACGGACGACGCGCTCCCGTGCCACCCGCGCGCCCGCTCCGCTGGAGCGGTGGTGCTCAACGAGCTCGAGGAGGCGAGCGCGCACGAGCGGGTCGCCGGGCGCCTCGGCGAGGGCCTCACCGCTCGGAAGAATGCTGTAGAGCCCCTCGAGCTGGCCGCTCAGCTCTTCCTCGAGGAGGCGGCGAGCCTTCGCCACGAAGCTGCGGAGGGTGTTGCGCTGCTCCTTCTCCACCCTAGCTCTCCTGCCGTTACACCAGCACGACCGGCTTGTTCTCTGCCAACGCCTTCTCCACCGCGATGCGGATCGCGTTCAGCGCGGCCTCGAGCTGATCGGGCGACTCGATCGCGCCGGAGAGCAGGGTGCGAACTGCGATCTCGATAGCCTGGGGGCGCAGGATGCGGCGCACCTCGGCGAGCGCGGCCTCAAGAATGGCCGGGGCCGCGGTTGTCTGCTCCCGCAGGATCGCAAGCACCGATCCGGCCTCTCGCCATGGCTCGCCGATGGGCTCGGCCGCCGCTCGCTCTCGCATTCGCCCGGCGATGCGATCCTGATCCTCCTTGCGCAGCTGAGCCCATCCCTCGGCAGCGTAGAGCTGCCCGAGGCAATCGGTGTAGGCGGCGCGCCGGCCTGCGAAGACACCACTGTACAGCTCTCCGAAGCGACCCAGGAGCTCCGCGGTCGCGCTGCTGATCGGGCCGAGGTGGTCATAGAAGGTCTCCTTGGCAAGCTGATCCCGAAGGCTCTTCAGCTTCTCGATGTCCGGGTCGGTCTCGCCCAACTCCCGCTCGAGCGCGGAGCCAACTTGGTCCACGCACGCACGCGCGCGCCTCAGACCCTGCTGGACGGCGTCCGTGAGCCGCTCCTCGATCGCCCGGGCCCGAGGGAGGGCCTTTGCCAGCGTGTCGGCGCTGTCAAGGAAGGCCTGGATCGCGTCTTCGTGGTCTCGAGCCTCGAGCGCGCGCAGGGCATCAAGCCCCTGCGTCAGCGTCTCCTCTCCTGGGAGCCCCAGATCACGAAGGAGGTCCCGAGCCGAATCTACTTGGGGGATCGCCGTGCAGAGCTTCTCGCGTAGCGCTGCCGCGATCGACGCTGCGGTGAGGTCTCCGCACTTGTGCCCGAACCGCTCCTCGAGCGTCATGGCCGCGCGCCGGAGGAGCTTTGGATCCGGCCCCTTGCGCGAGCGCACGGTCAGGCTCTTGAAGCGCGTGTTGTTCGGAATCGCTCGCAGCGCCTCGGGTGTCAGGGCCTGCTTGATCTGCTCGGAGCCGGAGAGCAGGCTCACCTGCTCTGCACGGAGCAGCACGCCAACGATGAGCTGCACTAGCTCGAGGCCCCACCCATATGGCGGGCCTCCGAAGTGCTGCTGCAGCTCCTTGCCCGCCGGCGCGTGCCCCTCGTCGCACCGCACGCGAATCCAGTCCAGAATCTCTTTGGCTGCGCCCTCGTCCGTGATCAGGCGAACGCTGCCATCCACCGTCCGGACTACACCTAGATCGGCGTAGCAGGTCGGGAGGCCCGCTAGGCCTTCGCTCTTGAGGATTGCCTCGACGTCCTTCGCCTGGACGCGTACGCACCCGTCCTCGAAGCGGTAGAAGATCGCGTCGAGCGTCGGGCCGAGAACCCGCTCGGCCTCCTCCTTCGGGCTCGCGGCGCTTGCCCCCGGCGAGTGCTCGGTGCCTTGGAAGAAGACCTTGCCTCTACACAGGCCCTTTTCGAGCTCGACGCGAAGACGACGGCTCGCCTCGCGAAGCCGCTGCTGCTCGTCACGGAAGGGCCCCTCCTCGTCCTTGGTGCGCGGGCCCCGGCTGATCATCTGCTCGCTGCGGAACCGCTCGATCACAGCACGCTCGGCCTCTCCCGAGATCTCCGTTGCCCAGCAGACCAGCTGCTGATCGCTCTGGGTCGCGCCGCGGGCTGACTGTATGGACTCGGGCGTCAGCTCCTCGACGAGCCGGACCTCGAACGTCACGTCACCCTCCACGATCGTCTCCGGGCCCACGCGCAGGCCCGCGCGGAAGGGCCGCCAGCCTCCCAGCTGCCGGCTTGGCTGCGCAGCGCCTTTTCCCCAGATCTCCTCCAACACCCGTTTCAGGATCCGCATGCGCTCGCCCGGGCTCGGGGTGCGGCTGTCCCGATCCTGGTCCCAGGTGCGCTCGGCCGCGGACTGGACCTTCAGGCCGCCATGCTCCGTGCGTCGAATCTTTCGGGCCTCGAGGAGGCGCTCCACGGCCTCCCGTACCTGTGGGAGCAAGCTCTGCGCGTCGATCGCGGGGTGGAGCACCGCCGCAAGGTTCTCCTCGTGAGTCGCCACCGCCTCCGCGAACTGGAGCAGCACGAGCGCCTTCGCGACGCGTGCCTCGAAGCTCCCGAGCTGCCGCTCAATCTCGTCCATCTCTTGGTGGATCTCGCTCGGGATGCTCGTAGAGAGCAGATCGTAGACCGAATCGAGGGTGACGAGCGTTCCTAGCGGCTTCCTGGCCACCCCGACGACGCGATCGACGATCAGCTGCTGGGCCAGCTTGATGATTGTCCGCGTCGCGCCGCCCATCGTCTGCGCCGCGGCCCCCTTCGAGCGAAGGCCCGACACGATCAGCATCAAGAGATCGATCTGATACGGCAGGAGCGGATAGAGCCGGACGAAGGGATCCTCCTCGACCCCAGGGAGATGGATCGCTCCGGCCAGCTTGGTGCTGTGACCAAGCTGGGCCTGAGAAGGCCTGAGAACGGCTCGAAGCGCGCTCTCAGCGGCTGCGGTCTTCGCAAGGATCCGGTGGCTCGCCACCTCTCGGATGTCGCTGGGCTCTAGGAACACCTTGTGGGCGAAACGGTCCTGCAGGCGGACCAGCTGGGGCCGGGTCTCCCGCCAGATGTCAACCACGGCGTCGAGCTTCTCCTGTGCCGTTGCCACCAGCCAGAGCTTCCCCTTTCCGTACATCGAGAAACACTCGACCAAACCGTTCAGGTCGAGCACGCGGTTCAAGTCGGTCGCGACGTACTGGCCGATCTCGTCGATCACGAGCATCAGGTGTCGGCCGTTGGCTCGTTCCTTCGAGAGAGCGAGGGCCCGCTCGGCGACGAGGCGAGGGGTCACGTCCACGGGCACCTGCCGGCTCGCATACGTGTCCGGCGTCGGATAGGTCTTCGAGTCGAGGTGGTGGAGCGTGTTGCTGGCCTCGAAAAGCGCGAAGGCAAGGTCGCTCTTGCCCTGGTCCCAAGGCCGCCCGTCGTAGAGTTCCGCGTACTTCGCCCTAAACGCGGCGAGGTCGCCCCTCTGCTCGAGGTTGATCTCGAGCTCAGCCAGCTCCGGGTCTCTCGGATAGCCGAGGCTGTGCAGGAGCCAGCGATAGGCAACGAGCGAGACGGGATGTTGATGCGCCGTCCCCGTCTGGTCCTTCAAAATGTCGAACATCACGACCTTGGTCGGGATGTGCTCTCGAACCTGCTTGAGCAGGACCTTGATCCCGGTGTCGCTGACGCGGTCCGCGAAGATCCGAGCGACGTCCACTCCGCCAGGGTTGTCACTGCTCACAAGCAGGCCCAGCAGCTTGGCGAAGCTCGACTTGCCGGCCCCAAAGAAGCCGCTCACCCACACACCCACATTGTCCGTCGGGCCGCGACGAACACTGTCGTAGGCTTCTAACACCTTGCGGAGCTGGTCCTGAATGCTCTGCGTGGGCCAGTACTCCCGGACCTCCTCGACGACGGCTGATTCGGTGAGCTCATCGACCTTGATGACCTCACCGATCTTGCGGTGGATGTCCGACGAGAAGATTTGCTCGATGCGCTCGGGCTTCTGGGTCATTTGGGTGAGCTCCGCATGGTAGGCCCGGCCTAGTAGATCTTGTGCCGATAGCTGTGGAGAGCGTCGAGGCTGTCCATGAAGCGGAGCGAGTTCGTGCCGCTGCGTGTTCCGGGGTAGAAGAGGATGACTGGCACCCGCACGTCGGACTCCAGATTGTCGAGCAGGGTGCTCGCTCGATAGACCGGATACAGGGCACCAACTCGCGTGAGAAAGGCGACGGTCCGTTCGGGGTCCTTGCCTGCGAGAGGCTCCGCGATCAGCCGATGCAGGGTGCCACGCTCCGTCAGAGCGTTCAGGATGGTCTCCTGCACCTTCTCCAAACGTCGCCTCGGCTCCCACGACGCCATCTTGCGCTCAAGATCGAAGAGCGAGCGTCCGGGGGGCAGCTGATCGAGCACCTTCCACAGCAGCTCGGCCATCGACAGGATTACGACCTCTCGGCCGCTCTGCTGTCGGACGCGCGTCGCCAGCAGGCGCACCTCCTTCCGCACCTCTCGTTCGGCGGTTGGCGGGTACGGAAAGAGCGCATAAGGCATGCCTTGGTGCTTGCTGATCTGGCTCACCAAGTCGGGGCGCTTCAGCAGCTCCTCGAGTCGCCCGAGGCGCTCCGACCAGGCGCTATCCAACAAGCTTGTCGACATAGTCCTCCACGCTGTTGTGCGCCAGATCCAAAACCACAAGGCTGCCGGCCATCTCGTACCTGAGCTTCCCATGCTGATGAAGCCGCAGAACCTCCTGCTCCAGCTCACGGCGTGAGAGCAGAAAACGCCGCCAGCGGATATCTCCGAGGATCCGGTCGCCGCTCGCCGTCTCCGCCGCAAGATCTTGCAGCACGTAGAGAAGCGCCTCCTCAGGCAGGTGGAGTGGGACGATCTCCTTCACGGCCTTGCCCTGGAGGAGGCCGAAATCTGCGGCGTAGGCCGGCAGCCCGCTTGCCATCCGACTCACGCTGCTCGGCCTCCAGTCCTTGTCGACAAGGCCACGAGGCTTGAGCGTCGTGAGGTAGGCGCGCACGTCGTCCGTCCGAATCCGGAGGAGCCCCTCCTGCCGTCTAGGAAAAAGCCAGGTCTCAACGAAGTCTGAGAGCAGCAGCTCCCTCATGCACAGGTGCCAGAGGAGGATCGGGGCCCAAGTTGATTGCGGAAGGGCCCGAGGCCCCTGAGCAAGCCGGATCAGTGGTCTATGGCGCTCGATGTCACCAAAGCGAACGTGGAAGATACGCCGCATCTCCTTGAGCCAGGCGTCCGTCGGAGCCAGGATCGGATTCGCGTGCCGGAGTCGGTCGAGATTCTCATCGAGCGAGGCGGCAAGATCCCAGGCGGCGAAGCAGGCGTAGGTCTCGGCAACTTTGCCCCCCTTGGTGACAGAAAAGGTGGAGATGGTGGGGGCGCTCCTCATCGCCGTGCCTTCCCTCGCAGGTACGGCACGGCCAGCTCCCTGGGCTTCGACCTTGTAAAGCCCGCCGCCAGCCGCCGTACAGTCTCCCCGGGCGTCGATCCCGGAGCCACCGGGAGCGATCGGCCATCGGGGCCCAGGTCCAGCGCGCGCGCGTACGCGAGGTCGCCGGCGCTTATGATCTCGGCCTCCAGCAGCAGTGCGCCGGCGTCGGCATCCTTCTTGGCGTTTTCAAGCCGCCTCAAGGTCGCCGCCCACCAGTCGAAGGCGTCGAGACGCTCGGCAAGATAAGCATCCAGTCGGTCTTCCGTCTCGGAGTCCAGCCGAAAAAGGTGCTGCGCCCCCGGATCTGGGTGGCGCTCCTGGCACGCGTGACGAGCCACGGCGAAGGCGATCCGCGCGCGGCCGGTC
>Ga0187893_10003774_pt1 | contig 29943 bp, 26 predicted proteins | sample MA1701074metaG_FD_139574 | JGI IMG/M metagenome (GOLD analysis project Ga0187893, IMG submission 139574) | White microbial mat communities from a basaltic lava cave in the Kipuka Kanohina Cave System on the Island of Hawaii, USA - MA170107-4 metaG ...
ACCGCAGTTCCAGGAATGGGATCGTTTTCGTGAGCCGATCGATGGTATGAAGTATCCCGAAGCGAGCTGGCGTGGCCTCGCTGTAGCAGCCTTGAGCGCGGTCCATAGGTAGGACTGGCGTACCATGAAGCACGAACGATGAAACTCGACGGCAAGCGCATACTCGTCACTGGCGCGACCGGCGGAATTGGGGGAGCCCTTGCTCAGACACTGCGAGCCCGGGGTGCCGCAGTGATCGTGCATGGCAGAGACCACGCCCGCCTGGATAAGTTTGCACGCAACGGTTTCGAGGTCGTCGAATCGAGGCTCGACGATCACGGTGCAGCCGAAGCGCTCGTCCAGCGTGTGCTCGCTGTGGGTCCCCTCGATATCCTGATCAACAATGCCGGCGTTCAGGAGCAGTTGGACTTTCGATCCACTGATGTGGAAAGTCAGCTCACGAGCATCGATCGTGAGCTCGATGTGAACCTACGCGCGCCGGTGGTTCTCACACGTCTCCTGCTCCCCACCCTCCTGGCCCGTCCCGTTGCAGCCGTCGTGAACATCACCTCGGGTCTCGCGCTGGTCCCGAAACAATCTGCGCCTGTCTATTGCGCCACCAAAGCTGCCTTGCACAGCTTCTCGACGACGTTGAGGTGGCAACTCGAAGGCACGTCAGTCGATGTGTTCGAAGCCCTGCCTCCGTTGGTCGATACCGCGATGACCCGCGGGCGAGACAAGGGAAAGATATCTCCCGAGCAATGTGCGCGCGAGATCGTCCACGGTCTCGAACGGGACCGCCATACCATTCTCATCGGAAAAACCGCATTGCTCGCGATCCTCGTCAGCATGGCTCCATTCATCGCACGGAGGATCATGAGGCACGGTTGAGCACGGTTGAGCACGGTTGAGCACGGTTGAGCACGGTTGAGCGGCGAGCACGGTAGGGCACCTGCCGTGGGTGAAACAGCCAGAGCAGCGGCGAGTCGTTGAATGCGAGCGCGAGAGCGGAGCTCATGTTCAGTGTTTTCGCACGAGATGCAGGGCACACCAATCGCCGAGATCTGCGCGACGTCGCAGCTCGAATCCGGCGCGGACATAAGCCGCTGTCACCTCTGCACCTTCGTCTGTGAGGATTCCGCTCAAGATCAGGAGACCAGCAGGTGCCAGACGGTCGACTAGGTCCGGGACGAGAAACAACAGCGTGTCTCGCCTGATGTTCGCTAACACGAGTGAGAACGGCTCGTCGTTCGGGAGTAAGTCGATGGTACCTGTGACGACTCGAATGCGATCGGAAAGGTCGTTTCGTACCGCATTCTCCCGCGATGTCTCTGTTGCCTCGGGATCGATGTCGATGGCGACCACCAGCGCATCACCCCCAAACAGACGAGCAGCTGCCAGCGCAAGCACTCCCGAGCCGCATCCGACGTCGAGCACGCGCGAAGGTTGCAGTTCACCGTGATCGAACGCTTCGACGAGCGCGTCCAAGCACAGGCGCGTGCTCTCGTGCAAGCCCGTACCGAATGCTCGACCTGGATCGAGCACGATCTCGAGGGCCGGATCATCGGGGCGTGGCTCGATCCAGCTCGGACGAATGAGTAACGTACCTCGGCCAAGCACCATCGGTCGATAAAACATTTTCCAGCGATCACGCCAGTTGTCACCTTCGTGAACTTGATGCGCGAATTTGGGCACGAGCCCGAGATGTTGTGCAATCATGCGCGCATGGGCGACGAGCCCATCGACCGCACCGGGCACGGTATATATCCAGAGCTCGGGACGCTCGACTGGCTCGAAGCTGCTCGCATCCCGAAGCTCGACGCCGCCGGCGTCTGCTCGCTCGGCGAGCAAGCTTGCCATGGCTTCGAGCCGATCGGTGTCCTCCGCGAGTTGCTCACGAGGGGTCGGTTCGGAGGACAGCCAGATACGAATGGTGGCCCACGGTTCGTAGCTGCGACTGTGGGCGTGGTGGTTCATCGCGCCGTGTCCGCAATTTTAACACGGTCCTCGTATTCATGCGCTCGGGCGCCACACTGTACCGCTCGATAAACGTCCACGCTGCGCCTCGTCCTTGTAGTAGAGATCGGGAACGCTGTTTTTTTCTTTCCCGTTGAAACTTGGCGTGGTACACGGGCGCCCACACCAGGCCGTGGAACCAGTACCATACAAGACCGGAACCGGCCATCGTGGGAGGCAACATGTCATTTTCCGGCGTCAAAGTATTCTCCGCTACCAAGGCTCGTGAGCGCGAGGAAATCAGCGAGCGAATCAACGATTGGCTCGCTGCGAACAAGAACTTCGAAGTGGTCGACAAAGTAGTGACTCAAAGTTCCGACCGCGAGTTTCACTGCCTGACGATCACGGTATTTTATAAACACAAATAGTCGAGCACGGTATCACGACCCGGCCGCTCGCAGCTGGGCGTCTAGCCAAGCTTTGTGTTCGCGTAGGTGCAGGTGTGCCATGTCGTCGAGCGAAGCGTGCTCTGAAGTCAGACGTGCTGCAAGTTCCGCATGCTCGCTGCGGACAGCGGAAACGTCGATTTCGTTGGCCTCGAGAGCACGATCGACCAAGATCGACACGTGACCGTCTTCGGTCACCTCGAGGAACCCGCTGCCTACCGCGATGCGAATCGACTGTTCGCCCTCTCGGAATCGTACTACGCCAGGCACGATCGGGCTCACGAATGGAACATGGCCGGGCAAGATGCCGATCTCACCCAGATACGCCGGCGCTTCGACGGCGTGAATGGATGTGGCCGAACGCTTGGGCCCGAGTGGCGTGAGAATGTCGAGGATCATTCGACCATCGCCTTGGCCTTGGCAAGGACATCGCTGATGCCTCCGACCATGTAGAAAGCGGCTTCGGGGATCGCGTCGTGCTTGCCTTCGATGATTTCCTTGAAGCTTCGTACGGTGTCTTGCAGCTCGACGAACTTGCCCTCGGCACCCGTAAATACTCGGGCAACATCGAAAGGTTGGCTGAGAAACTTCTGAATCTTGCGTGCACGCGCAACCGTGAGCTTGTCTTCCTCGGACAGCTCGTCCATGCCGAGAATGTTGATGATGTCTTGCAGCTCTTTGTATTTTTGCAGAATCTGCTGCACGTTGCGTGCGACCTGATAGTGTTCGTCCCCCACCACCTCGGGCGTCAAGATCGTGCTGGTCGAATCGAGCGGATCGACCGCTGGGTAGATGCCGATCTCCGTGAGAGCGCGGCTCAGTACCGTGGTCGTATCCAGGTGAGCAAACGCGGTCGCCGGTGCCGGATCGGTAAGGTCATCCGCCGGCACGTAGATCGCTTGGACCGAGGTGATCGAGCCTTTGGTGGTCGTGGTGATGCGTTCCTGCAAGGTGCCCATTTCGGTGGCCAACGTGGGCTGGTAACCTACCGCGCTCGGGATGCGGCCGAGCAAGGCCGATACTTCCGAGCCAGCCTGGGTAAAACGAAAGATGTTGTCGATGAACAGCATCACGTCTTGACCCATGTCGTCACGGAAATACTCGGCGATGGTGAGCGCGCTCAAAGCGACGCGCGCACGTGCTCCTGGAGGCTCGTTCATTTGCCCGTAGACCAGCGCAACCTTGCTCCGTTCGTTGTCGATGCTGCGCACGTGCCGTGATTTGTGATCCCAGTCTGCTTGAATGACCCCCGATTCGATCATTTCGAAATAGAGGTCGTTGCCCTCACGGCTGCGCTCACCCACGCCACCGAACACGGAAAAGCCACCATGTTTCTTACCGACGTTGTTGATGAGCTCCTGCAGTAGCACGGTCTTGCCTACACCGGCGCCTCCGAACAGGCCAATCTTGCCACCACGCCGATACGGCGCCAGCAAATCGATGACCTTGATACCGGTGACGAACGGCTCCACCTTCGTGCTCTGCTCGACGAATGTCGGGGCGGGGCGATGGATGGGCCGATAGTCTTTTGTCGTTACCGGCCCTTGCTCGTCGACTGGCTTGCCAACCACATTCAAAATACGACCGAGCACGGATTTTCCGACGGGCATTATGATCGGTCCGCCGGTGTCGCGTGCTTCCATACCCCGGACAAGACCATCGGTAGTATCCATGGCGATGCACCGAACGGTGTGTTCGCCCAAATGCATCGCGACCTCGACGACCAGGTTATCGGCCTGTTCATTGATGCTTGGGTTGGTGATCGTGAGCGCGTTAGTCAGCTCGGGTAGCTCGCGATCGAATTCGATGTCGACGACAGGACCGATGACCTGTGTAACGCGGCCGATGCTGCGAGCAACGGTCGGGGCGGGTCGAAGATTGCTGGCCGACGCGGCTGTCGGAGCGAGAGAAGCTGGGGCTGGAGGGCTGAATACGTTGGACATGATCGAATCTCCCGAAGCGATGCTCGTCAACCTCTGAGGGCTTCGGCACCGCCGATGATCTCCAAGAGCTCTTTGGTGATCGCAGCCTGACGCTCCCGATTGTATCTGAGCGTGAGGTTCGCGATCAGTTGGCTGGCATTGTCGGTGGCAGCGTCCATAGCGGCACGCCGTGCGGCTATTTCCGCTGCAATGGAATCGAACATGGCTTGCTGGATCGTCGATTCCACCCAAATCGGAAGCACATGCTGCAGCAGCGGGCGACGGGCCGGCTCCAGGATCGGCTCCAGGATCGGCTCGAGGCGCGGACGCTGCGCTGATTCGCTCGCGATCGGGAGCAGCTTCACGACGCGTAGCTCCTGGGTGAGCACGTTCTTGAAGTGGTTGTACACCAAGAATACGGTGTCGACGCTCCGCTCCGAATGTTTGTTGTCGAACATATCGATGGCCTCGTGCGCGATGGCTTTGCTGCGTGCAATCAAGGCATCGAGATTGGGAGCATCGTGGTGCGAACGAATCGTGAAGGCGCGATGTTGTAGGTACATGCGGGCCTTCTTGCCGATCGTGACGAGCTCGACTTCGTGGCCGTGCCCGCGGTGTTCTTCGACCAGCCTCTGTGCAGCTCGATTGACATTGGAATTGAATGCTCCGCACAGGCCGCGATCGGCACTGATCACCACGATGCCCACACGACGTACAGGTCGGCTCATAAGTAGCACGTGGTCGACGTCCCCCTCGAGCTCGCTTCCGGCCAGCAGGCGATCGAGCATTTCCTGGATGCGCTTGCCGTAGGGACGTGCCGCTTGTACGGCGTTTTGTGCCCTGCGAAGGCGTGCAGCCGCGATGCGGCTCATCGCCGATGTGATCTTGCGGGTACTGCGAACCGCCTTGATGCGATTTCGGATTTCCTTCAGGCCAGCCATGGCTGCACTCGGATCAGCTGCAATCTCACACTCTAAACGTGGCGCTGAATGCCTTTAGTGCGGCATGAAGGTCAGAGTCGATCTTGTCGAGCTCGGTTTTGCTGCGGGCATTGCGAATGTCGGCCAGCAGCGCTGAATGACGTTCGCGAACGTAAACGTGCAGCTCTTCCTCGTAGCGACGCACATTGGTGAGCTCGACGTCATCGAGGTAGCCTTGCGTGCCTGCGAAGATCGATGTGACTTGGAGTGCGACATCCAATGGCGAGTATTGCGATTGCTTGAGTAGCTCGGTCATGCGTTGTCCACGAGCAAGCTGATCGCGAGTGGTCTTGTCGAGATCGGACGCGAACTGCGAGAATGCCTCGAGCTCGCGGTATTGCGCCAGGCTCGTGCGCAGGGGACCAGCATATTTTTTCATGGCAGGGACCTGAGCAGCACCACCCACGCGCGAGACTGACAAGCCAACGTTGATGGCCGGGCGAATTCCTTTGTGGAAGAGGTTACCTTCGAGAAAGATCTGCCCATCGGTGATGGAGATCACGTTGGTGGGAATATAAGCAGACACGTCTCCGGCCTGCGTTTCGATGATTGGCAACGCAGTGAGTGAGCCGGCTCCGAGTTTGTCCGACAGCTTGCAGGCACGCTCGAGCAGACGGCTGTGCAAATAGAACACATCGCCGGGATAGGCCTCGCGACCCGGAGGGCGACGAAGCAGCAACGACAGCTGCCGATACGCCACGGCTTGCTTCGAAAGGTCGTCATAGACGAGCAGGGCGTGACCACCTTTGTCACGGAAATATTCACCAATCGTGACTCCAGAATACGGCGCAAGGAACTGCAGTGGTGCGGACTCGGAAGAAGTCGCCGAAACCACGATCGTGTAGTCCATCGCCCCAGCGCGACGAAGGCGGTCTACCACGGTCGCCACGGTCGACTGTTTTTGACCGATGGCCACGTATACGCAGACCATGTTCTGGCCTTTTTGATTGATGATCGTGTCGACTGCAATGGCGGTCTTGCCGGTCTGGCGGTCGCCGATGATGAGCTCGCGCTGGCCACGGCCAATCGGAATCATCGAGTCGATGGCCTTGACGCCTGTCTGCATGGGCTCGTGCACGCTCTTGCGTGTGATGATGCCCGGTGCTTTGACCTCGACGGATCTCGTGCTGGTGCCAGTAAGCGGTGGACCACCATCGATTGGCTCGCCGAGGGCATTGAGCACACGACCGATCAATGCTTCTCCCACCGCGACGCTCATGATCTTGCCCGTGCGACGAACTTGATCGCTTTCCCTGACGAGTTGTTCCTTACCGAGCAACGCGGCACCGACGTTACCTTCTTCGAGGTTCAACACGATGCCTTTGACGCCATGAGGAAAGTCGAGCAACTCGCCGGCCATGGCGTTTTGCAGGCCATCGATGCGAGCGATTCCGTCACCGACGGTGAGCACCGTGCCGGTTTCCTCCACGGAAATTTTTGCATCGAAACCTTCGATGTGTTCGCGGATGATCCTGCTGATTTCGTCGGCTCTAATTTCCATGGCGGTCCTGTTTGGGTGTGGGCTCAAGAGCCATGCAGACTGGAACGTAGGTTGGCGAGTGTCGTGCGTACGCTCCCATCGAGTACGTATCCTCCAATGGTAGCGACCAGGCCGCCGATCAGCTCGGAGTCGACGCTGGTCTCGAGGACTACCGTCTTGGCGGTGGCTCGCTCGAGCGAGCTGCGCAAGCGAACGATCACGTCCGAGTCGAGTGGGCGTGCAGAGGTCACTCGAGCACGCACACGGTTCGCAGCTGTGTCCGCGAGGTCCATGGCAGCACGAGCCATTTGTGGAACACCCCGAAACCGTCCACGTTCGAGCACGTAAACGAGAAAGCGCGTTAGCTTGGTATGCAGGCCCGCCCGGAGCACGAGCGCTTCCAGCAAGCGTTTGCGCTGTGCCAGCGGAAATCGCCCGGCGTCGAGGTGTTGCAGCACAATCATGCCGTCCGCATCGCGTTCACGCACGAGCTCGGAAAACCGTGACATGTCGGTGGCCAAACGATCCCGCTCGGTGGGAGACTCCGCAAGCTGCAGAAGTGCGCGTGCGTACCGGCGCGCCAGACTGCCAGGAATCATTGTCCGTTGCTCCTCGCGAGCGGAGTAGCAGCCAAATTGGCGAGAAAGCCCTCGACGAGGCGTGCATCGTCGCCGGCTTGGAATTGTCGTCGCAGCTCGGCTTCGGCGCTGGCGACCGCCCGATCCACCACCTCGATTTCGAGCTGTTGTTGAAGTTGCCTGGCTTCGCGCTCTACGTTGGCGATGGCTGCTTTACGGATCCGTTCGACCTCGGCACGCGTTTCTTCGAGCATTCGCTTGCGATCGAGCTCGGCTCGCGCTCGCGCATCCTCCATCAATTGCTCTGCGTCCCGTTTTAGGCCGTCCATGCGTGCGCGGATGTCGGCGAGTAACGACTCGGCCTGTGCGCGCGCGAAGGTGGCACGTTCGAGCTCCGTACGGATCCCGTCGTGCTTCTCTCGTGTTCGTTCACGCAGTTTGCGCAACATCAGGCGATCGAGCACGTAAAGCAGCACCAAGAAGTTGACGAACACCCAGAGGAGTCCTGGGGTGGGATTTTGCTTGTCCGGCCAGTTGAGCCATTCGATTCCGGGATGTCGTTCACTCGCAGGACTCGATCCCAGCCAATGGATCATCACGGTAGACCACGACGTCGCAGAATTCACGTGGACCTCCCGAGAACCTTCGCAACGATCTGCGCGGCCAACTGGTCGATGCGTGCATTCAAGTCTTTTCGCGCGCGATTGGACTGTTCGAGCAGTTCCGTGCGATGTCGAGTCATCGACTGGGAAGCCTCGTTTCGTTCGCTTGCCAGACGGGTCGATAGTTCCAGCTCTTGCTGGTGGTGTGCCTCGGAGCGCAACTCGTTCGCACGGGCCCGGGCGTCTGCAAGCATGTTCTCGTACTCGCGAGACATTGTCTCCGATTGTTCACGCACGATTGCCGCGTGTGTCAGCGCGCCATCGATAGCGTGGATGCGGCGCTCGCGAGCGAGCAGCCAAGGTCTGAACAAGAGCGGGTGCAACGTGGCGACCAGCAGCAGAAAAATTCCGCCCTGAACGAACAACGTGCCGTCGATGTCGACGACCGGTGTGACTGCGACGAACGCTCGCGTGTCCATAGCCCGCCGTGAGGCGGCGGGTTGCTACCATGTGGGCAGGCCCAGGTCAATCCGTCAGGCAGTTACCCGTGTGCGTCGCAACTTTGACGCACGAACAAACGTGGCCGTGGGCGTGGATGGCTCTTGCACCGGCGTGCGTGACTGCGCCGGCGTACACCGCTTCACGCGTCGACGACAGCGCCTTTTTGTGAGCGCGACTCCCCAGCTCGGGATTCTCGCTGCGTACGACCGTTGCTGGTGGCACTTTGAGCCGCCGCGGTACCGATGCTTTCCATCTGGCAGTTGCCCTCGAACACGGAGCCCTTCTGGATTTCCAAGCTCGGCGTCGACAGATTTCCGTAGACTTTCGCAGGCGCGTGGATCTCGATGGAATCGCTCGCGCACGCGTCGCCGCGTACGATACCCTCGATGATGAGGCGCGCTGCGTAGATCTGAGCTTTGACCTCGGCACCCTGGCCAACGATGAGCGTGCCTTCCGTTCGGATCTCCCCCGCGAACGTTCCGTCGATGCGAACGGCCCCTTCGAACGTGAGCTTACCGTCGAATGAACTGCCTTTGCCGAGGATGGTGGTGATCTCAGGGGTCGTCATGGCCCTTAAACCTTTTTTGAGGGGAACGAAGCGATCGCACCCTACCCGGATCCACGATTGTCGAACACTGGCCATGCGTTCAGATTCGCGCGTTTTCTGGGGAATCTTCGGGCGGCACCTGCCGCTTTGGCCGCCGACGTGTTTCATGGACGCATGTCGGACGTGGCATGAGCGGACCAATGTCTTTACGCTAGCGATGTCCGTGTCCATCGCGCGTGATCGCCAACCTGGGCAACCGCTCGACGACGACCAGCCGGGGGCGTCCACCGCGCGGGAGCGCGCCATCGTGCTCGCGTCCGCTTTTGGACATGCGAGGGTGATTCTTCGGGCGCTGACGAGCGCACTATCCAATCAAGACATGCTGATCGTCGTTACCGATGCGCGTGGGTTTCCGCTCGCGCTGCGGGCGACACAGCGACCCTCCGATCTTCCTGTGGCGATCGTCGTGGGCCGGCATCCCCGCTGCTCTCTTTCAGTGCGCTCGGATGATCACGTGAGCTTGAGGCATTTGCTGCTCACGTTTTGGCCAGGGGCCGGACCGACGAGAATTCGTGGCTACGATCTCGGCGCACGTGCAGGCATCGTTCTCGCGGATGGTCGTCGTGTTCCTGGGTTCTCGGCGCAAGGACACGTGGGACTCGCCGTCGGCAACAGCATGTTGTTCGTGCTGCCCGGCGGCCAACTCGCGGCTGATCTGCTCGACGGCAGTGAGGAGCAGGCGAAAGAGCGCGTGGTAGGGCTGCGCAAAGGCATCCAGCTCGGCGTCGCTCCCATCGCCGAGCCAGAGATCGCACAGCTCGTAGGCTATCGGGGTGTCGACCCTTCGGTCATTCCCGATCCCGCAGGTGCGCTTCAACTCGTTGCGCCACATGCTACACGCGCACAGGCGATGACAAAGGAGCTCGAAATCGATCGAAAACAGCTGCAGCAAGGCCTTCTGATTGGCCGCTACAGCGATCGCTGTTCACTTGCCGTGGATGGACGAAATCTTTCTCGCGTGCATGCTCTCGTCACCGAAGAGAGCCGAACTTCCCTGTTGGTCTATGATCTCGCGAGCACAAATGGTGTGAGGCCGTACGGCAGCGATGGCTCGACACATGCCGTTGTTCGCTTGACGCCCCGCGAACCAGTGATGCTGGGCCACTTCGAGTTGAGGTGGAACCCGCCCTCCGTGACGTCTTGACGTGATTTTTGCGGCGCGGTAGGGCTCGCGTGCATGCAACGTGACGGGAGCCCGAACGCTTCGGGGCTGCGTGTCATGAAGTTCGGCGGCTCGTCCGTCGGCCGGACGGACAGCCTCGTCAGGGTCATCGACATCGTCGCAAACGAGCTCGAACGTGGTCCCGTGGCAGCCGTGGTATCGGCGATGGGCGATACCACCGACTGGCTGATCGACGCGGCAGCCAAGGCCGCGACGGGCGAGCGTGAGCTTGCCGACCATGTCGTCGACACCATTGCTTCGCTCGCGCTCGGCAACGGCACGGCCGTGTTGGATCACCTGCGTCGAGTTCGTGGCATGCCAACTCAAATGCCCGACCTGTTGGCCGTCACTCACGACGTGTTGGCGCCACTTCGCCAGGTGCTTTACGGCGTAAGCCTTTTGCGCGAATGCAGCGCACAAACGCTCGATCTCGTGATGTCGTTCGGAGAACGCCTTAGTGCCAGTGTGATCGCCGAGCTGATGAAAGTGCGCGGCATTCCTGCATTGTATGTCGACTCGCGAACTTGGACGGTGACCGACGATCGTTTCGGAAACGCATTGGTGGATTGGGAAGCGACCCACGACAAAGTCATCACGCTGACAACGCAGTTTGCCGGGCATGTGCCGATCGTGACCGGGTTCTTGGGCCAAACAGCCGATGGGCGCACCACCACGCTCGGTCGCAACGGTTCCGACTATACCGCCACGCTGCTGGCTCGCGGCCTTGGGGCCGCGGAGGTGAACATCTGGACGGATGTTTCGGGCGTGATGACGGCCGACCCGTCGCTGGTCGCAGACGCATACCCGCTGGAGCGTCTCAGCTACACCGAAGCGCTCGAGCTCGCGAATTTCGGCGCACGCATGTTTCATCCTCGCACGATGATTCCCTTGATCGAGTCGGGCATTCCGATGCGAATCAGGAATACCATGCATCCCGAGCAGAGCGGCACGTTGGTCGATCGAGAGGGCGTGGCGGGAACGAACCGCCCGACATCGGTGACTTCGCTCGAAAACCTGGCACTGCTGTCGGTGCAGTGGCGTCGGCTGTCGCACGATGCACTGGTCGGAGAGCGCGTGCTCAGGGCCTTGGTTCGAGCACGAGTGACGGTGTGGATGACCGTCCAGGCGGCTCACGGTCAGGCGGTGGCGGTCGCGATCCCTGCAGCGCAGGTCGACCACGCCAGCGCGGCGATCCAAGAAGAGCTGGCGCTCGAGCTCGAACGCCGCGAAGCGCAGCCGCTCGACGTGCGTCAGCCAGTCACCCTTCTCACGTTGGTGGCCGAAACCATGAGTGAGACCGCCAACGTCGCAGGACGATTTTTCGCTCCGCTTGGAGCCGTGGGCGTGAACGTGCGCGCGATTGCCCAGGGCGCCAGCTCACGCTCGATCTCGTGCGTCATCGATGCCGAGCATACGGCCGTGGCTGTGCGTACGGTGCATGCGGCGTTCAACTTTGCGCACCAAACCGTAAGTGTATTGTTGCTTGGCAAGGGCACCGTCGGCAGGCCATTGATCGAGCAGATTCGTGAGCAGCAGGCCAAGCTCTTGCGTAGGCAAGACGTACGGCTCGATGTCGTGGGCATCGTCGATACCCGCCGTTCAGTGTTCGACCCGTCGGGAATTTCGTTGGACGACTGGCAAGCGCAGCTCGAAGGCTCGGGACGAGCTCGCCACGACACCGGAAGCGAGCTGGTCGATTTGCTCGATCGCCTACGAAGGCTTTCCGTGCCAGTGCTCGTCGATTGCACGACCGACGCTGACATGGCCGCACGCTATCTTGCCGCGTTCGAACGTGGAATTCACGTCGTCACGGCCAATAAGAAACCACTGTCGCGTTCGTGGCGGGAGTGCGAACTGTTGACGGCTGCAGCTCGTCACGCACACCGAGCGTTTCGCTACGAGACCACCATCTGCGCCAGCTTGGCGCTGGTCGAAACCGTGCGTGACTTCGTGGATACCGGCGATCGAGTTCGGCTGGTCGAAGGCGCGATGTCGGGCGCAATGAGTTACGTGAGCCATCAGGTCAGCTCGGGTGTGCGGCTTTCCGAGGCGGTTTTGCGGGCTAAAGAGCTTGGATACACCGAACCGGACCCGTGGGACGATGTCTCTGGGTTGGATGTGGCTCGCAAGGCGTTGATCTTGGCCCGTGAAATGGGCATGGAGATTTCACTCGAGGACGTTGCCATTGAGCCGTTCGTTCCCGGCATGTCGATCCACACACGGCCCGCTCCTGGTCGCTTGTACGAGCGCCTGCGTGAGCTGGACGAGCTTGTCGCCGAACGAGCTCGGGACGCGTCGAAATCGGCACACGTCGTCAGGCACTTGGCTCGCATCGAGTACGATCCCGACGGTCGCTCACCTCGGGTCTGTGTCGGTCCACGTTTCGTGGCTGCCGATCATCCTGCCGCGCGTGTGACCGGTGCCGAAGCGTGCGTCGCATTTTACACCGAGCGCTATCGTGCTTGTCCACTCATCGTGCAAGGACCCGATGCCGGCGGCCCTGTCGCGGCGGCTGGCGTATTGGCGGATATCTTGGAAATCGCCGAGAGTCTTCGTCACGGGTAGCGTTGTGGTTCATCCTGATTAGTGGGTGAATTTCGTGACCGCCCACAGGTTCGAGAATTCGTCGGTCCATGCAGCGACCGAGTGGTCGCGATCGAGCGGTTGCCAGTCGTCGTCGTGTGCGAGCGTTCCCAGATGTCGTTCAGTGCGAGCGAGCACGATCCAGCGCGACGCGGTCTTTCCGGCCGTGAGTTGCTCGTCGGACAACACGAGGTCGCGGCGAATGCGTCCGTGTAGATCGAGCACGTTCGCCGCTGCAGCGACGAGCGGCTCGAGATCGAGAAAGCGGTTGGTGACGTTGAGCGCGAGCACACCGGTATTGGACAGGTGAGACAAATACAGCCTCATCGCCTCGATTGTCAGCAGGTGTGCGGGCACGGCATCGGAGCTGAACGCATCCATCACCAGCACATCGAATGCCTCGGCTGGACTCTCGGCCAATGACAGGCGTGCATCGCCGAGCACGACACGATGCGAAGCCGTACATCGTGGCAAATACGAGAACGATTCGTGCGCGATGCGCTCGACCATCGGATCGATCTCGTAAAATACCCAGCTTTGGTCGGCCCGCGCGTACGCGGCAAGCGTGCCGACGCCGAGGCCGAGCACGCCGACGTGAGCGGCCGGACGGGCGTCGACGAATTCACGCATGAGCCGACCAATCGGACCTGTGCGATGAAAATACGTAAGCGGCTGGTCGGCTCGCGCGGGATCGAGACTCTGCATACCGTGGATGGTGCTGCCATGGAGATACGTTGCGAACCCGGAGCTCGAATCCCGTATCACGCGGTGAACCCCGAAAAACGTACGGCGCTCCGACTCCTCGACCCCCGGAGCACGGGACGAGTACGGAACAATCAGAGCAGCCACGATTGCCGTAAGCAACACAGCCACACGGGAGCGCGTCAATGCCTTGCCCGATATCGTAACGACCAAAACCGCAATCATGGTAGCACGAAGATCCCATGGTGCCCGACATCCGAACGTCAGCACCGCAAGCACGATGCCCAGACAAACCGCCGACATACGCCGAATCGACGTTTCACGGCGTCCAAGCAGTGGTCCGGCAATCGGCCCCGATGCGGCTAACGTTGCGAGCACCAACGCGAGCGGATATTCGAACAGGTCATCGAACACGAGCGGCGCGACGAGCACATTGAACACGCCTGCCGTGACACCTCCCAGCGAAATCACGAGATAATATCGTGTGAGTCGCTGTGCCGGAGGCCGGACGACGGCGAGCATTCTGTGGAGCACGGTTGCGGCCACGAAGAAGCCACCGAGATGCAGCACCAGCAGCAACCACGCTGCAGCAGCAGCGTTGGCAACCGCGCTCACCAGCATGGTAGCGAGCAGGATCGGCAATATCGTCGCGAACACGCGATAGGGCACGCGAGGTGCCTGAACGAACGCGAGCACATACGTGACGAGATACAAGACCAACGGGATCGCCCACAGCAACGGGACGGGTGCGACATCGGTCGTCACGATGCTCGTAACGCCGTAGAGCAAGCTAGTGGGTATGAACGAGAGCACGAACCATGCCGGCCACCCGTGGGGCGTAATACGCTCGGGGTGCGAGACGCCGAGGCGCTGCGGATCCTTGGATGGCGCCGAAGCGACATGCGGGGGTACGAGAGTCGCACAGGCAAAAATGGCCAAAACCAGCATGACGTATCCGCTCCCCCAGGCGTAGGACTGGAGACGCAGAGATAGTGCTGGCTCGATGGCCACGGGATAGCTCGCGAGTGCCAGCAGGCTGCCAGCGTTGCTTGCGGCGTAAAGAAAGTAGGGATCGTTGGTCGCGACGCGGTGGACCTGGGTGAACCATCGCTGAAGTAGCGGAGATGTCGCCGACACCGCGAACACAGGCAGTCCAACCGCACCCGTCAAGGTCGCCAGGACTGCGATCGCTTCGAGGCGAGACCCCGTCACGCCCTCGCTGGCGATCCATGGCGGGAGAAATGCCACACCGAGCGCGAGCACCGTGATGTGCGTAGCGATTTGAGCTTTCGAAGCCAAGCTGGTCAGCTTGTGTGCGTATGCGTAGCCCAGCGACAGCATCGCCTGGAAGAACAACAGGCAGGTGTTCCAGACGGCCGGTGTGCCACCGAAGCGTGGCAACAACATCTTGCCGACCATCAGCTGAATCAAGAACAGCAGGCACGCCGACAAAAACAGCGTGAACGCGTAGAGGGGAACGGCGGGCAACCGGATTGGGCTCCTCGGACCAACATACACGCCATCGCTGCCCGATTTCCACGATCGGTCACACGTTTAGCGGTTCGTCTCTGTAGACCTCAAACGCGGACACACGCGCGAAAGCGTCCACGTCGGTGGACGTGAGCAGTCAGCATGGGGTCGAGGTAGTCGCGCATGAACTCGTCTACCTGTTCCGGCGCCCGCCCGATGTAGTTGTCGGGCGCGACGAGACGCGCGTCGAAAAACGGTGCTAACACGGGATCGCTGGCTAGACGCTCCCCGAGGTCGTTCGCGTGGCCCTGCTTGAGTTTGCGCAAGGCTGCATGACTGAGCTGCCGGATGTGCTCGTGGAGCTCCTGACGGCTCTTGCCAGCCTTGCTTCCACGCATGATCAGGTTCTCGGTCATCATGAATGGCATTTGTTCCGTCACATTGTGTGCGATCACGGCCTCGTTGACGATCAATCCCGCAAGCACGTCGCACAGCAGATTGAGAATCGCGTCCGTGGCAAGAAACGCCTCCGTCACGACCAGGCGCCGATTGGCGCTGTCATCGAGCGTACGCTCGAGCCACTGATTGGCGTGGGTCTCGCGGGGGCTCGTCGATAGTGAATGGACGAAACGAGCCAGTCCGACGATCCGTTCGCTCCGCATCGGGTTGCGCTTGTAGGCCATCGCGCTCGAGCCAACCTGGGCGTCTTCGAACGGTTCCTCGATCTCCCGTTCGTGCGCGAGCAAACGGATGTCGTTGGCAATCTTTGCGGCAGATCCTGCGACATCGGCCAGCGTGCTCACCACCCAGGTGTCCAGCTTGCGCGTGTAGGTTTGGCCAGTGACCGGCATGGATCGCTCGAAACCCATGGCCGTGCACACATGCTGGTCGAGCGCACGCACCTTGCCGTGGTCGCCCTCGAACAACGCGAGAAACGAAGCTTGCGTGCCGGTCGTGCCTTTTGCTCCACGAAACCACAGTCGCCCTCGTAGGTCGGACAGCGTCTGAAGATCGAACGCGAGATCTTGCGCCCACATGCACGCTCGCTTGCCGACCGTGGTGAGCTGAGCCGGTTGGAAATGCGTGTACGCGAGCGTCGGTACGCTACGGTGACGTACGGCGAATGAACGCAGCGGCTCGAGTGCAGAAAATACCCGATCCATCATCAGCTCGAGCCCGTCGCGCATCATCACGAGATCGGCATTGTCGGTGACATAACAACTGGTCGCTCCGAGATGGATGACCTTTTCGGCATCATGCCCGGCCAGTTCACCATAGTGGCGAACGTGCGCCATGACGTCGTGCCGCAGCGCGAGCTCAAGCACCCCGATGCGCTCGAAGTCGATCTCGTCACGGCACGCGCGTAGTGCGTCGATCTGCTGAGACAGAATCGGCAGGCCCAGCTCGCGCTCGGCGGTTGCCAGTGCGATCCACAAATCGCGCCACAGCAATGCGCGCCTGCGCTCTGAGAAGTTCGCGAGCATGTCCGGTGTTGCGTAGCGGGTCGCAAGGGGGCTCGCGAAATCCCCTCCAGCCTCGTCGGTCCGTCCGCCCATGGGCACCGAAGCATATACTCGCCGCGACCTTGGACGCACTACCCGAACCGCTATCCATGTCGCCCACGGCGATGCTGGACGAGCTGGCGCTGTATCTACGGCCTCCCGGCCAGGGCATCTATACGGTTTCGACTGGACGTGCAGAGCGAGCAGCAGCCACGATGCGCTACTTGGGGTGGCACGCGCCCCAAAGCTGGCGGACTCACCTCGAGCAGATCCTCACGGAGGGGACGAGACCGGCGGTCGCGCTGATCGCCGTGCCGTCGGATACCGGCGCGGGAATCGTTCGTGGAGCCAGCCATGGTCCCGAAGCGATCCGCGAGCGCCTCGGCCGTGCGCCGGTTCCTGATCTCGGTGATGTGTTTTGCATACCCCAACTGCTCGACGACGAAATGTGCTCGCAAGCGCAGCTCGATCGCTCGCGCGAGTTCTTGTATCCACATGTGGATCCCCACTTTCGCACGTTGCTTCCGGTGTGTCCGTTGTCACTCACCGAGCGCGTGTGGCAGCTCGTGCATACGCTCGCACCCGGGCTTCGGCTGCTCCTCCTGGGTGGCGACCACACCGTGGTTTGGCCAGCCGTCAAGGTTCTGGTCCCGGCCTCCAACGAGCCCATGGGAATCGTGCATTTCGACGCACACACCGATCTGCTACCGCACCGACTTGGCGTCAGATATTGCTTCGCCACTTGGGCCTATCATGCAAACCTGCTGCTCGGCGGTGAAGGCCGTATGCTTCAGATCGGCATTCGGGCGTCTGCTCAAACCCAACGACATTGGCAGCAAACTACGGGTGTGCGGCAGATCTGGGCCGACGAAGCTCTTTCGCTCGGAAGCGAGCGCCTCGCCGAGCGGGTCGTGGCGCATCTACACGAACGCGGGATCCGGCGCGTATACGTTTCGAACGACCTCGATGGCACGGACGCTCGATGGGCGGCGGCGTGCGGCACGCCGGAACCCGGTGGTCTCACCCCTGCGATGGTCACGAGTGTGCTCGAAGCTCTCGGTCGCGAGGCGTTTCAGGTCGTTGGCGCGGATGTCGTCGAGCTTGCACCCGGCCTTTCGCTAGACGCGCGCCTGGCTGGGATCGCCTGCGAAACCGCTACTGCCTACGTCCACGCAGCGTTGGCGCTGCTTGGGAACGCGTAAATCGCGCAGGCCTTGCGCGCTGCACATGCTGGCCCAAATTGCCGTGAAATACCCACGTCCCAGTCCGGGTTACCCACGTCACATGCATGCTGGCGCACGCCAAGCGTTCGAACAAACCGCGCTGCCGAACATCGATGTCCTCTACAGCACGGCGCTTCGCCTCACACGCAATCCAGCGGAGGCGGAAGACCTCGTGCAGGACACGATGGTGCGCGCATATCGTTTCTGGGATGGCTTCATTCCAGGCACGAGCATCAAAGCGTGGCTTCTTACGATTTTACGAAACACGTTCATCAACGCCTATCATCGTCAAAATCGCACCCGGAAGATCCACGGCGATCTCGGCCAACAGGTTGCCGCGCTCGGCCCCTCGACCACGGGCTCGGCACTGGCAAGCGAGCCTCCGGGACCGGAACAAGCACTCGGACAAAAACTGACACGCGAACGCATTTTGGCGGCGCTCGAATCTCTGCCCGAAGACTATCGCATGGCCGTCGTGCTGGCCGACCTCGAGCAGCTGAGCTACAAGGAGATCGCCGAGGTCATGCAATGTCCCATCGGGACGGTCATGAGCCGAATCCATCGTGGGCGAAGACTGCTTTATCGACTGCTGCACGACAATGCCGTCGAGCTCGGCATCGTCGATGCCCATGACAATGGGAGCGGACCCAGCGAGTCCGTCGATCCCGAACCCGAGCTCGCAGCGCCAGTTCCGTTGTCCGCCTATCGAAAACGAGGCAAATTGTGACACGTGAGGCGACGCTCGATTGTGCGAGTACCGTGGGCCTTTTGCAGCCGTTCGTCGACGGTGAGCTCACGAACGACGAGGACGAGCTCGTGGCACACCACGTCGAGGACTGCCAGGCGTGCCGCAAACTCGTTTCACAGCAACATTTGGTGCGAGCAACGCTGCGTTGTCTGACGCATGAACGTGCACCTCAGGCCGTGTATGCACGCATCGTCGTGGCCTTGGATGCGATCGACGCGGGCGAGTGCAACCCTCCTTTGCCAGCCAATCCCCTTTTGCCAGCCGATCGCGCTTTGCCGGCCGAGACAACCCGACCACGAGCCTGGCTCGACTTCCTGCGTGGCGGCATGGTCATGCTTCCCGCTGCAGCGGTTGCGCTCATCATGTTTTTCGTGGCACGTCATAGCCAGCCTCCCGTCGCGACCAGTGTGTCTGCAGCTCTGAGCAGCCAACAAAACCATCGCGATGATCGCGAGGTCGTGCATGCCTTGGCAGGTCTCGAATCGTCGCTCGATTTTCCCGTGCAAGTCGCCGATCATCAGCCCACCGCGCCTGTCGACATTGCGCTCGTGGGCGCAGAACTCGAAGGTTCCGGGCGTTTTGCCCCTCCCGTCGCCGCGTTGGAGTACGCGGTCCCCACAGGTGATCGTGTGCTCGATCGACAACGAAACGCCCGAGGAGCGGCGCCGTTTGGCACCCCCTATGTCTTTCGCGGACGAACGTACATCGTGACCCACGATGCGGGAGGCGAGGCCACGGTGCGTTTCGAGCTGGAGGGTGTGGCCCACACCCTATCGTTATCCGATGACGCGAGAGTGGCCAACACGGCGAACCGCCGCGACGGAAGGGAGCTGGCGATCCTCCTCGAAGTGGCCGATGCTCTCGCACGACGACCAAACCCATCCAAACCCTAAACCGGCCGAAAATCTCGACACTCGGCCCCACGCCATCATGGACGTACGGCCCGATGCGGGTTCGATTCCAAGGACTGGCTTGCCGGAGCACGAAACGATATTCTCGCCGACGTGTTCTCCGCGTTGCTGATCGACGCCGACGACGCCGCACGAACGGCGATCCGAACAGTGCTCACTCCGTACGGGTTCGAGTTTCTGGTGGCCGACGACGCCCCCGAAGCGATGAATCTCGCGCGAACGTCGCCCCCTGACGTCGTCCTCCTTCGTGTCGAGTTACCGAGCGCATCCGGGTTTTCGGTGTGCAACAAGCTGCGTCGCAGCGATGAGACCAAATACATCCCCTTGCTCATGTACTCGTCCGATGTGAGTGAGGACGTATTCGAGCAACACCGCAGTCTCAAGACACGGGCCGATGGCTATCTCAAGCTCCCGCTCGAGCCGCAGCGTCTACTGCAGGCGGTGCGAGAGCTCATTACGATTCCCGACCAGCCAATCGAGAACAGTGCGAACTCTTCCGATTCGCTGGAGGTATCGCTCGACGACGTAGCCGAAGACGAGGCTGCGCCCACGGGTCAATCCGGTGCTGGACTCTCGCTTGGTGAGTTTGAGCAAGAGTTCGGCGAAATCGACATGCAGGAAGACGTTGCGGAACAACCAAACCCGGACGATCCACTGTCGGAAGAGACAGATGCTGCATTCGACGCTCTCATGGACGATCCACGGGGGAGCCCGCGTCGCGAGCGAGTGGATGCCCGCACCGGCCAGAGTACCTCGGACTCCGAGGACGAGCGCCCGACCCAGATGGGCATGGCACGTGGAGCAAACAACGTGTCGACTACATCGCAGGACGGCGGCGAACCTTCGCTCCCGACGTCACTCGAGAGCTCGTCCGCAGACTCGGGATCTCGTGCATCACTCGAAAGCTCCTCCGCAGACTCGGGATCTCGTATCTCACTCGAGAGCTCCTCCGCAGATTCGGGATTTCGTGCCCAACGCGAGGTTTTGCAGCTCAAGGCCCAACAAAACGCGAAAAATCGAGAGATGCTCGCGCTCAGAGACGAGCTCGAGGCCAAGGAACGTTCGATCCTCGATGCCAAGCGCAAGCATCGAGAGGTCCAGGAGCAACTGAGTGAGCTCGAGGGTCAGCTCCTCAAGGTGCAGGAGGAGGTCATTGGTGCGCGCGAGGCGGCCGAGGCCGCGCAACGCGATCGCCTCACGCTTGCGAAACGCGAGGAAGGTTACAAGACTCGTCTGGAACTCGCGCAAAAGAAACAGCGTGACGTCGAGTCCGAGCTCCGTGACGTTCAGACCAAACTCGCGGATGCAGACAGCCGGCTGCAACGAGAGCTCGGCGAGGTACGTAGCGAGCGAGACGAGGCGCGGACGCGCGCCGAGACGATGGACGCTGAACGCAATCGTGTCGAGCTCGAGCTCGCTACTGTTCGTGGTCAGATCGACGAGCTCGCGCGTGAGCGTGACGATGCTCGCGATCGGCAGAGCGAATACGCGGATACGGTCGAACGCCTCGAGATGGATCTCGCACGCCTGAAGCACGACAGCCAAGATCAACTCGACGAGGCTCGTCAGAGCGCCGCGCGCGAGTTCGAGCGCAAGCTCGCCGAAGTGCAGGCTGCCGCTGAGGCGGACAAACGCATGGTGCTCGAAGCACAAACACGAGAGGGCCAAGCGGAGCTCGAATTCCAGGAACGCCAGGGTCGTGTGGCACTCGACAAGATCAGAGCGCAACTCGGTGAACTCGAGCGAAATCAACGTGCGGAGCTCGAGCGAATGCAAAACGATCGCTCTCGGCTCGACGCTCGCATGCACACGCTCGAAAGCGAGTTCACCAACGTGAAACACCAGCTCGAAACCGCGCAGGCAGAGCTGCTGGCACGCAAGAGTGCAGAGCATCGCGCCCAACAAGCGATTGCCGTTGCACTCAAGATGCTCGATGGCGTGACCAGCACGCCCGGCTGAGTCTGGTGAACATTGGCAAACGGAATCTTCGGTAACACGGCCGGTTTGAAGGCTAGTCAAGCGCGTGCGTTGGCCAAGCTGCGAGATCGGAGTGTTCCTGCACATCAGATCGTCGGAGCCACCCTGACGCGCGACCTGCTCGAGATCTCGCACGAGCTCGGGCGTCAACTCGGATTGTTCATCGATCGCAGTGGTCGGATAAGCAGGGTTATCGTGGGCAGCTCCCACAGCCTCACGTTGCCCGAATTCGAACGTGTTCGCGGTGTGGATGGGCGCCTGCGTGGTATCCGACTGGTGCTGACCCATCTGGTCGCGGATCCACTGAATCGCGAGGAGCTGGCCGATTTGGCCAAGCTGCGGCTCGATCTCATTGCCGCGGTCCATCGTGGACCGGCCGGCATTCAGACCGACCTGGCCACCCTCACGCCAGCACCACCCGGCGCACAAGAAGCTTTTTCGCTGCGTATTTGGCCCAGGGCTCCGCTTGCGTGGCTCGTGCGCGAGGAAGGATCCGAATCTGCTCGTGCTTCATCCGAGCCATTCGAGCTCCCGCTGCCGTTCGACCGTTTCGTGACAGCGCTCCAGAACGAGCTCGTCTCGCACGTGGCAAAGGCACGAGCCCGGCAACACGGAGTACGTGCCATGGTCCTCATGGTTCATGACAACCCCCGCGGCATCGAAGCACGCAGACACGAGTTGAGCGAGCTTTGTCGCACCGCGGGTGTGGATTTGGTGGAACTATGCGAGCAGCGGCGACCATACCCCGATCCACGGACTTTCTTTGGGGTGGGGAAGCTTCGCGATGTGCTGGTACGCGCGCTCGAGCAAGATGTCGAGTTGTTGATTTGTGATCCGGAGCTATCTGCTTCACAAGCACGTTCGATTGCTGAACAAACGGACCTCAAAGTCATCGATCGCACCGTGCTCATTCTCGACATTTTCGCACGACACGCCAAGAGCTCGGACGGAAAACTGCAGGTCGAGCTGGCGCAGCAACGCTATCGTCTGCCCAAGCTCGTCGGTCACGGCACGATGATGTCCCGCCTGGCCGGCGGCATCGGTGGCCAGGGACCTGGTGAGACCAAGCTAGAGCTCGATCGTCGTCGCGTGAAGGACCGTATCGCCGATTTGGAACGACGCCTCGGTGGATTGCGCAAGCAACGCGAGCAACGGCGCGCGCAACGGAAACGCTCGGGTGTGCCGGTGGTGGCGATTGTCGGCTACACCAACGCCGGTAAAAGTACGCTGCTCAACACCATCACGAACAGCGAAGTCGCTGCGGAGGACAAGCTGTTCGCAACCTTGGATCCGACGGTGCGGCGGATCCGGTTTCCTCACGATCACGAGGTCGTGTTGCTGGACACTGTGGGATTCATTCGCGATCTTCCTCCAGCTTTGCGTCAGGCGTTCTCCGCCACATTGGAGGAAATCGCCGATGCAGATCTAATCCTGCACATGCTCGACGAGTCGGATCCCGATCTCGAGCAACAGATTGCCACCGTGGATGCGGTGCTGGCGGATCTCGGGGCTGGCGCCCTTCCCCGTTTCTGGGTGCACAACAAATGTGATCTCGTGGAACAAGTGCCCACTTTGCTCGAGCATCGGGGCGACCATCGGCATTTCCGCATCAGTGCGCTCGATCGCCGATCGACCCGCGAGCTCGTGATGGCCATCGAATCTCACTTGTGGGCTCACGGACGACTCGAGCGAGATAATTTGAGCGAGAGCTCCATTCCTGCGGGAGAGTAACGCGATGGACGCCAGCACGCGCATCACGCAATCGGTTTGCCGACGCCGAATATCGTGCGCATGAGAAGGCCGATGGCGCTCCACAATCGCAACGCGGCGTTCTCGTCGAGGTCCCCATCCGATTGTCCGTCGCGAATCGCACTCACGAGATCTTGACCGTCTACGGACCGGCACGAGAGCGTATGCCGCCATAGCGACTGAAGCGATCGGTGAGCTCCTGTCCATCCAGGCCATAGCGCTCGAGATGATAGGCATGAATACCGTGTTTGTGCTGCGGGTTTGCGATCAGCCATGCTCGCATACCGTCGACCATGGAAAACGCCACGTTCAGACCAAAGTGGTCATACATATGGCGGACCACCTCGATTGGTTCGGATATCAACTGCTCGTAATCGATGTCGTAGATACGATGCGGAGGAAGCTGCGCCTTGGCCTGCACCGTCCGTTTCAGACCTTGCTCCCAGAACTCCAGCCAAGCAGCACCGAGGCTGCGCGGATCCGTTACCTCGCGATAGATGCGTCGAGCACTTTCGTACAGGCTGCAACAGGATGCGACGGTCTGTTCTGGATTCCGATGGGTCTGAACGATGCGCGCATTGGGGTATTCTCGCAACAACGCATCGATCCCGAACAGATGCAAGGGAGACTTCAGGATCCAATAGTCACCGCGATGCCGCCACTGCAGTTGCTGAAGCACCTTGCGATGCCAACTGTAAACATGAGCCTGATCTTGTCGTAGGAACCACGCCGAATACGATGGAACAGGTGCGTGAGCGTCGAATGCCGCGCAGACGAAGGTATTGGTGAGAATGTACCAACACTCGTCAGCGCCGGTCGCCTTCAGTGGGTGCATTTTCACAAGTTCCGGTACGAGACGGTCGCGGTTCGCGACGATCTTGGCTGCCTCGACCAGGCGAGCGTCGTTGGCAGGAGGATTCGGCACGGGTGGAGGGCTCGGAAACAGGAGCTCCCACATTCGGGGCACACGTGCTCTTGGATCCTGTGCAAGCAGGTTGTGGAGGAGAGTCGTACCAGTGCGTGGTAAGGCGACGATGACGAGGAGGGGTGCGACCTCCTCTGCCAAGATTTTTGGATATTGCTTCCAGTTTTGGACCAGCCGCAAGCGGGTCACCAGGTTGCGCAGAATCTCGTGGTAGACCGCGACACGTCCCAAGGTCGACAGTCCAGCTTCGCGGAATGCCGCCAAGAGCTCATCGAGCCCTTGTCGCCAGCCATCGTCTGCACCGAAGTCGTCAAGCCCGGTGCGGCCTCTTGCGGCTGCCATGAGTCGGTCGGGCTTCAGTCGGGGACCTTCCAGGCCGAACGAACTGGCTACCTGCCCCACACGATTGAGGGCTCGAGCAAAAAAACGGAAGTTGCATACCGCGCTCCTGCACGTCGAAAGCCTACCACCGCTCACGACCTCGCGATGAACGAAACGGACGAACATGTGAGCGTCGAGCGTGTGCCAACGTCCGCCAGTCGACGAGCACTGGTCGTGGCCAACGGATCAGTTGCGGTAGCGCACGAAGAGGTCACTTCGCCGGCATCGGCCCACGAGGATCGCTGGTGCCTCGGAGCACCCATTTCGTTTTGTCGGATAGCCCCTATGCGTCGCCTACCTGACCGGTAGCGATCTCGATCATCCAGGGGAAGGTGTCGTCCACAGCGCAACTCCCAGAAGCAGACGCGACCGGACGCGAATACGCGGACTGACGAGCCCTCGCACATCACCAGTCAGCCCCAGCGTGGTTACCGCGATGCGTGGTTTACGCAACCTCGCGGACCTTTTCACCACGGGCTGCTGGGCATTCGAGAGCACGATATCAGCAGGCACACGAGCGCGATGGCCAACAGTGCGAGACCGAGCGGCGCGAGTAGGCTTCCCCATGCCATGCGGGCACGCATCCACGCGACACCCTGCACGAGTGCAATGAGCCCAGCGAGTGCGAGCGCGTACAGCATGTTGCTCGACTCTATCATCCTCACGCCAGGCCGGATTTGCCCTGCTAACCTACTGCAGGCGTGGTCTCACTGGCGACCGAACCACTCGGGTTTGCGATGGCAGCGCTGCTCGGTGCGCTGCAAGGCGTGGCGGAATTTCTGCCGATCAGCTCGTCTGGCCATCTGTGCCTAGCCCAGGCATGGCTCGGCATTTCTGCCGATCGAGCGGGACACACGTTCAACATCGTGGTTCATGCAGGTACGTTGCTCGCGGTGTTATGGACGTATCGTGGCGATCTCGGCCACATGCTGCGCGTCGCGCTACGACCAACGCTGGCGTCGCCCGAGCGGAGCCTGCTCGTTGCAGTGATCCTCGGCACACTTCCACTGGGCCTGGTTCTATTGCCGGGCGTCGAAGCGTTCGTAGTGCATATGGAGCAACGGGTGCGCTGGGTCGGTGTTGCACTACTCATCACGGCCGGCATGTTGACTGTCGCAAGCCGATTGCAACGGCGTGTATCCAACGACATCGTCGTTGCGCCGCTGCCTTGGCAAGCATTCGTGGTCGGTATGGTTCAGCTCTTTGCTGTGCTCCCGGGCATCTCGCGAAGTGGCTCGACCATCGTGGCGGGGCTGCTCGTGGGTTTGCATCCCACGCAGGCGGCCGCGTTCTCGTTTCTTCTGAGCGTTCCCGCCGTACTCGGTGCGACGGTCAAGGAGCTCACGACCCTGGGCGTGGAAGGATCGGGAAACCTGGACGTAACGGCGTTCGCGCTCGGCTTCGCCACGAGTCTGAGCGTTGGCTTGATGTCGCTCGGGCTCCTGCTGCGCATCGTAAATCGAGGTCGGCTAGGTATATTCGTCCCGTACTTGCTGGTCGTCGGCACGATCGCCATCGTACTCGGATGAGAGCTGGTACTTTTCTGGCCATGCACGAGCGGATCGCCCTGGTCATGGCTGGCGGTGGGGGAACGCGTCTCTGGCCCGTGTCCACGCCGGACCGACCAAAACAGCTGGTCAACCTGCGTCCCGGCACCTTTGAAAGCCTGCTGTCCACCAGCATCGATCGCATGGCGACGGTCGTCGACGCGACCGACATTTGGGTCGTCACCAGTACATCACAGGTGGAGGGCGTGCGAAACGCCGTACCCAGCCTTTCCAACGAACGAATCATCGCGGAACCATACGGACGAAATACCGCCCCGTGCATTGCGCTGTCGTTGATGCACATGCGAGCTCGTCTGGGTGCCACTGTCGACCAAGCCGTGGTGCTAGCATTGCCCGCGGACCACCACGTTGCGGATACCGATGGATTCCGGCGGCACGTTCGTGTGGCATGTGCATACGCTAGTACTCATGATGTCGTGGTGGCGCTCGGCATCACGCCGCGATGGCCAGAGCCGGGTTATGGATACATCGAGCGCGGCGCCGAACCCATCGCTCCGACCAGCGAGACCGAACAAGTGTCGATGTTCCCCGCGGTGCGTTTCGTCGAAAAGCCACCGCTCGATCGAATCCTCGAATTCCTCGGTTCGGGTCGCTATCTATGGAACTCCGGCATCTTCGCGATGCCGTTTCGCCGCATCGAATACGAGCTCCAACGGCTCTGCCCGGACATGTGGCAGGCGCTCGTGCCGGTGGCGGAACGGCTTCGAAGCGGCTCCGGCGAGCATACGATGGAAGCCACCTTGCAGGCCTATCGCGCGATCCCACCGGTGTCCATCGATATCGCTGTGATGGAGAAGCTCGATGATCTCGTCGTGGTACCCACCGAGATCGGTTGGACCGATCTCGGTTCATGGAAAGCCCTCTACGGCGTGCTCGATAAGGACGAGCACGGTACGTCGATACGAAGTGGTTCCGAGGCGGTGACTGTCGTCGAAGACTGCTCCGACACGCTGGTGTGGAACGACGATGCACGGGTCGGCGTGCTCGGCGTGCACGGGGTAGCTGTCGTCGTCAGTCGTGATGGTGTGCTCGTGTGTCCGCTCGAACGCGCACACGAGATCCGTGAGCTGGTGGAGCAACTCACACGAAAATGAAGCCTGCGTTACTTGGCCGGGCGGGTGGACGACATGTGACGCTTGGCTGATTGAGCACTCTTCTCGCGTCCAACCGAAGTATCGCCGTCGCGAATGGCGTCGAGAAAAGCATCGACATCGTCCTCCGCCTCCGGCACCCCGGCTTCCTCCAGTGGAAACAGCGGCTCGTTGTCCGAGGCAAGCGCACGCAACACATCGCTTTCGATGTCTACATCCACGTCCAAGTCGTCACGCACGGCCGCCGTGGTGACCGCCGCAGCCGGTTTGATGGTAACGGGTGCAGGAGTAACGCTACGCTGGGGCTTGGCGGGTTCGGTCGAGCTGGTCGTCGTCGCAGCGGGTTTGGCTGTGGCGGATGCCTCGGCACGTGCTGGCTCCGACTTGTTTCGCGAGCTATTGTTCGAAGCCGCGCCGCCGTGCGCAAACCCCTGGCTGTGAGCGACCTTCGGGACGATCACGGTGCTCCAGATGTGTGAAAGCGGGACGTACTCCACGATCGTCGTCGAAGGCACGGTTTCCAACAAGTCTGCTTCGCCAAACGGCTTGCCACCATTGGCACGTGACAGTGCCGCATTCAACAACGATACCAGCTCGGTTTTCGGCAGGTGCTCCACCAGCACGGGCAAACTGATGCCCTCGATGATGTCGCGCGCGCTGAGCAGTGCGTCGGTAATCGCACGGTCGAGCATATTGGACAACATCTTCTTGGCACGTTCGAACTGAGGATTATCTTTGCGATGACCCCAGAATTCGGGCTCGATCACGAACGTCCACAAGCGTGGCGCATCGAGGTAACGTACGCGGTCGTCGACCTGGAACAACTTGACGATGGTCTCGGTATCCGTTTCACCTTCGTCGAGTGAAATCTGCAAGTCTTCACCGGCCGATTTCGCACTCTTCTTGAGGCCGATGGCTTGCTTGGTGCCTACGGTCATCAAAAGCATGTTGGCGCGCAAATCGGGGCGCGTTTCCAAACCTTGCATGATGTCCGCCGGAGAAAAATGACGCACGAAATCGGCGGGATTTCGCAACTCGAGCTCGAGCGAGCGCTCGACCACGTACGCTAGAAACCGCTGACGGCCTTCGTCGAGCGCAGATGAAAATCCATGCGTAGTACGAGACGAGTTGGAGTGCTTCATGTCGTTCATGATTCGATTCCTTGTCGAGGCGGCACGCCTGGTGTGCCCATCCCGGCCAACAGGCAGGTAATTTGCGCGGAGAGGCAGCATGAGCGGCGGCGCGACTTCCGTCAACGACTCCGCGTCTGGGGCAAAACGGTGCCATCCAACGCCAAAAGCCCGCGAATCCGTCAGCGGCACGACGCGCTCGGACACGCGTTCGGCGTACGCGCACACGACCGTCATCACCGCGGCGGTGGTCCATAAAGGTACGGCTGACAGGCCGTCGTCAATTACCCCGCCCGTGGCCGCGTGGTACGAAACTCGATGGCGTTCTCGTGCTCCGGCACGACGATGATGCGGTGTACGAAGATCCCCGGAAGATGCACATCGTCGGGATCGATCGCACCGACCTCGACGATACGATCCACTTCCGCGATCGTAACCCGTCCAGCCATTGCGACCAGCGGATTGAAGTTCCTCGCAGTTCGATAAAATCGCAGGTTGCCAAATGCATCGCCCACCGCCGCGCGCACGAGCGCGAAGTCGGCACGTAGCCCGTGCTCCAACACACAAGGGACACCATCGATGTTGCGCACTTCTTTTCCGTCCGCGACCACAGTCCCCACACCGGTCGGTGTGTAGAACGCCGGAATGCCGGCAGCTCCCGCGCGCATGCGTTCCGCCAACGTGCCCTGGGGATTGAGGTCGACGGTCACCTGTCCTGCCAACAGCTGCGCTTCGAGATCGGGGTTGCCTCCGACGAAGCTACATATCACGCGAGCGATCTGTCTGCGCTCGAGGAGTATCGCCAGCCCCTTGCCCTGGTTTCCAGCGTTGTTCGAAATGATGGTGAGATTCTTGACACTCCGACGGGCAAGTGCGCGAATGCATGCTTCTGGATTCCCACACAACCCGAAGCCGCCGACCATGATGCTTGCGCCATCAGGGACGTCCTCGAGTGCGGTGTCGGCATCGGGAAACAGTTTTTCAGGCATCGCGCGTTGATTCATCGTCTGGCATGGGTGGTTGTGCATGATACCAATGCGTCGACGATGTTAGCCAAGATGGAATCCAGATCTGCAGCCTGGATACACAGCGGTGGGCACATGAACAACGAGTTTCCACGATAAGGAGCGTACACGCCACGGTCCCATAGCAGCTGGTGTAACGTCCGTGCAGGTCGATCGAGCTCGAGCATGCGCATCAGACCGAGCCCTCGGACGTCGCGAACGAGCTCGGAGAGCCCCTCGTGCGCGATCGCATCGACGAGACGATCGTGGAGATAGCTCCCCTTGCCAGCAGCGTTCGCGACCAGCTTCTCCCTTTCCAGAACTTCGATGGTGCCGACAGCAGCGGCACAACTCACCGGATGGGCATAGCTGGTGAGCCCGCACGATAACGTGCGATCCTCGAAATGCCTAGCGATGCTCTCGTCGACCAACACTCCAGCAAGTGGGGCGTATCCCGACGTGATGCCCTTGCCGATCACCAACATGTCAGGACGTACATTCCAATGTTCGTGGGCGAACCACTTGCCGGTGCGGCCAAACCCCGAAAATACCTCATCGTCAATGAGCAGGATGCCATGCTGGTCGCACGCTCGTCGCACCGCTGGCCAAAAATCGGCAGGCGGAATCTGCATGCCGTTCGTGCCGGTGAAGCCTTCGAGCACCACGGCTGCAATGGTGTGTGGGTCTTCTCTCGTAAGTAGCCGCTCGAAGTTTTCCACCCAATCGGAGCAGCGTTGCGGTTGCGGAGCCCGTGGGGGATACGGAT
>Ga0187893_10003775_pt1 | contig 29918 bp, 24 predicted proteins | sample MA1701074metaG_FD_139574 | JGI IMG/M metagenome (GOLD analysis project Ga0187893, IMG submission 139574) | White microbial mat communities from a basaltic lava cave in the Kipuka Kanohina Cave System on the Island of Hawaii, USA - MA170107-4 metaG ...
CCTTTGTGAACTCCGGGATGAGCGCCCCGGCCAGAGTGCCGCAACTGATGATGCTCGACAGCACCCACCAGAGACCGCCCATCGCCTGGTTGCCGGTGTCAGCCGAAGGGCCGAGCAGGAACCAGCTCGCGGCGTACGTGATGCCGATGGAAACGAGCGAGGTGATCCAGACGAGATGGGTCAGGGGCGCTTCGAGGTCAAAATCCTTCAGGCCGCCATATTTCGCCTGACTGAGGGCGCCGTTGATCCAGTAGGAGCCAACGGAGGTGGCGATCATGAGAATGCGCATCGCGAACAGCCAGATGATGAGCGTGGCGCACATGAGGCCCATCTTCTCCAGTGCCAGCGCGAGGAACGCGATGAGCGCCACGCCGGTCACGCCGTAGGTCTCGAAGCCGTCGGCGGTCGGCCCCACGCTGTCGCCGGCGTTGTCGCCTGTGCAGTCAGCGATGACGCCGGGGTTCTTCGGATCGTCTTCCGGCAGCTTGAAGACGATTTTCATCAGGTCGGCGCCGATGTCGGCGATCTTGGTGAAAATACCACCGCAGATGCGCAGCGCGCTGGCGCCGAGCGATTCGCCGATGGCGAAGCCGATGAAACAGGGCCCCACGAGGTTCAGCGGAAGAAAACCGAGGATGCAAATCATGAAGAACAATTCGACGCACACCAGGAGCAGGCCGACGCTCATGCCGGACTTGAGGGGAATGAGCAGCGTGGCGAGGGCGTTGCCTTTGAGCGCGCTGAACGCAGCGCGGGAGTTGGCGACGGTGTTGATGCGGATGCCGAACCACGCCACCCCGTAGCTGCCGAGGATGCCGAGGATGGAAGCCAGCAAAATCACCAGCACATTGAAGGCGACTGTGCCGGATGGGACGGGCTGCTTGGTGATGGGATCGACGTGGTCGCTGAGGAAGCCAAAGTAGTACACCATGCAGGCCGCGATCAGCACCCAAAGGACGACGAGGAATTTGCCTTGGGTAAACAGGTAGGTTTTGCAGGTTTCCCAGATGATGTTCGATACGTCACTCATCCGCGGATGGACAGGGAGCGCCTTGGTCTGGAGGTATTGCACCCACCCAAACGCTGCGCCGAGCAAACAGATGACGAGCCCAATGTAGAGGATGGCCATCCCCGACAGACCGCCAAAGTGGACTTGCTTCAGGTCCGGAATGTTGATGTCCGCCTCGCCGGCAAATACGGGTGACGCGCTGAGAAGGACGACGAGTAACCAAACCGCTCGAATCCATGAGTTATGTCGGGCCATAAAAGTGGGCGGAGTATGCTCAAACGGCGATCTGGTTTGCCAAGCATTTTCTCCGGTGGTGGCAATCTCTTTTCCGTCCAGCCGGTCGGGTGGAATCGAGAATTTACAAACAAGGCACGGTGAAAGCCGCCGCATCCGGCAGCCTGCTCAACTCCTTGAGTCGCGGTTGCATAGCTTCATCCGAGGCGCTCTGCGCCTTCTTGTTTTTTCACGCTGCAACGGTTCACTCCGTCGAGGGATCGGCAGCAAGTGAAACCGGGGCGTCAAACCTGCTGTCAGTTCGCTGTTGTCAAGTTGGGACGGGCCGGTATAGTCCGCCCCAGTTGGACCACCCGACATCGAAGCTGAGTCGCTTGGATGATTTCGGTGGATCAAACAAACAAACAAACGCCGTCCTGAGAGTCGGGCGGCAAGAAAGGCAAATACATGAAGTCCATCAGTGCAATCGTCTGCGCCCTGGTCCTCCTCGGCGGTTTGTCCCTCGCCAGCGCGGAAACCTGCTGTGAAAAGGCGAAAGCCGCCGGCAAGGATTGCGAACATAAGTGCTGCGTGAAGGCCAAAGCGGACGGCAAAGTCTGCGAGAAGTGCAACCCCAAGAAAGACGAGAAGAAGTAATCTTCCCCGGGTAGATATTCACCAACGGCCGGAATCGCTCGATTCCGGCCGTTTCATTTTTTGTGCCCCTACGAAGGGCAATTTAGTTGCCACCGCGCTAAACTATTTGCCACCCGCCGCTCATCGGTCGCCCTTTTTCTCTCGCCAAAACTTCTTCGCACCCTCAAAAACTTGCCCCTCTTTTCGATGAACGAACAGATTGTCATCCTCGATTTCGGCTCCCAATACACCCAGGTCATCGCGCGGCGCATTCGCGAGTGTAACGTGTACTCCAGCATCCTCCGCCACGACACGCCCGTGAAGGAAATTGCCGCCCTGAGGCCCAGAGGCCTTATTCTGTCCGGCGGGCCGTCGAGCGTCTATGCGAAGAAGGCCCCGCTGCCCGATCCAGCCATCTTCAAGCTCGAAATCCCCATCCTGGGCGTCTGCTACGGCGTGCAGTTGCTCGCCCATTTCCTGGGCGGCAAGGTGGAGCCGGGGCAGAAACGCGAATACGGGAAGGGAACCCTCCTCATCAAGGACCCTACTTGCGATCTCTTCCGCAAGCTTCCCGATTCACTCCAGGTCTGGAACAGCCACGGCGACAAGCTCACCAAACTCCCGGATGGCTTCGTGCCTGTCGCCACCACTGAGAATTCCGATTACGCCGCCATCGAGCATCACGAGAAGAAACTCTTTGGCCTCCAGTTCCACCCCGAAGTGGTCCACACCCCGCGCGGCAGAGAAATCATCGCCAACTTCGTCCACGGCATTTGCAACTGCGGGAAGAACTGGACGATGCGCAACTATGTGGACCACGCCGTCGAGGTGATCCGCGCGCAGGTTGGCGGCGAGCGCGTCATTCTCGGCCTGAGCGGCGGCGTGGATTCGAGCGTGGCCGCGGCCCTCATCCATAAGGCCATCGGCGATCAGTTGACCTGCATCTTCGTCAACAACGGTGTGCTTCGCGCCAAAGAGGCCGAGGTCGTCCAGCAGGTCTTTGGCAGGCATTTCAAGATCAAACTCCAGTACGAGGACGCCTCCAAACTGTTCCTTGGCCGTCTCAAGAAAGTCACCGACCCCGAACGCAAGCGGAAGATCATTGGCAGGACGTTCATCGAAGTCTTCCAGGCCGCGACCAAACGCGCCGGCAAGGCAAAGTTCCTCGCGCAAGGCACGCTTTACCCCGATGTGATCGAGAGTGTGCCCATTGCCGGCAACCCGGCGGCGATGATCAAGAGCCACCACAACGTGGGCGGCCTGCCGAAGAAGATGAAGTTCGAGCTGGTCGAGCCGCTCAAGTGCCTGTTCAAGGACGAAGTGCGACAGCTCGGGCTCGAACTTGGCCTGCCCGATGAAATCGTGTGGCGCCAGCCCTTTCCCGGCCCCGGCCTCGCCGTGCGTATCCTCGGCGAAGTCACCCCGGAACGCTGCGCTATCCTGCGCAACGCCGACGCCATCGTGGTTGAGGAAATGAAGACCAGCGGCTGGTATTACAAAATCTGGCAGAGCTTCGCCGTGCTGCTGCCCGTGCGCAGCGTGGGCGTGATGGGCGATGAGCGCACCTACGACTACACCATCGCCGTGCGCGCCGTGGAATCACAGGACGGCATGACTGCCGACTGGGTGAAGCTGCCCTACGATCTGCTGGAACGCCTCGCCTCACGCATCATCAACGAAGTAAAAGGCGTCAACCGCTGCGTGTTTGACATCACCAGCAAACCGCCGGGGACGATTGAGTGGGAGTAGAGTTCTGTGGCGGCTATTTCCGAATCGACGCGCGCCAGCGGAACAGCAGCGCCACCCCACCCAGCGCTCCGAGCACAAACGTCGAAGGTTCAGGGCATACGAGCGGGTTGATAACCATTGGGTGGAAGCGATTGGGATTCGACCCGGTCGCGGTTTGCCAAATGACCGTCCCCGGACCTGCCGTCGGACCCAGGGTGACTTGCCGAACGTCGGTTGCACCATAATATCCGCGACCACTGTCCCATGCCCGGATCTGGAGAGAAACGACATCCCCAGGATTGGTGTCAGGCAGGAAGAATACCGACGGAGCATTAATCATAATACCGGCCGTTGTCCCAATGGAGGCAGTGCCCGGTGCCGGACGAAGAGCATCGGCGGTGCTGCCGCTGGACCATAAAACGCGCCGATAATCAGGCCGTCTGCTGCCGTTGCATTACGAGGCGGGCTACCGGTGGGGTTGGGGCAAATGATACATCGAGTCAGCGCGCTGTTGCCAAAGGCAATGGTCCCCTGCCCGTGCGCAAGCGAGGGGATGGTGGCGAGGCTGATGATGAGCAGGAGATTTTTCATAGGTACCTCTGCGCTGATTTTCGACAGCAAACGATTCGGGTTCGTGCTTGCACTGTGCCGGGGGCCGGCAGTTGAAGCCAAGGTGACTTGGCGAATATCCCACCTGCGCCAGCCAAAGCAAGCGGACGGTCAATTGCCCTTCGGCGCCTGTTCCGCTTGCTCGTAGAGCCGTGCCAATTCCAGGAGCAGTGACTCCAGCTTCTCGTAATACACCTCCTCCGGAAGGGCGCGCTTGGTTTCGCGCAATTTCGAAAGCGAGAACTCCAGTGCGTCACGGCGGGCGCGCGTTTCCGGCGGCAATCGGCGTTCCGCCTCGCTACGGACCAAATGAAACTGGTGCGCGCGAAAGCCATCCAAGGCCGCGCCGTCCTTGGCAGATTTCACCGCGCGCACGCCGCGAAACCAGGCCGGCGGAGTGCCGAACCCGTCGCCGTTGTCGTCGAGCAACGCGTGCTCGGTGGCCAGACGGCCCTCCAAATCGTAAAACTCCTTCACCCGGCGTGACGCCATCAGGAAGGCTTCCAGCAATGAAGTTTGTCCGTCCTTGTCGAGATCCGCCTCCAGATCTGCGACCGCGCCGGAAAAATACTGACCGAAGCGCGCGTAGTTCACTTCGCTGCCGCTGCGCGTGGCGGTTATCACCACGCGATTCGTGCCCGACAGCTTTTGCAGGAACGGCGAACTTGCCGACGCGGCGTTGATGATCGCGAGCGGGCGGCGGAACGGCTGGAGCCAGTTGGCCAGTTCGGTCGCAGCCACATCGTTGCTGCGCAAATTGAACTTCGCTTCCTTGCCATCAGACGTGCCGTGGCCAATGAGCACCAGCCACAACTCAGCGCTGCCGTTCTTCGGTTCGGCGGCCAGTGTTTGTTGGAGTTGTTCACGGTCCGCGGTCGCATTGTTCGTTTGCAGCCCGATGACCACGTCTTTCGCGCCGGCCTTCGCAGCAGCTTTGGACAGAGCGCCGGCCCACTCCGCGAAATTGCGTCCATATTCCTCCTCGCCCGGCGCACCCACAACCACGATGACTGTCGCGCGTTCCACACTCGTGCTTTGGGCCGGAAGCGCGTCGCTGCCATACAGTGCGACAGCGCCGAGAAAGAACAGCCGCTTCACAGCTTGAAAGCAGCGGGCGCCGCATGGCCGCGCGTTGGCCGGTATGAACATGGCCGAACTATAGGTACGCGCCATGGAGTGGCAACGCACGAATGCGAAACAGAACGTAAATTGTCGGAAGCGATTTCGCCGGAGTGCGCCCGCCCCCGAGCGCGGAAACCCGGCAGACGGTTGGTTTCCGAATTCTTCGCGGGCCCGTCGAGCTTCAAGTGGGAAGCGGCGCACCCACGTTGATACCGTGCTTGAGGCAGTACGCGGCGTTGTGGACGTATTTCTCCGCCCAGTATTTCAGTTCACCTCGTTCCTTGTCACTTAGCGCCCGGGCCACCTTCGCGGGTGCGCCGAGTACCAGCGAACCGTCAGGAATCTTCGTGTCGGGCGTGACCAGCGCTTTCGCCCCGATGAGGCATTGGTTGCCGACAGCCGCCCCATCGAGGATCACCGCACCCATGCCGACCAGGGTTTCATCGCCAATCGTGCAGGCATGGACAATGGCGGAATGGCCCACGGTCACCCAGTTTCCGATGAGGCACGGGAATTCATCGGCCAAGTGGATGACGGCGTTGTCCTGAATGTTGGTGTGGTGTCCGATGACGATGCGGTTGATATCGCCGCGGACGACGGCGTTATACCAGACACTGGAACAATCGCCGAGCGTCACATCGCCCAGGACCACGGCGGTGTGCGCCAGATACACACCCTGCCCCAGATTCGGCGCTTTGCGCAGAAACGTGTTGAGCTGCTGTTCGACCTGTTTCTGAACCGGGTTCATCGCATCGGTGTAGCACGCCCGGCCCGGCTGGGCGACTGCCAAGTTCGCGGACGAGCCAGACTTGTTCTCAAGCCGCCTTCCGCCCTGACGATAGAACGAACGTATGAATGTTGACCCTGTCACGCTGACCGTTGTGGCGCTCATTGTAATCGCCGGCGCCTTCAAATGGCTCGTTTACACCGGACTGCTGTGGGGCATGATCAAAATCCAGAAGCTCAATTACAATGTGCTGGGTTTGTTCGGCTCCTCTCTGGCCTGGGTGTTGATCGGCGAGATTCCGTATTTCGGCGTTTATCTTTCCTACCTCGTGCTGGTCATCTGTCTCTGGAAATGCACTGGGGCCGAGATCGCGCCCGACGTCCTTTTCACCGTCGGCATCGCCAGCGCGCTGATGTTCTGCGTCAACCTGTGGGTGATTGGCGCATTGATGGGTGACCTTCGGCCAGGCTTTAAGGCCGAAGCGCGTGGGGGAGATGACACCAGCGAAATGGCGGAAATGGATACGGAGGAAGACCCGGACGAAGAGGACACGGGCGCAGAAGACGCCGCTACCAAGCCGGTCCCCGCCGCGACCACTGCGGCTCCACAGCCCAAAACTTCTGACGCGAAATTGAACAACGGGGCTCTGAGCTTGAAGGGAATTTCGTTCAATGCCGGCCGTCCTTTAGTAATGATTTCCGACGGCAACCGCGTTCACACCATCACAACGGGCGAAACCTTCGCCGCCGTCACGGCGCAAGGACGGGTCAAATGGCTCTGCGAACAAGTCACCAAAACTTCTGTAACCTTGAAGTCCGACCAGGGTGACCAGGTTCAATTGCGCCAGCCGTAGCGACACGACTGCCAAATGGAGAATTCGAGTACAGCAGGGGCTGGCTATTCGCTCGGAACCATCGGCACACAGGCGACAGGCTCCGTTTTCTGCGCTAAATTCCGGCATGTCTTTTCGGCTCAATGACGACCTGCCTCCTGCGCGCGAGGATGGCGACGCCGACATTCCGCGGCTCAAACGCCTGTTGGAAACCGGCACTGCCTCACAACAGCAGGCAGCGGTCGAGCAGCTTGTCAGCCTACGCGCCGAAAGCGCCCTGATGGAGTGTCTGTCATCGCAGAATCCTGCGGCCATTGGTCTGGCTACGGGCGGCCTTTGGGAATGTTGGCTCAATGAACAAGGACCGGCTGCACGCCGCCAGATCGAAAAAGGCGCGCGGTGCATGAATGAAGGGAATCTCGAAGGCGCGCTGGATATCTTCGCCAGGCTCGTAAAGAAATATCCCCGTTGGGCGGAGGCGCGCAACAAACAGGCCACGGCGCTCTATCTCCTCGGCAATGCCCGACTGAGCTACAAGGTCTGCCAGGCGGTTATCGAACTCAAGCCACATCACTTTGGCGCCTGGAACGGCATGGCTCTCTGCGCTGCGCAATTGGAAAACTGGCCGGCGGCCCTCGACGCCGCGCGCGAGGCGCTGAGACTTCAGCCTACCGCGCAGGCCAACCTCGACCTCATCCAACTGGCCGAGGCCAAACTCCGCGGTGGAGAATAGATCCCTTATCTTGCGTCGCTCATCCCCGGCCAGGGCGTGATCTTGTTCAACGCGGGGACGATTTTCCGACGCAGTTCCAGGAAGTCCAGTTCTCCGGTCTGACGGAAGAGCACTTCGCCGTTCGGACTGAGCAGCAGCGTGTGTGGCAGCCCGCCATTCCATTCGGCATCGAAGGCTTCGATGAGTTTGTACTTGTCGGTGTCGCCGAAGATGAGGTTGCGCGTGGAGGCGTGGTGCTTCTTGAGAAAGGCAAGCACCTTGGGCTGTTGATCGGGAAACTCGGCGGCGACAGTGACCAGTTCAAAGTCGCGATGACGGAAGCGAAGGTTCGTTTCGACGAGTTCGCCAAACTCGGAGACGCACGGGCCGCACCAAGTCGCCCAAAAGTTCACAAGCCGCACCTTGCCCGATTTGTTCGCGCGCAGTTCCTTCAGCGCTGCGGCATCGGCCGAAGTGAGGGCTACCGCCTCCTTGCGCACCTTTTCGATCCAACGCTGGTTTGATTCAGCCTTAAAGTCCCATTTGGTCGAGCAGCCAAAGACCTTGGTTTCGGCGACGGGTGGTTCCTTCGCGGCGAGCAACGCGTCGAGGGCGTTTCGCGTATCGCGAGTCTTCACGAACTCCTCACGCTCGTTGTTGTCAATGCGGCCCTGGTAACGAAGCTTGCGCGCCTGGTCGAAGATGAAAACGTGCGGCGTTGCGACGGGACCGTATTGTTTGGATGCTTTCTCCGTCGGGCCATCGTCGAGGTAGGGGAAGTTGAATTGCTTGTGCTTCGCGCGAATCTTCATTGCGTCGAGCGTATCATCAAGGTCGGTGTAGCCGAGTTCGTCTGCGCGGACGGCGGCCGGACTGTTCGGGTTGATCGCAACGAAGCCGACGCCACGCGGTTTGTAGTCGGTGACGAGTCGTTTGATGCGTTCTTCGTAAGCCTGCGCGGTGGGGCAATGGTTGCTGGTGAAGATGACGACGAGAATCTTCGACTTGGAGAAATCCTTCAGTCGCCAGGTCTTGCCGTCCGTGCCGGGCAGTTTGAAGTCGGGTGCCGGCGAACCCAATGGCAGCACGGGATACTTTGGCTCGGCTGCTGCAGCGGATGTGCCGACAAAGCCGAGAAGGAGCAAAAAAGAAAGGGAGCGTTGCATGACTGAATCCTAGCGCCAGCGTGTCGGCGCTCGCAACGCAAATGGAGGATGACCACTCAGCGCGCGCCGTCGGCAAAACTTACGTTTGCGTCTGGCCAGCGGGATAAAACCTGCTGCTGAGAATAACATTCAGGGCATGCACCGCCAGAGTCAGCTCACTAAAAGTTTCTGCGGATGCGTCGTCGCACTCGCCTGCTTCGAGCCGTCGCCGCGTGCGCTTGAAGCGCAGGCTCAAGGCGAGATGCTCGTCGGTGTCACCCGCCGCGCGCAGCAGTCGTCGCACCTGGTCTGCGCGCTGGCGGGCGGCGCGGATGGTTTTTAGCGCGTCGCCCAGTTTGGATCCTCCGGTCGCGACGGATTTGAACAGGGCGCACTCGAATTCGCGGCAGCGCGCGGGGCGCTCGGCGTAGATCCGGCAGCGGTTGCCAGGGCAGAGTGCGGCGCAAGGTTGAGGGAATTTCGCGAGAGGAACTTTGGGCTTCGGTTGTGACGAGCGATTGGATTTTCGCCGGACTCGGCGGGCCTCCTGGATCGGCAGCCCAAGCGATTTGAAATGCGCCACATCATCGCCCCGCTGGAGTTCAACGTCCTTGAAGAGCACGCCATTGCAGCAAAGGCCGCAGGCGAGGCAAAGCTGTCCAGGCAGGGAATCGGGCGCGATCATCGGCTGGGCATCACGGCAACAGCCTAGGAGCACTTGGGTGCGGGAGCAATCCTCGTTGCTGGTAACGAAGCCTGAAAACGATGCGCCTGGGCCGGGCATGAATTCCTTGAAATCCGCCAGCGTCGGAAACAACCTACTCACTCAAGCTTATGAAACTATTTCTTCACCTGTTCACCGGGCTGGCCGCTGGCATTGTGCCCGTCGTCCTTTCCACCGCTGTTATTGCCGCTGACGTTGAACCTGGCTTCAAAAACCTCTTCAACGGCAAAGACCTGACCGGCTGGGAGGGCAATCCTGACCTCTGGTCCGTGCAGGACGGCGCCATCACTGGCGTCACCAAAGCCGAACCGAAACTCACGCACAACACCTTCCTCGTCTGGAACGGCGGAGAGGTTGCCGACTTCGAACTGCGTCTCTCCTATCGCATCGTGAACGGGAATTCCGGCATCCAGTACCGCAGCAGGGTAAAAAGCAAAGGCACCTTCGGCCCCATCGTGGGAGGATATCAAGCCGACTTCGAGGCGGGCAAAACTTACAGCGGCATTCTCTACGAGGAACAAGGCCGTGGCATCCTGGCCCAGCGCGGACAAAAGACCGTCATCAAAGACGATGCCGGGAAACACAAGGTGGAGGTGACTGGCTCGGTCGGCGACAGCAAGGAAATCCAGGCGAAGATCAAGCCTGAGGATTGGAACGACTACATCGTCATTGCGAAGGGCAATCATCTCCAGCATTTCATCAACGGCCAGCAGACCGTGGACGTGTTGGATGAACAAGAGGCCAAGGCCGCCAAATCCGGCGTCCTCGCGCTGCAAATCCACACCGGCCCGCCCATGACCGTTCAGTTCAAAAATATCCGTCTCAAGAAGCTCTCCGGCGATTCTGCCAAAGTGTCTGACCTGCAACAGATGCAAGGCAAGTGGTTGCCGGTGGAAATCATTGCCAACGGCAAGTCGATTGAGGCCGAGGTACTCAACGCCATCAAAGTCACCATCCACGAGAATTCCTACAAGTCCGAGCGCCCGAACGGGCAAGATGGAGGGACATTCAAACTCGATGAGACCACCACGCCCAAGACCATGAACCTCACGTCCGATTCCGGAAAGGACGTCGCTGCAATCTACGAAATCTCGGAGGACACCTTCAAAGCCTGCTACGCCATCGGCAATGCCTCAAAGCCCACGGAGTTCAAGTCCGCCGAGGACTCGAATCACATTCTGGTCACCTACAAGCGGAAGACGGAGTGACCGCGTCTGTTCGGAGAGTATGATTAAGAGCAAGAGTAAGATTAAGAATCTCTGACGAGCGCCAATCGCTTTTCAGTCTCACTCCTCCTCCCCCACTCCAATTCTTATGCGCCTAATCCTCGCCTCCCTCGCCACCATCTCCCTCTTGAACCTCAGCGCCTCCGCCGCCGACAAGAAGCTCCTGATGCTCGCCGGTTCGTCAAGCCACGGGCACATGGAGCACGAGTACCGCGCCGGTTGCCTGCTCCTCCAGCAATGCCTCGCGAACACGCCCGGCCTGCAGGTCACCGTCGTTTCGAACAACTGGCCCAAGGACGAAAGCATCTTCAATGGTGTCGATGCCGTGTTCATGTTTTGCACCGGCGGCGGCGGGCATCCCGCCAACAAGCCGGAGCGGCTGAAACTGCTCGGTGACCTGATGAAAAAAGGTGTCGGCTTCGGCACCTGCCATTACGGCGTGGAAGTGACCAAGGGCGACGCCGGTGATGCCTTCCTTGCGTGGCAGGGCGGCTACTTCGAGACGTTCTGGTCGGTGAATCCGCACTGGACGGCGAACTTCGAGAAGTTCCCCGATCATCCCGTCGCGCGTGGCGTGAAGCCGTTCAAGGTAAACGACGAGTGGTATTACCACATGCGTTTCCCCGAAGGCATGAAGGGCGTCACCCCGATCCTCACTGCCGTCCCGCCTGATAGCACGCGGGGCAAGCCCGGTGCGAACAGCCCGCACGGCGGCAACCCGCATGTGCAGGCGCGCATGGGCCAGCCCGAGCACGTCATGTGGGTCTTCGACCGGCCCGATGGCGGGCGCGGCTTCGGCATTACCGGCGCGCATTACCACAAGAACTGGGCCGACGATAACTTCCGCAAAGTCGTGCTCAATGCTCTGCTCTGGATCACAAAGATGGAAGTGCCCAAAGATGGCGTGCAGTCAACCGTCACACCGGAGCAGATCAAAGAAAACATCGACGACAAGGGACAGAACAAGAAGAAGGTCGAGACGAAGTAAGCGACGCATGGCGGCTTCGGACGAGGGTGGCAGCAAAGGCTTCCTGCTATCCCGGCATATCGTTGGTTAAGGCTGTTACCTGTCTGTCCGGTTTGCTTCAGTAAAGGGGTGAGTCCTGACGTTGGCCAATGATGAGCGCTTCTTTGACCTGCCAGCGCTGTGGCGCGGCCCTGCCCAGGCGCGCGCCGGAAGGATTTTGCCCGCGTTGCCTGATGGAGTCGGCGGTTCGCCTCGCCATCTCTGGCAGCGGACAAGGCGACGAAGGGCCAACGGAGCAACCAACATCGCGCGCCACGCAAACAACACCGCCGTCATCTCCCGCTCTGTCCGGTCGCTTCGGCAATTACGAATTGCTGGAGCGCATCGCTTCGGGCGGCATGGGCGTGGTTTACAAGGCCCGGCAACTCGGCCTGGAACGAATCGTTGCGATCAAGGTGCTCCCGTTTGGCGCGTTCACGCGCGAAGAGTTCGTCCGGCGTTTTCAGTTGGAGGCCGGCGCGGCGGCCCGGCTGCGGCACCCGAATATTGTCACCATTTACGAAGTGGGCCGGGCCGACGGCTACCCGTTCTTCTCCATGGAATATGTGGAAGGCACGACTCTGGCGGAACTCGTCCGCAACGGGCCGATCGCGCACGAGCGGGCGGTGCGCCTCGTCCGTGCCACCGCTGAGGCAATCCACTACGCGCATCAACAGGGCATTCTTCATCGCGACCTGAAGCCATCCAACGTGCTGGTCGATGCGCTCGACCAGCCGCGGGTCAGCGACTTTGGACTGGCCCGGGATTTGGCGGATGATTCCGAACTCACGGTTACAGGACAAGCCATTGGTTCGCCGAACTTCATGCCGCCCGAACAGGCCGAGGGTCGGCACGCTGACATCAGCCCGCGCAGCGACGTTTATGCCCTCGGGGCAATGCTCTACTACTTGCTGACCGGGCGCCCTCCCTTTGCGGCGGATTCCGCCGTGGCGACGCTGAGGCAGGTGGTGCAAAACGAACCGGTCGCGCCACGACTGTTGAATCCCAGCCTTCCGCGTGATCTGGAGACCATCTGCCTGCGGTGCCTGGAGAAGGAACCATCCCGCCGCTACTCCACCGCGGAGGAAGTGGCCGAAGAACTGGGCCGTTTCCAGCGCAGCGAGCCGATTGTGGCGCGTCCGATCACTCTTGCGGAACGCGCCTGGCGCTCGTGCCGGCGCCGGCCCGCGGTCGCCAGTTTGCTTGCCCTCCTGTTTGTGGTGATCGCCGCCGGATTTGCCGCGACGCTCTGGCAGTGGCGTCGCGCGCAGGACAACGCCGGTCGTTTCGCCGAATCTGTCACGCGCCTTGAACTCGAACGCGCCGAGGATCGCCTGGCGCAAGGCGAGACCACCGAAGCCCTTGCGTCGCTCGCCCAAATTCTCCGCCGCGAACCGGAGAACCGCGTTGCCGCCTGGCGTATTCTTTCGGTCCTGAGCCAGCGAAATTTTATCCGGCCTGATCCACTCGTGATTCAAGACGACTTCGTGGGCCGCAACTCCGCCTTCGCGCAACGGGGCCGCTGGCTCGTCACCGCAACCAACAACGCCAGGGTGCTGCAACTTTGGGACACTGGAGACGGCATCAAACTGGAGCGCCTGATCGTCTGCCCTGAGCCTGTGCGCGTCGCGTCCTTTCGCCAGAACGGTTCGCAACTCGTGGTTGCCACCGCTCGCGGTCGCGTTTCGGTTTTTGATGTCCAGGATGGATCGGTCGTGGCCGGTCCCCACTCGACGGGCGCTTACATCGACCGGGTTCTACTCAGTCCCGATGGCCGGCAAATTCTCGCTCATGTCTCCGGCCCAGCCAGCGATGATTGGCGCCGGGCCAGGCTGCTTGTGCTGGACACCGCCAGTGGCCGGGTGTTGCGCGATGAGGCCAGGACGCATTGGGCGGCGTTCAGCCCCGATGGCCGGGTGCTGGTCACGGTCGAAGACCCTGTCGCGCGCCTGCGTGATGCTTCGACGTGGGAACCGTTGGGCAAACCGCTCCGTCACGGCGCACGAGTCAACACCGCGGAGTTCAGTCCCGACTCGCAACGAGTGGTCACTACTTCCGCCGACCGGACAGCGCGGTTATGGCGGGTGCCGGATGGTGAGCAGGCGGGCACTTCGTTGCGTCACACCGCACAAGTGCTTTCGGCAGGTTTCAGCCCGGATGGCCGTCGGGCGCTCACGCTCGACATCGCCAGCGACGGACAACTTTGGGACAATGTGACGGGTCAATCGATTGGAGCACGCTTTAAGTTGTCCAAAGGCTTCAGTTTGGATTCGTTCACGCCGGACGGTTCAATGCTGGCCACCTGCTACCAGGACAAACTGTGGCTTCGGGACTGCGCCACGGGTGAACTGCGCGCTGAGGTTCTGAATGTCGGCCACCGGCTGACTCGCGCGCGTTTCATTGGCGATGGTCAACGATTGTTGACCTCCAGTTTCAGTGGGAAGGCCCAGTTCTGGAAAGTGCCGGTCGCTCGCGCGCCAGCGTTGCGCCTGTCCCATCGCGCAGAGTTGAATGGAGTCGCTTTCAACCCCGACGGCTCGCGCGTGGTCACGGCCGCGCGCGAAGGCTCATCGCGAGTTTGGGATACTCGCACCGGCGAACCTGTTTCCGCGCCGCTGGCGCATGAGAGCCAGGTGCGCCACGCCGCGTTCAGTCCCGATGGGCGGCGTGTGGTAACGGCCTCCGCGGATGGCACCGCCCGCGTCTGGGAACTTCCAGAAGGCAAGTCAATAGACCCGCCATTGCGCCATCGGGCGCTGATCGGGTGCGCGAATTTCAGCCCGGATGGCCGCTGGCTGGTGACCGCTTCGGAAGACAACACCGCACGGTTATGGGATGCGGAGACGTTGCACCCCGTCGGCGAGCCGCTGAAACACCGGGACTATGTGACATGGGCTGCGTTCAGTCCCCGCGGCAATCTGGTCGCCACCGTCAGCCATGACAACGCCACGCGGCTATGGAGTGTGCCAGACGGCATCGCGGTGACAGCGGCCATGCTTCACTCGAACGCGGTCAGCTTCGTCACCTTCAGCGCCGACGGACGGCGGCTTGCCACGTGCAGCGCGGATCGAACAGCGCGGATTTGGGAGATCAGCACCGGGCGTCCGGCTACGCCGCCGCTTCGACACGAGGCCGGAGTGAACACCGTCCAGTTCGATCCGCGCGGACGGCGCGTGGTGACGGCGTCTGAAGATGGCACCGCCCGGATCTGGGATGCGCTGACGGGCATGGCCGCCGCGCGGCGACTTCAGCATGGCGAAGCGGTGGAGTGGGCGGAGTTCAGTCCCGACGGCCGCTTCATCATCACTGGATCCAGCGATCACACTGCAAGAATCTGGGACGCGGCGACGGGCTATCCGGTGGCCGATCCGTTGCGGCACGACGGCAGGGTGGTTTCGGCCTGCTGGAGTCCGGACGGGGCCGTAGTGGCGACGGCGTCTTACGATCGGTCCGCGCGACTGTGGCCGGTGGGTTTTCTTATCGATGCCGCGCCACCGGAATGGTTGCCTGGTCTGGCAGAAGCCATCGGTGGCAAGCGGCAGGGCGGTGACGGTCTTGCCGAGCGCGTCGAACCTGCGGGGTATTTCCAACTCAAACAGAAACTGCTCGGCAGTCCGACGCCTCAAGCATGGCGCACGTGGCTGGAATGGTTCTTTAATGAAGACAACGAGAGCGCTGCTTCGGTTCGTTAGATGAAAGTGGTGTCCCCTGACAGTCCTGGTCGTAACTTCATTCACGACAACCCGCACGAAGTTCCACGCGCTGGGTTCATCTGTGTCGATCGTTGATTGGCAACTTCGTTCGCAGGCCCGGCATTCGCGCCTTGCATTGAAGCGAGTTCGGTCTAGCCTCCGCTTTATGCCCTAAGCAGTTTGAATTCGACGAAGCAACTCTCAACCAAAGGCTCCTCCATGAAACGAATCGTCCTGTGCAGCGCCGTTATCCTGGCGGCATTCCCCCTTCTGGCGGCGGATGACAAAGAAGAAGTCACAGCCGCGGCCAAGAAGCTCGCGGACAAGGCCAGCTACAGTTGGAAAACCACGGTCGTGGTTCCTGAAAGCGCGCAGTTCAAACCCGGACCGACCGAAGGCAAGACGGAGAAAGACGGTTTCACTCACGTGACCATGAGTTTTGGTGACAATCGAACCGAGGCGGTGCTGAAAGGGGACAAGGCCGTCGTCACCAATCAGGATGGCGATTGGCAATCGGCCTCCGAGTTGGAAGGCGGCGAAGGCCGGGGCCGGTTCCTTGGACGGATCGTGCGCAACCTCAAGACTCCGGCGACGCAAGCCACCGAGCTTGCCGGCGCCACCAAGGCCCTGAAGAAAGACGGCGACACCTATTCGGGCGAACTGACGGAGGAGGGTGCGAAGGCTCAATTCAGGTTCGGGACGGTCACCAACCCAAAAGGCTCGGTGAAGTTCTGGATCAAGGACGGCCTGCTGACCAAGTATGAGTTCAAGGTGACGGGCAAGTTGGATTTCAACGGCAACGAAGTGGACGTGGATCGCGCCACGACCACCGAGATCAAGGAGGTCGGCACGACGAAGGTGACCGTGCCTGAAGCGGCGAAGAAGAAGCTGAGTTGAACGTGGGAGAGCAGCGCCATACGCACTCATGGGCGAAAGGCATGAACGCGGAGTTCGCGTCCATCTTCAGCCGGTTGCGGGTAATTCTCCAGAAACACGCGGGCGTGCTTTCAGTAACCGTCGATGCGCCGAAACACTACTGCCTCTCCGTGGATTATAGCGCGAAACTGAAGAAAGGATTTCCTGCCGCGTGGGTAAAAGTCGGGAAGGGATACGTGAGCTATCATTTCATGCCGGTGTACATGTTCCCGAAGCTGCACGACGGCCTGTCGAAAGAATTGCGGGCACGGATGCAGGGCAAGTCGTGTTTCAACTTCAAACGCGCGGACGAGGTGCTCTTCCAGGAAGTGGCGGAGATGACGGCTGAAGGATTCGCCATGGCCCAAAAGGCGGGATTCGGACCTGCGGAGAAAAAGGTCCGCTGACACTTTATGAAAACACTCATCGTCCTTGTCACGTTCGGCTGCGCCGGCGCAATCGCGTTCGCGGCTGAGGCACCCAAACCCGCCGATGCGGCAGCAACGTCCGCCACGACAAACACGCCGCCACGCCGGGGCAACCGAGGCCCGGCGAACTCGAACGACGTGTTCTATACGCTCGGGCCGGATTCCAAGCCACGCGATGGCGTTCCGAAGGGGAAATACACCGAGGCGAAGGTGATCCCGAGCGAGGTCTTTCCCGGCACGCAGCACACGTATTGGGTGTATGTGCCGGCTCAATACGATCCCGCGATTCCGACGGCGGTGATGATCTTCAACGATGGGCAGGCGATGAAGGCCGAGCCGGGCGACGTGCAGGCACATCATGTTTTGGACAACCTCATCTTCCGCCGTGAAATCCCGGTGATGCTCGGCGTGTTTATCAATCCGGGACGGCGACCCGATCAGCCCGAGCCGACGCCGCAGGATTGGGGGGACCGCACCACTAACCGCAAGGGCGAGTACGATCCGCCGGTGGACAAGTACGCGCGCGTCATCGTCGAGGAACTGATGCCGGCGCTGAAGAAGGAATACAACATTTCGTCCGACCCGGAGCTGCACGGCATCATGGGCGCGAGTTCGGGGGGCATCGCGGCGTTCACCACCGCGTGGTTTCATCCGAATGATTTTCGCAAGGTCATCAGCTTCGTGGGCAGCTTCACCGACATTCGCGGCGGTTACATTTTCCCGGAGCTGGTGATGGAGAGTGAGAAGAAGCCGATTCGGATTTTCCTGCAGGACGGACGTAACGACAACCGTCGCACGAACAACCTCAGAATGGACTGGTTCCACCAAAATGTCCGTCTCGCGAAGGCGCTGGAGAAGAAGGGCTACGACCTGAATTACACCTGGGGCATCGGTAACCACGGCCAGAAGCAGGGCGGCGCGATTTTCCCCGAGATGATGCGCTGGCTCTGGCGCGACCAGCCGGTTTCCACTGACCCGGATGACATGGTGGAACGGTCGTTCCGGCATCGGTAAGGCGTCCGCCGAACGGGGTAAACGCAACCATCCGCGACGCTTGCCAGGTGAAGACAAGCACGGCAAAAGTAGTCTTACCTTTAATGCACGAGTCGTAATTCAACGAACCAAACAAACCAAACCTATGAAAAGAAATGCAATGCTCAGTACCGCGGCCTTGCTCGCCGCATCGCTCGTCGCCGTCCAGGCCGGGCCCAAGGAAGACGCAACCTCCGCCGCCAAGAAACTCGCGGAGAAAAGCTACTCATGGAAGACGACCAGCGAAAGCGCCGGGGGCGGAGGAGGAGGCGGCGGTGGTGGTCGAGGCGGTTTCGGCGGCTCGCAAGAAGGAAAGATTTCAGCAGACGGCACGGCCATGGTCACGGTGCCCGGTCGGGATAACAGCACCGAAGCCGTCATTAAGGGCGACAAATTCGCGGTGAAACGCGGTGAAGGCTGGCAGAGTGCTGCGGAACTTGCTGCCAATGCCGAGGGGGGCGGGGGACGCGGCCGTGGTGGCGCGGCCATGTTCCGCAATTTCAAAGCACCGGCGACGCGCGCGCTGGACCTGATTGGCCAGACCAAGGAATTGAAGTCCGCGGATGGCGTTATCTCCGGCGACTTGACCGAGGAAGGGGCGAAGTCACTGATGACCTTCGGCGGACGCGGCGGCGGCGGGGGCCCGGAAATCAGCGGCGCCAAAGGCTCAGTGAAGTTCTGGGTGAAGGACGGCGTGTTGTCGAAGTACGAAACAAAAGTACAGGGCAAGATGAGCTTCAATGGTAACGACCGCGACATTGATCGAACCACGACGACAGAGATCAAGGATGTCGGAACGACTACCGTCACTGTGCCGGAAGACGCCAAGAAGAAACTGTCCTGATCGGCTGCGGCAAGCGGGATAGGCTTCCAGCCGTCCCGTGGAAGCGCGGCGAAGATCTGTACGTCGCCGAATGGATGAACGCGCACACTGACGCGCACGATTACCGACCGCGCGTCCGCAAAGTCGCGACGCTCGGAACCGCCTCCGAATAAGCTTACGGACGGCGCATCTCAATTTCTTGCAGAGTTCGAAAGAGGGTGCGGCGTTGTTCCCCCTCACCCTGGCCCTTTCCCTTGGGGAGAGGGGAAAACCTATCCCGCCGTGGGCTGAAGTCGGACGCGTCGTTCCTTCCAAGGCCGGACGGCGATGGCTCCCTCTCCCGTGGGGAGAGGCCCGGGGTGAGGGGGAAGGTGATTCTCCTTCCTCAAGGAACGTGCAAAAAAGTGAGATGCGCCCGCTTACGGATCAACCGTGGTTTGGCAGTGGACAATTCCGGAGCGCCCAAGTAGCACTCCTGCATCCACGCACACTTGCTCCATTGCCCTCGTCGTCGCGACGTTAACCACGGCTGCATCTGTCTTTCCGCAGGAATCCCGATCTGCCACGAACGCGCCCGCCCGCCGCGGGGAACGCCCGCCGCCGATCATTTCACCGGAAATCCTCCCGAACGGCGGAGTCACTTTCCGGCTTCGCGCCACCAATGCGACAGGGGTGAAGGTGGCCGGGCAATTCGGTCCGGAAGCCAAACTCAGCAAGGACGAGCGAGGTTTGTGGTCGGTCACGGTGCCGTCGGTGCCCGCCGGAGTGCATGAGTACCGTTTCATCGTCGATGGGCTGAATGTCATCGACCCGCAGAACTCCGCCATCAAGCCCCAGCGCTGGCCCGGCTCCAGCATCCTGCACGTGCCGGCGAATCCGCCGGCGGCCTGGGATGTGCAGGACATTCCTCATGGCGCGATTCACGTTCACACCTACAAGTCCAGGGCGCTCGACACCTTTCGGCGCATCGTGGTTTACACGCCGCCCGGAGCGGAGAAGGCGCGGGGATTGCCGGTGCTTTATCTGTCGCACGGCTACAGCGACAACGAACAGACCTGGACTGTGCATGGCAAGGCGCACTGGATCATGGATTCTTTGATCCGTCAGAAGAAGGCGGTGCCGATGATAATTGTCATGCCGGATGGTCACGCTTTGCCGCCAGGCGTTGGCGGCTTTGAACAATACGGCCCGGCCAACTCAGCCGCGCTTTGTCGCGAACTTGTTGAAGACATCCTTCCGCTGGTCGAGAGCACCTACAAAGTCGCGGCCAGGCCGCGGTCGCGCGCGTTCGCCGGACTCTCGATGGGTGGACATCATGCACTGACAGTGGCCATAAATCATCACGACAAGTTCAACTGGATCGGCGCGTTCAGTTCCGCGCCGCCGCCCACGAACAGCATCGCTGCCGGGCTGAATGCGCCGGAAGCTATGAACAAGAATCTGAGGCTGTTTTGGATCGCCTGTGGTGAAAAGGACTCCCTGATCCAACGCAACAAGGATTTCGCCGCCTTGCTCAAAAGCAAACGGATCCACCACGAATACGTCGAGACCGAGGGCGACCACTCCTGGCCCGTCTGGCGCCGCTATCTGGTGGAGTTCGCGCCGAAGTTATTCCGCTGAAACCGGGGTGAACGAAAACTGTCTTCAGCTTTGGACAGCCTGTTTTGAACATGAATATGAAATCGCTTCCGACCGTGGTTGCCGTGGTTCTCCTTGCCACCGGTTCAACTTTGCGAGCACAAGACTCCAAGCCCGCCGACTCAAAACCACCGACCACCGCGCCCGCCAAACCCCAACTCACGCAGGATGAATTGGAGGCGAAGTTCAAAGCCACGCTTACCAAGGCCACGATGAGCGGGCGCTGGTGCGGCATCAAGGACGGCAAGCTCACGCCGGAGAAGGAAGACAAATACACCATCGTGAGCGTGAACAAACTCGGGGGCGAGGCATGGATCATCAACGCGCGGATCCAGTATGGAGAGAAGGATTTCACTGTGCCCGTTCCCGTGCAGGTAAAGTGGGCGGGCGACACGCCGGTCATCACCGTTGATGGCATGACGATGCCGGGCGGGAAGACGGCTTACTCGGCCCGCGTGTTGGTTTACGAAAAGACTTACGCGGGCACCTGGTCAGGCGGCGACCACGCCGGGCTGATGAACGGCCTGATCACGAACCAGAAGGATTGAGAGGTCCTTTATGGCCACGGCTGTTCAATTCACTGTCAATGGCAAGGCTCAACGGGTCGAGACGGACGCGCGGCGAACGTTGCTGGATGTCCTCCGCGAAGATCTCGGCCTGATCGGAACGAAATACGGTTGCGGTGAAGGACAGTGTCGCGCCTGCACCGTGCTGCTGGACGGCAAGGCGGTTCAGTCCTGCCAGACCACCATGGACGAAGTCGGAGGGCGCAAGATCGAAACCATCGAAGGTCTGGCCAATGGCGCCAGGCTGCATCCCGTGCAGCAGGCATTTGTCGCAGAAAGCGCGATGCAGTGCGGCTACTGCGTTCCGGGAATGATCATGGCGACCGTCGGCTTGCTGCGCCGCAATTCCGCACCAACACAAGCCGAGATCATCGCGGGGCTGAACGGCAACCTCTGCCGTTGCTGCGGCTACGTGAACATCATCAAGGCGGTTGAACGCGCGGCGCAATCCGCGAAGGAGGCGAAGTGAAAACGCATCTGGAGGAACTCGAATTCACCGAGCCGGAGCGTTACGAGCTTCACGAAGGACCGTTCTATCACTTCGAGTTGAGTCGTCGCGAATTCGTCGCGACGTTGGGCGCGGGGCTTGTGATTTCCGTTGCGGTTCCTTCCGTCTTTGCGCAACAGGCTGGACGCGGGGGACGCGGGGGCGGTGGTAATGTCAGCCTCGCGCAACGGTTGCACATCGGCGCGGATGGCAACATCACGGTCTTCACCAGCAAAGTCGAAGTGGGCCAAGGCTCGCGCACTCAGTTGACCCAGGCTGCCGCCGAAGAACTTCATTTGCCGGTCAGACGAATCCGACTGGTCATGGCCGACACGGCGGGGCCGGATGACGGTGGCACGGCGGGCAGCCGCACCACGCCTTCGTCGGTTCCGGCAATCCGCAAGGCCGGCGCCGCCGCGCGCCAGTTGCTGATCGATACCGCCGCGGCGACGTTTGCCCTCGAGGGAAAAAACCTGTCGGTGCGCGATGGCAAAGTGGAGGGACTTCCTGCCGGCAAACAATTCAGTTACGCCGATCTCGCGTCCGAGAAACATGCGGACGCACTCAAGCGCGACTTGGCGCCTGGAGTCACCGTCAAGGAAGTCAGCCAGTGGCGTGTGCTCGGCGTTTCCGTGCCCCATGTCGGCGCGGTGGAAATCGTCACCGGCGCCCATCGCTATCCTTCGGATATCACGAGGCCTGGAATGCTCTACGGCAAAATTCTTCGGCCGGCGTCCTATGGCGCAAAGCTGGAGGAAATCGATCTAGCGCCGGCGCGAGTGTTGCCCGGCGTTACCGCTGTGCGCGATGGCGATTTCGTGGGCTTCGCTGCGCCCACAACCTTTGCCGCCGAGCAAGCCCACAACGCCGCAGCGAAAACGGCGAAATGGACGTTGCCCGCGCATCCGTCCAGCGACGAGCTTTATGCTCATCTGCGCGCCAGGGCTTCTGACCGCTCGCGACCAGACAAACGCGGCACGCCTGACGAGGGATTCAAGTCGGCTACCAAAGTCCTGCGCGAGTCCTACCACATCGCCTACATCCAGCACGCGCCGATGGAACCGCGCGCGGCGGTCGCGGAGTGGAACGGCGACCAACTCACTGTCTGGACCGGCTCGCAACAACCGTCGCGCGTGCGACAAGACCTCGCCCGAAGCTTGGGCGTTTCCGAGCAGCGCGTGCGCGTCATCGTGCCCGATACAGGCGGCGGCTTTGGTGGCAAGCATTCCGGCGAAGCGGCGGTCGAGGCGGCGCGGCTCGCCCGCGAAGCAAAGAAGCCCGTGTCCCTGCGCTGGACTCGCGAGGAAGAATTCACATGGGCTTACTGCCGCCCTGCCGGAGTCATCGATGTCGCCGGCGGTCTGGACGACAAAGGCGGGCTGGTCGCCTGGGAGCACATCAACTTCAACTCCGGGGCTTCGGCCATCGCCACGCCGTATTCGATCCCGAACACGTCGACCGAGTTCAAGAGCTGCGAGCAACCGTTGCGGAGCGGTTCCTACCGGGCGCTGGCTTCGACGGCCAACGCCTTCGCCCGTGAATCGTTCATGGATGAACTGGCGTCGTCGTCGGGCGCGGATCCGCTGGAGTTCCGATTGCGCCACCTCGCCAACGATCGGCTGCGCGCCGTTTTGCTGGCCGCTGTGGAGCGTTTCGGTTGGCGCGACCAATGGAAAAAGACCACTTCGCGCCAGACGACTGGCCTTGGGCTTGCGTGTGGTATTGAGAAGGCTTCCTACGTCGCCTGCTGTGCGAAAATCGAGGTGAACGCCGATGGCACGTTCAAGGTGGTGAAGATCGTGGAGGCCTACGAGTGCGGCGCCATTCAGAATCCGGCCAACCTCAAGGCGCAGGTCGAAGGCTGCATCATCATGGGCTTGGGCGGCGCGCTGACGGAGGAAATGCGTTTTAAGGACGGAAAGATTCTGAACGCCAGCTTCGGCCGCTACCGTGTGCCGCGCTTCCGTGACGTGCCGGAGATTGAAACGGTGCTGGTCAACCGGCCAGACCTGGCCTCGGTCGGCGCGGGCGAGACACCCATCATTGGCATCGCGCCAGCCATCGGGAATGCCCTCTTCCACGCGGCGCAGGTTCGCATCCGTTCGTTGCCGATTCGGAACGAGCAGTTCCGGGCGGGGTGATTTCAACGTGCTGCCGCCTTCCAGCCGGCAGATGACAGACGCAGGCGCGATCCGAACCGTCGTGGGGACGGAAACTCGCCCGCCGGCAAGATGCCGTCGCACTTTACGAGTTCCACCCTAGAATCGACGCGAAAAGCTCGCCAGGATCGAGAAATCGGCAAATGAAGCAGTGCCGCCAGGCCGGCCCATTTCAATTTCAGCCGCACTCCGCAGACGGTTACGATAGACCGCCACTGGAGCCAGAATGGAAAGCGAGTTCCTTTTTCCGGTCCAGGAGATGCCCGGTTCAACGGAGACGGTATAGCCGGGCTGGCGAAAACCGAGACTGTCTCCGATCACGTCGTAAACCGGCACGCCCTCGATCCGCCCACCCACCGAGAGCGTCAACCCACCCTTGGGCCAGACGAGATAGCTGAATCCTCCCCGTCCGAAATACTGGTCAGGAATGGAATTGTAAGTCATCGGGCTGGGAGGAAGCAGGTCTCCCATCACCGTCTGGGTGTCATTATGCTCTTTCGGCGCCATCAGGTAGGAGCCCTGAACATAGCCGAAGAGGTTCTGATAAATCTGTTGGTAGGCCTGGAGTTGAAGAATGAATCCCCAGCCTCCATCGCCGGGCTGAATGGATTGGTCCACGGGACGATGGACCGGTCCCGTCGCCCGATATGAAATGTCGGTCTCTTCATCGTCGCCCGAGGGCGCTTTGAAACCAACTCCCAACGCGATGTTGCCCGCCATGTGCTTGTGCGGATCGAGCAGCCAGAAATCGGTCACCAACCGGAGATCCCCCAGGCCGCTGGAGGACATGGAATGCCGCTGGCCGTCGGTGTGTTCGAAGACCGCCGAGCGCTCAGCCTGGATGAACGGGATCGTCAGAGTCGCACTCCAGCGGGCGCTGAATCCATAGGACGCCGAGAGGTCTATCAGATTGACCGTGTTAATCATTTGCTGGTTGTTCCTCTCGATTTCTTTGTTCTCCTCATCGCCGTCGATGAAGACCCCGCCGCTTCTGCCGCCAAAATGGCGTTCGGATTCAAACCAGCGATAGGAGACGGCGCCGAGCCAGCGGTGCGCCGCAGCCATCGTGTTCGTGAACTCGCCCGGAATGAGCGGCGAGCAGGGATTGTTCGGTGAGGCCACGCAGCCCTGGGCCCACACGCGCGGCGATGGCGCGCATATGACCAGGGCGATCATCCACAGCAACTTGTTCATCGGAATGACAACCGAACGCAAGGCCGACTTCATGGGTTATCTACAAGGTTGATTAACGAGTGCAGTGCAGGCACCGGATTCGGTTGTCGTAACACAGGCCGTGGCCTGTGCCGGCCGCACCGGCGAACGAGTTCAATCAAGACGAGAGGCTTGCCGCCCCGGCCCCTATGCCACCCGGTTTCCGCATCTGCTCTCATGGAGTGGACCGACCGACGGCACGGTGGAATTTCGCCGACTCGGAAAACGAGTTCGTGCGCGCGACTGATAATTGATCGAACGGCCGGCTCGTGCCCGGAGGATCATTCACGAACGGCTGGTTGAGGTCTGGCGTGGACTGCAAGTCGTAATAAAAGCCGCGCAGGGCTTCGTAACGCACTTCATACTGGCTGGAATTGAGCTTCGTGATCGTGACCGGCGTGTTGGCGACGGAACCGTCGAAATACCGTTTCGCCAGCGCCCAAGCCCCTTTTCCAACCTGCGCCCCGACGCGGCGACCGTTAAAATTGTCGATGGGAGGATGGATACCGCCCCAGATGCGAGAAATGCCGGCTTCGTCGGCGGCGTCGTAGTAGGCGGCCCATTGCAAGGTGAGTGGCACGGAAGGGCCGTTTTCAAAGCCAAGGACGTAGCCAGTGTGCTCACCGAGACCACCTGGGAAGTACGGCGAGCCCGTCAGCCCCGTGAGGAGTTCCGCAGCGGAGCGGCTGTAGGTGCTGTGGCCCGAGATGTAGCCGGGGAACGGCGGGGTAACAAAGTTTGTTCGTTGGTAAGTGACCCAGGAGTCGCCGTGAATCCATTTCACGCCGCTGTGCGTATTCGTATTTGACGGAGGCCCAGGCCAGGAACGCACCGCGATTTTGCCGACCGTCAAGCCCGCGTGACGTCCTGAGTTTCGCGAGGAGGTCGTCACCAACTCGATCAGGTTGGTAATCAGCGGAAGGCCGTTGGGGTTGTAACGCGCCAGGGCCGGATTGCTCGATTGGCCGAGGATGGATAGATAGCGAACGGCACTCAGTGGGCGCCAGGCATCATAGAAACGTTTGACTTCCCAGGCGGCGCACGCGGCATCGTGCAGGGCCCCGTTCAGGGCAAAGTACATTTTCACGTCCCATTCCAAGTCGTCCACGACCGGGCCAACGCCTCCGATTCTTTTCACGAGCAAGGGATGATCCGCGACGTAATTGGCCAGGACATTCCAGTGTCCCGGTGGAGTTTCGGAATTGGGACCATCGGCCCAGAACTCGGCCAGAACCCTCGCGTAATCACCGCGCTTCACCAGATTAGGCGCGTACGGTTGACCGGTGACCGGATTATTGGTGTAGCCGCGACCATCGAAGATTTTGAAACTGCCGTCCCCGTATTCACCAAAGAAATCCAGGCTGTTATCGCCATTTCCAGCCGGAGAAATGTCCATCATCACGCCATCATTCGGGTCCAAATGACTGTTCGCCGTGATATTCGCCACGATTTCATTCACGAACTGTTGGTGTGTGGCCGTCCCGAAGAAGGGCGGCGGGCCTGGATCAATGCACGGCTTGTTTTCCTCGGCAGTAACCAGCGCGAACGGCCGCACCCAAAGCCACTGTGCTCCGAGGTAGTTTTGAATCGGCCCTTGAGGAAAGCCGTTCTGATCCACGGCATCGACCACCTGGAGCCGTTGCCAACGATTGACGTTCACCACCGTATTGCCGAAACCATCATCGATGCCAGGCCGATCCGTGGCCAGCGGCGGGTTGGTATAGGTATACCTGCGCGGGTGGCCAGTGGGATAATCCGGATACGCGATCGGGAGGATTGCTGGAGTCGCTGGATTGTACGGCGTGCCATTGGTGCCGCGGGAGCCGTCATTACTGAACCACAAAGAAACGGCGTCGTAAATGGTGTTCCCCACCCCGATGGGGCTGTTGGTGTCGCGGGTTTGGTTGTTGGGGTTGTAACCCAGCGAAACCATCAAGTTCGTGTCCAGGATGAGAGAGTTTCTGGCCGTTCTGGAGAACGCATGACGTTCCAGCATCATGCGAAAGACCGCGTAGCTGATCGCGTTGCTGCGGGCGGACGCGATGTCCGCCGCGGTGTGTTTGCCGCGATAGACGTAGCCCACGGCCACCGGGTCGTAGGCGGCCCAGGCATCGTACATGCAGACAGAAAAACTGAAGTAGTTCCGGGCTTGCGCCGGCGGGTGCGGCGTGTCTTGCCGGATGGCCGCAAGGGCCCGTTCATTCCACACGCGGGCGATACTGTTGGAAGGCGCGGCACGGACACCCGTGGCAAGACTTAGAATCATCAACGCGCCGAGCCACGCCGACAACAAGAGAGCGAGTCTGTGTTCTGTTATGGTGCCGGAAAGGCGGGTGGGAGGCGAAGAGTGAACAAGACCGGTTCGGGGCAAAGGATTGAACTTCATAGGTACGTCATTTCGACAGTGTGTGTGTGAACGCGCAACTTTACCCCAAAAGTGCCGAACGGCAATCCTTCAGATGGGAACCGGCATATCACTGGGGTCACCCGGCCCGTTTCAGGGGCGGAAAGGCCTCCTGCCCCAGGCATAACGGCCGGGTCCAAAGGACTTGAAGTGATTCACGCCGAGTCCAGTCGAAGGTTCACGCAATGAAACCTTTATCCGTTGGCGGAATGATCGCCTTGGGCCTGCTGTTGTATCCAAGGCTGGTCCCTGCCCAACGCCAGACGGAATCTCTCGGGCGCGGGCTCGTGGCAGCGCATGCAGGCGAAGGTAAAGTTTTCGTGAGCTGGCGGTTGCTCGCCACCGATCCACGTGACGTTGCATTCAACGTCTATCGAGTGGCTAACGGCGCGGTGCCGACGAAGCTGAACAAAGAGTTGATTCGCGAGGCGACTTGCTTCGTGGACCCCACGGCCAGGCCTGAGGCGAGGGCGGCGTACTTCGTTCGGCCTGCGGTGAATGGGCAGGAACAAATACCCAGCGCCCCATTTGTCCTTCCTACGAACCTGCCCGCCCGCCCGTATCTTTCGGTCCCGTTGCGATTGCCCGCGGGCTATTCCGCCAATGACGCATCCGTCGGTGATCTGGATGGCGATGGTGAATATGAAATTGTGTTGAAATCCGAGCAGCGCCCTCGGGACACGGCTTCGACCGGCCTGACGGGGCAGACGATTCTTCAAGGCTACCGGCTCGATGGCGGCTTGCTGTGGACCATCAATCTCGGACGGAATATCCGAGAGGGAGCGCACTACACTCAATTCATGGTCTATGATCTCGACGGGGACGGCGTCGCGGAGATCGCTTGCAAGACCGCCGACGGCACGGCGGACGGCAAGGGCAAGGTGATCGGCGACGCTAACGCGGATTGGCGCGACACCAACTCCGCCTCGCGCACGTTTGGGCGGGTACTGGAAGGTCCGGAGTTTTTCACCATTTTCGACGGGCGGACTGGCGCGGCGCTGGCGACCACAAACTACGTTCCGCCGCGCGGCGATCTTGGAGGATGGGGCGGCGTGGGCGGCAACGGCGGCAACGACAACGTCGGTAATCGAGTGGATCGGTTTCTTGCCTGCGTCGCCTATCTCGATGGCAAACGACCGAGCGTTGTCATGTGCCGCGGTTACTACGGGCGCTCGGTGCTCGCGGCGTGGGATTGGCGGGACGGCAAACTGACCCAGCGCTGGGTTTTCGACTCAAAGGACAAGGATAATCCTTACTCTGGTCAGGGTGGACACCAGTTGAGCATGGCTGACGTGGACGGCGACGGCCGCGATGAGATTGTCTATCACGCGATGGTGGTCGATGACGACGGGCGTGGCCTCTACACGACGGGGCTTCGCCACGGCGATGCGCTGCATGTCGGCGATTTGGATCCAGCGCGGCCAGGACTTGAAGTGTTCGGCATTCACGAGAACGAGGAAGCTACGATTCAATTTCAAACGCCCGGCACCGCCGTCTTTGACGCGAAGACTGGAAAGGTCCTGTGGAGCGATGGTCCCGGTGCCGATGTGGGCCGTGGCCTTACGGCCGACATCGATCCGCGCCATCCGGGGGAAGAAATGTGGAGCGGCCCTGCCGGGCTTCGCACTTGCAAGGGCGAGCGGCTTGGGCCCGCTCCGCGCGCGGCGAATTTCGCCATCTGGTGGGACGGCGATCTGTTGCGCGAATTGCTCGACCGCAACCGCATTTACAAATGGGATTGGGAGAAAGGCGACTTGAACACAATCCTCACCGCCGAAGGCTGCGCGTCGAACAACGGCAGCAAAGCCACGCCCTGCCTGAGCGCCGACATTCTCGGCGACTGGCGCGAAGAAGTGATTTTCCGGACGACCGACAACAAGGAGCTTCGCATCTACACCACGACGATTCCAACAAAACACCGCCTGCCCACGTTGATGCACGACCCGCAGTACCGCCTGGGCGTCGCCTGGCAAAACGTCGGCTACAACCAACCGCCGCATCCAGGATTTTATTTGGGCGAAGGAATGAAATTGCCGGAAGAGCCAAAGCCCCGGTGACGCCGGACGCAGAGCAGAGACTCCAGCAGAAGGAGCGCCCGGCGCTGCAGTCCCTTCGTAGGGACTGAGCCATCCCGTACGCCGATCCTGCTTTCATCTTGACGGCTCTCCTCTTGCGAACGCAGCTTCATTTCCGATGAATTTGGAAAAAGCAGTTGAACCACGAATGGACCCGGGTGGACACGGATGCCGAGGCATGGACCCCGAGCCCCGCTGGAGGGGTCGGCTCGCAGTATTATCCGTGTTCATCGGTGTCCATCCGTGGTTAAGAACAATTCCTCAAAAACTGGACTGCGGGATTCAAGGATGAATTCGCTCAACCTCAAACCCAGTTGAACCCATGACCCAAAGTCGCCGCCGTTTTCTCAAGACCGCCGCTGCTGTCAGCCTGGCCTTCAACGCCATCCCGATCTTCGGAGCCGAGTCGCCGGCGCGGAAATTCCGCACGGCGCTCATCGGGTGCGGATGGTGGGGCAACAATATTCTTGGCGAAGCCATGGCCAGCGGTGAATGCAAGATCACCGCGTTATGCGACGTCGATCAACGTCTGCTCGATCCCGCTGCCGAGCGCGTCACCAGGGAGTCCGGCAACACGCCGAAAAAGTTCCGGGACTTCCGCGACCTTCTCAAAGAGGAGTATCCCGACATCTGCATCGTAGCCACGCCGGACCACTGGCACCCGCTGATGACGATCGAGGCTTTGAAGCACGGCGCGCATGTCTATGTTGAGAAGCCCATCAGCCATACGATCAAGGAAGGCCGCGCGATGGTGAGCGCCGCGCGCAAGTACCTGCGCGTCGTTCAGGTCGGCACGCA
>Ga0187893_10003776_pt1 | contig 29910 bp, 23 predicted proteins | sample MA1701074metaG_FD_139574 | JGI IMG/M metagenome (GOLD analysis project Ga0187893, IMG submission 139574) | White microbial mat communities from a basaltic lava cave in the Kipuka Kanohina Cave System on the Island of Hawaii, USA - MA170107-4 metaG ...
ACCGGGCATGCCCAGGCGGGGCTGCTCGTGGTCGATCGCGCCGCCGGCCCGAACCCGCACCGCCTGAAGTCGGCGAACGTCACCGTCGGATTGCGCGACGGCGAGGCGGGGGCGTGGTCGCTGCGCAGCGTCGAGTACGGCGTCTCCCCGTGGTTCCGCAGCGCCGCGCTGGTGCGAGAGATCGGCTCCGGGCAGCCCGAGCGGCGCGTCGACCTGTCGGCGGCGCGCGGCGCGCGCCTCTCGGCGCAGGTGCACCTCGGCTGGGTGGGCGCCGAGTTCGGGTTCGACCCGATGGCGATCGTGCGCGCCCTCGCCGGTCTGGTCGGTCGGGCCGGGGAGGACCCCACCGCGCTCCCGGCCGCGGAGACGGTCGCCGGGCGCGCGCCGCCCCGCCCGCCCCGCCCGCGCCGGGACTATCGCCGGCGGATCCGCTCGAGCTCCGCGCGGATCGCCTCGAGCGACTCGGGGCGCAGGTCGAGCCGCAGCGCGCTCTCGAGCGCCTCGCGCGCCTGCTCGTCGGTCACTCCCGCCCCGGGGTGGTGGCGCAGCAGCGCGTAGAGCCCGTAGGCCTGTCCGAGCTCGACGTCGAGGCCGTGCTTCTGCACGCCGAGGTTGATCGCCTGCTCCAGGAAGGGGCGGGCTCGGCGCGGATCGCGCCGTCCCTCCGGCAGCTTGTCCAGCCAGATCGAGCCGAGCGCGAGGTAGCTGCGGATGAGCTGGTCGGGCGGCATCCCTTCGTAGCCGCGCTCGAGGATCTCCTGGTTCCTCCCGAGCGCCGCCTCGTACTCCTCGATCGCGCCCGGCGTGTCGGCGTCGCGACGCAGGAAGATCCCGTGGTCGTGCAGGAAATAGGCGAGCTGGTAGTGGGGGAAGGGGAGCTCCGGCGCGCGCGCGACGTTGTGGCGCCACAGCGGCAGCGCACCGTCGAAGACCGGGTTCCAGGCCCAGGTCGCGCCGAGCAGCGCGAGGATCGCGCCGGCCGGCGCGAGCAGCGTGCGGCCGGCGCGGCCGGTGCGCTCCCTCTCGCGGGCGACCAGCGCGGCGAGCGGAGCCGCCGCGACCAGCAGGACGAATGCGCTCGGGAGGTATAGGAAGCGCTCGGCGAAGGTCTCCTGGATCGGCCGCAGGTTGAGCACGGTCGCCAGCGAGACCGGGAACGCGAGCAGGGCGGCGCGCAGCGGCGGACGGCGCCGCGCGGCGACCAGCGCGGCGGCGCAGGCGACGATGCCGGCCACTCCGACCGCCGAGAACTCCTCGAACTCGCACTGGTGGAAGAAGATGCGCGGCGCCATCGGCACCAGCGCGCGCAGGAAGTAGGCGCCGAGGAGCTGAGCCGAGACCAGCGGCCGCACGAGCCACGGCACGTCGGCGAACGGGGCGAGCTTCGCGTCGGGCCCGAATCGCAGCTCGGGCGGGCCGCCGCCCGCCGGCGCGAAATCGCTGAGCGCCGCGACCCGCAGCAGCGCGAGCCCGGCCAGGACGACCGCCCAGGGCCAATGGCGCCGCACCAGCCCGATCGCGCCGCCGGCCGTCCGGCCGAGGGCGAGCTCGATCGTGATCAGCACGAAGGGCAGCGCGAACGCGCTCTCCTTGGAGAGCCCGGCCAGCGTGAGCAGACCCGCCGCCAGGAGCACGTCGCGCCGGCGGCGCGCCGTCCCCGTCCCGAGCGCGACCACGAGGAAGCCGAGGCCGAAGAGGGCGGCGAGCAGCTCGGCGCGTCCCACGATCCAGTCGACCGGCTCGACGTGGCAGGGATGGACCGCGAAGAGGGCGGCTCCGAGCCAGGCGGCGCCGCTGCCGAACCCGAGCGCGCGGCCGAGCCGCCAGACGAGCAGCGAGACGCCGACGTGGCAGGCGATGTTGAACAGGTGGAACGGCGCGGTCGGCGCCTCCTTCCCCCGGCCGGCGGCCTGCCACGCCCAGGAGGCGAGCGGGAGCGGCCGGTAGAGCCCGAGCTCCGCCCGGCCCGAGAGCGGCTCGAGCAGCAGCCGGCGCGCCGTCGGCCGCTGCACCTGCGGGTTGTCGACGACGTAGTGGATGTCGTCGTAGAGGAACTCGCCGCGGACGGCGTTGACGAAGGCCGCGGCCGCGAGCAGCGCGAGCGCGCACGCCGCCGCCCGGGACGCCCGCGGCGCGCGTGCGTGGGCCGGAGTCGCAGGCGGAGCGGACGGCGCGGGCGCGGCTGCGGCCACTGCGACTCCTGGATCGGGACGGGGTCGCCCGGCAAGAATACGCCCTCCTCCCGGCGCGCGCCCCCGCGCGCGCCGTCGCCACCATCCCCCCTCTCCGCGGAAGAACCGGACCCATGAACCCAGAGAACGTCGACCACGGCCGCGGCCGGTCGGGCGGCCCGGCCTTCGCGCTGCTCGTCCTGGCGCTCGGCGCGGGGATCGCCTGCCTGCGGCCGCTCGCCGTCTCGGCGGGAGCGCAGGAGGCGCCCGCTCCCGCCGCTCCGGCCGAGGACGAGGAGCACGGCGGCGAGCTCGTCTTCCACGTCGTGAGCAAGACGCAGAAGTACTCGGTGCTCTACAGCCACCAGCTCCACGTCGACGCCGGGATCGACTGCGCCGAATGCCACGAAGGCGTGTTCCAGAAGAAGCTCAACGGCAACCGGTTCAAGATGGCGGACATCAACCGCGGCCAGTACTGCGGCGTCTGCCACACCGAGAATCCCGGCGCCGACGTCAAGCACCCCGCCTTCGCCCCGAAGAAGAACTGCGCGAAGTGCCACACGCTGCGCATCCGGGAACCGCACCGCTAGGCGCCGCGGGCGCGGCAGGTCAGCGCTTGCGCAGCTTCTCGAGGATGCTCTGCGAGGCGGTGGGGGCGCGCGACGGGACGGCGGGCGCCGCCGGCGGGGGGGGAGCCGGCGCGGCCTCGGGGGCGGGCAGCGGTTCGACCGGCCCCGGGATCGCCGGACGGCGTGCCGGGTCGCGCGACGCGGAGCTGCGCGTCGAGCGCAGGTTCGCGCCGCCGCTCGTGAGCTGATGGCGCAGCTCCTCGACGTTGTTGGCAGCCGCGAGCGCCGCCTCCTCGGTGACGAGGCCGCGCCGCACGAGCTCGGCCAGCGCCGTCGCCTGCGTCTGCATGCCGTGCGCGACGCCGGTCTGGATCTGGTTCGCGATCTGGTGCGTCCGGCCGTCGCGGATGCAGCTGCGGATCGCCTCGGTGACGACCATCACCTCGACCACCGCCACGCGGCCGCCGCCGATGCGGCCGACCAGGGACTGCGAGAGCACCCCCTGGAGCGTCGCCGCCAGCCGCCCGCGCGCGTCGCTGCGCACGTCGGGGGGGAAGGCGTCGAGCATGCGGTCCACCGTCTGCACGGCGCCCGGGGTGTGCACCGTGGCGAGCACGAGGTGTCCGGTCTCCGCCGCGGTGAGCGCCAGCGAGATGGTCTCCTGGTCGCGCAGCTCGCCGATCATGATCACGTCGGGGTCGTGCCGCAGCGCGCGCCGGAGCGCCTGTCCGAACGAGGCGCAGTCGGTCCCGATCTCGCGCTGCGTGATGAAGCAGCGCTGGTCGCGGTGCACGAACTCGATCGGGTCCTCCATGGTGAGGACGTGGCCGCCGCACTCGCGGTTGAGGAAGTCGACCATCGCCGCGACCGTGGTCGACTTGCCCGAACCGGTGGCGCCCGCCACCAGCACGAGCCCGCGCTCCAGCCGCGCCAGCTTCTTCACGACCGGCGGCAGCGAGAGGCGGTCGATGTCGGGCACCTCGAGAGGGACGCGGCGCAGCACGGCGCCGATCGAGCCGCGCTGGAACACGAGGCTCACGCGGTAGCGCGCCTCGCCGGCCACGGAGTAGGCGAACTCCAGGTCGCCGCGACGCTTGAGCTCGGCGATCGGCTCCTGCGGCAGGAGCTGCTGGATCAGCGCCTCGACCTGCGGCGCGTCGAGCGGGGGGGTGACGTCGAGAGGCACCAGGCGGCCGTCGACGCGCAGTCCGGGAGAGCAGCCGGCCTTGAGGTGGAGATCGGAGGCGCCGGCGACGACCATCGCCTCGAGCAAATGGGAGATCCTGATCGGTTGATCCGCCACGCCGCGGGTTCCGCTCCGGAAGGGGTCGGTCGGGGTACCCGGGGAGTGATCGGTTCGATGGTTCCCGGGCTTGAGGGAGAGAGCCGGGGGAGCGCGGCGGCGCGGCGGCGGACTGCACCTCGCCCGTCGGAACTGCCGATCGGAGAGGCGCGCCCCCTCCGCGAGCCGAGCAGAAACGGATTCCACTCGTGACCGCCGACGCGCCCGCCCCCGTGCCCGACGGATGCCCCGGTCCGGGATCCGTCGAGCGCCGCCGCCGGCCGACGCCGATGGTGAGCCGCTACACGTTCTTCGGCGGACGGCGCCGCGAGTTCCGCTCCCCGCACGAGTCGGTGGACGCCTACGTCGACGTCTACGACCGCCGGATGGCGACGCTCGTCCTCGCCTTCTTCGCGCTCACGATGTTCGACGCGGTGGCGACCGTCTACTACGTGGACCACGCGCACGGCTCGGAAGCCAATCCGATCGCCGACTGGATGCTGCGACAGGGGCGGCCGTGGTTCGTGCTGGCGAAGGGGATCCCGACCGCGCTGCTGCTCCTCTTCGTGATGATCCACAAGAACTTCCGCTACGGCCGGCTCGCGCTCGCGCTCGGCTTCGGCTTCTACTTCCTGCTCGGGATCTACCACGTGACGCTGCAGGTCATGGCGTGCCTGATCGAGGGCGGCGTCCTGCTCGCGATGACGCGCGGCTGACCCGGAGGCGGGCGCGCCAAGCCGGAAAAAAAGAAAAAGCCCGCGCCGGTGCCCACGCCGCGAGCTTTTTCCTTCGAGCGTCGTCCGGACCCGGTCGCCCGACTCCGTACGCCGCCCTGGTTGTCGATCGAAGATTCGTTCTGGCGCGAATCCCCGGTTCCCGCAACGGGGCCGAGGGCGGCTCCCCTCGGAAAACCGTTCCCCAGGGCGCGGGCCCGGGACCACAGCCCACCCTCTTGCCCGATCCGGCCCGAAGCGGTAGCTAGCTACCCGACGCCGGTCGAGTCGTGAAGGCACGGCTTCGACGCGACGGGAAAACGCGAAGGTTCCGTCGAAATGGCGGGTCTCCTTCGCGACGGCAGCGGCCGGCGCGCGCGGGGAAGAGCGAAGGGGTGGTGGCTGGGAGCGCGATGAGCGCGATGAGCCACCGGGCGGGACCCTTCGCGTTTGCCTTCCGCCGGTACGGTGATAAGGTCCGGCCGGTCCGGTCCGCGTTCCGCGCGGCGCCGCGACGCCAGCCCGGTCCCGGGCGATCCCCCCCCGCAGCCAGTTCTCCGGCACGAGGCTCCCGCTTCGCGCCGTCCCGTTCCGCCCCCCCCGGCAGCGTCTCGAGCGTCCGTGCGTTCCGCGGCGCCCCCCTTGCGCGCGATGGACGGCGTCAGCCAGACGTCGTTCCCTCCATCCGCGCACGCCCCGACCGCACTCCCCCCGAGCCACAGCAACCGGGATCCGCGCGCCGGCGCCGAGCCGCGCGCGTGAAAGGCTCTCGATCGTGAAGAAGGCGACGCAGCGAGCGCAGGCGCAGACGCGCGCCCTGGTGCGATCGGCGCGGAAGCACGGCTCCCTGCTCGAGTCGGAGCTCGACCAGTTCCTCGCGCCCGCGCTCGATTTCGAGGAGCGCGTCGAGGCGCTGATCGCCGCGATCGGCGACCTGCCGCTGGTGGTGGCGCGCGAGCGTGGCGCGTCCGCGATCCCTTCGGGCGCCGACCGGCCGCGCGTCCCCGCGGTCGCCGACGACGACAACCTGCGCCGCTACCTGCGCCAGGTGCACGTCCTGCGCCGCATGGAGCGCGACGAGGAGGTCCGCCTCGCCAAGCGCTTCGAGTTCGCGCGCCGGCGCTTCCGCGCCGCGGTCGCCGGCGCGAACGTGCCGCGCGACCACCTGCGCGCGGTGCTGGGAGGCGAGTTCTCGCGCACCTGCGCCCAGGACCTGCGGCTGCCCGCCGACCCGCGGACGCGACCCGTGCGGATCGTCGAGTCGCGCCGTCGCGCCATCCGGGCGCGCGCCGCCGAGATGAACCGCGCCCGCGCCGCATTCGTCGAGCGCAACCTGGCCATCGTGGCCGACCTGGCGCTCTGCTACCGGACGTACGGCGTGCCGCTGATGGACCTGATCCAGGAGGGGAACGGAGCGCTGATCCGCGCCGTCGAGAAGTTCGACTGGCGCAAGGAGGTCCGCTTCCAGACCTACGCCACCTTCTGGATCCGGCAGGCGGTCGAGCGCTCGATCGCGTTCAACAAGGGGATCGTGCGCGTCCCCAACTACCTGCAGCAGAAGATGCGGCGGCTGCGGCGCGAGGGAGTCCTGCCGCGCCGCGATCGCGACGTCTCGGTGGGGGAGGTCTCGGTCGCGTTCGACGTGAAGCGCGAGGTGGCCGGCCACCTGCTCGAGACCGAGCGGACGCACTACTCGCTCGACGTCGCCATCGACGAGGACGGCGAGACGTTCGCCTCGCTGCTCGCCGACGACGCCGCGTCGCTCGACGCCGGCCACCTCGAGTTCCACCTGCTCAAGAGCCGCATCGGCGAGGTGATGGCCGACCTGCAGCCGCTCGAGCGCGAGATCCTGGAGCTGCGCTTCGGCCTGCGCGGCCAGGCGCCGCTGACGCTCGAGGAGGTCGGCCGCCGGATGAACGTCTCGCGCGAGCGCATCCGCCAGTTGCAGGTGCGCGCGATCCGGAAGCTGCAGCGGCCGACCCTGCTCAAGCGGTTGAGCGGATTCGTCTGAGCCCGCGCCCGGGGGGAGGTCAGATGCCCCCGCGCAGCCAGCGATCGAGCAGCCCGAGGAGCCCGCGCTCGCCGCGCTCGTTCACCACGGGCGCCAGCCACTGCGCAAGCCGCTCCCCCAGCGCGTAGCCGCGCGCCCAGCGGCGCCGGCGCGCGAGCTCGTCGGGAGCGAGCCCGGCCGCGTCGAGCACCCGCAGGTAGTGGGCGAGCGTGTCGCGCCAGCCAGCCCTCGCCGCCGCGAAGGTCGGGATCGTGCGCAGCCCGAGCAGCCGGTGCAGGTTGCGGTGGTCGCAGTAGATCCGGCGCGCCTCGTGCAGCCAGCCGCGGTCGTGCGAGTGCTCGACCACCGAGTCGGCCTCGAATCGGATGGCGTGGCCGTCGCGGATCGCCCGGGTCGACCACGCGAGGTCCTCGCCGAACGGGCGTCGACCGAACGGCTGCCGCCTCCAGACCTCGCGCTTGACGCAGGAGGAGACGTTGTCGAACGCGACCAGCTCGAGGCGCTGGAACGGCGTGAGCGACTCCCAGGTCGTCCCCGGCTCGAGGCGCGCGCGCCGCGACGCCGGCTGCCCGGCGATCCATCCGGCGAGCCGCTGCGCCAGGATCGGGTTGCCCCCCGGGATCGGGACCTGGCGGCTGAAGCTCCCGGCCGCGCCGGCGTCCTCGAGCAGGGGCCGCGCCAGGCGGTCGAGCCAGTGCAGGTCGGCCGGGAGGGCGTCCTGCACGAGCAGCGCGATCGCGCGCCCGCTCGTCTCCCCGATCGCGCGGTCTCGCGTCGCGCCGTGGTCGAACTCGCGCGGATCGATCGAGATCAGCCGGAAGCCGGCCCGGGTCGCCGCGGCGTCGCTGCCGTCGGTCGACCGCGAGTCGATCACCAGGTGCTCGACGCGGAGCGACGTCTCCTGGGCCCGCACCCGTTCCAGCACGTGCAGCAGCCGCGCGCCGCCGTCGCGCGTCGGGATCACGACCGAGACGTCGATCGGCCCCGCCATCTCCGCGCTCCCGGCGCGCTCACCGCGTTCCGGCGAGACGGTCGGCCAGCCGGTCGGCCGCCGCCAGCGCCTCGAGGATGCAGAGATCGGTGTTGTGGTAGTTGAAGCGGCCGAACCGCCCGAGCGGCACGATCCCGAACGCCTCGAGCCCCTCGATCGCGCGGCGCCGGCGCTCGACGAAGTCGGGACCGAAGTGGATGTAGGCGTGCCGGTTGTCGCGCCACGCGCTCACCTGCACGCTCTCCTCGCGGAAGAGGCCGGCGCGCGCCAGCCGGCCGCGCAGCCCGGCCACGTAGGCGTCGTCCACGGCGAGCGGGCCGCGATGGGTCACCTCGGCGACGATCGAGCCGCGGCCGGCCGGCGCGTTGCACGGGCTGTAGTTCGACAGGTAGGTCACGCGGTTGGCCGGCCCCTGCTCCGGCTCGGGCAGGTAGACCCACGAGTAGGGCTTGACGTCCTCGCCCGCGATGCCGAACAGGAAGCTGGCGAGACCGATCGACTGCAGTCCCCGCGCCGCTTCGCGCGCGCCGGAGTCGAGCCCCTCGACCATCCCGGCGAGGAGCTGCATCGGGAGGGTCGAGATCACCGCGTCGTAGCCGCGTCCGTTCACGCGCAGGCGCCCGCCCGCGCGCGCGACGTCGGTCACCGCCACGCCGAGCCGCAGGCTCCCGGCCACCGAGCGCGCGATGCGGTCGGTGATGGCCTGGAAACCCCCGGTGCGCGGGTACCAGAAGACCGCCTGGTGGGAGTAGCCGACGGTGGCGCGGCCGAGCGCCGCCTTCACCGCGTCGGCGAGCGGCGCCTCTGGCACTCGCCCGTCCACCCACTCGATCCCCATCCCGTTGAGGTCGTCGAGCTTCCAGATCTTTCGGTTGTACGGCTGCATGAAGAGGTCGGCCACGCCGTCGCCGACGCGCCATCGGATCCAGTCGCCGAAGGCCGCCGGCTTCGGTGCGCCGCACGCCCGCGCGAGCGCCGCATCCACCAGCCCCGCGAGGCAGCGCGCGCGCGCCTCCGCCGGCAGCGCGCCGAGCCCGTTCTCGAAGGGGTAGGGCACGTAGCGGCCGCCGAGCAGGATGCGCGTGTCGCGGTCGCTCTTCACCATCGGCTCGTCGGCGAAGAGCTCGTGGTAGTAGCGCATCGCCTGCTCGCTGCGGGAGAAGACGATGTGGCCGCCGGCGCGGTCCATCACGTAGCCGTCGATCGAGTCGCTCTGGCACAGTCCGCCCGGGCGCGCGTCGGCCTCGAGGAGCTCGACGTCGATCCCGCGCTCCCGCAGCCGCCGCGCCGCCACCAGGCCCGAGATGCCCGCGCCGAGGATCGCGACGCTCAACGGAGCGACTCCGCGCGCGCGCCCGCCATGACCGCTCCACCGGGACCGGGGAAGCGGGCCCTTATACTCGCGCCTCCACTCGGGAGGGGCGCCTCGACCGTGCAGGAACGTCGGAGCATGACGCCGGCCGTCGCACTCGGCGTCGCGATGTTCCTGCCCGCCTTCGGCACGCACGGCCTCACCGCCGGCCGTGCGTCGCTCGCCGCCTCGATCGGGATCGACAGCGGCCGCTGGCAGATGGCGCTGCTCATGGCCGTCTTCGCGCTGGCATCGGTGGTGGCCTACGGGGTCACGGGAAGCCTCGGCGATCGCCGCGGGCTGCGGCGCGGCCTGCTGGCCGGCGCGGTCGCCTACTTCCTCGCGCACGCGCTGCTCCTGGTTTCGGCGCCCCTGGCCGCGCACCTTGCGTGGCCCCCGTGGATCCTCTTCCTCGGGCTGCGCCTGATCGCCGGGCTCGCCGGCGGGGCGATCACGGTCTCGGCCAACGCGCTGGGCGCGGCGCTCTACCCTCCGGTCGAGCGAGGGCGATCCCTGAGCCTCGTCTGGCTGGGGGTCCCGCTCGCGCTCGTGATCGGCGTCCCGCTGCCGGGCTACCTGGACGGCGTGTGGGCCCGCCTCCCCGAACCGATCCGGCCCTGGTGCGGCGAGCCGTACGCTGCCGTGGCGGCGGCGGCCGGGCTCGTCGTCCTGCTGCTCGTGCCGGCCGCGATCCCTCGCAACGCGGTGGCGGAGGCGGGGGCGGAGCCGGCTCCGGCGGCCCGGCCGCCGCTGCCGCCCTTGCGCGCGACGTGGTGGGTCTACGCGATCGCGCTCCTGCTGCCGCTGGGCGTGTTCCCGCTGATCGTGAGCGCCGAGCCCTACTCCGAGAGCGAGTTCCGGTTCGGGCCGGCGCAGCGCGGCCACCTCTTCGCGCTGCTCGGCGCCGCCAGCGTCGCCGGCGGCCTCGTCTCGGGCGCGATCGCCGACCGCCTCGGCCGGCGCCGCAGCCTGCTCGCGGCGGCGGGCGCCTTCGCGCTGCTCACGCCGCTGCTGCCGTGGTGCGGCGCAGCGGCCTACGTGACGCTCGCGGCGCTGCTCGGCTTCGTCTCGACGGTGCGCCAGGGCCCCTTCCAGGCGCTGGCGTCCTTCCTGGCCGACCGGGGCGGACGCGGCCGCCTCTCCGCGCGCGTCCTGATCAGCTCGCAGGTGGGCATCAGCCTCGGGCAGTTCGGCGGGATCGCGCTCGTGCGCGCCGACTCCGCAGGGGTGTCGATCGGGGCGGTCGTGGCCTGCTCCACCGCCGCCACGACCCTCGCGTGGCTGCTCGCGCGGCGCCTGCGCGACCACGCTCCGGCGGCGCGCGCATGACGGCGGCGGCCCCCGCCCTGGTCGCCGCGCTGCTGGCGCAGTCGGGGCCCGAGCTCCCGGGGACCGCGCTGCGCTGGCGGGTGGCGACGCCCTTCGACGGCCAGGACGTCGCCGAGCTCGAGAGCTGGTGGCGGGCGCGCGCCGCCGCGCTCGGCGCCGAGGCGCAGATGGCGCGCGTCGTGCTCCCCGGCGAGGAGGAGCTGGCGGCGGGGACGCTGCTGCTCGGATACGAGCGCGGCCTCCTCGACGAACTGGAGGCCCGCGGAGCGCTGGCGGCCGCGCCGGTCACCTTCGCCTGGCAGTCGTGGGCGCCGTGCTGGGCGCTCGGCGGCGATCCCGACGCGCCGGAGATCGACTCGTTCGAGAAGCTGCTCGACCCGGCGCTGCAGGGGCACGTCCATCTGCGCAGCGTCACGCGCGAATCGCCGGAGGGGCTGCTCCTCGGCGAGCTGGCGCGCCGCCTCGACCTCGTGGGCGAGAGGGAGCTGCCGCGCCTGGTCCTCGCCTCCTACGACGCCGGCACGATCCGCGGCGCGACGACGTCGATCGACGCGTTCCTGCGCACGCTTCCGGCCGGCGCGGCCACCATCGCTCCGGTGCGCGCGGCCGCGCGGGCGAGGCGGACCGGATTGCGGGTGAGCTGGTCGCTGCCGCGCGAAGGCTTCCTCGCCCTCGAGCTCGCCGCAGCGGCGACGAAGGGCACCGACGCGCCGCTCCGACGCTGGTTCGAGGAACGCTTCGCGAGCGCGGTCGCGCCGGAGCTCGCGGCGTCGCTCGAGCTCGAGCCGACGGGAGCGCTGCCGGGCGCGGCGCCCGAGTGGATGCGCCTCGTCGAGAGCCGTCGCACCGGGATCGATCGGGACGCCGCCGAGCGGCTGCGGGTCCGGCTCGCGCGCCTCTACGATGCCGCGCCGCCGCGCGGCGCCCTCCCCGATCCCGGCGGGATCCTCGACTTCGTCGACACGCTCCTGCTCACCGCCGCGGTCGTGGCGGTGTTGCTGCTCTGGCGCCGCGAGCGGCGCCGGGGAGCCGCGTGAGGCGGAGGGATCGCCGCGGGCGCCCGGTCGTATAAGGGCGCCTCGTTCCCCGGGGGCATGGCCCCGGGGGAGAGCTCGGAGAGCTGGATGAACGATCCGAAAGCGAAGGCGCCCGCCGACCACGGGGCGGACGGGCGCGCCCAGAGCAAGGCGGTCAAGTCCTACGCGCTGGTCGAGCCCGAGATCATGCAGCCGTACATGCGCTTCTACAAGGCGACGTACGAGCGCGGCCACCTCGACCGCAAGACCAAGGAGCTGGTCGCGATCGCCGCCTCGCTGGTGGCGGGCTGCAAGGGCTGCCTCGAGGGCCACCTGAAGAAGGCGATCAAGTTCGGGGCGACGCGCGGCGAGATCAGCGAGACGGTCGCGGTCACGCTCGGCGTGAACGCCGCCGCCATCGTCGACCGCTCCGACATCGCGGCCGCGAACCTCGGCATCTCGATCGACGACCTGCCGAGCGAGGCGCCCAAGTTCGCGGGCGAGCCGTGACCGTGCTGCGCTGGCTCGCCGCGGCGGCGCTGCTCGGCGCCGCCGCGCCGCAGGAGCGCGCCCAGGCCGACGTCTCGCGCGAGGCGATGGCGAGCACCGCGCTCGAGCTCGCGCCGGGCCGGGAGATCACGCTCAAGTACCGGTCGACGTCGTGGTCGGCGGAGGCCGCGCGGCGCATGCGGCAGGATCCGCAGATCCGCGAGCAGATGAACCAGCGCTTCCAGCTCGCGCTGCAGACGCAGCTCACCATCCCCGTCGCGCTCTCGCTGAGCGGACGCAAGCTCGAGCCCGACACCTACCGGGTCGGCCTCTTCATGGACGAGGGGGGCGCGTTCGAGTTCACCGTGCTCCTCGACCAGGAGACGGTCCGTTTCCCGGTCGATCTCGCGGAGTCGCGCCATTGGTTTCCCTACCTGGCGATGAGCCTGCTCCCGGCGGAGGAGGGCGCCTGCGCGCTCGTCTTCCAGTGGGGGAGCGAGTACGGGCGGGTCCTCTTCGCGCGCGGGTGAGAGGGCGGGGGCCGGGATTCCGCGACCGCGGGTTGCGCAACCTGGAGGGGAGGGGAGCGATCGATGCCTGATCCGTCGGCGTGCCTACCGGCGCTGCTCGCGCTGCTCCCCGCCCTCCCGCCGCCCGAGGCGCCAGCGGCGTGGAACCTCCCGATCGAGTCGGTGATCCCCTTCGCGGTGCTGCTGCTCGCCATCGCGATCCTCCCGCTCGCCGCGTCGCACTGGTGGGAGCACAACCGCAACAAGCTGATCGTCGCGCTCGCGTGCGGGCTCCCGGTCGGGATCTACGTCTGGATCAAGGCGCACCAGCTGAACCTGCCGTTCGACCTCCACTCCCACCCGATCCTGATCGCGATGCACGAGTACGCGGCGTTCATCCTGCTGCTCTTCGCCCTGTTCGCGATCTCGGGCGGGATCTACTTGCGCGGCACGCTCGCCGGGACGCCGACCGTCAACACGGCGATGCTCGCGATCGGCGGGCTGATCGCGTCGCTCGTCGGGACCACCGGCGCCTCGATGCTCCTCATCCGGCCGCTCCTGCGCGCCAATGCCGTGCGCCGGCGCAAGGTGCACGTGGTGGTCTTCTTCATCTTCGTGGTCTCCAACTGCGGCGGCCTCCTCACGCCGCTGGGCGACCCGCCGCTCTTCCTCGGATTCCTCAAGGGCGTCCCGTTCACCTGGACTTTCGCGCTGTGGAAGGAGTGGCTCCTGGTGAACAGCGTCCTCCTCGTCGCGTTCCAGTTCCTCGACTCCTGGTGCTTCCATCGCGAGGACGTCGAGGAGAAGCGCAGGGATCTCGACGAGGCGGTCGAGCGCGCCCGCGTCCCCCTCGGCGTCGAGGGGAGCTTCAACTTCCTGCTGCTCGGAGGGGTGATCGCGACGATCTACTGCTCGGGCCGCTTCCAATGGCCGGCCGGCGCGCAGGAGGCGGCGATGCTCGCCCTCGCGCTGGCCTCGATCTTCCTGACGCCGGCCGCCATCCGGGCGCGCAACCAGTTCACGTACGCCCCGATCGTCGAAGTGGCGTTCCTCTTCCTCGGGATCTTCCTCGCCATGATCCCCGCGCTCCGGATCCTGAACGAGCGGGGCGCGGAGCTTGGCGTCACGTCGACCCGCTCGTTCTTCTGGGCCACCGGCGTCCTCTCGTCGTTCCTCGACAACGCGCCCACCTATCTCACCTTCGCCTCGATCGCGTGCGGTCTGTCGCAGGTCGCGCCCGACGGCCGCTACCTCGCCGACTTCCTGGCGCAGGGGGGCGACTCCGCCGCCATCCTCGCCGCGATCTCCTGCGGGGCCGTGTTCATGGGGGCGAACACCTACATCGGCAACGGCCCGAACTTCATGGTGAAGGCGATCGCGGAGTCGAGCGGGGTGAAGATGCCGAGCTTCTTCGGCTACATGGGCTGGAGCACGATCGTCCTGGTTCCGCTGTTCGTCGTGATCACGTTCACGTTCTTCTGAGCCGGCCTCCCGGCCTCAGGCCGGCGCGACGGCGCCGACGGCCGCGCCGGCATCCCGGTCAGGCTCCGACTTCGTGATCTCGGCGACGAGGCTGGTCGCGTAGCAGCCGCGCGGGAGCGTGAAGCGCAGCGTGAGCGCGCCTGCGAGCGTCGGGTGGGGCTCGGCCGCGGCGGCGGCGACCGGGAAGCGGTAGGGACGCCGCTCGCCGCGCAGGTGCAGGTCGGGGAAGACCTGGCGGCGCTCCTCGGGATCGAGCTCCTCGGCGGCGAACACCTCCTCCTCGATGCGCCCCGCCTCGCCGGCGGCCCGCACGAGCCCGGGACCGAAGATCGGTCCGGCGGGGGAGAGCTCGAAGGCATCGACGAGCGGCTGCTCGCGGGCGGGATCGGCGACGGCGACCTCCCGCCCCGTGTTCCGGCGCACCGCCACGTCGCCCTCGAGCAGCCGGTCGAGCGTGTCGAAGCGCGCCTCGAGGCAGCGGTTGAACATCCGCGCCTGGTAGGCGGAGAGGAAGAGCAGGCGCAGCCGGCGCGGGATCTTGAAGAGGGCGCGGAAGGAGTCGCCGTGCTGCCGCAAGGCGCGCAGCACCAAAGCCTCGGTGCGGAGCCGCGGCGGAAAGGCGCGCTCCGACTCCTCGAGCCTTCCTTCGTCGAACAGCTGCCGTGCCGCGCGGATGCGCGGGTCGCGCTCCCGCGCCGCCGGCCGCCCGAGGTAGAAGCGAATCGCCTCGTCGCAGTCGCCGCGCACGAGCGCCCGCCCGAGGAGATCGCTGTCCCCCTTGGTCCCGAACCGCTGCGCCCCGAACCAGTTGGGCACGCCGCGGCGGACGAGCACCGCCAGGAGCTCCCGCGCGCGCTCCGCGGCGTCGGGCGCCACCTCGCGCAGGACGATCTCGAAGCGGTTGCCCTCGAGCTCGCCGATCCGGAGCTTGCGCGAGTCGCGCGCGGTCTCTCGGATCGCGAGCCAGGGGTGGGTGAGGTCGCCGAGCCGGCTCTCGCAGGCGGCCGGCACCGAGAACCACTGGGTGGCGACCGCGCGGCTGTCCTTGATCCCGGCGAACCCGACGTCGCGCTCGGAAATGCGCAGCGCCCGCGCCAGCCGCTGCGCCGCCTCGTGCGTGGTCATGCCGCGCTTCTCGACGCGCAGCCGCAGATGGGGCCCTTCGCCGCTCGGATCCCAGAGGGCGATCTCGTCGACCCGGAAGTCCTCCGGCTCGGACTTGAGCCGGCCGCCGACGCCCGGCATGCCCGCGGTCAGGAAGCGCACGGCGGCGCGCCGGAAACAAGAGAAGGTTCCGAGCCCTTTCTCACGTTCTTGAGGGAAGCCCGGATTGGACAGGCGCCCGACAAGAAATGAAGCCTGGTGAGAGCGTGAGGATCCGGACCCAGAACCTTCTGTTTCGAACCTGCTGAGCCGACCGGGGCGGCCGGGGGAGTCGCGGGGCCGCCGCGGGGTTCCGCGCGGCGCCCTCGGTCCGGCTGGCGGGGCATGGTAGCGCCGCCGCGCCCGCCTCGCCACCCGGGGTCACGCGCCGCGCAGCAGCTCCGGGAGCTCGAGGAGCGAGGCGATCCGCACGCCCGGGAAGCGGGCGTGCGCGCCGTCGCGGTCGAGCAGCACCGGCGCGATCCCCGCGGCGAGCGCCCCCGCGACGTCCCGCGCGGGCTGGTCGCCGACGTGCAGCGCGGCCGCCGCCTCGACTCCCGCGCGCTCGAGCGCGCGGAGGAAGAGACCGGCGTCGGGCTTCTCGACGCGCTCCGCCGCCGACGCCAGCACGAAGTCGAAGCGGCGCGCGATCCCGAGCCGCTCGAGGAGCTCCGGCAGCGCCGCCGACCAGTTGCTGACCACCGCGAGCCGGCAGCCGCGCCGCGCCAGCGCATCGAGCGCAGGGACGACGTCGTCGAAGCGGCGGAAGGTCGCGGCGTCGGCGAACCGATCGAACAGCTCGGGCGCGAGACCGGGTGGCAGCCGCGCATGGCCGACCCGCGCGAAGACGTCGGCGATGAAGCGCCGGAACCACGCCGGCGAGTAGCGGAACTCGCCCGCGACCACGCTCGGAAGCGCGGCGTGGCTCGCCTCCATCGCGGCGGCGATCGCCGCGTCGGTCACCGCGAGCCCGTGGCGGCGCGCCGAGTCGGCGTAGATCGCCGCGCGCGACGTGCGCTCGCGGAAGAGCGTCCCGCCGGCGTCGAAGAGGACTACGCGCGTGCGCGTCACCGGCGGCTCCCGCCTCCCGATCCCCGCCGTCGCTGGCAGAATGGCCGGCCATGCGCGCAGGACGGCAGGAGCGGGACCGGGTTTCTAGCGATCGCGGGCGCCGCCTCGCGCGGTCGGCGCTGCCCGCCGCGCTCCTCGCGGCGGCGTGCCGCGGGACGGGCGGCCCCGAGCCGCCGGAGCTCCCCGCTCCCGCACCGGCGGCGACGGGGAGCATCGACTCGCTCCTGGCGGAGCGGCGCTTCCGTGCGGCGCTCGCCGAGATCGACGCGCGGCTCGCCGAGGCGCCGCTCGATCCCGGGCTGCTCGATCGGCGCATCGACGCGCTGCGTGCGCTCGGCCTCGAGCGGGAGGCGCTCGCGCAGGCGCTCGCGCTGCGCGAGCTGGCGCCGGACGAGGCGCGCCATGCGTTCGACGCCGGCGAGCTGGCGGCGCACGCCGGCGACGCGGCGCTCGCGATCGAGCAGTTCTCCGCGGCGCGGGCGCTCGCCCCCGGCGACTGGCGGCCCGCAGTGGGGGAGGCGGCCCTGCGGCTGCGGGAGCGGCCGCCGCAGCCCGATCGCGCCGAGGAGCTGCTCGCACCGTGGCTCGAGGGTGCGGGCGCCCGCGTCGAGGCGCGCGTCCATCACGGCCTCGTCTTCGAGGCGCGCGGCGACCCGGCCGGCGCGCGGCGCGCCTACGAGCGCGCGCTCGAGCTCGACCCGCGCCACGTCCCGTCGCTGTGCAACGCCGCGCGGCTCGCCGAGGCCGCCGGCGAGCGCGAGCGCGCGCTCGAGCTGTTCCGGCGCGCGAAGACGGCGAGCGCGCCGGACGACGAGCGCTTCCTCGATGCGCTCGATCGCCGCATCGCCGCGCTCTCCCCGCCGGCCCCCGGGCGCTGACGGCGGAGCGCCCGCCCGATGGACTCCGATCCCCCGCCGGCCCGCGGGTCCGCGCCGCGCCGGGTCGGCTTCCGGATCGCGTTCGTCTTCTTCGTGCTCTACGCGCTCCCGTTCCCGTTGGTCCCGTTCACGCTCGGCTTCCTGCCCGACGCCGCAGTGAAGGCCGTCTCGGAGCGGCTGCACGCGCCGTACGCGGAGGGGATGGACGCCGCGGTGAAATGGGTCGGGAAGGCGTGCTTCGGCCTCGAGATCACGATCGGCCCGGCCGGAAGCGGCGACACCACCTGGAACTACGTGCAGCTCGCCGCGTTCGCCGCCGTCGCGGCGGCCGCGGCGCTGCTCTGGACCCTGCTCGACCGCCGGGGCCGCGACCACGACCGGCTGCACGACGGGCTGCGCGTCTACCTCCGCTTCTACCTCTCGACCACGATGCTGGGCTACGGCGCGATGAAGGTGATCAAGTCGCAGTTCGTCACGCCCGGGCTCGACCGGCTGATGCAGCCGTTCGGGGAGCACTCTCCGATGGGGCTGCTGTGGGACTTCATGGGCTTCTCGGACGCCTACTGCATCTTCACCGGCGCGGCCGAGATGTCGGGCGGCGCGCTGCTGGTCGCGCGGCGCACGACCACGTTCGGGGCGCTGGTCTCGACCGGCGTGCTGGCGAACGTGGTGATGCTCAACTTCTGCTTCGACACGCCGGTCAAGCTCTTCTCGTCCGTGCTCCTCGCGATGGCGCTCTTCCTCGCCCTGCCGGACGCCGGGCGGCTGTGCGACTTCCTGCTCTTCCATCGTCCCTTCCGGCTCGCGCCCCTCGGCTCGCTGTTCCGGTGGCGCTGGGCCAACGTCTCCGCGATCGTGTTGCGCACAGCGTTCGTCGGCGCCTCGACCTGGTCGCTGCTCGCCATGAGCTGGAGCTACCGCAAGCAGGGCGACCTCGCGCCCCGACCGCCGCTCTACGGCGCCTGGGACGTCGAAGTGTTCGAGGTGGACGGCGAGCTCGTCCCCGAGGAGTCGGGCGCCGGACGGTGGCGGCGCATCCTGCTCGGCCGCTACCGCGGACGCATCGACCGGCAGGACGGCTCGATGCAGCTCTTCGCCGCCCAGGCGAGCCCCGCCGCCGATCGGCTCACGCTCACCCGGCGGGACGAGCCGTCCTCCCAGGCCGTCTTCACCTGCTTGCAGCCCACCTCCGACATCCTCACGCTCGACGGCGCCTTCGAGGGCCGCGAGCTCCACGTCGAGCTCACGCGCAGCCTCGAGGATCCGTTCCTCCTCACCCGCCGCGGCTTCCACTGGATCAACGAGACCCCCTTCAATCGCTGACCGCCCCGCCGCCCTCCCATCCCGCCGCGCGCGGGTAACGTCGCCCCCCGCGGACCCGTAGCTCAGACGGTCAGAGCAGCCGACTCATAATCGGTGGGTTCCAGGTTCGAATCCTGGCGGGTCCACTCGACGTCCTCCGCGATTCCTTCGCGACGCGGCTCCTTCCCCTTGGACGAGCCGCCGCACGTCGCAGCGGAAGCGCGTTCGAGAGCCTTCGCGCCGTCGAGGAGTCCCGCGCATCGCGCCCGGGCCCGATGGCAGCCGGGCCCGTTCAGGTCGCATTCAGGTCGCCGGGGTGGAATCGGGAGCGACGAAGCCGGTCGCGGGCCTCGTTCGCTCTCCGGATCCTTCGACACTTGGACGCAACGCGGAACGAAAGGAACGTGCCATGCGGATCTCGAACTGGTTCGTGCTCGCGACGATCGTCGCCGGAGTCTCGGCGCTCCTCCTGGTCGCGTCGCCGGAAGGCGGCGGACGGACGCCCGCCTCGTCGGGGCCGACCGACTGCGAAGAATCGGCGCTCGCGGTGCTGAACGCCGCGAAGCTCGAGGCGGAGGCCGATTACTGGATCCGGGTCGCCGGCTGCCTGAACGGACCGGCCGGCGACTTCGCGGGCTGCGAGGAGGAGGCGGCGGAGGAGCGCGACCTCGCGCTCGAGCTGGCGCAGGCTCAGTACGAGGCGCGCCTCGCCATCTGCGCCGCGCTCGGCGGGGGAGCCTACGACCCGCGCATCGACCCCTCCGAGTTCTCGACCAAGGTGGACAACGTCTACTTCCCGCTCCGGACCGGACGCACGCTGGTCTACCAGAAGCGCACCGAGGAAGGCCTCGAGACCGTGGAGGTCCGCGCGCAGAACGACACCTTCGACATCGGCGGGTTCCTCTGCCGCGCCGTGCGCGACATCGTCCGGCTCGACGGCGAGGTCGTCGAGGACACGATCGACTGGTACGCCCAGCGCTCGGACGGATCGGTGTGGTATTTCGGCGAGATCGCCCGGAACTTCGAGGACGGCTTCCTCGACAACCTCGATGGGTCGTGGCGCACGTACAAGGACGGCGCTCTGCCGGGGATCGTCATGCTCGCATCGCCCGCTCCCGGCGACTTCTACCGCCAGGAGTTCCTGTTGAACGAGGCCGAGGACGTCGCGCGCGTGGTTTCGCTCGGTGAGACCGTCACGGTCCCCTACGGGACCTTCACCCGTTGCCTGCAGACCGAGGAGTCGAACCCGTTCCAGCCCGGCCACGTCGAGTGGAAGTACTACGCCCCGGATCTCGGCCTCGTGCTCGAGGTCGACCCGGCGAGCGGCGAGCGGCTCGAGCTGGTCCGCATCAAGCGCTGATCGACGCCCGCCCGGCGCCGCGACCGCGCCGGGCGACGCGGCGACGGTGCCGGCGGGGATCCTCGGGTGCCGCCTCGATCTGCGAGCGGGCCCGAGGACCCGCCGGCACGCTCACCGGCCTTCGGCGACCGTCCCCGTCGTGCACGCCAGCTCGCCCAGGTCGCGAGGCGCGAGGGGATCGGCCGCAGCGACCGGGGCCGGGTGCGCGGGTCGGGGGCCGACCTCAGTCGGGAGTCGCGCTCGCGGCCGCCGCGGCGGGCTGCCGTCGTCGGCGCGGCAGCCCGATGCGCGGGTGGGTGAGCGCACGGCGCGCGCGCCGATCGCTGCCGGTGCGCACGGCCTCGCGCAGGTCGGCGAGCAGGCGCGCGATCGACGCGGGGCGCGGCAGCGGCTCGGCGTCGAGCAGGATGCCGGGCCGGTCGGGGAGGCGTGCGAGCGTGCCGGTGATCGAGAGCTCCTCGCGCAGCTTCTCGCCCGGGCGCAGGCCGGTGCAGAGGATCGCCGGCGGTCCCTGCACCCCGGCGAGCCGCGCGACGTCGCGCGCGAGGTCGAGGATGCGGCGGGCCGGCCCCATGTCGAGCACGTAGCAGCCGTGAGGCGGCGGCAGCGTGGCGGCGACCAGCACCAGCTCGGCGGCCTCGGGGATCGAGAGGAAGAACCGCTCCATCGCCGGATGGGTGAGGGTGAGCGGCGCGCCGCGGCGGAGCTGGCGCAGGAAGGTCTCGATCACCGAACCGCGGCTCGCCAGGACGTTGCCGAAACGGACCACCGAGAAGGCGGTCCGCCGCCGCCGCCCGAGGTCGCGCACGAGCAGCTCGGCCGCCCGCTTGGTGGCGCCCATCACGCTGGTGGGCCGCACCGCCTTGTCGGTGGAGATCAGCACGAAGGTGCGAACGGCCGCGGCGGCCGCCAGCCGCGCCAGTTCGTGGCTGGCGAGCGCGTTGTTGGCGACCGCCTCGACCGCGTTCTCCTCCATGAGCGGCACGTGCTTGTGGGCCGCCGCGTGCAGCACGACGTCGGGGCGCGTCCGCCGCAGCAGCTTCGCGACCGCGGCGCGATCGCGCACGTCGAGCACGGCCAGCTCGCGCGGCGGCGCCGCGTCTCGCTCCGACAGCTCGCGGTCGAGCTCGAACAGGCCGTTCTCGTCCTTGTCGAGCAGGACGAGCCGCGCCGGCGCCAGCTTGTGCAGCCGGCGCACCAGCTCCGATCCGATCGATCCCGCCGCGCCGGTCACCAGGACGGTGCGGCCGCGCCAGGCGGCCGCGGTGGCGGCGTCGGCGGCGTCGAGCCGCACCGGCGGCCGGCCCATCAGGTCGTCGATCGAGAGATCGCGCAGCGACGACGGGCGCGTCTCCTCGAAGAGCGATGGCACGATCTTGACCCGCGTCCCGGCGAGCTGCGCCGCGTCGACGAGCGGCCGGAGCCGCGCCTCCGGCAGCTCGCGGATCGCGATCAGCAGCAGCTCCGGCCGCGCGCGCCGCAGGAACGCGGGCACGTCGGCGAGCGCCCCCACGACCGGCACCCCCAGCACCTGCGTCCCGCGCGCGTGCGGCGAGTCGTCGAAGCAGGCCACCACCTCGGCGTCCGGCCCCGCGGTGCGCCGCAGCTCGGAGAGGACCGCGTGCGCGGTGCGGCCGGCGCCGCAGAGGACGACCCGGCCGGAGAGCTCCGGCCGCGGCCGCGCCCGGCGCTCCGCCCGCTCCACCAGCGTCCTCCAGCTCCAGCGCAGCCCGGCGCGCAGGAAGAGCGTGATGAGGTAGGTGAGCGAGATCACCGAGTAGGGCGTGCGCAGCAGCGCGAGCCGGTCGGGCACGATGGCGCGCAGCGCCGTGAGCGCGAGCGCGAGCGGGAGCCCGAGCCGCGCGAGCTCCCAGAAGTCGCCGGCGGAGAAGTAGCGCCACGCGCTCCGGCCGGCTCCCGCGGTTCCGCAGCGCACCAGCGCGAAGAGGACGATGGGGAGGGTGAGGAGCTCGAGCCGGAGGCGATCGATCCCGGCCGGCAGCCCGTCGAACCGCAGCAGCGTCGCCAGCCACCACGCTCCGCCGGCCAGCGCCACGTCGATCGCGATCTTCGCCGCCTGCAGCCGCCGTCCCGAGAGCGTGATCCGCAGCGGCTCCTCGCTGCGCCGCAGGCGCAGGAGCAGCAGCGCGGTGCGCACGATCAGCTCGAGGTCGCCGAGCAGGGTGCGCCCGCGCAGCCACTCGAGGTCGAGGGAGAGCTTCGCCGGCAGCACGTGCTCGACGTACCACGCCTCGCGGCCCTCCTGCGGCAGCAGCTCCTCCTCGCGGCGGAAGCGCAGCGCCGCCTCGGAGACGAGCCCCGGCCGCACCCGCAGCAGCACGCCGAACTCCGCCGGCGCCTTCGCCACCAGCTCGGCGACCTCGGGGCGCGGGCCGACCAGGCTCATGTCGCCGCGCAGGACGTTCCAGAGCTGCGGCAGCTCGTCGAGCTTGCTGCGGCGCAGCCAGCGTCCCGCGCGCGTGACCCGCGGGTCGCCGCGCCCGGTGAGGCGCGGTCCGAGCTGCTCGGCGTCCGCCACCATCGTGCGCAGCTTCCAGAGCTTGAAGCGGGAGCCGCCGCGCCCGACGCGCGTTTGTCCGAAGAAGGCCGGACCGCGCGAGCCCGCCTTCACCACGGCGGCGAGCAGCAGGATCAGCGGCGCCAGCAGCACCAGCCCCGCGGCCGCGAGCGCGACGTCGACGACGCGCATCGCCCGCTCGATGCGGCGGACGCGGTGGAGCGGTCCGAAGGCGTCGGGCGCGGAGCTCACGGCGCGCGCGCCTCCACGATCTCGCGGATCGCCGCCGCCACCTCGTCGACCTCGTCGTCGGCCAGCTCGGGATGGAGCGGGAGCGAGAGCACCTCGCCCCCGGCCCGCGCCGCGCGCGGGCAGTCCGCCGCCCGGGTGCCGAAGCGCCTCCGGAAGACCGAGAGCTCCGGCAGCGGCACGAAGTGCACCGACGTCCCGATGCCGCGTTCCGCGAGCTGCGCGGCGAGCTCGTCGCGATCGAGCCCGGCGAGCGCCCGCTCGACGCGCACCACCTCGAGGTGGTGCGCCGAGACGAAGCCGGGGCGCCGCGGCAGCGGACGCACGCCCGGGATCCCGGAGAGCCGCTCCGCATAGCGGCAAGCGAGCGCCTCGCGCCGGGCGCGCTGCGCCTCCATGCGCGGGAGCTGCGCGAGGCCGAGCGCCGCGAGGAGGTCGGGGAGGTTCATCTTGAACCCGATCTCCTCGACGTCGTAGACCGCGCGCGCGCCCACCTGCATGCGCGCCCAGGCCGGACGGGAGATCCCGTGCAGCGACGCGCGCCGCGCCCGCTCGACGACGGCCTCGTCGTCGCTCGCGAGCGCGCCGCCTTCGCCGGTCGGCAGCTCCTTGGTCGCGTAGAACGAGAGCGCCGCGCCCAGCGTCCCCTCGCCGGGCCGCCGCGAGCCGTGGCGGCCGGTGAGGCAGTGGGCCGCGTCCTCGACCACGGCGATCGATCCGCCGCGCGCGATCTCGAGGATCGGACCGAGGTCGCACGGCTGCCCCGCGTAGTGCACCGGCGCGATCAGCCGGGTGCGCGAGTTGACGCGGCGCGCCAGGTCGTGCGGGTCGAGCAGCAGCGTCTCCTCGTCCACGTCGACGAAGACCGGGCGGGCGCCGAGGTGCACCGCCGCCGCCGCCGTCGCCACGAAGGTCATCGCCGGGACCAGCACCTCGTCGCCCGGCCCGACCCCCGCCGCCCGGTAGAGCAGGAAGAGCGCGGCGGTCGCCGACGAGACGCCCAGGACGTGCGGCCGGCCGAGGAGCTGCGCGAGCGCCCGCTCGAGCTCCCGTGCGCGCGGGCCGGTGGTGAGCCAGCCCGAGCGCAGCACGGCCGCGACCGCCTCCACGTCGCTCTCCCGCAGGGCGACGCGGTGGAACGGGATCGGGCGCGCGCGTGCCGGCCGCCTCCGGCGCGCCGGTGGCGGGGCGATCGGGTCGACGGAAGGCGTTCTCGGGCTCATCGGCTCTCCCGCGCGGGAGCCGGCTCGATCGCCGCCAGGTCGAACGCCTGCAGCGCCTCCACCTGCGCCAGCTTCGGCGCCAGCGTCGGGGCGAGGCGCGCGAGCGGCGGCACCACCGTCAGCGGCTCGAACTCGACGCGGCAGCCGTCGAAGAGTTCGCGGTGCTCGCGCCGCGAGACGCGTCGCACCCGTCGGTTGAAGGGGTTGGGGAGGCGCGCGTCGTAGGAGAGGAGGAGACCGTCCGGCCGGCAGACGCGCACCATCTCGGCCGCCACCAGGCGCCGCGCCGCCTCGGCCGGCAGCGAGGAGAGCATCGCGCACTGGACGACGGCGTCGAAGCTGCCGTCGCGGAACGGCAGCAGCCGGCCGTCGGCCGCCGCGCGCGCGCGCGCCGGGCTCCCGGCGAGCCGCTCGGCCAGCAGGTCGACGGCGACGACGCGCGCTCCCGCGATCCCCTGGCCGGCGAGGACCGCGGCCAGGTCGCGCTCGCCGCTGCCGAGGTCGAGGATGCGCAGCCGGCGCGGGCGCGGGCCGAAGCGCGCGCGCAGCCGGTCGGCCAGCGCGCGGTCTCGCTCGGCGAGCAGCGCCGCCTGTCCGCGCGCCCCGCCGTCCCAGCGCCGCCGCGCCCGCGGGTCGGCGGCGTAGCGGGCATAGACCGCGCGGATCCCGGCCCGGCTCGAGTCGGGCGCACGCCGCAACAGGCCGGCGAGGAAGCCGAGGCCGTAGCCGCCGTGCATCAGCGCGAAGACGGCCGCCTGGCGCGCCGTCGCCCGCGCGCGCGGCTCGCCCTGCTCCCCGGCCGCGAGGCGGGCGCTCACGGCGAGCAGCGGGACGAGGTAGGCCAGCGCCGCCGCGCCCGCCGCGGCCCACGCCCCGGCGCAAGGCGGCGCCGCCAGCGCGAGCAGCAGCGCCGACGGCGCCGCGTGCCGCCAGCGGAAGCTGCCGGCCACCCTGCGCAGCGCCGCCGGCTTGTAGAGCCCGTACTCGAAGTACTGTCGGAAGAGGCGGCGCGCCGTCCCGCGCGGCCGGTAGGCCGAGCGGAGGCGGGGGTCGAGGAAGATGCGTGCGCCGCGCGCCCGCGCCCGCGCGAACCACTCGTCGTCCTGGTTGCGGACGAGGCTCTCGTCGAACGGGCCGAAGCGGTGCAGCGCGTCGGCGCGATAGACGCCGAGGTAGACCGACTCCGCGGGTCCGGAGGCGCCGTCGAAGTGGAACGCCGCGCCGCCCATCCCGAAGCGGGACGTGAGGGCGCGCGCCGCCGCGCGCTCGAACGGCGTCCTGCAGCGGCCGGGCAGCATCGGCCCGCCGACCACGTCGGCCCCCGACTCCTCGAAGGCGCGCACCGCCGCGCGCACGTAGTCGGGCGCGTAGCGCGTGTGGCCGTCGGCGCGCGCGACGATCGCGCCGCGCGCGCGGAGGAAGCCGAGGTTGAGCGCGGTCGCCACCACGCGGCCGGGGTTGTCGAGCAGGCGCACGCGGCGGTCGCGCCGCGCGATCGCGCGAGCCCTTTCGCGGGTGTCGTCGGTCGAGCGGCCGTCCAGGACGAGGAGCTCGAGCCGCGCGCGCGGGTAGTCCTGGGCCAGGAGGCTGCGCAGCGCCCCGCCGATGGTCGCCGCCTCGTCGCGCACCGGCATGATTACCGTGACGCGCGGGAGCCGGGCGGCCCGCGCGCGGGTCGGCTGCAGCCGTGTCACGCCGCCCTCCTCTCCTCCGATCCGCGTCAGCTCGCCGTAGAGCTCCGCGGTGCGGCCGGCGATCCCGTCCCAGCTCCCGAGCTCGCGGCAGCGCCGGCCGTGCTCCCGACCCATCCTTCGGGCGGCGGCGGGATCGCGGAGGAGGCGGAGGATCCCTGAGGCGAGCGCCCCCGGGGAGCGCGGGGGGACGAGGAGTCCGCCCACCCCGTCCGCGACGAGCTCCGGCAGCGCGCCGACCCGCGTCGCCACCACCGGCTTCTCCCAGGCGCCCGCGAGGAAGGCGACGCCGCTCTGCGACGCGTCGCGGTAGGGGAGGACCAGCGCGGTCGCCGCCGCGAAGAGCTCGTCGCGCTCCTCGTCGCCGACGTAGCGCAGCCGCCAGTCGATGCGATCGCGGACCCCGAGCGCGGCGGCGCGCGCGCGCAGCGGCTCCACGTCGAGCTCCGGCGTCCCGGCGATGACGACCCGCACTCCGGCGATCTCGCGCGCGACGGCGGGCAGCGCCTCGATCAGGTCGGGGAGTCCCTTCTCCGCGTGCAGGTAGCCGAAGAAGAGAAGCGTCGGCGGCGCGCCGCCGCGAGCGCGCGCCGGAGCGGGGCGCAGGAAGCCGTACTCGCCGTGCGGGATGACGCGGATCTTCGCGCGCGCGCCTCCGAACCGCGCGGCGAGCGTGCGCGCCAGCGACTCGCCGTGCACGACGACGGCGTCCGCCGCGCGGTAGAGGCCGCGGCAGAGGAGCGCGTCGAGCCGGGTCGCGTTCTTGGGAACGACGTCGTGCGCGGTGACGAGCAGCGGCGCGCCGGTCGCGGCGCGCGCGGCGACGGCGAGCGCGAGGTGGAGCGCCGGATGGGTGCCGCTCTGCAGGTGGAGGACGTCGGGTCGCAGCCTGCGCAGCGCCGCCAGCACGGCGAGCGGCGAGGTGCGCCAGCGGTCGAAGACGCGCTCGACGCGGAAGGGCAGCTCGAGGCCGGCGAACTCGAAGTCGCGCGCGGTGAAGAGCGTCACCTCGAGCGGGCGCCCCGCGCCGACCGCTCCTCCGGAGCGACGGGCGAGCGCCGTGGCCAGCCCGCGCGCGTAGTGGCAGATGCCGCCGCGGCCGGCCGGTTCGAGAAGCGCGATGCGCAGCGGCCGCTCAGCCACGCGACCCCTCCTTCGCGGCGACCACCTCGTCCACCAGCGCCCGCCACTCCCGGGCGAAGCGGGTCGGCGAGAAGCGCCGGCCGGCCGCGGCGCGCGGGGCGAAGCGGTCGATCCGCTCGAGCGCCGCTTCCACGCAGCCCGCGAAGGCGAGCGGGTCGGCCTCCCCGAAGACGATGCCGAAGGCGTGGACGCCCGGCGTCGGGAAGCAGCCGGTGGCGGTGGTGACGATCGGACGGTCGGCCGCGATCGCGTCGAGCAGCGCGAACGGGCAGCCCTCGTACCGGGAGGGATGGATCACCAGATCGGCGGCGGCGTAGGCGTCGGCCAGCCGCGCGGGCGCGAGCACGCCCAGGGCGTGCAGGTTCTTGGGCCACTCCGCCCGCGGCTCGGCGCCGGCGGCGAGGAGCAACAGGTCGGGCCGCCCGCGCGCCAGCCGCGTCACCCAGTCGAACCCCTTGGTGCGCTGCGGTCGGCCGACGAAGAGGAGCGCGTGCGCCTCCGGCGCGATGCGCAGACGGTGCCGCGCCTCCGCGCGCGACGGGAGCGTCGCCGGGTCGAGGGCGGCGCAGTTCTCGAGGATGCGGGGCTGCGCGCCGTAGAAGAGCTCCGCCTCCGCCGCCACCGGCGCCGAGACGGCCACGACCGCGGCGCGGCCGCGTCCGGCGCGCCGCTCCAGGAAGGCGCCGTAGGTGCGGGCGATCAGGCCGCGGCTGCGCGCGACCGGCGCGATGGCGCGCCCGAATCCGGCGTAGGTGCCGTGGTAGACCGTGACGATCGGGACGTCGAGTCGCTGCGCGAGAGCGGGATCGATCGCCCACGCCGCGGCGCCGTTGGCGATCACGGCCGCGGGGCGGGCGGCGGCGATGCGCTCCTGTAACCGCGGCAGGATCGCGCGGGCGTCGCGCGCCTCGTCGCAGATCCAGCGTCGGCCGGCGGCGCCCGCGCAGGCGAGCAGCTCGCTGCCCGGGAATACGCGCATCAACTGGCGGCAGAAGGTCTCGACGCCGCCGGTCCCGAGCTGCGGGTCGTCGCGCGTGAGCAGGAGCAACCGGGGCGCGCGCGGCCCGTCCGGGCCGCCGCCGGTTCCGCGTGCGGTGGCGCCGGCGCGGCCGGCGACCCCCGTCGTCGTGGTCGCCGGTGCGGTCACGGTCCGTCCCTCCCGAGGAGGTGGCGCACTTTCGAGGGCACGCGGAAGCCGAGGTAGGCGCGCAGCGCCCCCAGCCACGGCGTCGGCCCGGGACGGAAACCCAGCTCGTCGCGCAGCGCCGCGAAGTGCTTGCGGCGGAAGGCGGCGTCGTTGCGCAGCACGCTCCACTCGTAGGCGAGGAGGCGCCCCTTGCGCTGCCCGCCGGCGCGGCCGAGCTCGCGCTTGGAGAGATGGAAGGCGAGCGCGTGCGGGCAGGCGAGCAGCCGTGCGCCGGCGCGGCGCGCCTGCACCTGGAAGTCGGTCTCCTCGCGGAAGCCGCCGCGGCGGTAGAGCGACTCGTCGTAGCTCACCTCCCGCAGGAGCTCCCGCCGCACCAGCATCGTCGCGCCCACCAGCGGGGCGGGCAGGTCGTGCTCGAAGTCGGCCTCGTCGTCGTAGACGAAGCGGCGGCAGTCGACCAGCGCGGAAGGGTCGACGCGGCGACGGCAGCGCGCCCGAGCCTCGTCGATCGCCTCTCCGGGTGCGAGCCATAGCCGCCTCCCCGCGGCCACTCCGGCCCCCTGCGCGAGGAGATGGGCGTGCAGCGTCGCGACGTAGTCCGGGGCGAGCACGACGTCGTCGTCGCCGAAGAGGACGAACCCGGCGGTCGCCGTCTCGGCGCCGGCGTTGCGCGCCGCCGCCGAGCCGCGGTTGCGCGGCAGCCGCAGCACGCTCAGGCGGCGGTCGTCGCCCGCGATCTCCCGCACCGGCCCGGCGAGCGGCTCGCGCGAGCCGTCGTCGACGACCACGATCTCAGCGACCGGCTGGCGCAGCAGCGATGGGAGCGTGCGCCGCAGCGCGTGGGGGCGCTCGAAGCAGGGGACGACGATGCGGATGGGGAGGAGGCTCACGGGAACTCCCCTCCCCCGTCGGCGGCGAGCGCCGCGCGCGGGCCGGGAAGCTCCGAACGCAGCGCGCGCGTGCCCAGCCGCAGCGCCGCCAGGCCGGCGGCCGCGGTCGCGAGCGCGAAGACGAGCGCCGTCCCGCGCGCGCCGAGCCCGTCGGGCAGGAGCCACGCCGTCGGGATCGCCGCCCCGTTCTGCAGCAGGATCAGCCACAGCGCGGTGCGCGCCCGGCCGGCGGCGAGGAGCGCCGGGCCGCCGAGCGAGCCGAGCACGCGCGCGAACGCATAGAGCGCGAGCGGCGGCACCAATGCGCCCGCGGCGGCGAACCGCTCGCCGTAGAGCGCGCGCACGAGCGGGCCGGCGGCCAGCGCGAGGAGCGCGGTCGCGATCCCGGCGATCAGCACCACCGCGCGCGACGTCCGCTCGAAGGCGGCGCCGCCGGGCGCGCCGCGCGCGCGCGCCTGCGCGAACGCCGGCAGAGCCAGGCGGCTCGAGAGGAGCCCGAGGAAGGTCGCCGGCGCCAGCGCGAGCTGCAGGGCGACCCCATAGCAGCCCACCGCTTCGCGGCCGAAGCGCTGCTCGACGATCCAGATGTCGGCGGAGACGAAGAGCCACTGCAGGAGCGACGTGGCCAGCACGACGGCGCCGGTGCGCGCCGTGGCGCGGAGCGCCGCGAAATCGGGACGGCGCGCCGGCGCGAGGCGGGCGGCGACGCAGTTCGCGCCCGCGGTGACGGCGGAGGCCGCCACCAGCCCGAGCGCAGGGGCGTCGGCGCGCAGGCCGAGACGCACGGCGATCAGCGCCACCGCCACGAAGGCGATGCTGCCGGCCACGTCGGACGCGGCGCGAGCCCGGAAGCGCAGCTCGCGGTCGAGCACGGCCGCGGCGACCGAGCCGGCGCCCTGGAACAGCAGCGAGAAGCCCAGCAGCGCGACCACGCGACCCACCTCGGCGCCGCGGCTGCGGGCGAGGAGCTCGCCGGCGCCCGTCGCGACCGCCGCGAGCACGCCGCCTGCGAGCAGGCTGGCCGTGAGCGCCGCGGGCGCCAGCCGCCTCGGCTCTTCGCTGCGCGCGGCGAGCGCCGTGCCGAGCCCGAGCCCCGGCAGCAGGGCGAGCGCATTGACGAAGATGGCGGCGACCGCCACCGCGCCGAAGTCGGCGGGGGCGAGCAGCCGCGCCAGCGCGATCCAGCCGGCCAGCTGGACGACGCGGCTCGCGGCGGCGCCGGCGGCGACGGCGATCCCGCCGCGCACGAGGATCGGAGCGAGGGGCTGCGCGCTCACGGGACCGGCTCCGAGTCGAGCGCCGCGGCGGCGAAGCGGCCGCTCCCGACCACCTCGGCGAGGACGTCGCGACAGGTCGCTCCGGTCGCCTCGGGAGTGAAGCGG
>Ga0187893_10003778_pt1 | contig 29907 bp, 15 predicted proteins | sample MA1701074metaG_FD_139574 | JGI IMG/M metagenome (GOLD analysis project Ga0187893, IMG submission 139574) | White microbial mat communities from a basaltic lava cave in the Kipuka Kanohina Cave System on the Island of Hawaii, USA - MA170107-4 metaG ...
GTCGAGCGCGGAGGACGTGCCGCGAACGCTTGAGTTCCTGTTCTCGCGCAATCGCCTAAACGTCGCCGTGTCCCGCGCGATGTGCCTCGCGTTCGTCGTGGCGAGCCCGCTGCTGCTCGAGTCCCGAGCCAGGACGATCGAGCAGATGCGGCTTATCAATGCGCTGTGCACGTTCGTGGATCTTGCCGAGGCGGGGCTTAGAAGGCCGACGTATACCCTTGACCATCTATGATGTGAATGATCATCATCCGAGTGGTGAGAACACCGCGCCGATTGGTCCAGCCGACGCGCCCAACGGCCCCGCGTGATCCCCGGGCTCGTCGTCCAAAGCGCCGGTGCGCGCAAGTGCCGCGGTGACCCCTGACGACCACCGCGCTCGGTGAAGTAAGACTCCTAGAGGAGGAAGGGGAGGGATATGCGGAAGAGGTCGAATGCGGCCGCCGAGATCAAGCGACCCAAACGGGACGTCGTGTGCGTGGATCTGTTCTGCGGCGCCGGCGGGCTGACCCACGGCCTCATCGAGGCGGGTGTGCGTGTCGTCGCGGGCGTCGACTCGGACGAGGCTTGCGAGTACCCATACAGGGCGAACCATGAGGGGATCGCTTTTCACAGGCGTGACATCGCAACGCTGGCGGCATCGGAGGTCCAGAGATGGTTCAACGGTGCACATGTGCGTGTGCTCGCGGGCTGCGCGCCATGCCAGCCGTTCTCGAGCTATTCCCAGCGCTACGACACCGTCGGGACTGAGCGCTGGGGACTGCTCCATCAGTTCGCTCGGCTGGTCCGGGAGGTTCGACCTGACATCGTTACGATGGAAAACGTGTCGACCGTGACGAAGCACAGCGTGTTCGACGACTTCGTCGCCACGCTGGAAGACAATGACTACGAGGTCTGGTTCAAGGTCATCGACTGCGCCGAGTACGGCCTCCCGCAACGTCGCCGCCGCACCGTGCTCCTCGCTTCCCTGCACGGAAAGATCAAGCTACGTCCGCCCCGCGCGTCCGAATCGAAGACGGTCGAGGAGGTATTGAAGAGACTCCCCGTTCTTCGGCATGGGAAGAGCAACGAGGACGATCCACTCCACATGGCGTCACGGCTCTCGAAGCTGAACTACGAACGAATCCAGGCGTCGAAGCCCGGCGGCTCGTGGCGCGATTGGCCGAAGCACCTCATCGCAAAGTGCCATCTGAAGAAAACAGGCAAGACCTATCCCAGTGTCTATGGCCGCATGAAATGGAAGGAGCCGGCGCCCACACTCACGACGCAGTTCTACGGCTTCGGAAGCGGGCGCTTCGGCCATCCTTCACAGGCGCGCGGGCTCTCGCTTCGTGAGGGCGCAATACTGCAAGGTTTCCCCCAAGACTACGCGTTCGTCGCCAATGGTGAGCCGATTCAGTTCAAGGTGCTCGGACGCCTAATCGGCAACGCAGTGCCCGTCAACCTCGGGCGCGTCATCGGCGAAAGCATCATCGAGCACGTGAAGACGCACGTCGGCCAGCCCTCATCGTCGACGACCCAACGAAGAGGGCGGAATGGCCGTAAGCACACGGGTAGTGCCATCGTCGCTTGAAGCGCGCCGCCGCATGCAGCGCGTTCGGCAGAAAAACACGTCTGCCGAATCGGCGCTGCGTCACGAGCTGCACGCGCGCGGCCTTCGCTACCGCATCCACGTTCCGGTCCTCACCAGGCCGCGCAGGGTCGCTGACGTCGCGTTCAGCGGGCTCCGCGTCGCGGTCTTCGTCGACGGCTGCTTCTGGCACGGCTGCCCGGCCCACGCGACGTGGCCGCGGCGGAACGCGGAGTTCTGGCGCGCGAAGATCGAGGCGAACATGGCGCGCGACAACGACACCGATGAACGTCTGCGCGCCGAGGGCTGGAAGATCGTCCGCGTCTGGGCACACGAGGAACCCAAGGTCGCTGCGGGGCGCATCGCGCACATCCTCGAACGCCGCCGCGAGAGGATGCGCCGCGCATGACCACGCCCCTCGGGACCGAGACCTCCGTGCTCTCTTCGACGGCGCCCGAACCCGGCCAGCTCGTCGAGGTTCGTCGCCGCCAGTGGATCGTCTCCGACGTCGATGCGTCCGCGGTCTCGCCCGAGCTGCCGAAGCGCAACCTCGTGAAGCTCGCGTCGATCGACGAGGACGCGCTCGGCGAGGAGATCGAGGTGCTGTGGGAGCTCGAGCCCGGCGCCCACGTCATCGAGCGGGCGGGCCTGCCCACGCTATCGGCGCTTGATGATCCGTCGAAGCTGGGAGCCTTCCTCGACGCCGTGCGCTGGGGCGCGGCGACCAACGCCGATCGCGGCTACCTCCAGGCGCCGTTCCGCAGCGGCGTGAGCATCGAGGATTACCAGCTCGACCCGCTCGTTCGCGCGATCGACATGGCCCGCACGAACCTGCTGATCGCCGACGACGTCGGCCTGGGCAAGACCATCGAGGCCGGGCTCGTCATCCAGGAGATGCTCCTGCGCCATCGCGCGCGGACCATCCTCGTGCTCTGCCCGTCGTCGCTGCAGGAGAAGTGGCGCAGCGAGATGGCCGAAAAGTTCGGCCTCGAGTTCCGCATCGTCGACACCGAGTCAGTGAAGCGTTCACGCCGTGAGCGCGGGCTGCACGCGAACCCGTGGACCGCGTTCCCGAGGCTCATCGCCTCCATCGACTGGGCGAAGCAAGGCGAAGGCATCCGCCTCCTGCGCGACGTGCTCCCGCCGCAGCCGACGTTCCCGCGCCGCTTCGACATGCTCGTCGTCGACGAGGCCCACAACGTCGCGCCCACCGTCGGCAAGTACGCCGTCGAGAGCCTGCGCACACGCCTCGTGCGCCTGCTCGCGCCGCACTTCCAGCACAAGCTCTTCCTCACCGCGACGCCGCACGACGGCTACACCGAGTCGTTCACGGCGCTCCTCGAGCTGCTCGACGACCAGCGCTTCTCGCGCAACATCCTGCCGCCCGAGGATCAGCTCGCGCGCGTGATGGTGCGGCGCCTCAAGAGCGACCTCGTCGACGCCAAAGGCAAGAAGCTCTACCCGGTCCGCCGTCTCGAAGCGCTGAACGTCGACTACACCGCCGAGGAGCGCGAGGCCCGCCAGCTCCTCGAACAGTACATCGCGAGCCGGGAGAAGCAGGATGAGCGCGAGGGAGCCGCTTCACACTTCGTCCACCAGCTCCTGCGCAAGCGCCTCGCGTCGTCGCCCGCCGCGTTCATGTCGACGCTCGCGCGGCACACCGTGACCATCGAGAGCAAGGGCGAAGCACGCCGCACCTCGGGGCTCGACGAGCGCATCCTCCGGCGCGCGATCGCCAAGAGCGAGGAGGACTATGCCGACGACGACACGCGCGAGACCGCCGAGTCCGAGGCCATCGAAGAGGCCAGCCGTCGGCTGCGCCCGCTCTCGGCCGAGGAGAAGAAACTCCTTGAGCGCCTACGCTCGTGGGCCGAGCAGGCCAGCCACAAGCCCGACTCGAAGGCCGACGCGCTCCTCCGCTGGCTCGAAGAGAGTCTGCGCCCCAACGGCCAGTGGTCGAACGCGCGCGTCATCCTCTTCACCGAGTACCGCGCGACGCAGAAGTGGCTGCACGAGATCCTCGCCAGCCACGATCTCGGCGGCGACCGTCTCGCACTGCTCTTCGGCGGCATGGACCCGAAGGAACGCGAGAGCATCAAGGCGGCGTTCCAGGCCGACCCGCGCGAGTCCCCCGTACGCATCCTGCTCGCGACCGACGCGGCCTCGGAGGGCATCGACCTGCAGAACCACTGCAACCTGCTGGTCCACGTCGAGATCCCGTACAACCCGAACGTGATGGAGCAGCGGAACGGCCGCGTCGACCGGCACGGGCAGAAGCAGCGCGAAGTCGTCGTCTGGCATCCCGTCGACGCGAGCGGTGGCCACGGCGACGACATCCTCCGGGCGCTCCGCAAGCTCGACTCGATGCGCGCCGACATGGGCAGCGTGAATCCGGTCATCGCGCCGCAGTTGCCGGCGCTGCTCGAAGGGCGGCGCCGCGAGCTCGACACCGGACTCGCCGAGAAGCGGATCGAGCGTGCCCGCCGCTACGTGAAGGCCGAGCGCGAGCTACGCGAGCGCACCGCCAAGCTCCACGAACGACTGACGACGACTCGCAGGGAGCAGCATCTCACGCCCGACCGCGTCGAGCGCGTGGTGCGCGTCGCCCTGGCGCTCACCGACAAGCCCGACCTCACGCCCGCGAAGCTCGCCGACCTTCCCGACGCGCGCGTGTTCCAGATGCCCGCCCTCGCGGGCTCATGGTCACGTTGCCTCGACGGGCTCGAGCACCCCTACACCAAGCGCACTCGCCCCATCACCTTCGACCACGAGGTCGCCAAGGGCCGAGACGATGTGGTGCTCGTTCACCTGAACCACCCGCTCGTGCAGATGAGCCTGCGACTCCTGCGCGCCGAGGTGTGGGCTCGTGACGACGTGAAGAAGCTGAGTCGTGTCACGGTGCGCACGCTGCCCGACGCGAAGCTCGATGCGCCCGCCGTCGCGGTGGTCTCACGCCTCGTCGTCACCGGCGGCAATCACCATCGACTCCACGAGGAGTTGACCGAGGCGGGCGGCTACCTGCGGGACACGAGCTTCAAGCGTGAGGACGGCATCACGAAGCTGCGCGATTGGCTCGACTCGTCGACGCCCGGCACCATTGACGACTCGCTCTTCGACGCTCTGCGCACGCGGTTCCAGAAGCACACCGAGGCCGCGCTGAGCGCCGTCACCTCACGCTCCAAGGACCGCCTGAAGGTGCTCGGAGGCACGCTCGAGACGCGCAAGCGCCGGGAGATCGACGACATGACTCAGCTCCTCGATGAACTCGCGAAGAACCTCGAAGCGGAGTTGGCCAAGGAGGAGCCCAAGCAACTCTCTCTGTGGACCGAGGACGAGCGCACGCAGCTCCGACGTGATCGGCTCGCGCTCGAATCGCGCCTTCGTCGCATCCCCGAGGAAAAGGAGCGCGAGCACCAGGCCATCGAAGAACGGCACTCGGAACTCGTCGAGCACACGTTCCCGGTTGCGATCGTGTTATTCGTACCCGCATCTACGGCCAGCGCGGGAAGACGTGCATGAGCCACGGATTCGCAGGGAGTGTCCTCGAGTTTCGCTCTTCAGACGACGACGCGCTCATTGGAGGGTTGGTCAGCGCAGTCGCCGCCACTGGCGTCGACAAGCACAAGAACGCGCAGTTCGCTGCATGGCGTGATCAGAACCATGTGCTGAGGGAGCAGCTCCGCGACCGCGCTTTCGAAGATTCGTCGCTGTTGCTTGAGTACGAGCTACCACGCCGCTCACGCCGGCCCGACGTTCTACTGCTGCATGCAGGCATCATTTTCGTGCTCGAGTTCAAAGTTGGCGCGGAGACGCACAACGCGGCGGCTAGATGGCAGAGCATGTCGTACGCCATGGATCTCCGAGACTTTCATTCTGCTTCATGCGGCCGGATTATCGTTCCTGCGGTTTGCGCAACGGACGCCGCCAGTATTGAAGGCGGCCCGGCGATCGAGATGAAGAGCGGAGTGACCGGTGTCGTAACGGTTGGTAAGGACGACATTGGCCAGCGAATCCTGTCCCTCGCGTCGTGCGCCCCAGCGCAGCCATCTTTGTCGCTTGCGGAATGGCTCGACTCCATCTACGCGCCAACACCATCGATCATCGAAGCCTCCGTCCGCCTCTATCAAGGGAATGGGGTGCGCGAACTGTCCCACCGGTACGCTCACAACCTGGATGTGACGACAGACATGCTCTTGCGACAAGTCGAGCGGACGCGCCGTCAGGGCGTTCGAACGATCTGCTTCGTGACCGGCGTGCCTGGCGCCGGGAAGACGTTGACCGGCCTGGACGTGGTGCACCATTCAAAGATCACCGAGGGCACGAAAACGGCGGGTGTGTTCTTGTCTGGGAACGGTCCGTTGGTGAAAGTCGTTCGAGCCGCGCTCGTTGCCGATCAGATGAGGAAAGGCCGCAAGAAAAAGGAGTCTGAGCGCGAAGTAGGCACGTTCATTCAGAACGTGCACCAGTTCCTCCGATATTACCGTGAGCATCCCGACCACGTTCCTCGAGAGACTGTTGTCGTCTTTGACGAAGCACAACGGGCGTGGAACCAGGAGCAGATGGCCCGAAAGCACGAGCTTTCGATCTCGGAGCCTGCCGAATTGCTCGACGTCATGGAGCGACTCGCAGAATGGTCCGTCGTCATTGCGCTCGTCGGCGGAGGCCAGGAGATCTACCTCGGCGAGGCGGGACTCGAGGAATGGGGCCGCGCGTTGAACGGCAGGAATTGGGAGGTAGTGGCCTCGCCAGAGGTACTCAGCGGTGGCCAAAGCGTATCGAACCATCGGCTGTTCGACGGCGACGCTCCTCTGTCCCTGACCGTTCACGAAGAGCCATCCGCCCACCTGTCCGTCGGCACTCGAAGCCCTCGCGCTCAGCGGTGGGCACATTGGGTCAATGAGTTCCTCGCCCTCGATCTGGATGCCGCTCGCGGGGTGATGCCAGAGAGCATCGAGTTTCCCTGCGTCGTGACGCGTGATCTCGACGATGCCCGTGCATGGCTCCGAGCGATGCAGGCGACGGAGCCAACCTACAGAACAGGCCTAGTTGCGACCTCAGAGGACCAACGCCTCCGCGCTCATGGCATCGAGCCATCGAGCGCGTTCCGCATTGCCTACCCTTTCGAAAAGTGGTTCTTGGCTCCTCCGGACGATGTCCGATCGAGTTTCGCCCTAGAAGTGGCAGCGTCGGAGTTCGAGTGCCAGGGACTCGAGCTCGACTGGGTGGGACTGTGTTGGGGCGGCGATCTGACCGTCGGGCCGAAGCCGTGGACCACATGGGACTTCCGGAAGTTCAGGGGCAATCGTTGGCAGGCCGTCCGAAAGGAACGAGAGTGCGCCTACGTGCTCAACCGCTATCGCGTTCTTCTCACACGCGCGCGCCGTGGGATGGTGCTTTGGATTCCGCGGGGCTCCAGCGAGGACTCAACTAGATCGCCGGAACAATTCGATCGGGTGTACGACGCGCTGATCGGGGCCGGCATCCCACCGATGCCTAGGGCGGGCTCATGAGCCTTTCGCGGGGCGGCTTCGAATGGCTCGGCCTGCTCGAGGTCTCGGGCCCGTTCCTCGCGGTGCCTGTGCTCCGCGAGGTGTTCCCGCAGGGGCTCGAAGAGCTGGACTCCTCGCGCGCCAAGCGCCTACGCAGCGCCTACGAGGAGTGGCGTGACGCGGTCGATGGCGACGACGCCGACCGCGACAAGCTCCACGCCGCGTGGATCGACGAGGTGCTGCGCACCGCGCTCGAGGCCGACAACCAGTTGCTGAAGGCCGGCAAGGACGTACCGGCGTCGGTCGTCGAGCTACCGGAACACGACACGATCATCGTGCCCGAGCTCGTCTTCGTCGACCCGACGCATGCCGGTGCAGTACTCGCGTCCGTCCACGTCCTCCCGCCAGACACCGACCTCTCGGCATCGATGAAGTTCGGCGGGCTCTCGTGCTCGCCCGGCGACCGCATGGCGGTGCACCTGCGCGCGCTGAGCACGCCCTTCGGCATCGTCACCAACGGCGAGCGGTGGATGCTGGTTCACGCGCCCACCGGCCAGGTGGCGACCTTCGCGAGCTGGTACGCGCGCATCTGGGGCCAGGAGCCCGCGACGCTGCGCGCCTTCGTGTCGCTGCTCGGCGTGCGCCGCTTCTTCGCGCCCGCACAGGACCGGCTCCCGGCGCTCTTCGAGCGCTCGCTGAAGCACCAGGACGACGTGACCGACGCCCTCGGCGATCAGGTCTGGCGCGCCATCGAGGTGCTGGTGCAGGCGCTCGACCGCGCCGACCAGGATCGCAACCGCGAGCTGCTGCGCGACGTGAAGCCCCAGGAACTCTACGAGGCCGGGCTCACCGTGATGATGCGGCTCGTGTTCCTTCTCGCCGCAGAGGAGCGCGGGCTCTTGCTCTTGGGCGAGCCCCGCTACGACTCGTTCTACGCGGTCTCGACGCTGCGCATGCAGCTCCGCGCCGAGAGCGACGAGATCCTCGAACGACGGCGCGCGGCGTGGTCGCGGCTGCTCGCCGTGTTCCGCGCTGTCTTCGGTGGCATGGACCACCCGACGTTGCGCATGCCCGCGATGGGCGGCTCGCTCTTCGATCCCGACCGCTTCCCGTTCCTCGAAGGACGGCTGAAGGGCACGTCCTGGCGGCAGCATCGCGCCGAGCCGCTGCCCATCGACGACCGCACGGTACTGCTGCTGCTCGAAGCCATTCAGACCTTCGAGGGGCGCACGCTCTCGTACCGCGCCCTCGATGTCGAGCAGATCGGTCACATGTACGAAGGCCTCCTTGAGCGGACCGTCTCGCGCGTCGAGGACGTGACGCTGGAGCTCGAAGCGGGCGCGTCGGCCAAGGACGCGCGCGTCACGCTCGGCGAGCTGGAGTCGGCACGCCTCGGCGGCAAGACCAACGTCACGAAGCTGATCGTCGAGCGCTCGAAGCGTTCGCAGTCGGCCGTCGAGAAGGAGCTGGCCGCCGAGGTCGAGCCGCAGCAGAGTGCGCGCCTGCTCTCGGCGTGTCGCGGTGACGTGAAGCTTCGCGACCGGCTCAAGCCCAACGTGCGGCTGCTGCGCACCGACCCGTGGGGCTACCCGCTGGTCCATCCGAAGGGCGCGTTCGTCGTGGTGCTCGGCGCCGACCGGCGCGAGACGGGAACGCACTACACGCCCAAGAGCCTCACGGAGCGGATCGTCGAGGAGACGCTGACGCCGATCGTCTACGACGGCCCCGCGAAGGGCGCGCCGCGCGCCGAGTGGAAGCTGAGGACGCCCGAGCAACTCCTCGACCTCAAGGTCTGCGATCCCGCGATGGGCTCGGGCGCGTTCATCGTGCAGGCGTGCCGCTTTTTGAGCGCGCGCCTCGTCGAGGCATGGGCCATCGAAGAGGCGGCGGGCCACGTCGTCGATCTCACGGGTCAGGTTCACGAGCAGCGCACTAGCGTCGAGAGCATGCCGCCCGGGGTCGAGGTGCGTGCCGAGAACGCGCGGCGCATCGTGGCCGAGCGCTGCCTCTACGGCGTCGACCTGAACCCGCTCGCCGTCGAGCTGGCGAAGCTCTCGCTGTGGCTCGTCACGCTCTCAAAGGGGCGGCCCTTCGGCTTTCTCGATCACAACCTCCGTCGCGGCGACAGCTTGCTCGGCATCAGCCGCCTGGAGCAGCTCACCGAGTTGTCGCTCGACCCATCGACCACGCGGCAGAGGCGACTGTTCGGCAAGGCCATCGAACGCGCTGTGGCCGAGGCCGTCGAGCTACGCCGCAAGCTGCACGAGATCCCCATCCGCGACATCCGCGACGTCGAGGCGATGGCCACGCTCGACGCCGACGCTCGCAAGAAACTCGCGGCCGCCGAGCTGCTCGCCGATGCGTTCATCGGCGCGGTCTTCGCGGCCGAGAGCGCGGACGTCGAGACGCGACTCGCGGCACTCGCGGCCGACGCGGACCGCGTCGTGAAAGGCGAGGAGCACGCGATCGAGGCGTTGATCAAGCGCGCGACCAAAGACCTCGCGAAGGACTCGCCGAGCGGTGGACCGCGTCGTCCGTTCCACTGGCCGCTTGAGTTTCCCGACGTCTTCCACAGCCCTACGCCGGGCTTCGACGCCATCGTCGGCAACCCGCCGTTTCTCGGCGGGAAACGAATCACTGGCGTGACTGGCGATGCGTATCGCAACTGGTTGATTGCCCACCTTGCCGAAGGTCGGCGCGGCTCGGCTGACCTCGTCGCATACTTCTTCCTGCGCGGATGGAGCCTTCTACGGGAAGGCGGAGGCTTCGGCCTCCTTGCCGTGAACACCATCGCCGAGGGCGACACGCGTCAGGTTGGACTTGAGGCGATGGCCCAAGCCGGCGCTGTCATTCACGCCGCGTACCCGAATGAGCCTTGGCCCGGAAAGGCTGCCGTCGTCACTAGCCGTGTCCACGTCCGTCGCGGAACGTGGTTTGGCGCACGCTTGCTCAATGGTCGTGAGTCGGAGTTCATCTCGCCCTACCTCTCCGAGCGGGAAGAGTGGAGTCCCAAGCGGCTGACGGCGAACGAGCGCATCGCGTTCCAAGGTTCCGTTGTCGTCGGCATGGGCTTCGTCTTGGACGATGCACAAGCGAAGGAGATGATCAACGTCGACGCAAGAAATGCCGATGTCGTCTTCCCCTACCTCAGCGGGGACGACATCAATTCGCAGCCGGGGCAGCGTCCCAGTCGCTTGATCATCTGCTTCTGGGATTGGCCGGACGAGAGGGCGAAGAAGTACAAGCAGCCCTATCGGTGGATCGAAGAGAGAGTGAAGCCGGAGCGGCAGCGACGCGATGAGCACGGCCAGTTTGTGCTACGCAAGCCGCTGCCAGATCGATGGTGGCACTACGGCGACAAGCGTCCAGGCCTCTATCATGCGATCGGGCGCGGAGAGCGCTTTGAGAAGCATCCCAAGGACTGGTCGCCGCGCCAGCCTGCGAAGATTGTGTTCGCGTGCTCCCTCCATTCGAAGCATCTCGGGATCGCCTGCTTGCCGTCGGACTGGGTGTACGCGCACGGGTGCGCAGTGTTCGCGTCGGAGTCGATGGCCGCGTTTGCGCTGTTGTCGTCCTCGATTAACGAGGCATGGACGCGAAAGAACTCCTCCTCTCTCGGCGCGACGCTCCGATACGTGATCACGGACGCCTTTGAGACGTTGCCTCTCGGCAGCTTCAACGATCCCCTCCTTGAGGACGTTGGCGCCCGGTACGAGCGACACCGGACGCGACTCGGGGCCAAACTCAAAATTGGGCTGACCGACATATACAACCGCTTCCACGACGCTTCAGAGCGCGATGCCGACTTCGAAGCGCTGCGTGAGCTTCATCGCGAGATGGACGAAGCAGCGGCGGCCGCTTACGGTTGGAGCGATCTCGCTCTTGACCACGACTTCCACTCCGTGCCGTATCTGCCTGAGAACGACCGTGTCCGATTCACCATCAGCGAGCCTGCGCGCCTCGAAGTGCTCCGCCGCCTCGGTGAGCTGAATCGCCAACGCTACGAGGGGGAGCAGGCCGCGGCACGGGGCGCGAAGGCCCGGACGTCGAATGGCCGTGCGAAAGCCGCCCCCGCCGGTCAGGACGCACTCGCTCTCGTCAATGCGCCCGAGGCCGAGCCGAAGACTTCCAAGACCAAGGCCACCGCTCCGGCGAAGAACGCCAGCACACGGAGGACCAGCCGTTGAAACAAGGCACAGACAAAGCCCAGGCGAGTCCGACCAAGCAGTTCTTCGTGTCGATGCTGACACGCGACATCAGCCTCGACGACGCCATCCTCGACCTCCTCGACAATTGCCTCGACGGCGCGATGCGCATCGCTGATGGCGACAAGGTCGACTACGGCCAGCACTTCGTGAAGATCAAGCTGGCTAAGGACGAGTTCTCCATTGAGGACAACTGCGGCGGCATCCCACGCGACGTCGCCATCAACTACGCCTTCAAGATGGGCCGCGAGCCCGACGACGACCGCGACTCCGATACCGAAACCATCGGAATGTACGGCGTCGGCATGAAGCGCGCGATCTTCAAGATGGGCAAGAACGCGCTGGTGCGGACCCGGCACGGCGACGACACGTTCGAGGTGCCCATCACGTCCGAGTGGCTCGTGGCGAAGAATTGGGACCCCCTGCCCATCAACGAGCCGACCGAGCCGAGCGAGAAGCTTCCGCAGCCCGGCACGAGGATCATCGTCAAGGACCTCTACGAAGGCGTCGCCCGGCACTTCGAGAACGAGGCGTTCGAGAACAAGGTCCGAACGGCCATCTCGGAGCACTTCACGATGTTCCTTCAGTGGGGCTTGAAGGTGGAGCTCAACGACAAGCCTGTGGAGCCCGTGCGCGTCGAGGTACTCGTCTCGAAACGCGAGGACGGCCCCGCGCCGTTCGTGTTCCGCAAGACCATCGACGGAGTCGTCGTCTCCATCACTGTCGGTCGCAACACGAACCGTGCGCTCGGAAACGACGAAGACGAGGACGCGGGCTTCGAGCGGGACCGCTCATCGGTTACCGCTGGCTGGACAGTGCTCTGCAACGATCGCGCGGTCATCGTCGGCGACAAGAGCCGCCTCACGGGCTGGGGCGACGGCATCCCGCTCTACCACCCGCAGTTCGCCATCGTCACCGGCATCATCGAGTTCCGCTCGAAGCGCGCCGACAAGCTTCCCGTAACGACGACGAAGCGCGCGCTCGACACGTCGTCGAACGTCTGGCTCGAATCCCTCGTGAAGATGAAGGAGGGCATGCGGGTCTGGATCGACTACACGAACCAGTGGAAGAACCAGGCCAGCTCGGAACAGCTGCAGGCACGCCACTGGGAGGACGCTCGGCCGATGTCCCTCAGCAAGGCGATCGAAGCCGTTGCTCAGCGCAAGGCCACGAAGAAGTCGGACGATGAGGGCGTCGAGTTCAACCCGAAGAAGAACAAGGTTCTCCCCGAGCCCCCGAACAAGACGCCGTCATCTCGACGGGTCACGTTCTCGAAGCCCGCCGAAGAGATCCGCCTCGTTGGCAAGGCGCTGCTCGACGACGAGGACGCGAAGCCTGGCGATGTGGGTGAGAAGGCGTTCGATCTGGCGCTGGCCAAGGCCAAGAAGCGGGGCGGCTGACCCATGAGCGCCGGTTCTTCACTGCCGTATAGGTTGCGGCCGAACAAGGCCGTAGACCGCGAGCTGTTCCTGTCGCTCTTGATGCGGCTGGCACCGAGGCTCGCGCTCGAGAGGTATCACTATGTCGGGCTCGGCGGACCGTTCCTCGAGGACTTCCGCTTGGTCCACGCGCGGCTCGGCATCGCCAAGATGACGTGCATCGAGACCGAGGAGCAGGTCCACAAGCGCCAGGTCTTCAACCGCCCGATCGCGTCCATCGTGTGCGTTCACAAGACTCTCGAGGACTACCTCGATGAGACCGACTTCGACACGCCGGCCATCCTCTGGTTCGACTACACCGAGCCGAAGGGCATCACGACGCAGATCGAGCGCTTCGCACGCACCATTGGGGCCGTGCCGCTCGGCAGCATCCTGCGCGTGACGCTCAACGCGAACCCGACGTCCCTCGGGAAGCCCGACCCCAAGGACCTCTCCGTCGAGGTCGAAGGCGAGGCGTCGGAGGACCGCGCGGTGAAGCCGACGATCCAGGAGTGGCGCCTCGCACGCTTCAAGGAGCGGATGGGCGCGTTGTTCCCGAGCGGGCTCACCGCCGAGGGCATGACCTTCAAGACGTACGGACCGAGCCTCCTGCGCGCTCTGAAGCTGGCCGTCGACAACGAGGTGCTGAGCTTCCGTGATCGCCGTATCGTGTGGGCGCTCGCCACGCACTACGCCGATGGCCAGGTGATGGTCACCGCCGCGTTGGTAGTCGCCCCGAAGGACGACACGGGCATCGAGGACCTCGTGAAGGGCTGGGAGTTCTTCACGACGACCGACGCGCCGCATCGGGTCGATCTCCCGGCGCTATCGACGCTGGAGAGGCTGACGATGGAGTCGAACGACGACGCCACGACCAGGCTCGGTTTCGAACTGCCGACTTCGGACATGGGGACCGATCCGTTCGAGGTGTTCAAGAAGTTCTACCGGATCTACCCGCACTTCTCGCGGGTGGAGCTGTAGCGAGAGGAGCAACGCATGACGACGACCAGCGCACCGAACGCACAGGCATGGCTCGCCAAGGAAGCGACGCCCCTCGGCCCGTTCGTCGTTCGGGTCGACGGTGATCGCGTCGGTTTCGAAGCGCTCGCCCCTGGTCACTGGGTGGTCGTCGCGGACACGAGCGGAGCGCTGAAGCGCCTGGGGCACATCCTCCGCATTCGCGCCGACCTCGATTCGACGACGCTCTACTTCGACAAGCTGCACGCGGTGAACAAGGCGGGCTCGCTCGCCGACCTAGGGCTGACGCTTCCCCAGGGGCTCGTCACGCGCCTGCGCCCCGAAGACCTCGCTGCAGTGCTCGCGCGTGACGGCATCTCGTCGTCGGATGACGTCCCTCTCATCCAAGACGCCACCTACGTGCGCGAGTTGCTCGAGCTGGCGACGCGCCACGACCTGCTCGGCCCGGCGAACGGCCCCGAGGAGCTGGTCGTCGACATGAGCGTTCGCGACCGCTACCTCGTCGGCAAGCTCGCTCCGCGCATACCGGGCGACGTGACGACCGCGAGTGAGGTCGAACCCGCAGCGGCGGCCGACGAGGAGGACGACTCGGCACAAGAGAACGCCGCTCCGCTCCACGAACCGGGCGCCGAGTTCAACCGTGCGAGCGGACGCGTCGAACCCGAGGACGACGCGCTCGACGAGATCGACACGACCAACAACCAGTCACTCGTGCCGTCGAGCCTGGGCCTCACGTTCTGCGTCGGGCCCGACGTGAAGAGGCTCGACGTCAGCGCGCGCTGGGGCAGTTACGCCCGCGTTCCGAAGGAGGAGCACGAGTACACGCGACCGAGGAAGAACCGCGAGACGGGCGAGGTCCAAGAGACGAAGGTGAAGGTCTGGCGCCGCTCGCCGCGCGGTGGGCGCGTGACGCTTACGCTCAAGGACGGCCCCATCAAACCGCTCGCGCCCGACAGCGAGCAGGACGAGGTCCGTATCCAAGGTGCCGTGCGCACCAACGCCGAGGGCGAGCGCCTCGTGACGCTCTTCCTCGTCAACGACCAGCGCGAGCCCGAGACGAATCGCGACAGCGCCTGGCTCTTTCAGCCCGAGCTGAGCGTGAAGGGCTCGGACGAAGCTTCCGGGTCGCCCGTGTTCCTGCGCCGCCCGAGCAACGACGTCGTCGTGGACGACGCCGAACGCGACCACCTCGGACTCATCTACCGGCGCCGCGTGGAGTTCGCCGTGGGCCACGGCGTTGCCGTCCACGCCGAGGCGCCCGACGACGACCCGACGCGCGCCATCGAGGTCCGCACCGAGGTCATCCCGAGCTTCGAGGTGCCCGTCACCGAGACGCCGGGCCTCGATCCCAACGACCGCCCCGCGATGAAGAAGATGGTCGATTGGGGCTGGCTCGACATGCTGTGGCTGGCCGACCTCGACAAGGCCGAGCTCGAAGAGGCGCTGAGGATGCTGGTCGACGACTACGCGGCATGGATTGGCGACCAGCGCGCGCGCGTCGGCAAGGAAATCACGGGCTACGACGCCCCTTCCAATGAGGCGCTCGATCGATGCAAGACCACCCTCGAGCGCCTGCGCGCGGGCTTGAAGGTGTTGCTCGTCGATCCGAATGCGCTGGAGGCCTTCCGCTTCGCCAACCGCGCGATGGCCCGCCAGCGCGTGCGAGGCATTTACGCGCTCAAGCGACGACGCGGCGAGGAGCTGACCTTCGACTCCGTCGACGTGCGGAAGAATCGCTCGTGGCGACCGTTCCAGCTCGCGTTCTTGCTGCTGTCGATCCCGTCGCTCGCCGACCCCAAGCACCCCGACCGCACGAGCCCCGCCGAGGCCGTTGCCGACCTGCTCTGGTTCCCCACGGGCGGTGGCAAGACCGAAGCGTACTTGGCGTCGCGGCCTTCGCGATGGGCATCCGGCGCCTACAGGGCGTCGTCGAGAACCTCGATGGCGGGCGCGGGTTGACCGTCATCATGCGCTACACGCTGCGCCTCCTGACGCTGCAACAGTTCCAGCGCGCCGCGACGCTGCTCTGTGCCATGGAGCTCATCCGCACCGGTGACGTCGCCAAGTGGGGCGCAGAGCCGTTCACACTCGGACTGTGGGTCGGCAACAAGGTGACGCCCGGGACCACCGAGGCCTCGCACCAAGCTATTGAGGCCATCCGCGACAAGGACCGGAGCCGCGCTGGCATCGCGTCGCCCGCGCAGCTCACGAGTTGCCCGTGGTGCGGCACCGAGATTCACCCGGGGCGAGACATCGAGGTCGACAAGACCGGTGGCCGCACCGCCATCTACTGCGGCGACAAGCTCTCGCAGTGCGAGTTCAGCAAGGCGAAGTCGAGCACCAACGCCCATCCCGGCCTGCCGGTGAAGGTCGTCGACGAGGAGATCTACCACCGGCCTCCGACGATGATGATCGCCACCGTCGACAAGTTCGCGATGATGGCGTGGCGCGCGGAGGTTCGGGCGCTCTTCGGCAACGTCCGCGAGGAGTGCGAGCGCCACGGGCTGCTCTGGCCGGGCCACGACTGCGGTGGCGGCCACAAGGCGCGGAAGCCCCACCCAGCCGCGAAGGTGAAAGCGGTGCGCGGTGTGCGCCCGCCAGACCTCATCATCCAGGACGAGTTCCACCTCATCAGCGGTCCGCTCGGCACGATGGTTGGGCTCTACGAGACGGCCGTCGACGACCTCTGCTCTTGGAAGATCGCTGAGACCAAGGTGCGCCCGAAGGTCGTCGCATCGACGGCGACGGTGCGACGCGCGAGCGATCAGGTGCGCAACGTCTTCATGCGGCGCCTCGCGATCTTCCCGCCCAAGGCGCTCGACGTCGAAGACGATTTCTTCTCGGTGCAACGCTCGGTCGAGAGCAAGCCGGGGCGCCGTTACATGGGGATCTGCTCGCCGGGCAGCTCACGGCCCGCCGTGCTCATCCGCACGTACACCGCGTTCCTCACGGCCGCGCAGGGGCTCTTCGATGCGTTCGGCAAGGTCGCCGACCCGTACATGACGATGGTCGGCTACTTCAACTCACTGCGCGAGCTCGGCGGCATGAAGCGCCTCGCGGAAGACGACGTACAGACCCGTTCGTACCGCGTGAAGATGAGTCTCGTGCAGCGGCCCGGGCTCGAGCAGCGCAGCGTCTCGACCATCGCCGAGCTGACCTCGCGCGTGAGCAACGCCGACATCCCGAAGTACCTCGACCAGCTCGAGATCCCCTTCGACGGCGCGTTCGACGCGACCAAGGGCAAGTTCGTCATCCAGCGCGCGCCCGACGCGCCTCGGCCCATCGACGTCGTGCTCGCGACCAACATGCTTTCCGTCGGCGTCGACGTGAACCGCCTCGGTGTCATGGTAGTGAACGGCCAGCCCAAGGGCACGGCCGAGTACATCCAGGCCACGAGCCGCGTCGGCCGTGCGTTTCCCGGGCTCGTCGCGGCGGTGCTTACGTGGGCGCGGCCGCGCGACCTGTCGCACTACGAGACCTTCGAGCACTACCACGCGACGTTCTACCAACATGTCGAGGCGCAGTCGGTCACGCCGTTCTCACCACGTGCGATGGACCGTGGCCTGACGGGCGCGATGCTCGCCGTGATGCGGAACCGCTTCGAGCCGTTCGCGCCGAATCCCGGTGCGGGAGCGCTAACGAGCCCGAGCCTGCCGGCCATGACGTCCACGGTTGCCTCGGTCACCGAGCGCGCGTGGGAGGTCACCGAGGACTCGGCGAAGAAGAGCCTCGCGACCGCCGAGCTGAAGAGTCGCGCCGACGAGTGGGCGAAGGAGGCGGCCGTGCCCGGGCGCATGCTCGTCTACCAGAAGTACGGCGCTGGCCCGACCGCCTACGCGTTGCTCGAAGCGCCGGGCATCAGGCCGTGGTCAACGTGGACCGTCCCCATGTCGATGCGCGAGGTCGAGCCCGGCGTGAACCTCGTGATGGAGGACGATCGCTCGAACCAAGATCCGGTCTGGCACCCACGGCCCAAGCCCGAGGATGAATCGACGGATATGGTGGAGTCGCCATGAGTAGGACCCCGGTGGGCGAAGTCCGCCCGAGCCAGCTCCTCTGGACCTACGGGCCCGGCGCGCTGATCGATCTCCCGAACCTCTCCGTCGTCACGATGGGCATCGACCGCTGGGAGATGGGGCGCTGCCAGCCGATCCAGGAGGCACGGCTGCTCACGAACGTGCGCCGCGTGCTGGGCGACCAGGTCGAGTCGCTGCGCATGCCGCCGCTGACCGACAGCGACGTCGTCGATCCCTTCTCGGCCGAGGCCGTCGTCGGCGTGCCGGTGAAGCCGTTTCCGCGCTGGATGCGCTGCGTGAAGTGCGGCTTGCTTTCGCCGTTCGACGCGGGTCTCTTCGAGCTGAAGGCGAACCGCTACCGCCCAGAGAGGACGTGCTTCGTCCACAAGGGCTGCACCGGCTCGCGGGGTGACCAGAAGCCTCGCGACGCTGACGCGGTGCCGGCGCGCTTCCTCCTCGCGTGTCGCAAGGGGCACCTCGACGACTTCCCGTGGCACTGGTTCGTTCACGGCGGGCCGAACGGCTGCAAGGGCACGCTGCGCTTCTTCGAGAGCGGCGCCTCGCTTCAGACCGAAAACCTGTGGGTGCGCTGTGATTCGTGTAGCGCCGCCAAGAGCATGGCACAGGCCTTCGGGCAGGCCAGCAAGGACAACCTGCCGGGCTGTCGCGGGAGGCACCCGCACCTCAACAAGTTCGAGGACGGCTGCGCCGAAGCCCCGCGCGCAATCCTGCTCGGCGCGACGAACGGCTGGTTCCCGGTGACGCTCTCGGTGCTCGCAATCCCGCGGACCGGGAGCCCGCTCGCGCAGCTCGTCGCCGACGGCTGGACGTTCTTCGAGGACGTCGAGAGCGCCGTCGAGGCGGCCACCGTCGTGAAGACTCTGAAGAAGTCGGCTCAGCTCCCAGGCATCGACGCCTTCACGGGCGACCAGGTGTGGGAAGCCATCCAAGCCCATCGCGGCGGCACGGTGGGCGACGAGGACCTCGACCTAAAGGGCCCCGAGTGGGACGTGCTCACGTCGCCGACGCCGCCGACCGACTACCCGCACTTCATGAGCAAGAAGGCGGACGTGCCCAAGGGGTTCGAGAAGCATCTCTTGCGCGTGCTGCTCCTCGAGCGGCTGCGCGAGGTGAACGCGCTCCTCGGCTTCACGCGCGTCGAGTCGCCCAACGAGGGCGGCGGGGTGCAGCGCGCGCCGCGAGCCCCCATCGGGCGCGCCGCCCCGAACTGGGTGCCCGCCACGCAGGTCCACGGCGAGGGCATTTTCCTTCAGTTCTCGGAGGACGCGCTGGCAGACTGGGCCAAATGGCCCGGCGTCTGGAGGCAGGAAGCGGAGCTGCGTAGAGGCCACCGCGGCTGGCGCGCGCGACGCGGGCTCGATCCCGACCCCGAGTTCCCGGGCATGCGCTTCACGCTCCTACACACCATAGCGCATCTGCTCATCCGCGAGCTCGCGCTCGACTGTGGCTACAACGCGGCGAGCATCCGCGAGCGCGTCTATGCCGACACCGAGGATGGGAAATCACAGGCGGGCATTTTGATCTACACGGCAGCGGCCGACTCCGACGGCACGCTCGGCGGTCTCGTCGACCTCGGCAATCCCGAGAACCTCGGGCGCTTGCTGCGACAGGCGCTCGACCGTTCGAAGGTTTGCGCGTCTGATCCGCTCTGCGCCGAGCACAACCCGAGGACCGATTCGTCGCTCCATGCCGCCTCGTGCCACGCGTGCTCGTTCGTCTCCGAGACGTCGTGCGAGTGCGGCAACCGCTACCTCGATCGCGCGCTCGTCATCTCGACGCTCCAAGTCACCGACGCGGCCTTCTTCTCGACGATCTGATGCAAGCGCTCCTCAATGCGGTCGTAGACCTCGTAGCTCTCGTCTCTCCCTCGAAGGTGCGCACCATCGCGTCCGCGCTTCGAGGCTTCGCCGAGCCGAGCGGTGCGCCCAACGCGAACACGCTCGCGGACACGCCTGCTGCGCGAGCTGCGGTGTCGCGCGTGTTGGCCGCTTGGGCGCCGGTGAGGGCGAGCGGTGACGAGGTCGCGGGCATGCTTCTCGGTGCGTCCGAGGCCCGCCTGCGCGTCGAGCATGAGCTGAACGTCGAGCTGGTCTGGACGGGGCCGACCACGCGCTTCGTGCCAACGCGCCGGACAGAGCAAGTGCTGCTGGATCTCATCGCCAGCGCGACAAAAGACCTCTTCCTCGTCAGCTTTGTCGCCTACGACGTCCCCAGTGTCGTCGCCGCGCTCAACGACGCCGCGAGCCGTGGTGTGCGCCTGCGCATCTTGCTCGAGGCCTCGACGAGCCACGGCGGCACGTTGAACTACGACCCGGCGGCCACGATGCGGGCCCGCGTCCCGTCGGCGGAACTCTTCACCTGGAAGGAGAAGCCCGAGCCCTTCGTCGACGGCAGGGTCCACGCGAAAGTCGCGGTGGTCGACGGCGCACGCGCCTTCATCACGAGTGCGAATCTCACCGGTCACGCCCTCGAGAAGAACATGGAGGCCGGTGTCCTCGTCAACGGCGGCCCGGCGCCGAAGACGTTGAGCGACCACCTCCAAGCGCTCATCGACGTGGGGGTCATCGCGCTCGCGTAGGGCTTTGCGATGACGCAGATCTGCCGATCTGCCCGCTTGAGGACGGCCGGCTCTCGCCCTCGCGGCCGTCTGGGCGCTAGACGCAGCCTGCAGTTGTAACGAACTCGCAGAAGCTGAAGCGGAGACTCGTCCGACGAGTACGGCTCTTCTGCTCAACCGCATCCGAATCCATACCCCGAGGTTGGGGTCGATCGGAGTCAGCGGCTTGCTTCACCGGCGAGATGCCGAACCTTCACGCCGAAGTGACCACTATGGAGACCAGCACCGTCTCCCACTCGGGAACCTTCAACCCCTCCCGAAAGCCCGGCGTCGTCTGCTTCTCCGACCGCCGCACGATCGCCGAAACCCGAACCGCCCGAATCTCCCCGGCCGGCGGCTCAAACCCCTTCGCAAGCCGCCCGACCACGCGCCCCGCCTCATCGAGCATGTCCCGTCCGCGAAACTCCAGCGAGTCGCCGACGCGGAGCCGCCCAATCGCCTTGTGAGCGGCATCCCCCGCCGGCCGCCGCCCAGCAAACCCGAGGTCGACATCCCGCAGCGTCAGCTCGCGATGGATCCGCTCGAGCGCCGGCGACGGCAGCGGCACTACCTTCGGCTCGACCGCCCGAACTGCTTCGCTCTCGCGCAACTCGCCGAGGAACCGCAGACCCCGCTGCGACGCTTCGAACAGAGTAAGCGTCTCCTTCGCACGCGTCATCGCGACGTAGAGCAGCCGACGCTCCTCCTCATCCGCCGGCCAGTCGCTGGCGTCGAGCACCACCACGTGCCCGAACTCGCGCCCCTTAGCCGCATGGGCCGTGCAGAGATTCAAATGCCCCGGCGCTTCCCGCGCATGGGCGCCCGCCGACTCGTATAGCCATTCGATCGCGCCAGCAGTCGGGACAGCGATCTCGCCTGTCGCCGACGCGAGCGTCTCCGTGCACATCGCGAGATCCTCCCACCACGGGTTCTCCGGCTCGCGCCGCGCGAGCAACGCGACCCAGCGGGCGAGCGCGCCCGACCGGACGAGCTGCCCCGAGCGGCGCCGCAGCGCCGCCAGCACCCGGTGCCCCTCCCGCGTCTTTACGGCCGAGAGCCCCGCGCCGCGCTCGCCCGTCCGGTACGGAATCCGCGCCGCTTCGCAATAGGCACGGACCGGCTCGAGCGTCGCGTGCGTCCGCGCGATGACGGCGAACTGCGACCAGTCCGCACGGGGATCGAGCGCACGCAGGCGCTCGATCTCCTTCATCGCGAGCTGCGCCTGGACGTTGCGATCGGCCGGCACGCGGAGGAGCTGCACCTGCCCGCGAGCGACTTCGTCGAGGCGCTCCCAGCGCCCGCCGCCCGCCTGCCCGGCACGCGCGTGGTTGATCCGGATCGGATGGTCGACCTTCATCCGGTCCGGCGCGCCGGCGATCACCTGGTTCGCAGCGGTGATGATGTGCTGCGTCGATCGGTAGTTCTCGACGAGATAGACCGTCTCCGCCTGGTAGTCCTCCCGGAAGCGGCGGATGAACTCGACACTCGTCTTCCGGAACGCGTATACATTCTGGTCGTCGTCACCGACCGCCATCAGACTTAGCTTCTTCTCGCCTTCCCGAACGGTGCGACCCGCGAGCGCACTGACCAACGCGTACTGCAGCGCGTCGATGTCCTGATACTCGTCGACGAGGATGAACCGATAGCCGTGGAGCAACCGGTCGCGCAGCTCGTCGGGGTCACCGCCGGCGCTGCTCCGCCCCTCCAGGAGATCGACGGCACGGCGGATCAGATCGTCGAAGTCCGGCTCGACGCCCGCTTCGTCGAGCTTTCCCAGGCTCGCCCCGGTGAGCCGCAGAGCGATCGCGTGATACGTGAGCACGGTCACGCCCCACGCATCGCCACCTACCAAAGCGCGCAGCCGCCGCCGGATCTCGACCGCCGCAGAGCGATTGAATGTGAGGACGATGATGCTCTCGGGCGGAACGCGCAGGACGCGCAGCAGGTACGCGACGCGGTGCACGACGACTTTCGTCTTACCCGACCCGGGGCCGGCGAGCACGAGGCGGTTTCCGGTGTCTCGCGCCTGGACGAGGCGAGCCTGCACCGGATGCCGCAGGTCCTCCACGATTCGCCGGTAGGACTCGGCGGTGGTCGCGAACTCGAGGAGCTCGCGGCGGCCGGCGAAGTGCATTTTGACGAAGCGCTCGCGCGTCCACGAGAAGTACGCCGCGACGAGCGCAAGCGCGTCGGCGATCCGCTGCGCGCCCTGCCTCGCGAACTCATTCATCACGTGGATCTGGACGTTGCGCTCGGCGTAGTGCCGCTCGAGCGGCGCAAAGTCCTCTTTCACGAACCGCCCGGCGCCCTCCTGCGGGAGGAGCCGGATCGTCATCGCCGAGCGGAACACCGTGCGTCCCTTGTCCAGGATGAGGACGCCCGTCTCGTGCAGATAGAGCAGCGCCTGCTCGAGCGCGACGGCGAGGTCAGTGAGCTGCGGGGCGAGCTCGAGGTCCGTCCGAAGGGCCTCGACCAGCTCGCCCGCCTTGCATTCCACGATCGCGTCGGCGCTTTGCAGCGATGCCGGCAGCTTGCCGAGCAGCGCCTCCAGGACGACCCCCGCCGCCGCTCGCCGCAGCCTGGTGATCAAACGAATCTGGTCCCAAGGCCGCGTGACCCGGACCCGCAGCTCGTCGACGCCCACCTTGCGGAGCTGCAGCATCGCGCGCTTGGACCCGCCTTCACCAAACGGTTGCGCCATCGCCCGCAGAAGGCCGAGCAGCGTGTCCGGAATCAGCGCATCGGGAGGCACTTCCGCCGCGAGCCGCTGGCGGACGCCCTCGCAAAGCGGACGGAGCGTGACGACCTGCCCCTCCCCGTCGGGAGCGTCGGGTGCGCTTTCGGCCATTAGCTCGACCAGCTCCCGTTCGATCGCCCCCGAGCGCTGGAGAAGCACGTTCGAGGCGTCTTTCACCCCCTTGCGCAGCACGACGCGCAAGCCGAGATCGTTCGCGACCAACCCCAGCTTCTCGAGGTTGTGCAGGATGCGGAAGCTCTCCTCGGCCGGGACGCCGGCCTTCATGAATAACTCGTCCGTGCTGATCCCCTCGGCACTGTCCGCGCTCATCACGAGCGCGAGCACGTCGAGGTAGCGCTTGCGCATCTCGTCCGAAAGGTTCGCGCGCTCGAGAACCGGGGTCGCCTCGGCGAGGGACTGCACTTTCAGGCTCGCGGGGAAGACACGCGTCGCGTTCTCCTCGCGGACGAGGAACCGCGCGCGTTCGAGGTGCGCTACCGCGGTCTTGACCTTGGTTTCCGCGTCGGCCGCCTCCGGATCGATGTTCGAGTGGACGTCCTCGTCTAGGAGCAGCTCGCTGGCGGTCACTACGATCTCGTCGCTCTTCAGCTTGCGCGCGCGGTTCCGCAGCGCCCGCAAGATCGCAGCGAAGTCGCCGTGGGTGAGGCGCGAGCGCGCGGCGAGCCCGAACTGCGTCTCGACGTCCTCCTCGTCGTAGAGCAACACGCACCGGGCGGCGTCGCCGTCGCGCCCGGCCCGCCCAGCCTCCTGTAGGTAGCTCTCGAGCGACCCGGGGATGTCGGCGTGCAGGACCACCCGGACGTTGGGTTTGTCGACGCCCATGCCGAAGGCGTTGGTGGCGACGATGACGCGGAGCGCATCGCCGATGAACTGCTGCTGAACCTCGCGCTTCGTGCCGGGCTCCATCCCGGCGTGGAAGAACGCGCATGTCCAGCCGGCGTCCGCGATGAACTCGGTCAGGATCTCGGCGTTCCGCCGCGTCGCCGCGAACACGATGGCGCCGCCCGATTCGCCGGTGAGCTCGCGCCGGAGGATCTCAAGGATGCGAGCGGGCTTCTCCGCCTTCGTGACCGGGACCACCTCGTAGGCGAGGTTCGTCCGCTCGTGACCCCCGATGAACTGCGTGAGCTCGACCCCGAGCTCGGTCTTGAAGTGCTCGCAGAGATCGGCGATCACGTCTGGCTTCGCGGTCGCGGTGAAGCAGGCGATCCGCGCCGGCGAGTGCGGGAAGCGCTCGCGGATGAAGCGCGAGACGTAGAGGTAGTCGGTGCGGAAGTCGTGGCCCCATTTCGACAGGCAGTGGGCTTCGTCGAAGACCCAGGCGGCGATCTGCCGGCCGGCGAGTGCTGCGGCGAAGCTCTTGTTCCGGAACTGCTCCGGGGACACAAGCACGATGCCCGCCTCGCCGAGCTCGATCTTCCGCAGCACCTCCTTGCGCTCGGGCGGCGTGAGCAACCCATTGAGAGCGACGGCGCAGTAGACGCCCTGGCGGACCAGGTTGTCGATCTGGTCCTTCATCAGGGACTGGAGCGGCGAAATCACCACGGTCAGCTTGCCGCTTCTCCAGTAGTGCGCGAGCGCCGGGAGCTGATAGCAGAGCGACTTGCCGCTGCCGGTGGGCAGGATCGCGATCAGGCTCCCGCCGCCGAGACCCGCGACCACGATGTCGCGCTGGAGCGAGCCGCCGGCGTCGTTCGCAGGGGTCGGGCGGAACGAGGGCTTGTCGAAGTAGTGCGCGAGGAGCGTCTCGGGGCGGTGCTGCTGGCGGCAATAGCCGCAACCGGGATCGTCGCAAGGGACCTCGCGGAGCTCGTGAACGAGCCGGGCGACGTCCTCGAAGGTACGGTGTACCCACGGCGGGAGCACCGAGTTGCCGCCGGCGACGCGCAGCCAGGCGACGACGTAGGCGAACGCGGGGTGGAGGCGCGGGTCCAGGAGGTCCGTGCTCGACAGTGCCGCGAGCCTCGTCAGGCACACCTCTTCCGAGAGGGACCGGCCGAGGGCATTCGCGGCCTCCTCCGCGGAAGGGCGCGGCGCACGCCGAATCGCTTCGAACATCGAGCGCAGCCCGCCCGGCGCCTCGCCGGTCAGGAGGAAGTGAAACAGCGCTACATCGTCCGGGCGCGACTCCGCGAGCGAGCGGAACTCAGCCTGCTCCTCCAGGAAGAGCGTCAGGCTCAGCTCGGCGTCGCGCAGGGGGTCGTTGCGCGCATCGCTGACGAGCTTGTAGTCCTTGACCAGCCGGTGGTACGGATTCTCCGGAAACGCGAGCGGTGAGAGTTCGAGCGTGTCCACCACCGGCAGGCGGAGGAGCGCGAGGCCGGGGTAGAGCTGACCGAGGACCGGAAGATCGTGCCGGCGGACGTTGTGACCGAGGACGAAGGCGGCGCCGTCCGCGAGCTCATCCAGCTTGCCGACGAGCTCAGCAGCGGAGAACGATCCCTTGACGACGACTCGCGCGCCCGTGTCCGGACGAAACGCGGCGAGCTTGTGAACGACCGGTTCGCCGGTGTGCGGGGTCTCGATGTCGATGCAGACGCAGCGCGGCTGCCGAGCGGCGAGCGCAGACGGCTCGGGCGGCCCGGTGGTGGCGCGCGCGGTGGTCGCGGACATGAGCTCGAGAGGCGGAGTAGTGGCCGAGTCGACGACATGTATACAAGTCCTTGAATCTTTGCAACGACGGCGAGCAGTCTGCGGGTGAGAGGTCACGAATCCGGCGCCTGGAACTGCAGGCGGAGCGCCCCGTTCGGCGAACGCTCCCCGCCCTTCGGCCAACAACTCCCCAGCGTCGTCTGATCTTGCGCCCCCACCCGTCCTTGGCCGTAGCCCGCCCGGCGGTCCCAGGGCGCCGGGTATGCCCGGAAGGCGCGTTCCCTTCCGCTATCCCCCGCATCGGCCAGTAAGCCGCGCCTCGTTTGCGAGCGTCACCACGCGCGAGTCGAGGAAGAGATCGAGCTGCATGCCTCCAGAAGAGCGCCGAGCGCTGGCGCTCCGGCGGCCGATCAGAGCAGCGCCGGGTCCACGGCCTGCATCGGCTTCGCGACTGCGAGGAGCTTCTGCGCCTGGGATTGGACATAGGCGCTGATGCTGGCGAGAAGAGCGCGTTCTTCGCCCGCGTAGTCCACGGCCTTCTCCTCGGACGCGGCGGCGGCAGGCGCCGCGCGAGCCATGCGCGTCATCTCGCGCGCGAGGAAAGCGCGCTGCAGCCCCGTGCGCTTGGCGAAATCGGCCCAGGCGAACGGCGTCACGTCCTCGAGCCTGAATTCGTCCCCGTAGGCCATCGCCAGCTCGTGGTCGATGGCGTCGTACTGGACGACGCTCACCAGGTCGTAGAACGGGGCGAGCGCAAGGCCATCCGGGCGGCTGAAGAAGGAGACGTTCTTGCCGTGGGCGTCGGTGTTGCCGACCAGGTACTGAAACAGGGCCCAGCGGGTAAGCGCCTGCCGCGCCAGGGCCTTCCGGGCGGTGTACCCGGTCACCGAGAAGAGGCGCTCGAAGCTCACCCCGTCGCGAATGTGCCGCACGTCGGCGCCGGAGCCGAAGTTCCGCTCGTACTTGTAGGACACCGGAACGTCGAGCGCCTGACAGGCATCGAGCACGTGGATGCGCCGCACTCCCTCGGGCGTGCACTCCCGATCGAAGCGCTCGACGACGAGCACCGGGCCGGGGAGCCGCAGGATGGCGACCGGCGCGACGGGAAGCCCCAGCCGGTGCGCAAGCCGCATGCAGAAGTGCTCGTTCGCGACGAGCATCGGCAGGCGTCCCTCGGCCGGCTCGGGCTTCAGGAGGTGCGTGGACGCAAGCGCACCTTCGACGAGGCAGATGCGCTCCCCCTCCATGTAGACCCCGAGCTTGTCCTGGTAGCCGGCGATCGACATGCGCACGCGCCCGTCCCAGACGGAGAACGGCACCTGCGAGCGCTCGGCGACGCGACGCGCCAGTTCCTCGCGGCCGATCTCGCGTTCGACGGTCGGCTGCGACTCCGGCACCACCCCTTCCGGAAGAAATGAGAGGGCGCCGGCCGTCTCGCGTCCCAGTTCGCGGATGAGCCCGAACACGTTGTTCTTCGAGACCCGATGGGTGGTCGACGCGATATCGAGCGCGCGCCCCTCGGGGAGCAGGTTCTCGACGAAGCGGCGCACGGTGCTCGGAGAGGCGGGCGCGCCGGCGAGGGGCAGGTGCGGCGACAGCGGGTACGCGTCGCTCCGGTCGCGCCACTGCGGGGCGTAGCCGAACGAGAAGCGGTCCTCGAGTGAGTCGTAGCCCACGGTGCCCACGCGCGAGCGAGCGTCGAACACCCAGAGCGCGTGCTCGCTCATCGCGCCGGGCGCTCTGCCTCACGATCGGCGAGCGCTTTCAGCGCCTTCGGCAGCTTCGCCTTGTCCACGACCAGCATCGCCAGACCGAGGGCATCGAGGACCCTTAGGACCCGGTCGGTCGAGACGCCGGAGCGACCGTTCTCCAGCCGCGAGAGCAGATCGACCGAGACGCCGCAAAGCGCCGCCGCGTCGTCGATCCGGAGCCCGCTCGCGACCCGGTGGGCGCGGATCAAGCGACCCAAGGCAGCGAGGGAAGCGACGTGCGGTTCAGTGGGCAGGGGGGTTGTTCGCAGGGACCGAGGCATTTGTTTCGGGATACCAGAAATATGTCGGCTGGCTTCTAAGAAAAGGTTGATATTTCTGAGAATGCGAAACATAGGCCTTTGTCGTCGGCGCCGTCAACGTTATTTCTGGAATGGCGAAACATCACACCTCGTACGTCGCCAAGTAGGCCGGCGCCTCGCGCGAAGAGCGGGATTGCGTCGGAACAGCGTCGCGCGCTCGATATATTGCCAATAGATCAGATTGTTATCACATCACCCTTGCATGGACTTACACTAGGATCTTGTCTTTATTTTCAGTAAACTCTTGCGTTGGATCGCATCTGAATCTTGTGCCCAAGCCACACGACAAGCTCGCCGCAGCCCTGCAAGCCCTGAAGGACCTCCAGGATGGGGGACTTCAGGCCATCGCCGGGCCGAAGCTCTCACGCGCGGACCGTGAAGTCCTGCTGCGCGCCGGGTTCCTCAAAGCGGTCATCCGCGGCTGGTACATCCCCCGCCGTCCGGACGAAGCCGATGCCGATACCACGGCGTGGTACGCCACCATGCGCGAGTTCATCGCCGGCTACGCGCAAGAGCGGTTCGGTGATCGCTGGCACGTCAATCCGGAACAGTCCGTCCTGCTCCGGTCCGGCGAGAGAACCATTCCGAAGCAGGTTCAAGTCTGGGCAGCCGAGGGCACCAACCAGACCGTAGCGCTGCTCCACGGCTGCTCGCTCTTCCTTTACAAAGCTGCGAGATTGCTGCCCTCTTCGCCGGTACAGGATTGCGGGGGGCTCCGCCTCGTCGAACTGCCAGCGGCGCTCGTGGCGGCGAGCCCGACGCTCTTCGTACAGCACGCGATTGCAGCTCAAATTGCCCTCGGTTCCTTGCCGGACGTGTCCGACTTGCTGCGGATCCTGCTCGACGGTCCGCACCCGTCGGTAGCAGGTCGCCTTGCCGGCGGCTTCCGCGCCATTGGCCGAGAGGCGCTCACTGACGAGATCGTCGGCGCTATGCGTAGCGCAGGGCACGCCGTGAACGAAGTAAACCCCTTCGAAGAACCTCGCCCTACGCTCTCGCCCGGCGGGCGGCCCGAATCGCCCTACGTGCAGCGGCTGCGCCTGATGTGGGCGGAAATGAGGGAAAACGTGCTCGCCGCGTTCCCGCAGGCGCCGGGCGCTCCGCGGGACATCGATGCGCTTCTCGAAGACGTGGAGGCGCGTTACGTGACGGACGCCTATCACTCGCTGTCCATAGAGGGCTACCGCGTCACCGCGACCCTCGTCGAGCAGATACGCGACGCAGACTGGAACCCGGACGGCGACGAGAGCGATCGCGCGACCCGCGATGCTATGGCGGCGCGCGGATATTTCGCGACTCACAACCTCGTCAACGCCGATCTCGTACGCGTGATCAAGGGCGAGAACGCCGGCACGGTGTTCCGTAGTGCCCTGCCCCGCTGGGTTCAGGCCCTTTTCAGCCCGAGCGTGCAGGCCGGCCTTCTCAAAGCGTCCGATCTGGCGGGCTATCGCAACGACCAGGTATTCATCCGTGGTGCGCTGCACGTTCCGCTCTCGAAAGAGGCAGTGCGGGATGGCATGCCGGTGCTCTTCGAGCTTCTCGAGAAGGAAGGGGAGCCGCGAGTGCGCGCCGTGCTCGGACACTTCGTCTTCGTCTACATCCATCCCTACATGGATGGAAATGGTCGCCTGGCGAGATTCCTGATGAACCTGATGCTCGTGCCCGCCGGCTACGTCTGGACGGTGATCCCGGTCGAGCGCCGCACCGAGTACATGAATGCTCTCGAGCAGGCGAGTTCCTTTGCAAACATCGCGCCGTTCGCGGCTTTCGTCGCGGGCCTCGCGAAGGCGCAGGCTGGGGAACCTCTTCCCCGGCCGCGCTGAATTCGAGAGCGTCGGGGCACGGCCAGCTTCCCGCGCAAGCGGCTCGAAGCGTGGTGCGCCATCGCGGCACGATGCGACGGCCGCGCCCTGCGGCGCTGGCGAGCGCTCCTGTCTCCCTACCCCCGGCTCGCCCGCCGCTTCACCAGCACCGGCGGCGACCGGCCCACCAGCGCGGCACGCAGCCGCACGAGCCGCCCGCGCAGTTCCCCGAGCTGCGTGAGGAACGCTTCCCGCCGATCCGGCGGGGCATGCTCGAGCAGCGCCAGCGCGGCGTGCGCCTGCGCCTCGAGCTGAGCGAGCAGCATCTGCGTGATCCGGTCGATCGTCGCGACCGTCGCGCCGTCGAGCGCCGTCTTGCGGATCGTCACAGCAC
>Ga0187893_10003779_pt1 | contig 29905 bp, 31 predicted proteins | sample MA1701074metaG_FD_139574 | JGI IMG/M metagenome (GOLD analysis project Ga0187893, IMG submission 139574) | White microbial mat communities from a basaltic lava cave in the Kipuka Kanohina Cave System on the Island of Hawaii, USA - MA170107-4 metaG ...
CGCTGCACCAAGACCATGCACCTGGACAACGGCGCCTGCACCATCAAGCACGTGAACGCGCAGCAGACCGAGCGCCAGGTCATTGAGTACCTGGCCGAACTCAGCCAGCAGGCCGATTGGGTCAAGGGGACCGTGGACGATCTCAACCGTGACCAGAAGGAGAAGGTCCGACCGCTGGAGCAGGAGGCGATCCGGTTACGGGCCAGGCTCGATCAGCTCGCACGGGAAATTGATCGGTTTGTCCGTAGGGTGGGGCAGGGCACCGTGTCCGTGAAGCGCCTTGAGCAGGAGATACGCGAACGGGAGCGGGATAGGCACGCCCTGGAGGCCCAGTACGAGGCAGTCCAACGGCAGATCGGCGACCAGGCCGCGAGGGACTATGACGCGGAAATTGTGTTACGGAACCTACAGGATTTTCGGAAGGTGTTTGACACCCTTGCGAGCCAGGAGCAAGCCGACGTTCTCCGATGCCTCATCCGGGATATTGTTGCCTACCCCGATAAGCTGGTTCTGAACATCTTCGAACTTGCCGATCTCACCCCTGGTTCGCAAAAGCGTACGAATTGGCTCCCCGGGCAGGACTCGAACCTGCGACCAATCGGTTACGAGTGCCCCAGCATTTCTGCCGGGCTCGGACTATCTCTTCACCCGCCTGCAAGCAGGGGAGGGTGTCGGGCGCTTGCGAGGCCTTATTGGACGGGCTCCTCAGCCTCTAGTCTCTGCACGTTCCTGCCTACTCTTCGGGCCCTTCGGCAGGCTTCGCTCAGGATTACCATTCCGACCCTCAGGAGGGTCAGGGCAGGCTTCCCTGAATTCACCCGATGTTTCAACCACAGTTTCCTGTGGAAGCTGCAGTTGCGCGTGCAATTCCCGATGGCAGTTGGCGCAAAGCAGTAAGCACTTATCGAGTTCCGCTCGAATCTTCACCCAACTTCGCGTATACCCCTTACTGGAGACTCCGAAGTCTTTCTGTGAAGAATCGAGATGGTGGAACTCTAGAGCCTCGTTACACCGATCATAACCGCACCTTTGATAACAGCCGCCTTTGTAAGAGAGGGCCATTTCCCGTGTCCTGAGCCTTCTCTTCCGAACGGCCGCGATCAAGTAGACGCGGCGATCCGTGTATGTGCGCCGGTCAGCCACCCTTCACGCATCCCTACAGCCGATCGCTCTACCAACTGAGCTACCGGGGAACACAGCCTATTCCGTGCTGTTGAAGAGGTACTGCTCGGTCAAAGAGCGGCGCATTGTAACACAAACCGTGAGAGGAGGGGACAACTTTTTCTAGTGGAGACGCTTGCAGAACGCACAACTCAGACGCTGAAATCCTCCGACTCGTCCCCTTCATCGGCCGCCTCGGCGTTGCCCTCCGACATCGCTGCGAAGTGCCGGGCCCAGGAGAGGTAGATGTTGCCGCTATCCCGCATGGCATCGGCGCCTTTCATGAGCTTGCCCGCCAATTCGGGGTCCTTGCCAGAGACCTCGATCTCGGCCGCGCGACGCTCCAGCTCTTTGGAGAATTCACTCATGAGCGTCGCGATCTCCCCGATCAACTCTCTGGCTACGTTGTCTTCGCTGCTCATTTCCTATTCCTCCCCAGCCCGGGTCACGCCAACAAAAAACCCCACGGCGCCGGCGCCATGGGGTTTTTCGATGACCATTCTTGCAGGGTCAGCCTTGATAGGCTTGGCCCAGAGCTGCAGCCTCGCCCTTGTGCGCCATCAGGGCTCCATCGGCGCTAACCGCCTGCATCTCGATGGCGTTGTGTTTGGCCGCATTGCAAACGACCACGCAGAGCTCGCACCCCTTGCAGCGGGCAATAACCACCTCGGCGACCATCCTGGTGACATTCAGATCGAGGCAATTGGCCTCCGGGCAGTACATGATGCAGAGGCGACAGCCCTTCTTGGCGACACACTTCTCTTCGATCACCTGGGCAATGTTATACATGCGTCCGGTATCCCCGTTCGTTATGCCGCAGCCATGGCGGCCACTTGCAGTTCGAATCCATTCTTCTCGGCCCACTCCACGCCCATTTCGTATGCGCGCTTCACGGTGGCGAGGTTCTTCGCCAACAGCATTTCCTTCTTGGCGAATTTTTTCTTGATCGCTTCGTCCAGGGTGGCGGTCCCGCCTGACGCCACGAACTTTTTCCCGAATCGCTCCTGAAGCGCCAGATCGAGAGCCTCCATCGACACGCATTTTGTGATACCTGCGACCGATCCGATCATGGTCATGTTGGTGGACAGCTCGGTGCCCGCGACCTCCAACGCGATCTGGGTGCCCGCGATGTTGAACACCGCGACCTTGAGATCCTTCAGCCGCTCGATGTCTTCATCCGAGAGCAAGGGCATGTCCGTGTTGATGATGACCAGCCCGCCTTCCTTGATGCCGGAGTAAAACGGCATCGTGTAACTCTTCCCCATCGTAATCACCTGAGGATGGAAGACCTCGATCACGTCGGGGAATACCAGCTCGCCTCGGTCGTAGATGCGCTCGATTCCGATCCGGCAGTAGCTTTCCGCCGGAGCCATACGCTTCTCCGCACCGAAGAATGGGTTGGAAATGGCGAATTTGCCGTCCTTCGAGGCTGCCATCGCCATCACGTGGGCGGCGGTGACCGCACCCTGCCCTCCCAAGCCGGACATCCGGATATTTATCCTCTTCTTGATCATCCTGCGCCCTCCCGACTCGATGGGTTCCGTTGCTGGTGGTTAGGCTTCCTGCGCGGCCAACTGCTTGGCGGCCGCCTTCTTTTCCTTTTCTTTGGCCGCCATCTCCGCCAGGAGCTGTTTCGCCGGCTCGCTGATGTACTCCTTGTAGGCGAAGCGCTCCGTGGGCTTCTCAGAGTCCCGCATCTCCTGGAGACCTTCCATGCTGTTCTTGCCGATTTCCAGGATGCAGGGGGTGTAGAGTTGGAGATAGGTCGGGCCGAGTTCCCGCGCGACGTAGATCGCATTCTTGACGACTTTTTCGATCAGCGAGGGCTTGCTCACCGTACAGGAGACGACGTAGTGGCAGCCGGACTCGCGCGCAATTTCTGGGAGCCGTACCTTGTCGAAGGTCTTGCCGACCGGCGCCATCTTCGCGACGAAGCCCTTCTGCATCAGCCCGCTCTCCTGCCCGCCGGTATTGGCATAGAGTTCGTTGTCGAAGCAGATGGTGGTGAATTTCTCCTGGCGGAACCACGCCTGGAGCGTCATGTCGAGGCCGATGTCCACCGTCGCGCCGTCTCCGGCCAGCACCACCACATCCTTGACCCGACCCGGGAAGCGGACGGTCAGCGCCCGCTTCAGGCCGGACGCGATCGCGTTCTGATTTCCGAACAGCGAGTGGATGTTGTGGACGGCCACATGCGGAAATACCAGACTGGTACACCCGGTTGAACCCACCATGACCGTGTCTTCTGCATTCGGGAGTGAGGCGAGGATGTACCGGAATGCCATGGATTCCGGACACCCGGCACAGAGCGAATGCTCTTCGATCAGTTCTTTGGACGTCCCGATATCCTTCCAGCCCCGGGATTCGTTGCCATATGTCGCCTTCGTCACCAGATCCTGGTATTCCGGCGGCATGATCTCGAAGAACTCCGGTGCAATCTTTATCCGCTCTTTGCTCATTGGATGCCTCCTCTTAGCGCTCCCGCCATTGACTTGCTCGATGCTCAGCTTCCACGGCCCGCCAGCGAGAGTGCCCGCATGCCCAGCACCCTCTTGATCTCGGATACGATGATCTCCGGCGGCATGGTCATGCCCCCGCAAACGTGCGGCGCCGCGACCACTCGGTCGCTGTTATGAATACTGGCCTTGATCTCCTTCGCGAGCCAGCCCGTCACGTTGAACTCCGGGACGATAATGTGCTTGGCATTCTTGGTGGCTTCGCGGATCTCCTCGCCCGGCCAGGGGCGCAGGGTCTTGATCTTTACCAGGCCGCAGCGGATTCCTTCATCCTCCAACAACCGGATCGCTTCCCGGCCCTGCGACACAGCGGTTCCCGAGGATACGATCAGGACGTCCGCATCCGTGTTCTCCGCGTCAATCAGGCCGTTCAACCAATGGATGGAATGCTTCCGCGACCGCTCGATTGCCGCCCAGACCTCCTGTTGCCAACTGGCGTGGGTCGCGTAGCTGATGTAGTTGCTCTTCATGACGAAGGGGTCCCGCATCATCCGGACCGGTGGGCATTCCATGTCCATGCAGGGCACCGGGGACCGGTACGGGTCATAGGGCGGGAGGCACATGTCCGCCGGGGTGAGGTTGACGACGTCCTTCGTATGGGTCACGAAGAACCCGTCGCAGCACAGCGCCAGCGGCAGATGGACGTCCGGCTCTTCCGACACCATGTATCCTGCGAGCATCCAATCGTAGAAATCCTGGGCTGTTTCCGCATGCCAGACCAGCATGCCGGTGTTGAGCAGGTATGAAATTTCCAGGGTGTCCGGCTGGATGGAGAGCGGTGAGTTGATGCCGCGGCAGGTGACGATCATCTGGATCGGCAGCCTGGCACCCGCCCACATCGGGAAGTTCTCCATGGCACGCATGGTGCCGGGCCCGGCGGTCGTCGTGAACACCCGCGCCCCGCCGAACGCCGCCCCGGCGCACTGGGACATCACGGCAAACTCGCTCTCGCCTCGGAAGTAATCACCGATGTATCCCTCCGCGAACAGCTCGCCGATGAGAGCCGCTGCCTCGCTCTGCGGGGTGATCGGGTAGGCGATCATGACGTCGCAACTCGCCCGGCGAATGGCCTCCTTGATGACCTCGCTCCCCGTGAAGAACGAAGGGGTACGCGGGGCTTCGTGGAGCATCTGCCACGTGTCGGTGTAGGTCTGCCCCTTCTTGTTCTTGGTTCCGATGACTGATTTATGTTCCATTGACCCGGCCTCCTTATGCGTAGGCCCCGCAGCAAACTGCGGCAGCAGGATAGCGACTCAGGAACTCCTCAGCGTTCAATTTGAGGCTCCACTCTTGGATACGACTTGCGACACGTTCACGGATCCTTTGAGTTTCTTTACCCACTCAGCGAGCCGCATGATCTTTTCCACGGACGCGTCACGGAAGGACAGCATCGCGTCCTCGTGACCGGCTTGGGCGCACATGGCGATCGTGTAGCAGGAGGTTCCCCCCCGGATGATCTTCAGCGACAGGTTCGCCTGGTGACAGTGGACTCCCACAAACATGCAGCAATCAATTTTGTTGTGCCAGATCGTCAAATTCGGATGGTTGGGGTTGATCTCCACCTCGGGGTTGATCTTCGGATATTTCGGCCGATAGTCGGGCATGGGAATCAACATGGCCTTTTGAGCCGGCGTGACGCATTCCTTGAGGGTCTCGTACAGATGCCGGATGGCTGTGGCTTTCTTGGCCGCTTTCTCATTCCAGGCCCACAACACGAGCGGGCCAGGGAAGATGGTGGGCACCTTGGCCATCAAGAATTGTTTTGCGGCTTCTTCGTACGCCTGTTCTTCGGGAACAATAACCCCGTTGATGTGGCCTTCTCCGGGGTTGGGGAGGTGGATTCCCATGGATGCCGCCGAAGGGGGCAGGAAATGCTCCGGGCCGGGCAACACGCGGTATTGACTCATTGTCGGGCTGACTCCTCGCAAACGGGCCCGCTGCCGGCCCAGTGATATTCAAAATGTTCCTAAGACTATGCCGGTTTCGGGGATTGTGCAAGCCGGCAGAAGGCCCACCTCCGGGAGATTAAGGGCTATGGTCCCCAACCCGTCTAGGTCTTTGGGGCCAAGGCCCTGAGGTGATTTTTTCAAATCTCACGCTAGGTTGAGCTGCGAGTATAGCTGCTCTTTTCGTACCTTGTCAACGACAACCTGAGGTGGGCAGGACGGGAATTTCTGAGCTTCTGCGGGGCTTTCCCCTGGCTTGCTTGTCGGACTTATTGGATCGACGCGCAGGCTTCTTCCAACGCCAGTCCGCAGGCCCGCTCAAAGTCTTCTCGTGCCAGCCTGCCCTGCATGAGGCGCCGGTACAGTTCAGCGCGGCGCAGCAGGGCTTGTGAATTACCTGGGTCCACCTGGAGGACGGTGCTGAGGTCGGTGACGGCGCGTTCAGGATCCCCCAATTCAGTATAAATCTGGCTTCTCAAGAGGTAGGCGTCCTTCTGATAGACCAACCAGCTTGGGGCGGTTTCCGGCCGGAGGATCTGGCTGAGGGAATTCAGGGCTTGCTGCCATTGCCGAGCGGCGGCCTGCTTCTTGGCGAGGTTGGTGTATATGGTGATGAGCCGCTGCCGGGCCACGTCGAAGAGGGGGTCAAGCTGCAGGATTCGATCATAGTCTTTGGCGGCCTCCGGCATCTTGCCCTCCCAGGTGGACACGTCGCCGCGCCCGAGGAGGGCCCAGGTACTGGTCGGGTCCAGGGTCAGGGCGCGATCGAAGTCCCCTCTGGCTCGCTCGATGTAGCCGTTGGTTTCCTCAGACCGATGGCTTCTAGCAGGGGACGACAGCGCCGCAATCCGGAGATAGGTTTGGCCTCGAATGATGTAAGCGTCTACGTAGGTGTCGTCCGCGCCGATTGCGCGAGTGGCGTGGTCGATTTTTTCAGGGAGACTCCGTGTCTGGATTGCCGACCGGATCAAGCCTTCGGCCCCGCGCCGATTTCTCTTGGAAAGGACTTGGTCTGCTCGCTGTCCAGCGACCGCCGGGGATTGTCGGCGCAGACGCTCCAACTCCGCTTTGAGATGGCTGTTCTCCGTTTGAAGTTGCCGATGGTGAGCGGCGAGTTGCTCATCGGCTTTCATCCGCTTGATGGCCTCGGTCAACCAATCCAGGTGCACCTTGGCTCTGATCTTGACATAGAACACCAGGCGATCGCCTTCGAATGAGCGGCGCTTCTCGAGTATCTCCGTTTCGGTCACTGCGGCTGCCAGTGTGCGGATACCCAGCGAATTGAGGTGGGCGGTGTGACCGCCCGCGTGGGTCTCCACGTCCTTGCTGGTCGCTTCCAGATAGACGCCGGACTCTTCTATTGCTTTGCGTTTCGCCCTAAGGAGAGCATTTTCCTCCGCCCCGCCGATGGTGTCGGAATCGCCCATGACGTAGGTGGCTTCAGCTACGACGACTTTCACGTGTTCAGCCTGGGCGGCGGCAGCCCCGGCGAGCGCCCAGACGACCAGACTGATCAGTATCCATCGCGCGCTCATGCCTATCACTATATCGCTGATTGCGAGAACCGGCAACGAAATGCGTGTAAACCGATTCTTGCCAGAGGGGCGGCACGATCAGCCCTGACCGGCCTCTTTCGGGAAGATTTGCATGAAGGGGTGAACTTCGACTCGTTCGAAGACGCCGTGAATCGTGTAAGGGTCCGTCTTCGCGAAGGCTTCCGCCTCAGCAAGGGAGGGCATCTCGACGACGATCAAACTCCCCCGCTTGTCCGTCAAGGGGCCTGCCAGCACCACGCGCCCCTGCGCGTGCAGGTCCTCCATCCGACTGAGGTGGGCCGGCCGGTGGATCTTGCGTTTGGCCTCCCCCTCAGGTCCGTCGAAACCGAGGATGACGAATTTCATGGCGCGCGTTGGCCTGAAAGAACCGGGATTCGCGGACACTCGTGAGGACCCAGGTGGAACAACGCGGGAGATTTAGAAGGCGTCGCTTTCGATGCGCTGGCGCCCGGCAAAGCCGGCGCTGACTTCATGCCACCACTGGATCTCAGGCTCTCCCATTTTCCAACACAGGTACACGACTCGCCCCTCCAGCATGCAGGGGAAATCGCAAAGCCCGTTGTCCAGTTCCTTCACCAGCACCCCCAACTCCTGAATGCCCTGCAGGTGCTCGCTGATCTGCTCAAGCGCCTGGATATAATGGGAACCGGCGAAGCTGCCGCCCCCATAGTTGGCGTTGGCGCTGGCCCTCTTGATCTCATCCTTGGTGTGAATAAGCACCGCCTTGCCCTGCTTGACGGCCACCAAATGCTCTTCCAGTTGCGGAAGCAGCCGGTTGGCCTCCGCAAGGGTAAACACCCGCTCAAGATTCTGTCCTTCTTCTCGATGTGCCATCGAATCCGTCGACAGGAGTGCGGCTGCTTGTTTAGCACAAACCTGCGCACGAGGCAATGTAGCAGGATGCCCGCGATGGCCGCACCGGACTCTAAAGCCCACTGGCGCGCAGGATGACGTGGAGAAAATAGTTATTGACAAATTTGAAACCTGCGGATAGCATTACCGTTATTCTTGGCTTACCGAATGAAGCCGAAGTAGGCTTCCATCCCTGTGTTGCTCCCAGGGCTGATCTAGAAATCAAACCCGAACATTTGAGCCGGCGGTCGAACCGGTAGCCGCGTGTTCCCCCTTTTGACTATTCAACCGACCAACAACAGTATGGAGACCTAGGGCGTGGGTCGTTAGCCCATTCTTGCTTGGGCCTCCCTCTTCAGACACATAGAAGTACCTTCGACAGTCAGCCCATGATCAGCACACACTTTATTTGCGGCTTGTCATGACTTCGGATTCATCGGGGTCCGTCGAGTCTGCGAGCATGACTCTAAGGGAGAAGACCATGCATCTTGCTGAGCTGAAGCAGAAATCAATCGCCGATCTCAATGATGTGGCGCGGGAACTCAAAATTGAAGGGGCCGCCAATCTGCGCAAGCAGGAATTGATCTTTGCCATCCTGCAGGCGCAGACGGAAAAGAATGGGGTGATCTTCGGCGAGGGGGTCCTGGAGACCCTGCCTGACGGGTTCGGGTTCCTGCGCGCCCCCGACTCGAACTATCTCCCCGGTCCAGACGACATCTACATCTCGCCTTCGCAGATCCGGCGCTTCAATCTGCGGACCGGCGACATCGTGTCCGGTCAGATTCGGCCTCCGAAGGAGAGCGAGCGATACTTCGCCTTGTTGAAGGTCGAGAAGGTCAACTTCGAAGACCCTGAAGTTGCGCGCGACAAAATCCTCTTCGACAACCTCACGCCCCTCTATCCCGAAGAACGGATCCAACTCGAGTTCGATCCGGAGGAATGCTGCACCAGGGTGATGGACCTGATTACGCCCATCGGGAAGGGACAACGCGGCCTCATCGTCGCGGCCCCCCGGACCGGCAAGACCATGCTGCTCCAAGCCATTGCGCGAGCGATCTTGAAGAACCACCCGGAAGTCGTTCTGATCGTGCTGTTGATCGATGAACGTCCGGAGGAGGTCACCGACTGGCAGCGGCAGGTAAAGGCGGCCGAAGTCATCAGCTCCACGTTCGATGAACCGGCGCAGCGCCATGCTCAGGTGGCGGAAATGGTGCTGGAGAAGGCCAAGCGTCTCGTCGAACACAAGCGGGATGTCGTGGTTCTTCTCGACAGCATCACCAGGCTGGCGCGGGCCTACAACACGATAGCCCCGCCGAGCGGCAAGGTCCTCTCGGGTGGACTGGATTCCAATGCGCTCCAGCGGCCCAAGCGATTCTTCGGGGCCGCCCGCAACATCGAGCACGGCGGCAGCTTGACCATCATGGCCACCGCCCTGATCGACACCGGGAGCCGGATGGACGATGTGATCTTCGAAGAGTTCAAGGGGACCGGCAACATGGAGGTGCATCTGGACCGCCGGTTGGCCGACAAGCGGATCTTCCCGGCGATTGATATCAGCCAGTCCGGCACCAGGAAGGAGGAACTGCTGGTGGATCGGGACCGGCTGAACAAGATGTGGATCCTGCGCAAGGTGTTGAGCCCCCTGGGAACCATGGAAGGGATGGAGTTTTTGATAGACAAGATGCAGGGCACGAAATCCAACCAGGAGTTTCTGCAGTCGATGAACCGCTAACGCACCGGAACGGCGGCGCGCCGCGTGCTGGCCGCCGAAGCGGGTCAGAAAGACCCACAGGGGAAAATATGAAAAAGGGCATTCATCCCACGTACAAGGTAGCTATGGTGAGTTGTGCCTGCGGCAACAAGTTCCGGACTCGATCGACGGTGGGCGACATCAAGGTGGATATTTGTTCGAACTGCCATCCCTTCTTCACGGGGACCCAGAAGATCGTGGATACAGAGGGACGGGTGGAGCGGTTCAAGAAAAAATACGCGAAGAAGCCTTAATGACAGACCATGGGTGACACCAATACGGCGGAAACGAAGGAGTCGCTCCTGTTCGCCAAGTGGGCGGGCGTGGCGAGTCGCTACGACGAACTCAATGCCCAGTTGACCGAGCCTGCCGTTCACAGCCAGCCCGACCTCCTGCGGAAGCTCAACAAAGAACGCACCGAGATCGAAGAACTCGCCCAGCTCTTCCAGGCATATCAACCTCTCGCCAGACAGGCCGCTGAAATCGAGCAGATGCTGAGGGACACGAGCCTGGATGCGGAACTTCGCAATCTCGCCGCCCAAGAGGCCCGCAGTCTGGAGGATCGCCGCCACGAACTGGAAGCGCAGGCACTCGCGCTCCTCGTGCCGAAGGACCCGCGAGACGAAAAGAATACCTTTCTTGAAATCAGGGCCGGGACCGGCGGGGAGGAGGCGGCCCTGTTCGCCGGCGACCTGTTCCGGATGTACCTGAAGTACGCGGAGCGCAAACGCCTGCGCGTGGAAGTGGCCGAAGCGAATGAGACCGGGATCGGGGGGTATAAATACGTCATCATGCTCGTGGAGGGCAAGGGGGCCTACGGGTTGTTGAAGCACGAGAGCGGCGTGCATCGCGTCCAACGGGTACCTGCAACCGAAGCCAGCGGCCGGATTCACACCTCGACCGTGACGGTGGCGGTTATGCCCGAAGTCGAGGAAGTGGAGGTCCAGATTGATCCCAAGGATCTCCGGATCGATACCTTCTGCTCTTCCGGCGCCGGCGGCCAGAGCGTCAATACCACCTACTCGGCGGTGCGGATCACCCATATCCCCACCGGCGTGGTGGTGAGTTGCCAGGACGAGCGGTCCCAGCTCAAGAACCGCATGAAAGCGATGCGGACGCTGCGCGCCCGCATCGCGGAAGCCGAGCGCGCCAAGCAGGAGGCTGAGATCGCGCAATCGCGCAAGGCTCAAGTCGGCTCCGGCGAGCGAAGTGAGAAAATCCGGACCTATAACTTTCCCCAGAACCGGGTCACGGACCATCGGATTGGCCTCACCTTGCACAGGTTGGAACAGGTATTGGGTGGAGACCTGGATGAAATCGTGGAAAGTCTCAGGGAGGCCCAGACCCAGAACTTGAGCCAGGAGGGGTGATGGCTCGCCCGGCCCGTCAGGTTACCGCGACGATCACCACTCTCAACGCATTGCTGCGGGAGGGCGCGGCGATGCTGGCCGCGAGCGGCGCCGAGAATGCGGCCAGGGAAGCCGCCTGGCTCCTCGAAGCGGGCCTCGGCAGGACACCTCTTGAGCTTTGCCTGAACGGTCGGATGCCGGTGGCCCCCGAGGAGCGGGCACGGGTACTCGACCTCCTTTCGAGGCGGGCGAACCGGGAACCGTTGCAATACATTCTCGGTACGCAAGAATTTTGTGGCCTTGAGTTTCTGGTGGAAGCGGGGGTCCTGATCCCCAGGCCTGAAACCGAGTTGCTCGTCGGAGAGGTTGTGCGCTGTGCCCGTCGCCTGCCCGGTCCCATCATCGCCGATATCGGCACTGGCTCCGGCTGTATTGCCGTGGCGTTGGCGAAGGCGCTTCCCACGGCGCGGCTTTTTGCGACCGATTGTTCGAGCCCTGCGCTTCGGGTCGGGCTGCAGAATGCCGAACGGCATGGGGTTCAAGATCGAGTGCGGTTCCTGCGCGGGGATCTGTTGGAGCCTCTTGGTCGTGTCGGCCTGGAAGGGCAGGTCTCGGTCCTGGTTTCCAATCCACCCTACATACCCGACGGGCAGTTGGAACTCCTTCAGCCAGAGGTCGGAGACTACGAGCCGCGTGTGGCGCTCAGCGGTGGACCAGACGGTCTCGCGATGTATCGCAGGCTCCTTCAGGATGCTGCGCTGTTTGTGAAGCCCGGAGGCTTCCTCGTCATGGAGGTGGGTCAGGGGCAAGCCCAGCCGGTCTGTCAGATGGCGTCGAAGCTCGACGGGTACGGCGGTATTCGGACCCTCGAGGATAACGCAGGGATCGAGCGCGTGGTCTGTCTCGAATTCCTCGCTGAGCGCTGACCATTTTCAGAGAGGCCCATGGATCGTATTGTCATCACAGGTGGGCGTCCGTTGCACGGGGAAGTCCGCCTGAGCGGAGCCAAGAATGCCGCCCTGCCGATCCTGGCTTCCTCGATCCTGGGGGGCGGGGACTGTGTGGTCGGCAATGTTCCAACTGTCGTGGACGTGGTCACCATGGGGAAGCTGCTCGGCATCCTGGGCGTCTCCGTCCGGACGGAAGGTAGCCGGATGGTGCTCAATGCCGACTCGCTTCAGTCCACCGAAGCCCCCTACGATCTGGTCAGGACGATGCGAGCTTCGGTGGTCGTGCTGGGGCCGCTGCTCGCGCGATGGGGAGAGGCGACGGTCTCGCTCCCAGGGGGATGCGCGATCGGCACACGGCCTGTCAACCTGCACCTGGCCGGGTTGAAGAAACTGGGCGCTGAGGTCACCATCGAGCATGGGTACATCAAGGCGAAAGCGACCCGCCTGAGGGGGGCCAGGATCACGCTGGATACGCCCACCGTAACCGGCACGGAGAATCTGATGATGGCAGCCTGTCTCGCCGAGGGCACCACCGTGATTGAAAATGCGGCCCAAGAGCCGGAAATCGTCGATCTGGCGGCGTTTCTCACAAAGCGCGGGGCCAAGATTGCGGGTGCCGGGTCCGATTGCCTCGCGATTGAGGGCGTTGCCCGATTGCATGGGGGCGATCACGAAGTTGTTCCAGACCGCATCGAAGGTGGGACTTATCTTGCCGCCGCCGCGATCACCCGCGGTGACGTCTCGGTCGAACGCTGCATTCCCCGGCATCTCGAGTCGGTGGTGATGAAGCTGCGGGAAGCCGGCGCCCAGATTACGGAAGGGAAAGAGCACATCCGCCTTAAGGCCGCGCGACGTCTGACAGGAACCGATGTGAAGACCTTTCCCTACCCGGGATTCCCCACCGATATGCAGGCCCAGATGATGGCCCTGGCCTGCGTTTCCGAAGGAACAAGCGCGATCACGGAGACGGTGTTTGAGAGTCGGTTCATCCACGTCCCCGAACTGCGGCGGATGGGGGCCGATATCTCGGTCGAAGGCAATCACGCCGTCGTGCTTGGCGTCCAGAAGCTGACCGGCGCGCCCGTGATGGCCTCAGACCTCCGCGCGAGCGCCGGGTTGGTCCTGGCCGGTCTGGCCGCCGAGGGTGAAACGGTCATTTCTCGGGTGTATCATCTGGACCGAGGATACGAGCGGATGGAAGACAAACTCATAGGCCTTGGCGCCGAGGTCAGACGCACAAAGGCCGATGGGGCCCAGGCCGCGCACGGGTGAGGGGATGGTCACGGTCGCTCTTTCGAAGGGAAAACTGCTTGCCCCGGCCTTGGCCCTCTTCAAGAGAGCGGGCTACGCCAGCAAAGTTTTGTCCGAGGAGAGTCGCCGCATGGTCTTCGCATGCCCAGAGTTGGACACTACCCTATTGATCGTGCGACCGAGCGATGTGCCCACTTATGTGGAGTATGGAGCGGCGGATGCGGGGGTGGTCGGGAAGGATATGTTGTTGGAGCAGGACCGCGATGTCTACGAGCCCCTGGATCTCCAATTCGGTGAATGCCGGATCTCGGTGGCCGCTCCCCGGAACGAGGAACTGGGCGGGCGATTGTCCTCGAAGATTCGCGTCGCGACCAAGTATCCGAACATCACCGAACGGTATTTCAACCAGAAGGGCATTCCGGTCGAAATCATCAAACTCTATGGGTCGATCGAGTTGGCGCCGGTTGTGGGGCTCGCTGAGCGGATCGTGGACCTCGTGTCCAGCGGCAAGACGCTCCAGGCCCATCATTTGATCGAGGTGGAGGTGATCGCACGGTCGACCGCCCGTCTCATCGTCAACCGAGCCAGCCTGAAGATGAAACACGGCAGCATCACCGATCTGATCTCCAGGCTCAAGAAGTGTAGGGGCGGCGCGGTGATTGAGCGGAATGGCCGGCGTGGCCGATGACCGGCCCCGCAGAGGAACAGGCTGCGTTGCGGGGAGAACCATGATGAAGGTGATCGCAAGTACGGATCGGGCGTTTAAGGCGGCGGTCCACCGGGTGGTGACGCGCTCGGACTTCCATGGGAGTGCGGTCGAGAACTCCGTAAGGACGATCCTTAAGGCGGTTCAACGCGGTGGAGACAGCGCGGTGATCCGCTACGCGAAGAAGTTCGACCGGGTGACGCTGAAGGCGAACCAGTTCCGCGTCAGCCCCGAAGGGGTGAAGGAGGCCTATTACCAGATCCGCAAAGAGGAGGGTGATGCGTTCCGCCATGCCGCGCAGCGCATCATGGCCTTCCACGAGAAGCAGCGGACGAAGACTTGGATGTACCAGGACAATGGAGCGACGCTCGGCCAGGTGGTGATGCCGCTTGATTCGGTGGGGATCTACGTCCCGGGCGGGAAAGCCGTCTACCCTTCGTCGGTCCTGATGTGCGCGATTCCCGCCAAGGTGGCGGGGGTGAAACGAGTGGTGATGTGCACGCCGGCATCGAAAGGTGGCATCAGCCCCTACCTCCTTGTGGCGGCCGACATTGCCGGTGTGGATGAGGTCTACCGGATCGGCGGGGTGCAGGCGATCGGGGCCATGGCTTACGGGACCAAAACGATCGGGAAGGTCGACAAGATTCTGGGTCCGGGCAATATCTACGTCGCGACCGCCAAGCGTCTGGTCTACGGCACGGTCGACATCGACATGATCGCCGGCCCGAGCGAACTGTGCGTGCTGGCTGATCAGGAGGCTAATCCTGCGCACGTGGCGGCCGACCTGCTGTGCGAGGCGGAGCACGACGAGGAGGCGAAGGTCTATTTGGTCACCACGAGCGAACGGCTGGCCAAGGAGGTGGTTCGCCAGGTGCAGGAGCAAATGAAGCGGCTGAAGCGGGACAAGATCCTCGCGAAATCCATTGCGAAGCACGCGGTCGCCTTCGTCGTCGAGAACATGGAAGCCGCCGTCGCACTGGTCAACGACATCGCGCCCGAGCATCTCGGGCTGTCGGTCGATCGGCCGTTCGACTACCTGGAGAAGGTACGCCACGCCGGCGCCCTTTTCCTGGGACGCTACACGCCTCCTGCCGTAGCGGACTATGTGGCTGGGCCGAGCCATGTTCTCCCGACGGGCGGGAGCGCCAGGTTTTATTCTGCGCTCTCCTTCGATGACTACGTGAAAAAGAGCAATATCATTTCCTACAGCAAAGAGGAGCTCACCAAGGTGAAGGAACACGTTTTGCGCATCGCCCAGATGGAAGGGCTCGATGCCCATGCGAAATCTGTGGAGAGCCGGTACTCATGAAACGGGCAGCAGACCGCCGGCGGGCGATCGTCAAGCGGGCCACGGCCGAAACACAGGTCAAGGTGGAATGGGCGCTGGACGGCAGGGGAAAGGGCCAAATCCATACGACGATTCCCTTTTTGGATCATATGCTGACCCTGCTGGCCAAGCACGGCTTCTTTGACCTGACGGTACAGGCCAAGGGGGATACCGAGATTGATGATCACCATACCGTGGAGGACATCGGAATCGTTCTCGGATCCGCGTTGAAGGAGGCCCTTGGCGGCAAAGCCGGGGTGCGTCGGTTCGGCTGGGCGTCGGTCCCGCTCGATGAGACGCTCGCGCAGGTCACGGTGGATCTTAGCGGAAGGCCGTATCTGGTATACCGCCTGGAGTTGCCGCAGCGCCGCATCAAGGCGTTCGATCTGGGGTTGTTCGAGGATTTTTTCCAGGCGTTCGTGACGCACGGGGGGCTGAACCTCCACATCAACGTTCTCTATGGCCGCAATCCGCATCATATTATGGAGGCGGTGTTCAAGGCCCTGGCGAAGGCTTTGGATCAGGCGACTTCCCTGGATGAGCGGGTCACCGGCGTCCTCTCGACGAAGGGGAGTCTGTAACGCCAAATGGAAGCTATCAGCGGTCAGCATTCAGCCCTGACCAAGAAAATTAACGGCTGTGTGCTGATCGCTGAGGGCTGATTGCTATCTCCCATGATTGCCATCATCGACTACGGAATGGGAAATCTGCGCAGTGTCCAGAAGGCGTTCGAGTCGCTGGGCCATGATGCGAGGCTAACCCGCACGCCGCAGGTCATGAGCGATGCGAGTCACGTCGTGCTGCCGGGAGTGGGGGCCTTCGGCGATTGCATGGCCAACCTCGACCGGTATGGCTTGATCGAACCGATCCGGCGAGTGATACAGAGCGGCAAGCCTTTCTTGGGCATCTGTCTGGGCCTGCAGCTATTGTTCACGGAGAGCGAGGAGTTCGGCATACACCAAGGCCTAGGGATCGTTCGGGGGTTCGTGAAGCGGTTTCCGTTCAGCCCGTCCCCGCAAGTCAATGGGTCGGCCGCGGCGCCGGGTCCAACAGGCGCCTTGAAGGTGCCGCACATGGGATGGAATGCGATCCGGATCACGCGACCGTCGCCGCCGCTCATTGGCATTGAGACGGGGGCTTTCGTGTACTTCGTGCATTCCTATTATGTGGAGCCCGAGGATCCGGCGGTGGTGTGCACGGAAACCGATTATGGAGTACCGTTCGTTTCCGGTATCCGGCGGGACAATCTGTTTGCCTGCCAATTTCACCCGGAGAAGAGTCAAACGGTCGGTCTCCGCATCATTCGCAATTTTGCCCAGTGGAACTGAGGGATGGCATGAGGGGCGACCTTACTACGGGGTGCATTCTTGTCGCGGCTGCCTGGGCGCTGTGTGCCGGGTGTGCGCCGTCGAAGATCTCCATCGATCGCTCATCGGAGATCGAAAACTATCGGGTGAAGACTATCGCAGTCCTGCCCTTTGACGCGATCGAGACACCGCAGATTACGGAGACGCGCAACCCGGAATTTTCAGTTCCGGGAGGCGCCAAACGCTCGGATATCTCTCTCGGTAAGCCGGAGGTCACGGCCAAACTCGATCATCCGACCGTGACGGTGCCGTCCTACGCGGCTGAAAAAGTGACGCGCATGATCTACGGACGACTTCAGAACTGGCGGGGGATCCAAGTCCTGCCGTTGGGCGAGACGTTGGGGGCGTTCAAGGCAGTGGGCGGGCAGAAGGAAGAAGCGACGATCGGACAACTGGCGATGAAAATCGCTGCCCAGCTGAAAGTGGATGCCCTCCTCTTCGGGCGTGTCTCCGTATACCAGGAACGTGGAGGCACCAAATTCGGCGGGGATCCGGCCACGGTCGGCTTTGAGTTGAAGCTGGTCGCGGCCGATGGCAGGACCCTATGGGTCGGCAACTACTACGAGCAGCAACGGCCGATGAACGAGGATTTGGTCGGTTTCTTCCAGCGAGGCGGTGTCTTCGTGACGGCTGAGGAGCTTGCCGAGTACGGCGCGGATCGCCTGGTGAAGGAATTCCCGTTCGGAGAGCCCACCCCCAGGCCCGGCTCCTAGTGCCGTTCCAAAGTAGGAATCCGGGCGCGGGCAGCCAGGTCATGGCATGTTGATCATCCCGGCGATTGATGTGAAGGACGGGCGCTGCGTGCGTCTTCGGCAGGGCGACCTGCAGCAGGAAACGGTCTACTCCGATGATCCTTCCGCCGTGGCGCAGCACTGGGAGCGGCAAGGCGCAAAACTCCTGCACGTCGTCGACCTGAACGGCGCCGTGGAAGGGCGTCCCCGCAATCTGCGCCAGATCGAATCTATCCTGAAGGCTGTCACCATTCCGATTCAGGTCGGCGGTGGCGTCCGGTCCCTGGAAACCGTGAAGGATTATCTCTCACGGGGGATCCGTCGCGTGGTGCTCGGCACGGCTGCGCTTCAGGAGCCGGCGCTCATTGAAAAGGCCTGCGCGGAATTTCCCGCGCGAGTTCTGGTGGGCATTGATGCCCGTGAGGGCCGCGTTGCCCTCCAGGGATGGACGGCCTTCTCTCAGACGTTGGCCACCCAACTGGTAACAACACTCGCCGGCTACCGCTTGGCCGGAGTGGTCTACACGGACATTGCTCAGGATGGGATGATGGCAGGCCCGAACCTGGCGGCGCTTCGCGCAATGGTCGACTGCTCCCCTGTTCCGATCATCGCCTCGGGCGGGATCACCCACCTGCAGGATATTCTCGCGATCAAGTCTCTGGGGTCGCGAATCGAAGGCGCCATCGTCGGTAAGGCCCTGTACGAAGGTAAGCTCGACCTGCGAGCGGCGATCGCTGCGGGCTAGAAGCGCGAGAAAAGCGGGACATGCGCGACATGCAGGTTTCCTGCTGTGTGCGCCTTTCCCGCAAGTCGCGCGATTCGAGCGAAATAGGTTCGCGAGCATGCTCACCAAGCGCATCATTCCCTGCCTCGACGTGAAAGACGGCCGTGTGGTCGAGGGCGTCGGCTTCGTGGACCTCCGCGACGCGGGTGACCCTGTCGAGGTGGCCCGGCTCTATGATCGGGAAGGAGCGGATGAGATCTGCTTCCTGGATATCACTGCCTCCCACGAAAATCGTAAGACTATCCTCGATGTGGTCGGCCGGACCGCCGAGCAGGTGTTCATGCCGTTGACGGTCGGGGGGGGCGTCCGGACCCTCGACGACATCCGCGCCCTACTGAATGCCGGGTCAGACAAAGTGAGCATCAACACGGCGGCGGTCGAGCGGCCGGAGTTCGTGAAAGCGGCCGCGGAACGATTCGGGACGCAATGCATCGTGTCGGCGATTGACGCGAAGCGACGGGTGGATATCCCAGCGGCCAAGACGACCGGCTGGGAGGTGTACACGCACGGCGGGCGGCGGGCGACCGGTCTTGACGCGGTGGCATGGGCGCGTCAGATGGAAGCCTTCGGGGCCGGCGAGATTCTCCTGACAAGCATGGATCGAGACGGCACCAAAGACGGGTATGATCTGGAACTGACGGCGGCAGTGTCCGAGGCGGTCTCCATTCCCGTCATCGCCTCGGGCGGGGCGGGCACACTTGCGCACCTGTATGAGGGCTTTGCTCGTGGGAGAGCGGACGCAGTGCTTGCGGCATCGATCTTCCACTATCGAACTTTTACCATCCCGGAGGCCAAGGCCTATTTGAGAGACCGGGGCGTTGCCGTGAGGTTCCCGGCTGCCTGACGGCGGCCGCGCGAGGTGGGGTGCCCTGATGGATTTGAGTCAATTTCAGTTTGACGAACGGGGACTGATCCCCGTAGTGGTTCAGGACTGGAAGGACGGAACAGTCCTGATGCTGGGATACATGAACCGCGAGGCAATTGAGAAGACCCTGTCGAGCAAGTCCGTTCATTTTTGGAGCCGCTCGCGGAACCGACTCTGGGAAAAGGGGGAGACATCCGGTCATCGACTCGTGCTGAAGGACCTGTTTTTGGACTGTGACCGGGACGCCGTCCTCGTCAAGGCAGAGCCGATCGGCCCGACCTGTCACACGGGCGAACGGGCCTGTTTCTTCTCCAAAGTCCAGCCCGATGGTACGCCTGGGCCTGATCGAACGGCCGAGGCATGGGGTGGCCTTCTGGAACGGCTCTCTGAGACGGTTTTGGAGCGGAAGCGCCATCCCCGGGCCGGTTCGTATGTGTCGTCTTTGCTGGCCGGCGGACGGGACCGCATCCTCAAGAAAGTTGTGGAGGAGGCCGGCGAGGTCCTGCTCGGATCCAAGAACGACAAACGTGAAGAAGTCATTTACGAAGTGGCGGATCTTCTTTTCCACACACTGATTGTATTGGGGGAGCATGAGATCACCCTCCGGGACATCTATCAGGAGCTGGCCGGCCGGATGGGAAAGAGCGGGCTGCGCAGCGGGGGCCCGACGGGGAGCGAGCCGTGAGCGACTGCATCTTTTGCCGGGTCGTGACGGGGACGATTCCCTCCAAAATCGTTTACCAGGACGACCATGCGGTGGCTTTTGATGACGTCAATCCGCAGGCTCCGGTGCATGTCCTGGTGGTGCCCAGGCGGCATGTCGGGTCGGTGGGAGACTTTGAGGCCACCGATGCCGCCCTCCTCGGTCACCTTGCTTTGACCTGCGTGAAAGTCGCCAATCAGAAGGGAATCGCGCAGTCGGGGTATCGGATCGTTGCGAACACGGGAGCCAATGCCGGTCAATCAGTCGCTCATGTGCATTTCCACGTCCTCGGCGGGCGTTCCTTGGCCTGGCCTCCCGGATAATCCTTCCTGAACACCGGTCCGGCGGCCGTTGACAGCGAAGAATTTCGTCTGTTAGTGTGCGCGGTCAACTTGTCGCCTTGCCAGTCCTTTCCAGCCAGCGTCGACGGGCTCGGTTCGAGGCTTCGCAGCAGAATGGGAGCGCAATCGGCCGTGAGCCAGGGTCGCATTCCTGAAGACGTGATCAATCAGATCAGAGACCGGGCCGACATTGAAACGGTGGTCTCGAGCTATGTGGCCTTGTCTAAGGCCGGGCAGAACTTGAAGGGCCTCTGCCCCTTCCACAATGAGAAGACCCCTTCCTTCTCAGTGAGCCCAGCCAAGCAAATGTTTTACTGCTTTGGCTGTGGAGTCGGTGGGAATGTCTTCACCTTCCTGATGAAAATTGAGGGAATGGGGTTCCAGGAAGCGGCCCGCGAGCTGGGCCGGCGGACGGGAGTCGCCGTTCCAGTGGCGAACGACCGAACTCCATCGCCAGATGCCGCTGCCAGGAAGCGATTGGAACAGGTGAACGAAGTCGCTGCGGCCTGGTACCAGCACAATCTGAGGGATTCCGAGATGGGCAAGACGGCGCGCGCCTATCTGGAGGCCCGCGGCATGGCGCCCGCCACCGTTGAAGGCTTCGGTCTGGGCCTTTCACTTCCGGGCTGGGATGGGCTCCTGCAACGACTTGGGAGGGAGGGCTACTCGCCGAAAGAATTGTCTATGGCTGGGTTGGCAGTGGCCAGGGATCATGGAGAACAGCGGCCCCAAGGGGGAACCGGGTATTACGACCGCTTTCGGAACCGGGTAATGTTCCCGATTTGGGATTTGCAGAAACGGGTCGTTGCTTTTGGGGGGCGTGACCTGGGGGACGATGGACCCAAATACCTGAACTCGTCCGATACGCCGCTCTTCCACAAGGGCCGCACCCTCTATGCCTTGGACCGAGCCCGCGAGGCGGCGAGCCGCACCAAGAGCCTGGTCATCGTCGAAGGGTATTTCGATGTCATTGCGCTGCACCAGGCGGGGATCACCAACGTGGCGGCGACGCTCGGCACGGCGCTGACCTCGGACCATATCCAGGCGATCCGCCGTTTTGCCAGCAGGGTGACGCTGTTGTTCGATCCGGACCAGGCCGGCGTGCGCGCCGCGTTGCGCAGCCTGGACCTGTTTGTCGACAGCGGGATGGGCGTCCGGGTTGTCTCACTGCCGGATGGGGACGATCCCGACACGTTCGTCCGGAAGCGTGGGCCGGAAGCCTTCAGCCGGTTGGAAGAATCCGCGCCGAGCTTGCTCGATTTCTCGGTGGAACAGAACCTTTGCAATGCCGGATCGGGAGCCATCGAGGACCGAATCAGAAGCGTGGATGAAGTGCTGCGCATCCTCCAGAAAGCCGGAAATCGGATCGAAAAAGAGGAGTGTACCAAGCGGGTGGCGGAACGGCTGGGCATCAATCAGCAGCGATTGATCGAGCGGTACCCCGAACTCCTTTCGTCCAAAGGTCGCCGGCCCGCCTCTGCGGCTGCCTCCGCTCCGGGGCCCTCCCAGGCCAAGCGGTGTCTTGAGGAGCGGGAACTTGCGTATCTGTTGATCCAAGGTCTTCTGAATCCCAGCTCTTTGCAGGCGCTCCAAGCCGAGGCCTTTTCTGTTCCGGCCCATCGCCGTATCGTGGAGCTCGGACTCCGCCATCGGGGGCCGGACGGCCGCGTGCTGGTTCGACCGCTTCTGGACGAGGCGGTTGCCGACCCGATCTGCGGGACGCTCGCGGCGGAATTGTCCATGACGGAGTGCCACTACGACGATGTCCAGGCCCACGCCCGCGGGTGTCTGGACAAATTGGAACGGAAACGGGACGACGCCGTGCTGAGCGACTTGATTGCTCAAGTGAAGGCGGCGGAACGCGAGGGAAAGACCGAACAGGTGCGAGCCTTGAATGAAGAAATCAATCGCGTGCGGCTGAAAAAGGCCGGGGCACAGGCGGTGCAGGCGGTCTGACTCGGATTCTAGGGAGTAGCTATGGCGAAACAGCAATTGCTCGGCGAGGTGAAGAAGCTGATTTCCATCGGAAAGGAAAAGGGCTTCCTGACTTACGATGAGCTGAACAGCACGCTGCCCGCTGAGATGGTCTCCTCCGAGCAACTCAGCAACCTGATGACGATTTTCGGCGAGATGGACATCGAGATCGTGGATGCCGCCGACGGGGAGCGCTATCAAAAGGTTGCGGACGGCGAGGAGGCCGTGGAGGAGGTTGAGGCGAGCGAGGAGATCGAGGCGGAGGAAAAGGAGATCGACCTGACGCCCGGAGCCCTCAGCCGCACCGATGATCCGGTCCGGCTGTACCTGAAGGAGATGGGCAGCGTGGCGTTGCTGAGCCGGGAGGGCGAGATCGAAATCGCCAAGCGCATCGAGGAGGGGAAAAAAGACGTGGCCTCGGCGGTCTTCGGGCTGCCGATGACGATCGAGTACGTGCTGTCGCTGCGGGAAAAGCTCAAGGCCGGCAAGGTCAATGTTCGCGAAATTGTGTCGGCGTACGAGGAAGAATTCGAAGAAGAGGAAGAGGAACGCGACGATACGGAGCTTCGCGATCGGACGCTTGATGCACTGACTATGGTGCGCAAGCTCTCCCTGAGCCTCAAGACTGTCCATGCCAAGTGCGCCCACGCCGCGAGGGACCCGGCCAAGCAACGGCGACTCAAGGCTCAACTCAAGGATGCCCGGCAGCAGGTAGTGGAGAGGATGGAGGCCGTCAGCCTGCATCCCTTGCTGAAGGACCGGCTTGTGCAGCGGGTCCGCGATCTGGCCCAGCAGATCCGTGCGGCCGAACGGGAGATTGCCCTCTGCCAGCGAAAACTGGGCGTGCCGGGGGAGCAAGGCCTGGAATTGCTCCGGAGACTGGGACGGGGGCGCCGCGACTTCCTGGCGGTCAAGCGGAAGGCCGGTCTCGCCGAGGAACCGCTGCACGAGATCAGGAAAGTGTTTCATGCCGCTCGCCTGAGAATTCGGCAGTTGGAGACGCAGGAAGCATTCGCGTCCGCCGATGAAATCAAGGAAGCGGTGCGCCATCTGGACCTGGCCGAGGAGAAGGTCAAGCGCGGCAAGGCCGAGCTGGTCGAGGCGAATCTCAGGCTGGTCGTCAGTATCGCCAAGAAGTACACGAACCGAGGGCTCCAATTCCTGGACTTGATCCAGGAGGGCAACATCGGCCTGATGAAAGCGGTGGACAAGTTCGAATACAAGCGGGGCTACAAGTTCAGTACCTATGCGACCTGGTGGATCCGGCAGGCGATCACGAGGGCAATTGCGGACCAGGCGCGGACCATCCGCATTCCGGTTCACATGATCGAAACGATCAACAAACTGATCCGGACCTCCCGCCACCTGGTTCAGAAGCTCGGACGCGAACCCACTCCGGAGGAGATCGCCGAACGGATGGATCTGCCGCTGGACAAGGTCCGGAAAATCTTGAAGATCGCGCGAGAGCCCATTTCGCTGGAGACGCCGATCGGCGAGGAAGAGGACAGCCATCTTGGCGATTTCATCGAGGATAAGAAGGCGATCTCTCCCCTCGATGCGGCGATCCGCTACGATCTGCAGCGCCAGATCAACAATGCCTTGGAGACCCTCACGCCTCGGGAAGAGAAGGTCCTGCGGAAGCGATTCGGGATCGGAGAGAGCACCGATCACACGCTGGAAGAGGTGGGGCAGGACTTCGAGGTGACGCGCGAACGCATCAGACAAATCGAGGCGAAGGCCTTGCGCAAGCTCCGTCACCCCAGCCGCAGCAAGAAGCTGCGGAGTTTCGTCGAAGGCCTCTGACCCGGGTCTCTGATCACAGGGTAGCCTGAGAGAGGGCGGGTCTTTCCTGTGGGCCCATAGCTCAGATGGTTAGAGCGGCTGACTCATAATCAGTTGGTCCCAGGTTCGAGTCCTGGTGGGCCCACCACAGGAGCAGTCGCCGGCGAGGGGCCGGGGTTTCCTCCGGAAAGTGCCGCCATGGTGAGAAATCTCCTGATTGCTCTGCTCCTCCTGCCCGCGATCTCCTGCGCCCCGCCTGTCTGGCGGACCCAATATTTGGCCGAGCAGGTGAACGTCGGCACCCAGGAGCAGGTCCAGGGGAAGTTCGGCCTCCCATTGGGGTCACAGCGTCTGGAGAACGGCGACGAGGTCTGGACCTACCGTGTCGGGCAGAACGCGCGGTATGGGGACCCTGCCACCTATGCGGAAGGCAGCGTGCTGATCGGCAGCGGGGAATGTGTGGCCTACGTACTCACCTTCGACAACCAGCATATTCTGCGGTCCTGGCTGAGGCAGGAGTGTTGACGGTCCAGGGTCCCTTCGTGGCGGGCGATCGGCCGGCGCCCGCCACGCTTGAAAACCGGTCCATCCCGTGTTAGGCTTCGAATCCATGTTGTACTGGGCCATCGTGCTCCCCTCGATTCGATGCTCTGATCCTACCCTGTCTCAGAGGCACCGTTGAACGCACAGCTCCAGCCTCTTATCGAACTCCAGACCCTTGACCTCAAGATCGCCGAGATCAAGGAACAGCGACGAAAACTCCCGGCCCTCCTCGAAGCAGCCGAGGCCCCCTTTCGGGATGCCACCCGCACGCTCAAGGAGGCCACGACCGCCGTGGAAGCGCGTGTGAAGGAGCGCCGCAGTCGTGAGCGCGATCTCGAGGCCCATGACGCTCAGGTCGAGAAGCTCCGGGCTCGTCTCACGGAACTCAAGACGAACAAGGAGTATCAGGCCCATCTCTTCGAGATCGAGATGGCCAACAAGAGGAAGCGGGAGATCGAGGACCAAATTCTCGCGTTGATGGAGCAGATCGAGGCCGGCCAGCGTGAAGCCAAGGAAGCTGAAGGGCGCGTCGCCGAAGCCGAGCGAGCCCTTTCCCAAGAGCGGACGCGGCTTGAATCCCTGGGCGCCGAGCTGGTGCAGGGACTGTCTCAGCTGGAGCTCAAGCAGAAAGAGGTCGCCTCGCAGATCGACGAGGCGCTGCTCGATCGATATGCGAAGCTGAAGGCGGCGCGTAAGGACTTGGCGCTTGCCCCCGTGAAGAATGGGATCTGCTTTGGCTGCCGCCTCCAACTCCCGCCGCAACTCGTGGCGGAAGTCAAACGGTCAGACGACCTGCAGGCCTGCACCTACTGCCACCGGATTCTCTATTGGGAAGGGGCGCCGGTCACGGTCCCCGCCGCGACGTCGGCCCGAGACCTAGGTGACGAGGACGGCGATTAGCTCTCGGCGAGCCCGGCCAGGACGGCTTGAGTCGTCCTGAAGTGCAGCTTGGCGACGGATTTTAGGCGGTCCTTCCCGTGCTTTTTTATCACCATCCGGGCGCCCAGTTCCACGGTCGACGAGGCGCCTTTCGGAAGGGCCGTTCCCACCTCCTCCGATAGCCGTTTAAGCCTGATCAAGAATTCGGCGCGGGCCAGGATGGATGCCGCCGCGACCGCGAGATCGGCCTCCGCCTTCGTTCGTTGCACGAGCCGAATCTGCTTCCCCTTCTCGAGGAGCGCGTTGAGGATCAGGCGCTCATCGCCGAACTGGTCCGCGATCGCCATGTCACAGTCCACCTGGTCGAGGAGGTTCTCCAGCGCGCGGGCATGCCCCCAAGCCAGAAGGCGGTTGAGATTGCGAATCTTCTCATACAGCTCATTGTAGCGCTGGGGCCCGATCGCGACCACGCTGTGCCGGCAGATTTGCCGGATATCCGGAGCCATTGCCAGAATCCGGCCGTCGGCAATGCGCTTACTGTCCCGGACCTCCATCAGCCGAAGATCCGGTTCGACCTCCGGGGTGACATAGACGGCTGCGATCACGAGGGGTCCGAAGTAATCCCCTTTCCCGGATTCATCGATACCGATCCGGGCACGGGTTCTAAGGGATGCGTCGGTGGTCACTGGCTGTCTCGCAGAATGGGAGTGCCGGAGCGCTGTTGGGGGCGCTACCCTACCAGACCGGTCGAGTCGGGTCAATCTGCTTGAATTCGGGCACTTGGGCGATTATACTGAGGCCGCGCACTGGACTAGAACGGGTGCTCGCCCGTCGACTCGTTCGGCGGGAGGAAAGTCCGGACTCCGAGGGCAGGGTGCTGGGTAATACCCAGGCGGAGCGATCCGACACCGGCGCCACAGAGAACAGACCGCCGATGGCCCGCAAGGGATCAGGCAAGGGTGAAACGGTGGAGTAAGAGCCCACCGCGTTTGTGGTAACACAAACGGCACGGCAAGCGTCGCCCGGAGCAAGACCAAATAGGAGGACGACCGCGATTGCCCGCCCTGGCTGGCTATCGTGGAACCGGTCGGCCCGACCGAGGTCCTCGGGTAGGTCGCACGAAGCTCGGGGTAACTCGAGTTCCAGAGAAATGATCACCCCCGCGCCGGAAACGATCCGAAGCGGGACAGAATCCGGCTTATAGGTCTGGTCCAGCGCGCCCATCTGATCGCACGGCGCAGTTGCGGCTCTGTCACCCTGCCCGAAAATCGCTCGACCTGATCGATGAAGACAACGGGGATCCGTGTCCCATATCGGCCGGAGAGCGCCGGGTCTGCGGTGATGTCAACAGGCGTCAGGGCGAAGGGCGTCTCAGCCTGGATACGATGCGTCATCTTCATGACCACATGGCAAAGATGACAGTCCGCTCGTGACAGAATTCTGACCTCCACCAGTTCGGTGCGCATCGTGACCTTCCCGCTTCCTGCTCAGGCTCAGGTGTGACCTACCCTATATGATCCTTTCAAGCCGTTCAATTCATGACTGCGCAAGGGTCGTCGGTCACCTGGACCAGCATGATGAAGGAGGGGCAATCGGGCTGGAAATTGGAGATGGCTGTTGACTTGAGTCATCCTGGGTGGTACCATGCATGACGATTTTTCTTAGTTTTTCAGCGGGGTTCGTAACACATACAGTCTGGTCCGTTCAGTAGCTCGCTCCAGATGAATGGCGGGAAGGGTGGTGTGCACCTCCCGCAGGAAAGCGCACATGCGCGAGGGAAAGCCATGAAACTCACCGGAGCAGAAATTTTCCTCGAAGCCCTGAAACGCGAGGGAGTCAAGACCATTTTCGCGTTGCCTGGGGGCGTGGTCCTGAAGATCTTCGATGTGCTTCATCAGCAAAAAGACGTCGAGGTTATTCTCACCCGCCACGAACAGGGTGCCGGTCACATGGCCGAGGGGTATGCCAAGGCCACCGGGAAGGCCGGCGTGGCTCTGGTGACTTCAGGACCGGGCATGAGCAATGTGGTCACGGCTCTTGTGGATGCCTACATGGACTCGGTTCCGCTGGTCTGCTTCTCCGGCCAGGTCTCCACCAGCCTGATCGGCAACGACGCTTTTCAGGAAGCCGACAACATCGGGCTCAGCCGGCCTTGCACGAAATACAACTTTCTCGTAAAGGACGTGAATGATCTGGCCGTGACGATCAAAGAGGCGTTCTACATCGCCACGACCGGCCGGCCTGGCCCGGTGCTGGTGGACATTCCCAAGGACGTGTCCATGAACAAGACGGACTTTACGTATCCGAACTCCGTTTCGATCCGCGGGTACAACCCCACCTATGAGGGGAACAAGTGGCAGATCAAGCAGGCAGCCGAGGCGATCTTGAAGGCTCGGAAACCGGTTCTTTATGTCGGTGGCGGGACGGTGTTCTCAGGCGCGTCAGAGGAATTGATCGAGTTAGCCGAGATGATGCAAATCCCTGTGGACATGACCTTGATGGCCCTGGGCGCCTTCCCGGGGGAACATCCGCTCTCCATGGGGATGATGGGCATGCACGGCACCTATTGGGCCAACATGGCGGTCCATTACTCGGATCTGGTGATCGCGGTCGGTGCTCGATTCGACGATCGGGTGACTGGGAAGGTCTCGGAGTTCTGTCCGCATGCGAAGGTCATTCACATTGACATCGATCCCACGTCCATCCGCAAGAACGTCAACGTGGACATTCCGATCGTGGGGGACTGCAAAGCTGTGCTGCGCGAACTGAATCAGATGCTGCGTGCCACCGTGAATGGCGAGCACAAGGACCTCCGCAAGCCTTGGTGGGACCAGATCAATGAGTGGAGGCGGGCGAACCCGTTGACCTATGAACAGGACCCGAACGGCCCGATCAAGCCCCAACATCTGATTAAGCGGCTGTACGAATTGACCGCCGACCGTGATCCCATCGTGGCCACGGATGTCGGCCAGCATCAGATGTGGGCGGCCCAATACTTCAAGCTGGCCAAGCCCCGCCGGTGGCTGACCTCCGGTGGGCTCGGCACGATGGGCTTCGGCTTCCCCGCTGCGATGGGGGCGCAGGCGGCCTTCCCGAACCGTCTGGTCCTCTGCGTTGCGGGTGACGGCAGCGTCCAGATGAATACACAGGAACTGGCCACGGCGGTGGTCAATAAGCTGCCCGTGAAGGTGTTCATCGTGAATAACCGATTCCACGGGATGGTCCGTCAGTGGCAGGATCTGTTCTACGAAGGCCGCTACGCATCGAGCTACCTCGACACAGTGCCGGATTTTGTGAAACTGGCGGACGCCTACGGCGCGGTCGGCCTGCGGGCCAACAAGGTATCCGAGGTAGATGACGTGATCCGTGAAGCGATCGCGAGTGACCGGCCGGTTTTCGTGGATGTGCCCGTCGACCGTTACGAGAACTGCTATCCGATGATTCCGGCCGGCGGATGCAACCATGAGATGCTGCTCTCGGACCCGCCCGAATTGAAGAAGAAGCAGGCGGCCGGAACGCCGGTCGCTCGGGAAGACGGCGACACGATCTTGACGGCCTGAGGAGACGGACGCCAGGATGGGCCATATCATTTCGGTGCTCGTCGAAAACAAGTTCGGTGTGTTGTCGCGAGTCGCCGGCCTGTTCAGCGGCCGAGGCTTCAACATCGAGAGCCTCTCCGTCGCACCCGCCCTCGATCCGTCGATGTCCATGATGACGATCGTGACGTCGGGTGATGATCGGATCATCGAGCAGATCGTCAAACAGCTCAACAAGCTGATCGACGTGATCAAGGTCGTGGACCTGAACGAGAGCGAGTTCGTCGCGCGCGAAACGGCGCTGATCAAGGTACATACCAAGCCGGAGGATCGGGCGGAAGCGCTGCGCATCACCGATATTTTCCGCGCCAGCGTGATTGATTCCACCCCGACCACCTACACGCTCGAAGTGACCGGCGATACGAAGAAGATCGAGGCGATCATCAACCTGCTGCTGCCGCTTGGGATCAAGGAATTGGTGAGGACCGGCCGGGTGGCCATCGCGCGGGAACCGATCAGGACCATCGCAGCCCAGCCCAGGCGGGTCGCGAAGGAGTAGTTCCCCACTCCGGCTCAGATCGCCGATTCTGATCACTGCCGGCGGCATCAACTCATGCACTGTTTACCCGGGAGTCAGCAATGAAGATTTATTACGATAAGGACGCCGACCTTCAACAGATCCGCGGCAAGAACGTGGCCGTGCTCGGTTATGGCAGCCAGGGGCATGCGCATGCCCTGAACCTGAAGGAGAGCGGGGTGAATGTGGTGGTGGGCCTGCGGGAGGGTGGGTCCTGGCGGAAGGCTGAACAGAGCGGCGTGAAAGTCATGCCGACCGCTGATGCCGTGAAGGGCTCCGATGTGGTGATGCTCTTGGCGCCTGACGAGGCGCAGGCCGGGATTTACCGGAAGGACATTGCGCCGAACCTGAAGGACGGGGCTTATTTGGCGTTTGGGCATGGATTCAACATCCACTTCGGGCAAATCGTGCCCCCTTCGGCCGTCAATGTCTTCATGGTGGCGCCCAAGGGACCGGGGC
>Ga0187893_10003780_pt1 | contig 29903 bp, 21 predicted proteins | sample MA1701074metaG_FD_139574 | JGI IMG/M metagenome (GOLD analysis project Ga0187893, IMG submission 139574) | White microbial mat communities from a basaltic lava cave in the Kipuka Kanohina Cave System on the Island of Hawaii, USA - MA170107-4 metaG ...
AATTTATTACGGCAGCCGTATTCTTTACATTTAGCTTTCTCAAAATATTATAACGGTGAACATCCACTGTATTTGTTGAAACCATTAATGAATTGGCTATTTCTTTGGATGAATATCCTTTTTTGAGAAGGCCGATGATTTCAAGTTCCCGCGGCGAAAGCGCATTCACACCACCCTGGCTTTTTTTCTCGCTGATCATTTGGTCTGTTAAAATGTCCCTGACTTCCCTGCATATATATTTCCGTTTGTTTTGAACTTCGGTAATAGCCATATACAATTCTTCGCAGGAAGAACTTTTTGTAACATAACCCAAAGCTCCATGCTTAAGCATTTTAAGAGCATAGGTGGGTTGTGAATACATGGAAACACCAAGAACCTTTGTAGCGGGTGAAAATTTTCGTATAAGTGAGGTAGCTTCAATACCGCTCATTCCGGGCAGATTAATGTCCATGATGACTATATTGGGACGAAGCTGGTTTGTTTTTTCTATAGCTTCTTCGGCGGAGCCGGCCTCAGCTACTACCTGGAACCTGGGATCGGCATTTAAGAACATGCTCCACGTTTGCCGCACCAGTGTATGGTCGTCGGTGACAAGAATGGTTATTTTTTTCATAGCAATTGGAATTTTGGCTAATATGAACCAGGGCATACGATTTTCCATTGAAAGGCTCTGCCCCGGCGCATACTAAACAGAGTACGGTTGGTAATTAAATTCTACAGCGAAAGTCGCACTTTGTTTTCTCTCTTCTTGTAGTTAATTTTTCGAATTTGTTGTAGTCAAAAAAAAAGTAAGTCTTAAGTAATTCCACTTAGAGTAAAAAGCAACCCCTTATAAACGTAGTTGGCAGGGAAGGAGGTTTTATAAAAAGATTTAATAAGTCAGGCCGGCGCTGCTTTGTAATCCACTTATACCTTAAATTCCAGCGTTGCGACGGCGCCTTTTCCTTCCCCGGCACTGGTAACATAAATGGAACCTTCATGGCTTTCCATGATGGTGCGGCTGCTATAAAGGCCCAATCCGCTGGCTCCTGTTTTGGTAGTATATCCTTTTTTAAAAAGCTGGTCTGATATTTCTTTATTAAATCCATGGCCGCTGTCCTCTGTCTCTACTATTAGTTTCCCGGCTTTTGCATGGACAATGATTGTAATGACTTTTTCGCGGCTGTTGTTATCAATTGCTTCAATACTATTGCGAAGTACATTAAGTAAAACCTGTATTAATTTGGTGCGATCTCCCTTGATGATAGGAAGCTCCTGAGAAATATTTAATGAAACTTCAATTCCTGTTTTTTCAACAGAAGCAAAAAGCATTGATAAGCTGTCATTAATAATATGACGCATATTCACTGGCTTTCTTTCCTGCGTTTCATGACCGGTTACATATTGCCGTTGAATATTAAGTATCTCCTGTATATTGGAAATAATATTTAATTGTTCGGTAATTGACTGGTTAATTTCCGCCTGGTTGGCCTTTTGGGTTTGCGCCATCGAGTTAAGCATTTTTACCAATGCATTCGCCTTGGCCTCACCAATAGCTATAGTAATAGCAGCTCTTTGTTTTTCAAAAAATTTTGCGAGGTTCTGCAAATTATCGCTCCGCTCTTCATATTGTAAGCGGCGAATACGGGTCAAATAGGATCCGAAGCCTACCACTGCATTGCCAATATCATGCATAAAATCGGAAGCAATTTCAAACTTTCCCTGTGCCACGGCTTTTTCGAGTTCTGCATCATGTCTTTCCTGTTCCAGCATTTTTATTTTTGTCACATCTCTTGATATGCCAAAAGTGCCTGCAACTTCTCCCTGTGGGTTAAATAAGGGCAATTTTGTAGTAGTTACCCAGCGCTCCGTACCATCCTTGCTTATCTCCTTCTCTATATAATCAATTTTGGGTTTCCCCGTTTTTTGAATTTCCTGTTCATCTTCGTAAGCTTCCCGTGCATGATGCTCATCCTGCAAATCAAAATCAGATTTTCCAATAAGATCATTGATGGCAGCTCCGGGACGATCGCCCAGGTGCTTATTCACCATATACTTACTTACCCTAACGAATTTACTTTCCTTATCCTTAAAATAAATGGCGTCGGGCATGTGATTCATTAGTGAATCAAGCAGATATTTTTCCTGCTCCAAACTTTCCTTTAATGAGGCTAACACTTCTACATGTTTACTCAATTCTTTTTGTTGCGCAACGACTTCTGCCGTTCGTTCTTTTACCTGCTGTTCAAGTATTGCTTTTTGTTTTGTAATTGTTTTTACCCTGATGCGGTAAATGGTGATAAAGCACCCGATTATAAACAGACCGGATAAAGTTTTAAACCACCAGCTCAGCCAGAAGGGTGGTGTAATTGTAACTTTTAAACTTGTTACCACTTCAGACCAGCTTCCGGCGTAATCTAAACCCTTTACCTTAAAAATATAGATGCCCGGATCTAAATTGGTATAAGTAGCTGTACGTTTCGTCCCTATGTAGTTCCAATTCTCATCAAATCCTTCGAGCATATAAGCGTATTGCTTTTTTTCCGTTGTGGTATAATGCAAGGAAGCAAATTCGAATGTTATGACTGAATGTTTATACGAAAGGAGCAGCTCTTTTGTCTCTGAAATGCTTTTTGTCAGGGGAGAGATCGCTGCATCATCCGAAATCAATACTTCTTTATTAAAGATCTGAAGGGCGGTTAAAACCAGCGGAGGCGCGGCGTGATTATCCTTGATACTATCCGGGAAAAATTGATTAAATCCATTGGTGCCGCCAAAGTACATACTGCCGTCACTGCTTTTACAAAAAGCCTGTTGTTTGAATTCGTTGGATTGTAACCCGTCGGATATTCCAAATTTTTTAACCTGTTTACGCACCGGATCAAAACATGCAATTCCTTTATTCGTGCTGATCCAAAGTAGCCCCTCGCTGTCTTCCAATATTCCAAATATTACATTATTGGGAAGCCCGTCCTTCGTGCTGTAATTGATGAAGCGATTGGTCTTTTTTTCCAGGCAACTCAGGCCGTCCATAGTTCCTATCCATAAATTTTTATTCCTGTCTTCAAAAATGGTGGCTGCGCTATTATTGCAGATACTATTTTCCCTGTCACTGTGAACAAAGCGGGAGAATGTTTTATTTTTTTTGTCAAACAAATTCAATCCGCCACCATCTGTACTTACCCATAGTCTTCCGTCGCTATCTTCAAAGATGAATTGAATATTATTGCCGGATAGGCTTGTTTTATCTTTTTCATTAAACTGGAAGTGTGCAAAACTGTTAGTACGCGGATCAAATAAGTTCAGCCCCCCACCATAAGTGCCGATCCAGATATTTTTTTCTTTATCCTCCATTATTTTCCAGGCATTATTATTACTTAAGCTGGAGCCGTTGGCAGGATTATTTTTAAAATGCAGAAATGTATGTTTCTCCCTGTTAAACACGGTTACCCCATTTCCCCAGGTGCCTGTCCATATATTACCCCTGCTGTCTTCACATATACTCAATACATAATCGCCGCAAATACTATTCTTATCGGTTGGCTTATGACGGAAATGAGTAAACTTCCGCGTTTTCGGATCAAACAAATTCAATCCGCCACCATCAGTACCGATCCAGATATTCTTCTTTGAATCTTCAATTATACTTAATACATTATTATCACTCAGGCTGTTTTTGGAAAGAATATGTTTATAGTGAGCAAACTTTTGTGCGTCGGGGTCCACCTTATCTGCTCCTCCGCTGAAAGTGCCAATCCACATACTGTTTTTTTTATCCTTGTAAATGGCATAGATGGAGTTATTGATGAGGCTTGCATTATCTGCCGCGTCATTTTGATACGTATAAAATATTCTTTTTTGCGGATCAAAAATGCTTATCCCTTTGTTTTCGGTCCCTATCCACAAATTGTGCTGGTTGTCTTCATTTATTGCAAACACAACATCGCCCGCTAAACTATTTTGATTGTGATCATCATGGCGAAAATGATAAAATTCACCGGATGACCGGTTCAACAGATCTAATCCGGCATCGTTTGTTCCAACCCATAACCGGTTTTTGCTGTCTTCAAACAGTGTGTATATATTATTACTGGCAATGGATTTACTGTCATTTTCACTGTGCTGAAAATGGGTGAAGGTTTTGCTTCTCCTGTTGTATAAGTTAAGTCCGCCGTCAGCAGTACCAATCCACAGGTTATGCTGGCGATCTTCAAAAATGGTTCTGACAAAAGACCCGCCAAGGCTGTTTTTATCATTTGGTTTATAAGTAAACCGGATAAATTTGTTTTTTATTCTGTCAAACTTGTTCAATCCTTCTTCCGTACCTATCCAAAGACCTCTTTCGCTATCTTCAAATATGCTGGTTACTACATTACTTGAAATGCTTTTGTCAGTGGCCGGGTCATGCCTGTAAGAGTAAAAGCGGTTGGTATTACGGTCGTACCTGCACAGGCCTCCGGACGTGCCTATCCATATATCCCCGTTGCAGCCTTCCATGATAGACCTGATAAAGTTGTTGCAAAGGCTGGTAGAGTCGCCTGCATCATTTTTGTACACGGTGCATTTATAACCATCGTATTTATTCAGTCCATCCCGTGTTCCAAACCACATAAAACCCCGGCTATCCTGTAAAATACACATCACATTACTTTGCGAAAGGCCCTGGTCTGTTCCGAAGTGCTCAAACTTAATGTTTTGCTTCTGACCAATGGCGGACAAACAAAAAACCTGTAAAAGGAAAAAAAGCCAGGTTGGTTTCATAGGAGGGATATTTTGGAAATCATTTGATCCAGTTCGCAGCGTTATTGGTGCAAAGGCAAACTAATTGTAAATACTGCTCCGTTTTTATTTTCTGCTTTTACAGTGCCGCCATGGGCCGTGATATATTGTTTTACAATGGCAAGACCCAACCCTGTTCCGTTTGTTTTTTTCTTAGTAACAAAAGGATCAAACAAGGTTTTGAGTATCTCCTGCGGAATGCCGGGACCATTATCACGAACAGTTATCACCACGGCATCCGAAGCTTTGTCCTTTTCGGTTTTAATATGAATGCAGGGGTCGTTGGTTTTAGAATCGAGCAATGCCCCAATGGCATTACTTACCAGGTTCATGATTGATCTTTTCAATTTGCTTTCATCACCGTTTATTGTCAATTGATCCTGGCCCTCTTTTTTAATAATCACCTTGTTTTCGATATTTTTTTCGGCTGATAGTTTGACACCTTCTTCTATCACCTTGTTTATGCTTACCGGCAATTTCTTAACAGGCGTTTCCTTAATGAAATCAAGAAAATCTTCGAAAATTTCAGAAGCCTGTAACCCACATTGGTCAATCATATCCAGCCATTCATTGGAAGGAAGCTCCGTGCGAAGCATATCAGTCAATACCTTGATATTTTTGATCGGCGCCCTCAGATCATGCATCACCATGCTGACGGCGCTGCCTATTGCCGACAATTTTTCCTTACGCAATAATTTTTCATGCAGTTCAGCATTATGAATCGCTTTTGCCGCATTCAATACAAACAATTTAAGCAGGTATAGTTTTTCTGTTTTTAATTTTTCCTGTTTTTTCAATACAGCAAAAATGGTATAGTTATCCAGCCGGGCAAATATCACATCGTCAGATTGCACTACTTCTTCGTCATCCAACGGAGTTACTTTCAACCGTGCTATCAATTCATCAAGATTGATCTTTTCCTCAATGGAACCGATTGAAAATATCTTTTCATATACATAGTCGTCATGCAATTTTCCCAGTAAAGCCATATCCGTTTCAACATAAGTAGCCAGTTGATCCAGTATATTTCTCAATAAAGAATTAAGGTGCTGTTCATCGAGGCTGATGGAAGAAATTACTTCAATTAATTTTTCAAGATTGCGTAGCTTGTTATAATCAGACACAGCCTTGGTAGCTATTTGAGTGATCTCTTCTGCTGCATATGGCTTACAATGATATCCTACATTTTGACCAGCCCTGGCGATAATATCATCAATAGAACGATCGCTGAATGCTGTTACAAAAATGATCTCGGCTTTGCTGTCATATTTCCTGATCTGTTCGGCAGTTTCCATTCCATCCCATCCCGGCATGCGCATATCCAAAAAAATCACGGCGTAAGGACGCCCTTCTTTCACTGATTTTTTTACCAGTTCAAGACCTTCCATTCCATTGGCAGCTTTGTGCACAGTAAAGTTGGGAATATTGCTGGCCCTTGGAGCAAGAACAGAATCCGTCGGTGCATCAAACAACACGCTGGCTGCAAGATCAAGGGTGGCGCTTTCATCACTCACCTTTCTCGGAATAAGTATTTCTTCAATATTATCTCTTACGAGTTCTTCGTCATCAATTACAAGTACGGCTGTATTGGCGGCTTCTTTCATCTGTTTATTTTTTATTTTATTGAATAGGTCAGATGGAATGCCCAACAAACATTTTCCTGTATGTCAAAATTTTGCATGGGCATTTCATAAATGTTTCATTTTATATTTTAAAACTGATAATAGTAAGTGCTCCTTTTCCAAACCCTTCGCTGCTCATGTTGATAGTTCCGGTATGACTCTCGATAATGGCCCTGCAGCTATTTAATCCCAATCCCGATCCTGACGCTTTAGTTGTAAAACCTCTTTCAAAAAGCTGGCGGGCCGTAGCTTCATCAAAACCATGACCCGTGTCTTTTATTTGAAGCACAAGCTCATTATCATGATGGGCTGCTTGTATTGAAATATTTTTTTGTTCTGCGCTCATATCAATAGCCTCCATGCTATTTTTCAGAATGTTCAGTATCACCTGCATCAATCGTGTACGGTCGCCATTAAAAACAGGCAGCTTTTCCGGAATATTTACTGACACCCGGATATTTCTTTTTTCGAGCGACGCAAAAAGCATAGACAGGCAATCGTTAATAATGCTTTGCAGCCTGATGGGTTTAGTTTCTTGCACTTCGTGACCATTAGCGTACTGCCGCTGGATATTGAGTATTTCCTGTATATGCGTGATGATGTGAAGTTGCTCAGCAACAGACCTTTTAATTTCATCCTGCACTTTTTTTTGCGCTTCTGTGATGCTGCCAAGCATTTTTACCACGGCACCGGCCTTAGCTTCTCCTATTGCCGCTGCCATAGCTGCTTGTTCTGCACAAAAAAAATCGGCCAGCTTTTGAAGATTGAGTGTATTATCTTGTTCAAGTGACCGCTTGATGCGGGTAATATAGGAGCCAAACCCTACAATAGCATTTCCTATATCATGCAGAATATTCGAGGCTATTTCAAATTTTCCGTGCGCAACGGCCCTTTCGGAAATAAGCTCAAGAATAGCCTGCTCCTTTTTATTTTTTTGAGTAAAATCATCAAAGCCGATAATGATACAGTCGGTAAATATTTTGGCGACTGTAAAATTGTAGTGCCTTTCAATTTCTTCACCGCCAAATGACAGAAAAAAACTGTATGGCTCATCTCTGAGAATGAGTCCGGCATCGTCTGCTGTGTTTTTAATCTTTTCAGTAACGGGCGGCGCTATATATTCTAATACCGGGAAAAGATTATTTTCCTTAATATCATTTGCAATTAAAACAGGCTTTAAAAGCGATTTGGCCCTGGCATTGAGATGAATAATTTTTCCATCCCGGTCTATTTCTGCAAAGCCGGTACCGGCATGCTGCATGATTATTGACAATTTCTCCTCTGTCCTGTTTTGAAGATTTTCCATGGATATTTACAGATTAAAAACAATATTTCCTGTCAAGTCAATAGAAATAAGCGAAAAAGGAGCCACGCACTGGTATATTCAAAATAAGTGGCACAAAGCTTAACGCAATATTGTATCGTTTATTTGGATTGCTGATAACGAATTGCAAAAAATAATAAGGAACTAATAAAAACTTCTAAACCTCAATAACGGTTTTCCATTAGTTCCAAAAAAAAGAAAACAATCTTTCGAATAAAAAATGGTTTCTGCGTTGTTATAATGATAATATTATAACAACGTCTGTTCGAAATCCGTACTGTTATCATTATCCGTTACCAACTGCTATGAAGAACCAGCTTTCAAAGAAGATCAATGTTTTCTTGTCGCTTGATGAGCACATCTTTACTGGCTATTTTAACCCCCAGGATCCGGCACCAGTTTATAAACGACAGCTAAGTCATGAATTTGAACAGTATATCATGACCTCTATCCGCTCTGCAAAACGGGAGACTACGTTCAGTTACACAATCAACTACAGAAACGAGAACGATTGTCAATATGCCGGGCCATTAGTTTATGCTATAAAGGGTCATTTTTCTGAAGCAAAAGCAATTGCCGTAGCATCATTCGAAAAGTTTAAACGACGAACCTATGTTCTTTTGTTTTGCAGCATGGCGGTTGTAATGGTTTGCCAGGGATTTTTGCCCATGCTGCTATTTACAGAAGAACACAGCATAAAATCAGGGCTTATGAATAGCCTCGATGTATTGTGTTGGGTAATACTATGGAAGCCCATTGAAAGACTGATATTCTACTGGAACCCGTTTTTAAAAGATATTTCAATACTTGACAGGCTGGAAAAAGCAGAAGTAGTTGTCACAAAAATTGAAGATTAACCATTAAACAGGCGCAAACCGATCAATAAAAATCTATGAGAAATTTTTATATCATCCTTTTGACCTTGCCCATACTTGCGTTTAGCTTATTATACCTTTCTATCTGGTGGTGTATTGCAGGATTGGGATTGCTAATGGGCTTTATTGCATATCGCATCTATGCCTCCCGTCTTCAAGCTGCTGCGGCAAGGGTGGAAGTTCTGGAAAATGAACTGGACGATATGCATGTAACATTGGAAAAATCATTTTTAAAGGAACAAAAGGCTATTAAAGAAGCAGCGCAAATAAGAGAATCTAAACAACAATTGTTATCTGTTATCAGCCACGAAATACGTACACCCATGAATGGTGTAATGGGAATGGCCCTTTTGCTTGCAGATACACCGCTCACAAATGACCAGCAGGAATATGTAAACACTATACGCAGCAGCGGAGAAGGGCTGCTGACAACGGTCAACAATGTATTGGCAAACGATATATTGGATTTTTCCAAGCTGCTGCAGGAGGAAGGCCGTCTGGAGTATAAAGATTTCAGCCTGCGTGATGCTGTGGAGGAAGTGCTGGACTTATTTGCTGGCAAAATAATGAAAACCGGACCAGAACTGTTATTCGATATTGAGGCAGATGTACCGCTGCAAATCATTGGCGACAGTAAACGCTTGAAACAGGTGTTGATAAACCTGGTACAAAATGCCGTGCAGTTCACACATCATGGTGAAATAATCGTAAGTGTTCATCACTTATCGCATAACAATGCAGGCTATCCGCCCGAATTATGCTTTGAAGTAAAAGATACCGGTATTGGTATCGAAAAAGATCAGCTCAATCAATTGTTTAAAGGCATTCCCGGTAAGGATCGTAAAACGGATGATAAAAAACAGTCCGGACTGGGATTGGTTGTATGTAGAAAGCTGGTAGAATTGATGGGAGGCCGCATTGAAGTAAAAAGTGAATTGGGACAGGGCAGTTGTTTTAGTTTCACAATACCCATCACTCCAAGTCTGAAAACAACAAAGAAGCACGATGCAGCCAGCCTCGAAGGTAAACGCATTCTTATCATAGCTGGTAACGCAAGCTGCGGCAGTATTCTATCAAAACAAATGAAGGCATGGAAAATGTTACCGCTTACCGCAGGGTCAGATAAGCAGGCGATGGAAATTCTTTCAGCCAACAACGGCTTTGATCTTATACTCACTGATCTCAACCTGCCGGGTGCAGATGGCCTGCAATTCGCAGGATGCATCAGGAATAAATATGCAGCAATACCGGCAATGGCAATGGCTTATCCCAACGATGAAAGCTATAAACAACAGCCCGAACTATTCTCATCTGTTTTGCTAAAACCGGTAAGGCAATTTTTATTAAGAGATCAGCTTCTCGCCTTTTTTACAAAAAATACCAGTGAAAACCAAAGTGCTAATCATCCTATGTCACAAAATTTTTCAGAGCAATATCCCCTGCGCATACTTGTAGCAGAAGATAATCTCGTCAATCAAAAAATCATTCTTACCATACTAACCAAACTCGGATATCAGCCGGCATTGGCCAACAATGGCAAAGAAGCATTGGAAATAGTGAGCAATGAACAATATGATATCATTTTGATGGATATACAAATGCCACAAATGAATGGCCTTGAAGCAACCCGCATGATCCGCACCTGCCTGCAGGTTCAGCCTGTCATCATCGCTTTAACAGCCAATGCCATGCAGGGCGACCGTGACGAATGCATCCAGGCAGGTATGGATGCTTATTTAAGCAAGCCTATTGAACTGAAAGATTTATTAAGTCAATTGCAGAAGTGGGCACTGGTGATCGGGGAAAAAAGAAATGCAAGGGCATAAAATGTTCAAAGAGCCGCGACAATCGGAAAATGAAACCATCGCATGAGCAGACATTTATTTTTAGTGACGCTGGCAATAATTGTTAAGCATACTCTTTTTGCACAATCAAAAATGCTGCTCGAAAACTATTATTATAAAAAGGAAGATTATAGCACCATCATGCCTGTGTTTCATTTTCAAACAAACAACAATTGGTATGCGGAGCTGCGCTATAACTATGAAGAAGTGAGAACAACTTCATTTTATGCGGGCAAAACCATTACAGGTGGTGATGCATTAGGCTACAGCATTACTCCATTAATTGGATATGCCGTCGGTCAGTTCCGCGGTTTATCTTTTGCCGTAAACGCAGAAGCCGAATGGAAATCTTTATTTATGTCATCGCAAAGCCAGTATAGCGTTAGCAACCGCACCTGTGCAGAAAGTTTTTTCTTTACGTGGTCGGAAGCAGGTTATAGTTTATCAGATTATTTTTTTACCGGTCTTGCTCTCCAATATACAAGGTTAAGCAATGAGAGCTATTTAGAACCTGGTTTTTTTGCAGGGCTTGATTTTAAAAATTTTTCTTTTCCCTGTTATGTATTTGACCCGTTTCAGCAGCCTTATTTCGTGATTGGATTGAATTATGAAATTAATTTTAAAAAGAAAAAGGACTGATTCAACTAATGGTTTTTCATTATTAAAAAAAGGATAATCTTATAAAAGAAGAATATTTTTTTGCGAACAATTCAGAATTGCATCCTTATATGCGTATTTAGTTTTTAGACCCAATATAAAATCCGCTTATGAAAAAAATTTTTACTATTCCCATCGTCTTGCTCACGATGCAGCTCCATGCGCAGGTTAAGATAGGCGACAATCCCAACACCATTAATGCAAATTCTTTACTGGAACTGGAAAGTGCAGACAAAGGTTTTCTTCCTCCGCGTGTGGCACTTAACAGTACAGCTTCTGTTGCTCCTTTAACGGGAACCGTTCCATCCGGTATGCTGGTATATAGTTCAGGCGGTTCATTGACCGATGGCTATTACTACTGGAATGGCACCCAATGGAAACTTATTGCCGCCACCAATCTCAATACAGCAGTGAAAATGGCCACTGCCACACTTACCAAAACTGAAAACTTTGTACTGGCAAGCAATGATATAACGCTTACATTACCTGCTATTACAGCTTCAGATAATGGATTGGCCATTACAGTAAAAAATGCAGGAACACATACTGACTTAATTACTGTACAGGGCAATGGCGGGGCTACTATTGATGAAGGTGCCACTGCAAAGCTGACACGATATTGTGCACATACTTTTATAGCAAGCGAAGGCAATTGGGTAATAAAAGATAAAAGAAGAGATACGGAAAACCTGCTGGACGTAAGCGCCAACAGTAGTTGGACCACCATACAGGAAGTAATAGAATACCTTGACGTACACATGTCGGGTCCAACCGTTGTAAGATTGGGTGAAGAGGTATATGATATCTCAGCGACAATTGCAGTGGATCTGCCTTACTCACTTACTTTCCAGGGATTGTCTTATGGCAACTCAACCATAAGTGCAGCAGCAGGTCTCAGTGGTAAGCCAATGTTTCGCTGTGTATCTGATTGTTATTTTAAAATGCTGCAGCTCGATGCAACAAGTCTGGCGGGCTTTGGAACCTCGGTAGGCGAAGATGCTATCAGGTTTGTTGGGGGCGGTACCTATAATGAAATAAAAGATTGCACATTCGATAGATTCTATAACGCCATAACAGACTCCAGTGATGCAGAGCTTTGGGTATTTGAAACAGATATTTCCAATGCACAAAACAACGGAATATTAGTACATAGCAATGCCTCGGGAGCAATTGTAAAAGTGGCTGAAACCGATTTTATCGGTTGCAATGTAGGTGTAAATCTGAGCAAAGGCACTAATGCAACCATCCAGTTAGCATCAGGCGGATATTACAACACCGGTGGCACAGCCATCCTGTACCAACCCGCGACTTTTACAAATTTTACCAGTATTTCAATAACAGGAAATTCATGGAACAATTCCGGCATTTATATTTCGGGATTTGATTTTACCAGGTCAGATGGAAGAGATGCCAATGCCATATTGGAAAGCAACGCAGGCATGGGTGATCAAAAGCCAAATTGTTTCATCAATGTTTTGAACAGCACTACAGCCAAAACATTAACTACCCAAAATGTTTGGTATAAAGCAGACTGGGGCGCAAATACCTCTGCGGAAACATGTAAATGGACAATATCCGGTAACAGGATTACTTATCAGCCCACCAACAAAAGAAATGGTATGATCAATGTGTCGGGAAACCTCTCTGTAAGCAACTCCAGCCAGAATATTTCTGTAGGCATCATAAAAAACGGCAATACGACGGTCAGATTTGGCGAAACAACACTTAGGATCACCACATCAAACCAGCCATTCCAGTTTTCCTTTATTGCAAACCTCGACAATATTTCGCCGGGTGATTATTTTGAAGTTTATTATTCAAATTCAAGCAGCAGCAACAAAGTAGTAACAATACAGGATATTCAGTTGCTTGGAACAACCGAATAAAACGGAAGACGATTTTTTTTAATCGCAAATTGTTTATTATGCAAAAGATCGCATCCATTATATTGTTTCTTTTTTGTGTAAAAGGAAATGCGCAACAAGCTTTCACCAATACGGGCAACCTGCAAATTCATACAGGAGCATCTGTAAAAGATTTTGGAAACTTCACCAATACGTCCGCAGCGGGCCTCGTAAATAATGGCAATTTTTATATAGCAGGAAATATAACCAACAATCAGTCTGCAATGACTACCGGCGCCGGCACATTGTATTTGAATGGCAGCAGTGCACAAAGCATTGCCGGCTCACAAACGTTCAAGACATACAATCTCGTCACCAGCAATGCTGCTGGATTTACTTTAAACAATAACTTAAGCGTAAGCGGTGCCCACACATTTACAAATGGAATCATTGCATCTTCCGCAACACCCAATTACCTGGTTTACGAAGCAGGTTCTTCTTATACCGGCGATAGCGACACAAAGCATGTGAATGGCTGGGTAAAAAAGATTGGCAGCACCAATTTTGTTTTTCCTGTCGGTAATGGAACAGTTGAAAGAACTATTGCACTTAGCAATCTTTCCGCAAACAGTGAGTTCAGTGCAAAATATTTTGCCAATACACCTTATCCTAACGACATGGAGTTGCCCCTGCAGGATATAAATGAATCCGAATACTGGCATATTGAAAAAACGTCAGGAGGCACAGCGCAGGTAACGATGAATTGGGACAATAGCAAAGTGGCTTTTCCCAACTGGATTGTTCCGGATATTCGTGCGGCCTGGTTCAACGGAGCTAAATGGATAAATATAGGAGGTACTGCCGGCGGCGATGCGTCCACCACCGGTACTATCACATCCAACAGTGTTACCAACTTCTATTCCTTTGCACTGGGAAGCCAATCATATATTTTGCCTTTAACGCTGATCAGCTTTACTGCAAACCATATAGACAATTATACACAGATTGAATGGACTGCAGGTAACGAATACAATATGACCGGTTACATTGCAGAACGCAGCAATGATGGAACAGCCTTTTATCCGGTTGCGCAAACATCTCCACGGAACAGCGGCAACATCGAACAATACTACACAAGGGATTATCAACCCATCAGCCGCATCGCATATTACAGGCTGCGGTTTAAAGAAATAAACGGAAGTGAAAGCCTGTCAAAAATCGTAACAGTAAAGGTTGATTCCAATTCACAACTCACTTTGGTCTCAAACCCGGTTCATGATAAAATACTTTTACTTGCCAACCCGTCGCTTAAGGGTACATTCCGATATTCTGTTGTAGCTATGAACGGGCAATTGACACAACAGGGAAAGATATTAATACAAAACGGAGGTTATTACCAGTTGGATCTAAATGGAAATATTAAACCGGGAACTTACACACTTGAAGTTAGCAATGGCATCGAAAGTTTCAGGTATAAAATAGCAGTGGAATATTAATCCTGTAAACTAAATGAGAAAAGCTATGAAGGATATAACGGAAAGAAAAAAAGCAGAGCAGCAAAAAGAATTTGATCGCAGAAATTTGAAAGCGCTGATAAATAACACCACCGATCTGATCTGGAGTGTTGACAGAGATATAAAGCTAATTACTTCCAATAAAGCTTTTGATGAATGGTTTACCTTAAAATCCGGCAAGCCCGTCAAACGCTGCACCAATGTACTTGAAGCAGAATGGAATGAAGAAGTTTTGATACGCTGGAGAAAAAATTACGAACGGGCTTTTTCGGGAGAAAAACTTACAGAAGTTGAATTTTTTGACAGCGCTACAGAAACCTGGTCAAAAGTTTCCTTCCATCCCATACGCAAGGGGGATGCTGTTATAGGAGCAGCCTGTTATTCCCGAAACATTACTGAAAAGAAAAAAAATGAAAAAATAATCAGGGATGAACGGACGCTGTTGAGAACCCTGGTGGATAATCTTCCATTTAATGTATATGCAAAAGATATTCATTCAAAAAAAACGTTGGCAAACCGGGGTGATTGCGAGTTTATGGGAGCTTCCAGTGAAAAAGAGGCTTTGGGAAAAGATGATGCTGATTTTTTTTCTGATGAATTTGCAAGAAAAACATTCATGGAAGAACAGCAAATGTTTGCCACAGGACAACCAATTATTGACGAAGAAGAACAGTATGAAACAAATGATGGCAGAAAAAAATGGTTTTTAAAATCGAAAATTCCATTAAGAAATGAGGATGGTCAGATCATTGGGCTGGTAGGTATCAGCTACGATATCACTGACCGGAAAAAAAATGAAATAGCCATTGCGGAATTAAATGCACAACTGAATAAAAGAGCCGAAGAGCTGACGGTATCCAATGCAGAACTGGAACGCTTTGCTTATGTAGTTTCACACGATCTGCTGGAGCCTCTCCGGATGGTAAGTAATTTTCTGCAGTTGTTACGTAGAAAATATGCCGGCCAGTTAGACGAAACAGCAGATCAGTATATCCACTATGCTGTGGATGGCGCTGAACGGATGAAAACATTAATACTTGATCTGCTGGAATATTCAAGAGTGGGTACCAACTCCGATCAATTCATTATGACAGATATGAATGAGGTAACAAAGTCAGTATTACAAACATTCAATACCAGCATACAGGAAAAAGGAGCTTTAATCACCATACAAAAAATGCCCGTAATAAAAGCAAACAAAACACAGATGATACAGTTACTTCAAAACCTCCTGGGCAATGCACTCAAGTATAACAATTCGCTTGTTCCTGAAATAGAGATTGGCTATAAAGAAAAAAAAGATGCCTGGCAGTTTTTTGTAAAGGATAATGGCATAGGAATAGAACAAAAATATTTTGATAAAGTGTTTGCCATCTTTCAGCGGCTGCACAATAAAAATCAATATTCCGGCACCGGCATCGGGCTGGCAATATGTAAAAAAATTGCGGAGAAGCATGCCGGTAATATTTGGATAGAATCCTCCCACGGGAATGGCAGCACTTTTTTCTTCACAATAAAAAAACAATAAACAATAACGACATCACGGCTTAAACCTGCAACAATAATTACTGTATGGCTCCATTCGCTCAATCCGCACCCCTGGAAATATTAGTAGTAGAAGATAATTCCGGCGATTTTGTTTTATTGAAAGAAAGTATATGCTTATCCCAACTATCGGTTGCAGATATCAAACTGGCCACAACGATTGAAGAAGCTATTCAGCAGCTTCAGCAAAAAACACCCGATATTATTTTTTTAGATTTATTTCTGCCCGACAGCGAAGGACTCGAATCTTTCGTCAGGCTGAAAACTTATGCAAAAAGCGCCGTCATCATTGTACTTTCCGGCTTATATGCTAACAGGACGGCGCTGGAAGCTATCTCGCTGGGCGCCGACGACTATCTGGACAAGGGCGGGTTTGACGAAAAGCTTTTTGAAAAAACCATCTTCTATGCTATCGAAAGACGGCGCAACCACGAAAAACTCCGTCTCGCCAATGAACGCTACAGTCTTGTTTCAAAGGCTACTCACGATTTGGTCTGGGATTGGGATCTTATAACAGATGAAATTTACCGCGACGAGCATGCCGTTGATACAGTCTATGGTTTTTCATCCAATGAATGTATTAGTACTATCAGCGAATGGAATAAACGCATACATCCTGACGATGCAGAAAGAATGGCGGATATGATAAAGGAGATAAAAAACTCAAGCGATAAAGACTTTTTTGAGATAGAATATATGTTTTTAACAGAAGCGGGTGAGTACAAAAATATTTATGACCGCGGTTACATCGTAAGAAACTCCGAAGGAAGACCCATCAGGCTGATAGGAGCCGCACAGGATATAACCGGAAAGAAAAAATTGGAAGCGGCATTGGAACAGGCAAGACAGCAGCAGCAAAAGATCATAACAGAAGCTACCATCAAGGGCCAGGAAAAAGAGAGAGAGCAGTTGGGCAGGGAACTCCATGATAATATTAATCAGGTGCTGGCTTCTTCAAGATTATTTCTTGATCACGCACTTTCATCATCGGTGATAAAGAAAGATTTTGTGGAAAAAAGCAGGGAATTTATTCTTTATTCTATTAAAGAAATACGCAAGCTTTCTCACACCTTGCTTCCTCCTCCGCTGGAAGACTTTGGATTAAAATGTTCTTTAAACAAATTAGTTGATTCAATAGCGGAAACAGGCAGCTTCAAAGTCTCCAAACGCTGGAATGATTTTGAAGAACATGTATTGGAAAGAGATCAAAAACTGACCATCTATCGAATAATACAGGAGCAACTGAACAATATTATTAAACATGCTGAAGCAAGCCATGTAATCATATCACTTTATATAAGCGATGACTGCAAAAAGGTCGGGCTGCAAATAAAAGACAATGGCAAAGGATTTGACCCTTCCGAAAGAAGAAATGGTGTAGGCCTGAGAAATATAACAAGCCGTGCAGAACTTTATAATGGCAAAGTCAAAGTATTGTCAGGCATCGGTAAAGGTTGCGAGTTGCGGGTATCTTTTCCTTTTGAACCGCAATTAAACGTCGTAATGCACGAGCGATAAATAAAGGATCTAAGTGAACAGAGATTGCATTTTATCAGAATTCGAAAGGCAAAAGACAGGTATAAAAATATAATGACACAATTTCCCGACCTCGTTCTCAGAGTTCCGGCCAAATACATGGCATCTTATTTATGTGTCTCTGAAGAAGCCCTCAGTCGCATTCGCAGCCTTCGCTATTAATTGACATTTATCAATAGGGTATTTTTTGCACTTGTCTAATTCAGATAATGAAAGCCATATTGCTTACTATTAATACCACCCTATGCCAGCCAACAAAAAAATACCTATCCGGGTAGTATTTTATCCAAAAGACATTGAAAATATTACCGGCCGAAGAGGCCGTACAGCAAGAAAACTATTACAGAGAATTCGTGAAGCCTTCGGCAAACAATCCCATGAATTTGTTACCATAAAGGAATTTTGCATCTTCAGCGGCATTGAAGAAGAACTGGTAAAAGATTTTTTGCAGTATTGATAAATGTCAGTGCGTGGGAAATCTCTGAGGCATTCTCTTAAAAATTCAGCCCAGGCAAAGCCCACTCAAAGGCCAGTATAAAGCCACTCAATTGCCAGTTGTCACCAGGCCATTATGGAAGGTACTTATACTCTCTATAAATGTTTATATCTCTATATATTGTATGTTTGCACCGGTTTTTTGAATAAAAAATACATTTACCCGCAGTATTTTCTATTTAGTAAATCTTCCTGTACTCCCCATATATTTTACTTTAAAAAAGTCCCCGAAACAGCGCTTATAGCACGGTGCATTTACTGTTTTTTATTCTGTAGGGCTAAGTAATTTCAGGTTGTAAAATCATGGTTTTCTGTTGATACCGTCCTATATAAAACGGAATGTCATTTATGTAAAAACAGATTTTATAAAATAAACCTGGCACGGTTTAACCAAATTCTATCATCCATGAAAACGTTTAGGTCACTACTTATACTCTTTACATCTTTGCTTCTGTTTGAAATAGCAGCGGCCCAAAAATTCAGTAAAATAAGAATCAAGCTGCCGGCAACTGAAGCAGAAAGAAAAACAGTGATCTCATTGATGGATGCAGATCATTTTAATGGAGACGAAAATGGGATCATTGCAGAGATAAGTGAATATGCGCAAAAACAACTGCGGTCATCCGGTTATACATTCGAAGTATTAATAGATGATGTAACAAAACATTTCCAGGAAGAGAGTAAAAAGTTTTTTAGTAATTCCCGCACAGCCGCAAGAGGCGCCTTTGAAACCTCAGAGCAAACTATCAGCAGTTTTATTGCTACGCCATCTTTTTTTTCTACCAATGGTTTGCCGCCGGGTGCAATGGGGGGTTATTATACTTTTTCTGAAATGAATGCCGGGATGAATGCTTTAGTTACGGCTTTTCCATCACTGGTTCAAAAAACTTCTATCGGTACTTCTATTGAAGGCAGAAATATCTGGTGTCTGAAAATATCTGATAATGTAAGCTCCGATGAAAATGAACCTGAAGTGTTATATCTCGGTCTGCAACATGCAAGGGAAGCTATTACCGGCACAAGCCTTATCTTTTTTGCCCAATACCTTGCCCAGAATTATGGAACTAATCCGCATGTAACTGAGTTGGTGAGTAATCGTGAAATATTTATTGTGCCATGTGTAAATCCTGATGGCTATGTTTATAATGAAATAAACGATCCGGGTGGCGGTGGCATGCAAAGAAAAAATCGTCGAAATGTAGGATCAGATTGTTGTGGTGGTCAAAAAGGAGTTGATCTCAACAGAAACTATGGAGTGGATTGGGCCGATTGTGCCGGCGCTTCATCCAGTTGCGGATCATCTAACACTTCCGATCAAACCTACTGGGGCACCAGTGCATTTTCTGAACCGGAAACACAAGCTATTCGTGACTTGTGTTATGCAAGAAACTTTGTTGCTGCATTTGATCAGCATTGCTCCGGCCCTTATTATTCATTACCATTTGGCCGAAGAAGTTATCATACCATGCTGCCGCTTGATAGAGAATTTTACACCTTTGTTCCTGCGTTGATGGGCAAATACAATGGACACAGGGCAGGGGATAGTTATGCCACTGTGCAATATGAAGTGGCCGGTGGCGCAAAAGACTGGTGGCTGCTGGGCGATATTGAAAGCTTTGCAGGAGAACCCAACAAAAAAGGAAAAATGTATGGCATGACTGGAGAAGCAGGTGGTGGTGGCTTCTGGGCGCCAAGCAACCAGATCATTGAGCTATGCAAAAATCTTTGTTTTCAAAACATGCAGTTGGCTTATGCTGCCGGATCTTATGTAGATGTGCAGGATGTAAATGATATTGCGGTTACTAATCCCAATCCAAACTTAGGGTTTAAAATACAAAGAGTGGGATTGGGTGATGAACCGGTTACTGTCAGCATTATTCCTTTACTCAATATACAATCAGTGGGTGCGCCTGTTACTGTTAATAGTTTGTCCAACTATTACGATACTTACACCGGCAGCATTCCCATTACTATACCGGCTCCGCTGGGAAATGAACAGCGCATCAGGTTTGTTTGGAAAGTAGAAACCGGTGGCATTACTATTTATGATACGGTAACAAAAATGTATAACCCGCTTACTGTATTTTCTGATAATATGGATGCAGGATCAGTTTCTGCTAAATGGAATGTATCGGGCGGATGGAATTATACAAGTGCATATTCAGTCAGCAGTACAAGATCATTGACGGAATCTCCTTCGGGAAATTATTCAGCCAGTACCACAAGAGAAGCGGCACTTGCCAACCCGGTAGATTTAAGTGATGCCACTGTTGCATACATTAGTTTTTGGACACGCCACCGTGCAGAAAATTTTCGTGATATTCTTCGCCTGCAGATATCAGCCAATAGTACCAATGGCTTTGATGGCACATGGACAAATATGGCTGGTCGTACTACTGTACAGGAATCCAATACCACCAACCAGGGAAGACTGGGTGGTCAGCCGGCGGTAACCGGTATTAAAGAAAACTGGACAAGGGAACTGATACAAATACCATCAACATTCTACAACAGCAATAACATCCGTTTCCGTTTTGAATTTTCTTCAGATGCTTATGGTGGCAGTTCAGATTTTGAAGATGATACCGATGATGGTTTTTATATTGATGATTTTAAAATAGTCAAGAGCACACAAACATTGATCGTACTTCCGGTGCATTTTGTAAGCTTTACAGGTCAATTGTTGCCTGATGAAACTATTCGGTTAAACTGGGAAGCTGCTGCAGGCGTGCAGCATGATTATTTTGAAATAGAAAAATCTGCTGACGGAACTCATTTTATTTCATTCGGCAGGGGCCCTTCATCTGCGCCTTATTGGGGATTGGATACATCGCCTTATACAGGAAACAATTTCTATCGCATTAAACAGGCCGATAAAGATGGTACGATTTCCTACAGCGCTGTTATAGTGATAAAATACGAGCCTGTACAATTCATTGCGGATGCTTTTCCCAACCCTGTTAAGGATGTATTGAATGTAAAGATCAATACTTCTTCTGCAGAGCAGTATGTGATTACGCTTACTGATATCATGGGAAGAAAAATAGTTGAAAAGAAAACACCGGGAGGGATGCAAACAAGTATAGACCTCAGCAACCAGCCTTCACAATTATATTTACTTACGGTAAGAGACAATAAAAACCAGGTATTCCTTAATAAGAAAATAGTGAAACAGCAATAATCATACTTTCTCAAAATAATGGCGATCCTCTTCCGTTATGGAGGATGATTTGTTTTTTTAAGATACCGTCATTTTCTTGCGGGTTTACGCTTCTAATACAGGTGTTTGCGGATTCTACTGATTGGCTTACGTGAAACTACGCACTGGCCTTCTCCGGCAGCAAAATTTCAGAGTAAATTCTTTTGGGATATGTACTTTTTATACTATGCAAAACGGGTTGGGGCAATGAGTTTCGGTGCATTGGTATTAATTTTCGGAAACAAAGAACCAATATCCTGAAGGCTGATGAAATCTTTCTTGCCAGTATGGATGACTACAGATAAAAGCTGGAAACTTGAACGGGAAAGGAAAGAGAAAAGAAGAAGTTTCATCAGTGAAGAACCAAGAAAATTCAGCCTATGAAGAAAAATTCTACGCAAAAAATTTGTTTACTTTTTGCTTCGATCCTGGTTCTCACTGCCAGTGCATTTTCGCAGTGTGCAGTGGGTTACACGCAGGCACAGCTCAACTGGGATCATATTGATTTTTTGCCATCCAACAATGTGCGGTACACCAGCTTTTATCCTTCGGCTGCTTTTCCGTACACGCAGAATTTTACAATCGGACCACGCACGGTAAACTTTACGATGGCGCCGCAGGCCAATATTACATTGAATGGCGAAAACGGGATCAATACAGCACATGCCGGCAGTTTTGCCACAGCAGGAGACGATGTGCAATTCACTACCACTTCTTCAGCTAATACTACGGTTACCCTGACCTTTGATATAGATGTGGCGAATGTGCGGTTCTCACTATTTGATCTCGATAGCAGCCAGCGGGTAAACATTACCGCTGCCAACGCAGCCAGTGTAGCGCAAACTATCGCCATCGCTAAAGCAAATGCATCCTCGGCTATCACTATAGCGGGTTCGGGTACTACAAGCGCCACTGCCACTGCTCCTGCTGCCAGCTATGCCAGCAATAATAACTATGGTACGATCAATGTTACTGTTGCGGGGCCGGTTCGAAGCATTGTAATTACATACAATAACCGGGTCGGTGATTCATGGTTGGGCGATATTGATGCCTGCGTTACAGGCAGCTTTCCTAATAACTATCAACAAATATCAAGACCATTTACAGGGCAACCGCAATATGTGCTCACAGTTGTCAACAACAACGTTTATTACGTTAACCCGGCAAACGGTCAAAGCTATTTTTTATTCAATGAGCCGGGACATGATCGTCTCAACTCAATGGCTTATGATCCATATAGAAGAATTGTTTATTACACTTACAGTCTTACCCAAAGAGCCGGCCTTGATCCGCAGGTTGATAAGACGCTGAAAAAATATGATGTGGACAGTAAAACTATTTCGGTTGTCATTCCTGATGTAAACACATTTGGTATTCCCACTTATGAAAGTGGTGTGGAATCAGGCGCTGCATCTTTTTACAATGGCTCATTATATCTCGGTATTGAGGGCTATACCGGCACTACCGGCAGCGGCGCTTATGCTGCAAGCAGAAAATCCACTATTTGGAAAATAGATTTTGATAATGCAGGTAATCCAATTCCGCCGGCAGCCCAGGTGTTTGGGGTTACTGCAGATGATGGAACTAATGCGCAAAACATCCATGACTGGAGTGACTTTGCAGTTACCAACGGCAGGTTAGTTGACTTTGACGGATCACAAAGCGGGGGTATAGACTTCTATCACTTTGATTTGATGACAGGCGTTCGCACTCGCTATGCGCCTGGTGCTACTCCTAAACAGGTATCATTGGGATGGGATGAAAATATTTACAATGTAGATTATAGCATTTCCCGTTATAATGGAACAACGGGTTGGGTAGCCGGTACCACCTTTACGATGGTTGCACCGCTTGGCCCAACCATTCCTACCGGTGCTGCTGCAAGCTGGGGCGATGCTGCGGGCCCTTATCGTCCTTTTCTTGATTTTGGCGATGCACCTGCCACTTATGATCCTGATCCCTGGTCCCCGGCTTGTCATGATACGCTTACACCAAATGTTTCAGGCCAGCGTACCAAAATGATGCTCGGCCCTAATGAAGACGTAGAATGGTTGAAGAAAGGACTTACTACAGTAGAAGACACTTATGAAGATGGTCTTTCCTTTGTTCCAATTTTTTCACCACCTGCCGGAAGTTATGTAGCGCCGGTTACTGTTTTCAATAATTCAGGCGCAAATGCTACAGTGATTGGATGGCTTGATTTTAATGGAAACGGATTTTTTGATGCAAGCGAAGCATCCACAACTGTTACTGTCCCTTCATCATCAACCTCGCAAAATATTAATTTGAGTTGGCCAGGTATATCGAGTACCCTGCCAAATGGTTCTTATACTTATTTGCGAATTCGTATTACCAACCAGGCTGCCGGTATGACTATAAATAATTCAACCGGCTATTACAGCATAGGCGAAGTAGAAGATTACAGGATTGTTGTTGATTATTTCCCGTTGTCAGTTAACCTGATCTCATTTGATGTAACAGTTGAAAATTATGTAAGCGTAAAACTGAAATGGACAGCAGCAGAAGGTGATGGTGTTTCGGCTTATGAAATAGAACGCAGTGCAAATGGAGTGGATTGGGAGCATCTTGATTTTGTGCCGGCAGTGCAGTCGGCAGGAGTACATAGTTATGAAATAACAGATGAAGATCCGTTTAAAGGAACTTCTTATTATCGGTTAAAATTTAGTAAGGCAGAAAAACAAACCAGCTATAGCCATGTAAAAGCAGTGAAGATTGCAGATATAACCGGTTCTGTTACTTTATTTCCTAATCCGGCCAAAGACAAAGCGTTTGTTTTATTAAATACAACAATATATAATCAACACGTTGATGTAAGGATCTTCAATGAGCAGGGCAAAACTTTGTCATTGCAAAAACTAATTCTTACAAGAGGTGTGAATACCATACCACTGCGGATAGAATCAGCATGGCCTGATGGAGTTTATTTTGTACAAATTGCATCTGCCGATGAAATAATCAACAGGAGACTGATTGTTCGCAGGTAAAATAGTTTGTTTACGTTCGTGTTTTAAATCCCTCTTGGCAATAACGAGGGATTTTTTTATAACCAAAAGATGGAACAGCTACTTTTGCAGACCGATGTACACTCTTAAAAAATCACTGGGCCAGCATTTTCTGAAAGATGAAAATGTATGCAGAAAAATTATAAAAGCGCTGCAGCAGCATACTTTTTTGCAGTTGCTTGAAGTAGGCCCTGGCGGTGGTGCATTGACTAAATATTTGATAGAGTTAAAGGATGTAAACTTTAAAGCAGTTGAACTAGATGATGAGAAAGTTGCGTATCTGTTAAAAACCTATCCTGCATTAGAAGGGCGGATCATTCATAAAAGTTTTCTTGACATTGATAAACCATTTGACAGGTCATTTACGGTGATCGGCAATTTTCCTTACAATATTTCAACGCAGATATTGTTTAAAATATTAGAATGGAAAAACGATGTGGAATGTATGATTGGTATGTTTCAAAAAGAAGTGGCGCAACGAGCTGCAGCAAAAGAAGGCAATAAAGTGTATGGTGTATTAAGTGTGCTGGTGCAGGCATTTTTTGAAGTGGAGTATTTATTTGATGTAAACGAAAAATCTTTTACCCCACCGCCAAAAGTAAAAAGCGGTGTCATCAGGTTATTGCCAAAAAAAGATCCTCTGCAGATGAAGAATGAAGAATCATTTTTTTTATTGGTAAAAACGGCTTTCAACCAGCGCCGTAAAACATTGCGCAATGCCGTTAAATCTTTATTTGAAGCAACCATTCTCGAAAGTGAACTGTTTAATAAAAGAGCCGAGCAATTAACAGTGCAGCAATTTGCTGAATTGACATTTAAGATGAAGTAATTAGAAAAAATATCCGTAGAAAAGTTGAAATGAAAAAAGTATTGATTACTGCAAAAGCCCATGATCACCTTCAGCAAACACTGAAACAAAAAGGTTATGAAGTGATCTATAAACCGCAGATCACTTATGAAGAAGCAGCGGCTGCAATAGGAGAGATGGAAGGATTGATAGTAACAACAAGGATAAAGGTAGATAAGAATTTATTGGGTAACGCTGCTTCATTAAAATGGATCGGAAGACTTGGCAGCGGTTTGGAATTAATTGATGTAGCTTATGCAGAAAGCAAAGGAATAAAATGTTACAGCAGTCCCGAAGGAAACCGCAATGCTGTAGCCGAGCAAACACTGGGCATGCTGCTTAATCTGATGAACCATCTTCAGTCATCGCAGCAGGAAGTAAAAGATGGATTATGGAAAAGAGATGAGAACAGGGGAACTGAATTAAACGGGAAAACAGTAGGCATTATTGGTTATGGAAATACCGGGAGCTCTTTAGCAAAATTGCTCAATCCTTTTAATGTTACCGTTCTTGCTTATGATAAATATAAGTTTGGCTTTGGCAAGGATTATGTAAAAGAAGCAAGTCTTGAACAACTATGCCGCTATGCTGATGTCATTAGCCTCCATATTCCTTTAACAGATGAAACCCGTCACATAGCCGATGCAAAATTTTTTAATTCATTGCAAAGAGCGCCTTATTTTATCAATACGTCAAGGGGAAAGATTGTAAATACACCTGACCTTATCGCCGCAATTAAATCAAAGAAAATAACAGGAGCCGCATTGGATGTTTTGGAAAATGAAAAACTGAATACCTATACGAAAGCAGAAAAAGATAATCTTGATTGGCTGCTGGCACAACCCAATGTGATCATTACCCCTCATATTGCCGGATACAGCCATGAGGCGCTTTATAAAATGGCCAAAGTGTTGCTGGAGAAAATATTTGAGAATGAATAATTTTATAAAAGAGGTATATGGGAAATCGGAACAGAGTTTCGATATCCATCCGAAGATTTTTAAAAGAACAATCTTTTTGTTTTAGAATAGTTTACTATCTTTGCTTTTACAATAGTGCAACGCTTCAGAGAACCCTGGGGCGTTGTTATTTTTTTTTATTCTCACATCAAAGGAAACAGGTATGAACAACATTCAGTATGTAACACAGGAGACATTTGAGCAGATGAAGGCTGAATTACAGCATAAAAAAGGAGTAGAGCGTCCGGCTGCCAGCCGTGCCATTGCAGAAGCCCGGGAAAAAGGTGATCTGAAAGAAAATGCTGAGTATGATGCAGCCAAAGAAGCGCAGGGAATGCTGGAAGCAAAGATCGCATTGCTTGAATCACAATTGGCTGCCGCCAGGGTGATAGACGAATCAACTATTGATACCAGCAAGGTTTCTATTTTGACAAAAGTGACACTCACCAATTTAAAAACAAAAAAACAGGTGACTTACCAGATCGTAAGCGAAAGAGAAGCCGATCTGAAGGCCGGTAAAATATCAGTGAGTTCACCTATCGGGCAGGGCATACTCGGAAAACAGGTTGGTGAAAAAGCCGACGTGCAGGCGCCTGCCGGTGTTATCACTTTTCAGATTGATAAGATAACTGCCTGATAAAATAATTGATCCTTATTTTTTTGAGCCTTCTTCACAGAAGGCTTTTGTTTTATTTTAAGTTGATAGATTTGCTAAAGAAAGATCAGTTATGTTCAAACGTACCTGGTATTATTTTCTTTCGCTTAAATCAAAACTTTTTGGTGGTATGACTATATTTTCAAAGATCATTGCAGGAGAAATTCCGAGTTATAAAATCGCAGAGAATGATAAATTCTTTGCCTTTCTCGATATATTTCCATTGAGGGAAGGTCATGTATTAGTGGTGCCGAAAAGTGAAACAGACAATTTCTTTGATCTTCCTGCGGAATATTTAAAGGAATTATTGGTATTTGCACAACCCATTGCAAAAGCTATTGAAAAATCATTTGACTGCAATCGTTGCGGTATCAGTGTTATCGGGCTCGAGGTGCCGCATGCACATCTTCATCTTATTCCTATTAAATCGGCGAATGATTTGAATTTTACACAGCCGAAACTAAAGCTATCAGAAGAACGATTGAAAGAGATACAAAAAATGATAGTTGAAAAATTGGCGTGATATTAAAAATCATAAGCTTCTCAAACCTTCTTTTTTTACTATTCTCTGCGGATTGTTTTTAATAAAATCATCCCAGCCTTTTAATTGCTTATTCATTTTACCTACTATCAGCCTTGTTTGAAAATGATGACATACTGCCACAGCTAATGCATCGGTAGCATCATAAGACGAAGGCTCTTCTTTTAATGAAAGCAATTGACGAAGCATTTTCCAAACCTGTTCTTTGTCGGCATTGCCATTGCCGGTTACTGATTGCTTTACTTTTTTGGGAGAATATTCGGTGACAGGTAAACCGGCATTGATTGCAGCGGCAATGGCCACTCCCTGCGCCCTGCCCAGCTTAAGCATACTTTGTACATTTTTGCCAAAAAAGGGAGCTTCTATTGCAAATTCATGTGGTTTGAATTTTTTTATCAGCTCTTCTACTTTTGAATGAATAAGCTGCAGTCGCTGGTAATTGTCTTTTTGTGAGGTGAGGCGCAACGCATGCATCACTTTCATTTTTACATCGCTTCCGGTTACTTCAATGATGCCATAGCCCATCAATAAGGTGCCGGGATCTATTCCAAGAATTATTTTAGCAGACTTTTGCAATCAGCAATGTATTTTTACAGGATTTAAATAAAATCATTAAACAAACGTTTTCAGCCCGAAACTACAAAAACGCTGTGAATAGTTTTTATCAAAGTTCCTTATCCAATCAATGCAAATAACCAGCAAACAAAAAAAAACTATCCGGGTATTTATTAATTATCTTCTCGGTCCGCTTTTGTTTATTTGGGTTTCATATTCCATTTATCACCAGGTAAGGCAACAGCCGGGGCTGGAGCAATCATGGCTGCATATACGTCAATCATTCAATGGTTCGATTGGCTGGAGTTTTGTTGCTGTGATTTTGCTCATGTTTGTTAACTGGTCTATTGAAACCATCAAATGGAAAATAGCAGTTCATAGAATACAAAGTGTAAGTTTTTTTACGGCATTTAAAGCTGTGCTTTCCGGTGTATCGTTTTCCGTTACCACTCCCAACCGGGTAGGCGAGTATCTTGGGAGAGTTTTATACATGGAAGAAGGCAACCGCATCAAGGCGATTTCATTGACCATTGCTGGGAGCATCAGCCAACTGATCATTACATTGCTGATGGGGCTTGCAGGATTGCTGATCATGAAATCATCAATAGAAAACAGCGGCATGATCTCATCATTTTGGATGGATGTAATGCTCTATGGGGTATTTATTGTATCATTGATTTTAACACTATTTTATTTCAGGCTTTCATGGATCGTGAAGTGGATTGATCGCCTGCCAGGCAATAAAAAATATGCATGGATAATAGAAGCGCTGGAAGATTTTAATGCAACGTTACTACTGCAACTGCTGTCTTTATCTGCACTTAGATTCTTTGTATTTATTGTGCAATATTATCTTTTGTGCCGGTTGTTTGACGTCAATGTTTCTTTAGGCCAATGCTGGTCAGCAGTGAGTATATCATTTTTGGTAATGGCCGTTATTCCTACCATTGCATTGTTTACTGACCTGGGGCTGCGGGGCACAGTGAGCCTGAAGCTGCTGGGTTTATTCAGCAGCAACAGCCTGGGGATCGGGCTTACTGCTGTGAGTATCTGGTTTATTAACCTTATTGTTCCGGCGCTGGCAGGGAGTTTGTTAATTTTAAGCATTAAACGGGTCTTTAAAAAAAGATCTTGACCAACCTGATTAATTTTTTTTGAATGGTTATGAGAAGTAACAATTATCAACTTTCTTCGTAAATAACTTAGTAAGTAAAGGATAAATTATTTATATAATGAATGGATTGATTAAACTGATCGCTGTACCTATTGTGGCATTGATGGCTTTTTCTCCAAAAGCAAAAACTCCTGTCCAGAACATTAACGATACCTGCGGCATGAACAACACGGCATTTAAAGCCGGCGAAAAAATTTCTATGACGTGTTATTATGCCGTGGCGGGCATTTATGTGAATGCCGGCACAGCTACTTTTACCACTACACTGGAGACATTAAATAACAAACCGGTGTATCACATCGTAGGAGACGGGCGTTCCAATTCTTCTTATGATATTTTGTATAAAGTAAGAGACAGGTATGAAACATATATTGATACCACTACATTGCAGCCGCTGAAGTTTGTTCGTAATGTAAACGAAGGCGGGTATAAAAAATATCAAAATGTTTCTTTCAATAAAAATGCCAACACTGCGGTGACTAATGATGGTGTGTTTAAAGTGCCCGCTTGTGTGCAGGATGTGGTGAGTGCAGTTTTTTATGCCCGCAATGTTGACTTTAGCAAGCTGCAACCCAATGACAGGATCGCATTCGACATGTTTCTTGATAACGAAGTATTCAACATGTACATCCGCTACCTGGGCCGTGAAGTAATAAAAACAAAGTATGGAAAATTCAGGGCCATTAAATTCAAACCATTGCTGATCAAAGGAACCATTTTTGAAGGCGGTGAGCAAATGGAAGTGTGGGTAACGGATGATGCGAACCACATACCTGTAAGGATCGAAAGCCCCATTTCTGTTGGTAAGGTGAAGATAGATATGATGAGCTATGAGAATTTAAGGTATCCGCTTACGTCGTTGATCAGGAGAAGGGATTAAACTCTTTCGCTGTGTCAGCTTATTTCTTCTAGTCTAAAAAACTCCTTCGGCCTTAT
>Ga0187893_10003781_pt1 | contig 29897 bp, 18 predicted proteins | sample MA1701074metaG_FD_139574 | JGI IMG/M metagenome (GOLD analysis project Ga0187893, IMG submission 139574) | White microbial mat communities from a basaltic lava cave in the Kipuka Kanohina Cave System on the Island of Hawaii, USA - MA170107-4 metaG ...
CATGAGATCGATGTCCCCATCGCCGTCAAAGTCCCCCAACAAACAACCGTCGCGGCATTGAGTTTCCCTGCACGGAGTGCCCGGACATCGCGGCGGGTCGTCGCACACCGGCATGGCCCCCGTCAAGCTGATGCATTGCCCCCAGGTGAACAAGCTCGAGTAGATCCCGTTGGAGAAGCAGCACACCACCGGCTGATTGTAGGGCGGGAGGCATGCGCCCTCCGGCGTGGTCTCCGGGCATAGATCGTCGCAGTCCGGAATGCCATCCTCGTCCGTATCGTAGGTGTCGCAATCGTCGGTGATGCCGTCCCCGTCGCAGTCCGGCTCGCATTCGTCAGGCACGGTGTTGGGCTGACAGTCCCCGCTCGTGCCGTCGCGGATGTCGCAAAAGTCGGGGATGCCGTGGCCGGGCGTGCCTTCGGGTTGACAGTCCGTTTCACACTCGTCCGGGACACGGTTGTCGCTGCAATCCGAGGAGCCGCCGCACGGCGGCGTGCATCCGACTGCGCCGCAATCCAAGTCGCACGTGTCCGGGATGCCGTTCTCGTTGCAGTCGATGAGCGTCAAGCCCGGGCCCTTCGTGGCGATGGTGATTTCCGACGGCAACCCTGGCTTGAACAGCCCCAGCGTGACACTCGTATTGGCGGGGCCGATGTTGGCGTCAAAATAGAAGTTGTAGAGCGTGCCCCAGCGAAGGGCGTTGGCGTTGGGGTCGTCGTCGTAGGGCGTCGTCGACCACACGATCTTGCCCAGCAGCACGGTGCTCTCCCAGTCCGTGCCGTCATAGTTCACGTGCGGTCCGGCGCCGCACCGCCCGCCCCCGAAGCAGTCCGTCGGATCCACACACGGCGTCCCGTCGTTATCACCGTCCGTACAGGTACAGACGTTGCACCCGACTTCCCCTCGGTCCGGGCACGAACCATCCGGGCAGTCCGAGGGCACGCCGCACGGCAGGCCGTCGTTGGCCCCTCCCAGACACTCACACTCCTGGCACGCCACGCCGTCCCCGTCGTGATAGTCCACGTCGTGGAACCCGGCGTTCTCCACGATCGCGCCCGCGGGAAGGGGAACGGTAAAGGATGCGCCGCAACGATCGGAATTGAGGTTCTGCACCGCGTACTCGTAGCGCCAAAAACCGCTGCCCAGGTCGATCGCCTTGGCCGCAAGGATGAACAGCCCCTCGTTAGGGACCGGCGCGTCCGTCTCCGTCACCGTGGGATCGGTGTCCTGCCAGGCGCGGATGCCTTCCTCCTCTAATTGCGTCGAGCCGATCAGCGAAAGAACGTAGCGCGGGCCTTGGGCGTGGCTGGGCGACCAGACGACAGTCGCTTGCCGATACGATGCATTGTTAATCGCGTTCGGGCCGGTATCGTCCGGGTGTACGTAGTGTACCTGGACAAAGTACGTCGACCCGGCCTCGATGTCGGACTCATGAATTTGCAGCCGGTTGGGGATCGCCGTTGTGCTCAGAGAGTCGGTGTGTGTCGCGGGGAAATAACCGGTGTGGGCGTTGATTTCCCACATCGGGCCTAGGTACGCGCGGCTGCCGTTGAGAGTGGCGTGGTAAGGATCGGAGCACCCCATGTAGAGGATGTTGCCTCCCTGCTGCCGCGAGCAGGTCGCGGCGCAATCCTGCTCCTCGTTCAGGGCATAGAATCCGTGCTTTACCCAAGACAACCCGATCTGCTCAAAGCGCTGGTCCTTCAGGCGATACATGGCCTGATGAATCGCGGGATGTTGATTGGATGCGCCGCCAGGCGGCTGGCTCGCTCGGCGCCCCGGGAACCAATCTAGGTCCTGGGTGCCCACGTTGCATGACGTGGCGCCGACCGCAAACGCGGAGATGAAATCGCCCGTCCCGCTGGGATCCTGACGGCCGTAGTTTGCCGTATCGATGATCTTCGAGACCACCAAGTCCGCACCCGCTTGCGCGAACGCCGACTTGAGGCCGTTCGCATTTACGCTAACTGCGACGACGGTCAGGAAAAGCACGCGTCGAACGTGTGCGACCAAGCGGCATATTGTGTAGTGATTGTCCATTCCCCTCCCACCGATGGAACGTGGCGATCACGTGCATTGTATCGACGGAGGGACTTTGGCCAAACCGAGGGGAAACCTGGGTACTGGTCAAGTTCGAACCGAGCCGCGCGCGTCAGCAAGCGGTTCACCGCCTCCCGCGCCCCAAAGAACCCGCTCCCTTACCGTCGCGGCTCGGAAAAGAACAGAATGACCAGTACCCAAAGCTGGGTTTTGGCGCGCTAGTCTCCGCCCGTTTTGGCCGGTTTGTCGTTCGCCGGCTCTTGCGGCGGCGGTTGCGGCACGGGCGGCGGGTTTTCCGCGGGTGGGGCCGGTTCGGTCTTCGGGATGACGTTCTTGGGTGCGACTTCAACGCGCGGCGGTCGGCGGGCGAGGTATCGATCGAGCTGCGTGGTGGTGAGCAGGCCCTTGAGGCGCTCTTCCATGGTGCCGAACAGCTCCTGCACAGGCTCCAGGGCTTTCTTGAGCGCCGCATCGGCGGCTTTCATCTTGTCGCGGTCGCGGGCTTCGAGCGCCGCTTTCTGATCCGCGGCGATCTTGGAAAGCTCCTCCTTCTTGGCTTCCTTAAGGTCGTTGGCCTTGGCCTTGAACTCCTTCAGGATCGAACGGGCCGAGTCAATCTGTCCCTGGTCCAGTTGATTCTCGCGGATGAACTCCTCGACGAAGGTGTCGAAGATCGAGACGCGGAAGGTCTCGACCTCCGGCTCGGGCAATCCGGTCGTGGGCTTCTTGGGGCGCGGCGGGCTGCGATCGTCGACCGGCGGGGGAGGGAACAACGGCTCGTCCGCCGGCGTGCCCGCGGCCCAATCGGAGAAGTTCTTCTCGATCTTTTGGAACTGCTTCTCCATCTCCGCCATGTCGTAGTCGTGCATCACCTTCTGCTCGGCGTTGAGGTACGTCCGCCACTCTTCGTTGCCCCGGATGATGGCTTCCTTCGCCCGCCCCACGAGCGGCTGAGCGGCCTTGCCGATGCGCGCCGCCTCCTCGGACCCGGGGCGCCTGCCGCCGAGCTGCACGGCCAGCAGGTCGCGGATCGCCGGCCAGACCTCGGCCTCGTGCTCCTTGAGGAACTTGTGGACCTCGCGGGTCATGAGCTTGTCCGTCTCCGCGGTCTGGGCCTCGTTGAGGTTGTAGCGCCGGGCGATGTTGCGGACCGCCTCCTTCATGATCTTCTCGACCGTCGCCGCCGCCGGAGTGTTTCCGGACTCGAGCTCCGCGAACGCTTGGGAGGTCGCATTCGGCTTCGCCGGCGGTTTCGCCGGCGCTTCCGCGGGAGTTTGCGCCGCGCGACTGATCGCCACGGAGAGGAAAAGCACGCTAACGAGCATCAAGCGAGTCATGTGTCTTGGTCATTCCTTTGAGACGCCCGCGATCCGCCCTCTGCGCGAAGAGGGAACCCGGCGCGAGGTACCGCGTCCATTATAACGTAGACCGGCTGTCCCGGTTGCAAGGGGCCGTAAGAGCGTCGTGGCCGGGGTCTTATCGCTGGAGCCAGCGGAAATAATGGCGGATTCGATAGCGCCATAGGCTCTTGCGAAGCTGGAGAACCGGCTCGTTGCCGGGAGCGGCCTTGAGGGCCCGGTCGATCCACTCACGAGCCTGCCGCCATTGGGCCATCCGCACATAGGCCAGGGCCGTGTGGTACATGGCCTCCACAAACTCGGGATTAAGCTGTAGCGCTTCGAGGCAATGCTCCAGGGCCGCTTCGGAGCGGCCAAGCTTCAGCAGGCAGACCGCTAACCTATGGAGGGCGAAAGGATTGCGCTCCAGGGCGAGGACCCGGCGATAGTGATCCGCGGCCTCGCCAGGTTTGTCCATCGCCAGCGTCGCGTCGCCGAGCAAGATGAGCGTCCGAAGGTTTTCCGTATCCTGCTCGCGGGCCTTTTCCAGGCATGTCCGCGCCGCCGCGTAGTCGCCGAGCCGCAGGTGGGTCTCGCCGAGGAGGCACCCCAGTTCGCTGAGGTCCAGATCGGGCGGCGGATCAGCCGCCAAACGCGAGAAGATCTCGCGGGCCTGCTGCGGCTGGCCGGAACGCAGCCGGATTTTCCCAAGGGCGAGCCTGGCGCCGGCGTGGTCCGGATCGAGTTCGATAATCTGTTCGAGCTTGGCGATCGCGGTGGTCGTGTCGCCCGTTTGGACGGCGAGGTCGGCGAGCTCAAATAAAAGATCGGTGCTGCCCGGATCGTCGCGGAGTTCGCGGATGAGGTGTTCGCGGGCTTGGTCGAATTCACCCTTGGCCCGGTAGGCCTGGGCGATGTTGCGGTTCACGCCGAGGTAGTCGGGTTCGAGCTCCAGCGCCTTCCGCCAGCAGAAAATCGCCCGATCGTACAGGCCTCGTGCGGCCAGCGATCCGCCCAGATGGAAGAAACAGTGCGGGCACTCGTCGTCGAGCTGCTGGGCGAGATAAAAGACCTCCTCGGCCTGTTCATGGCGACCCAGCTCGGCGTACAGGTGGATTCGATGGCAGTAGGCGGGCTCGAAGTCCGGCTCGCGCTGGGCGAGGCCTTCGAGGACCTCCAGGGCCTGGGCGTATCGACCCAACCGCGCGAGCGTCACGCCGAGGGCGAGTGCCACCTCGTTGTCACCCGTATCGAGGCTGAAGGCCTGCTGATAGGCGTCGGCGGCCTCCTCGTCGCGATCGAGCTCTTCGAGAATGTACCCGCGCTGCGCGTGCCACAGGGCGTTGTGCGGGTTGATGGCGATGGCTGCGTCCAACTCGACGAGCGCCTCGCTCCAGCGATGGGACTCGGAGTACTGCTGCGCACGCTCGACACGCTGTTCGGCATCCAACCAGTCGTTCATGTCGCGGCCCCCCTATCGCGGACCCGTCTGATTCTATGGGCCTTATCGGACAAGGGCAAGGCAAATTGCAGATCGCCTAGGGGGTCCCCTTGCTCGTCGTGGCAGCGTGGCACGCTCACGCGAAGCTTGGGCGTGGTTGTACGAACGTCTCGCCCACGGTCAAACGAAGGATAAGGCCCGTCGTTTGACCGTACCACCGTACCACCCTCCGCGGCGGCGGATGCGCGTACCCTGGCAGACCTTGAGTTGGCTTGCGCCGTCGCGTATCCTGTTCCCGCTGCGGTACGAGGTCGGGGTCCCGCAAGGAGGAGGACACATGTCTCGTTCGACCACGTCAAAGGCCGGTTCAAGTTGGCGTACGCCCACGGTGATTGTGCTTTTCTCTGGATTGGCGATTCCGCTGGAAAGCGCCTCCGCGCAGACCATCCGCAGTACGTCCTACAGCGGCGGGCTCGGACAGGGGGTCTACTTCGCCGACGAGCCGCGGTTTGACGCCACGATTCCGATGACCGTCGAGGCGTGGGTGTACCGGGCCGACGCCACCCGCTGCGAGACCATTCTCTCGCACAACTATTTCAACTCCTTCTGGTTCGGGTTGTGCCCGAGGCTGCGGTTCTACCGGTCGGGCGGCACGCAGGTGACCGCGCAGGTTGACGTGCCTTCAAACCAGTGGACGCACGTGGCCGTGACTTACGACGGCTTCACGGCGCGTTTCTACGTGGACGGCCAGCAGGCGGGAACGGTCCCGCTGGCAAACAACCCCTTCGCCACCCGCACCGGGGACCTCGGGCTAGGCGTTGACGTGAACTGCTGCCCGTTCCGCGGGTACTTGGACGAGGTCCGGCTCTGGTCGCGCCCGCTGTCGCAAGCGGAGATCCTGGAGAACATGTATCGTGAGCCGCGTTCGGGAGAGGGGTTAGAGGCGGTGTTCGATCGCGGCGGGCGGCAGGAGGCGCTCACTTCGGCACAAGCGATCTCGGCCACCGGAACCACCGAATCGCCGTTCGGAATCCTGCCCCGCGACCTGCTGGTCCCGCGCTCGCCTGTCCCCGTGGTCGTTGACGGGTACGTGAACCCGGGAACGGAGTACGCCGGGGCGGAATACCTCACCCTCCGATATCGAAACCCACAGTTGCAGCACGCCTCGGACGTCTTCGCGTATCTAATCCACGACGACGACAACCTGTACGTGGCCTTCGGGCCGGTCCGGTTCCTCCAACCCGGCGCGTCGTACGACGCCTCCTACATCGGGTTGATGATGGACCCGAACTTCTCGCGTGACGAGGCGATTCGGCCCAGCGACTTTCTCGCTCGCTCATTTCTGGGGAACCCGCCGCCGGACTGGCAATGGGGCGGGGCGATCTTCACCGGAGCTTGGGCGCCGTGCGGCGGGTTTTTCGGTCCCGCGTGCCCGCCCGCCGCCGACTGGCAGGTGGCCACGGCCGCTTGCTTCGACGACGTGGGGCCGCTCTGCCGTGAGTTCCGCATCTCCCGCAACCGTCTGGGCGAATCCGAAAAAAGCGTATTCAGCGAAACCGACGGCCTGGCGGTGGGACATTTCGGGATCTCCGCCAACGGCGATTACGCCATGGCTCCGAGCGATGCCTCGCCGTACTCCCCCGAAACCTGGGCGGTGGTCAACTACAGCGACAACAGCGTGACGCTTCCGACGGGCCGCGGGACCGCGCGGGTGTACAACGGCGTGAGCGGAGATCGCTCCAGACCGCTGGCCAACTACACGGTCTATTTCGGCGCCCTTAGCCTGATTCACGTCGAGGCCACGGACGCGCTCGGACGCGTCGATTTTGATGGCCCGGTGGCGGTTGGTGAAACCGTGCGCCTGGAGATCCAGCAGTGCAGCGGCTGCCGTCTCTCCGCACCGATCGTGCGCTCCTTCACGGGCACGTCCCCGAGCAGCACGGCCGGTCACGTGGCGCTCTTTCCCGGCTGCGCGGGTGGCACCTGCGACTACGCCGACGTTGATTTCTTCGTCTTGCAGCCGCCGCCTCCCATTCAGTTGACAGGCATGGAACCGGCCGAGGGCGCGCCGGAGATCCTCATACGTGGCGGAGGCAGTCCCCTGGTCACGACGGCGACCGAGGTGACCCTCCGCGGAGCGAACCTCCACGACCTCATCGACGTCGCCTTGACGCGACCGAACAGTAATCCCAATCCCGAGAACTGGTGGCGAGAGCCGGCGGAAATCATCCAGCGAGATCCAGCATGGACGTTCGTGAAAGTACGAGTGCCCCCGGCCGCCTCGGGCAACTGGACCTGGGCGGTGCGCGACCAGTGGATCCGCGCGGGCTACTCACAATGGAACTTGCTGGGCGGCTTCAAGGTGGGCGAGCCGCCCTTCCCCGAAATCCGCGGCTACGGGTTCGAGAACGAACCTGACTTCGCTTCGCTCAGCGACTTCTTCTCCGTCTTCGGCAACAACGGGTACATGTGTGTGGGACTGGGTCTCTTCGGCTCGTGTATCGGCTGCCGCGTGCCGGACCCGCTCTATTTCCTCTATTGGCCCATCTACGCCATCTGGACCGAAGAAAGCGGCGGCAGTTGCATGGGCATCTCGGGAACCGCATTGAAGATGAAGCGCGGGAACCTGAACCCCGAGGACTACGATCCGAATGTCTACTACCCTTACGGATTCAGCGATCGAGGCAAGCCTGGCGAGTACGATTGGGATTTTTGCGGGCCACCCGAGCCGACCAATCTATGGGGCGAAATCCGCGTCAATCACGGCGTACAGACCAGCGCCGAGGCCATCGATCTGTTTCTCATCCAGCTTGCCGACGGCGACCTGTTTTCCTTCCACGGCGACCCCATCGCCCGGCTCAACAACGTTCGCTACAATCCCTTCGAGTACGCCCTGAGCATGATCCCGGAGATCGGCAATGGGCATGTGGTGCTACCCTACGCCGTCGAGGATATGAGCCCTACTCAGTCGCGCATCTGGGTCTACGACAACAACGACCCGGGCGACTCGAACCGCTACATCGACATCGACCTGACGAACAACCGCTACACGTTCCCGCGGTCGAGCGGCGATTGGTCTGGGCGAGGAATCTTCTCCTTGCCCTTGTCGCTGTTTACCGGGGAGCGGAGCGCGCCGGGGCTGGAGGAGGCCCTGATCTTCATTCTCGTGCTCGTGTTGGGCGATGCAGACGGGCACTACACGACCGAGGACGGTGGGGAGTGGGGCTGGCGCGAGGACGGCACTTTCGTGGACGCGATGCCCGGCGTGATGTCCTTGTCGCCCCTCGGTCCGCGGGACACGCCCACCCGCAACGTGCCCTTGGCCATCCCCGTGAATCAACCGTGGCCGCTGACCCGCATCAACAATCGCGGCGGCAACTACTACTTCCACGCCGCCCAAGGCGGCACGCTCCTGCAAGTGGAGGTCAAGAACGCGCCACCGGGGGGCACGGACGAAGCGGAGATCGGCGTGGCGGACAATCGGCTGGCGGTGCTGAACTACACGTCTCAGGAAGCCAAGACGGATTTCACGCCCAAGGTGGGCATGGTGCTCGACGACCGCAAGCGGGCGGTGTTTCAATGGAAGGGCTTGCAAACCAAGCCGGGCGGCGCCTTCGGCTTCACCGCCATTCATGACCGCTCCGGCGTGGAGTACCGCAACGACTCGGACGATCCTACGTCACACCAGCTCATCGTGGACCTGGTGGATAGCGAAGAGGAAATCGCCCAGAAGCTGGTTTTCGGGCCGCTAGCCGTTCTGCCCGGCGCTGCGCAGTGTACCTGCGTGGAGATCGTGGACGCCGACGTACGCTTGCACGTGGAAAACGACTTCGATCGCGATGGCGTCGTGGACGAGACCGGCACCGTCCACGGCGTGGCCTGCGGCGAAATCTCCGAGGACCCCGGTCCGGACGTCAACGGCAACGGCATTCCCGACGCCTGCGAGCGCGCCGCCCTGGGTGACTTCGACGCCGACGGCGATGTCGATAGCGTCGACTACGGACTGCTTCACCTTTGTCTGGACGGTCCGGAGACGACAATCGGGCTGGACTGCCGCAACGCCGACCTGGATCGCGATGGCGATGTCGATCTCGCCGACTACCGTGCTCTATTGCGCTGCTTCAGGGGCGCGAATCAGCCCACAACCTGTCCGGGATAGCCTAGGGCTCAGGAGTAGCGTCGGGGCTTGTCCCCGACGCCGCGTCACCCACAAGGGGTGACGCTACGGTTCACCGTGCACCGCCATAGGCGCGGAAGCCGCCGGTGGCTACGGCTCAAGGAGGTTCGAGAACGCCGCGAGGTCTGCCAGGTCCACGTCGCGGTCGCAGGTCAGGTCGGCGCGGGAAGCAGCGACCGGCCTGCACCCCGCCGGCGGGGCGCTGACACCGGGGCCGGAAAGGCAATCCAGCAGCGCCGCGGCGTCGCCCAGGGTTGGCGCTGATCCGGTATTCGGCGTCACCGTGGCTTCGACGGAGAGCCCGCCCTCGTCGTCGCTCTCCGTGGCTGTGACCACGAAGTAGTAGGCGACTCCGTTCGTCAATCCGCACACTCTCGTCGAGGGCATCGAAATATCTTCCCAGTGCGCGCCGCCGGCGAGCGATCCGAAATTCTCGGGGGTGACGCCCGGCTCATGGGCAAAATACACATCATACGATGATGCCCCGAGGATCGTGTCCCATTCCAGGACCACGTGTTCGTCGCCGGGCGTCGGCACAAGCACAATCGGCGGCAGCGGCTCATCGGTTTGCGGATCGACGCCCGGGTACAGGAAGATTTCGTTGTCCCCCGCGGGCAGGTCCTGGGTGCGCCCGTACCAGGCCACAAAGCTGTCGAACAGCCAGGGCGAGGTGAACGAGTCGGCGGGCGTAAGACAAAGCGCCTCGATCGTCCCCCCGGCCGCGTAGCGCAAATCGGACTGCACATCCTTCCACAACAACTGCCCCCGCTGGAGCTGAAGCGGGAATCCCTCTCCGATGAGCTGGTTGGCTGGGCGATTCGACAAGTCGCTTAGCTGCAAGCCGCCATAGAGCATGACGTCGAGATCGGTGCGATCTGCATCGCCATAGAGCCAGGCGATGTGATACCCATCCGTCACCGGCGCGAAGTGGCCGTGAGCGGCGTCGGTGTCGGGGCTGATGCGCACCGGCCCCGGACTCTTGAGCGTGCTGTCGAACAGGAACACGTGGCTCACGCCGCCCACGATCTTTTCGTAGACCAGCCGCCCGCGGCCCAGCCGCAGTGACACCTCATTGATTTCGCCCGAATCGACCGGCGTGACGCTCACGCCGTCGTAGTAGTGCAGCTTCGGATTGGCCGAATCGACGAATAGCCATGCCGCCTCGCCGCCGCTGGTGGTGATCCGCGACGCGCCCGGCACGGCCAGGTCGCCGGTCAGGTTCGTAGTGGCGCCCGATGTGGGATCGACGCCAAAAACGTGCCGCACCGCGTTGGCGTTGAAGAACGCCTGGAAGGCTATAAACACGCTCCCGTCGGCGATCGCCACCGCCTCCGGGTTCATCGCCTGCTGCGGGTCGATCGGGTTGACTGCACTCACTAGCACCGCCCCGCCGCCGCTTTGCCAGACCCACGCGGCATCGGTGCCCCTCCGCCACGCGCCGATCACTTGATCCGTGCCGGCGCCGCTGCCCAAGCCGAATACAAGCGGATCGACGGCCTGGAGTGCGCCGCGGGCCTGCACGAGCTGCATGCTCGACCCGTTGTCGAAGAACACGTCATTGCCGTCAGTCCACAAGACCTTGCCGTCCACCGTCGTTGAATGCCGAGGGCCCCAGCGGTCGTTGGCGGCGTTGTCAGTGATGAGATCGGTCACGCCGACATCGAGCGTCGCCTCCTTGGTCTGCCCGCCGAAGGTGGCTGAAATCACCGCGGAGGTGCAGCCATCCACCGCGTGGCTCTGCACGATGAAGCATCCATCTTCGTCGGCCGACGCAATCGGCAGCGTCGCCGGAACGCTCGCCACACTCGGATCGCTGCTTTCCAGTGCGACCAACACGCCGCCTGCCGGCGCCGGTCCATTGAGCGTCACGCAGCCAAGCGAGGCCGCCCCGCCGGTCACGCCGAACGGCGCAAGCGAAAGCGATTCCGCGCGCAGCGGCACGACTTCGAGGTAAGCCGAAACATTCGGCGTCTGACCCGTCGGAGGTCGGACGGTGATGAGCGTGTCGACGGAAGTGTTTACGGCGACGGTGTTGATCGTCTTGGTCGTCATGGTCGAGCCCTGCGTGAAGCTGACGATCGAGCCGGTCATGAAGTAGATCGGCGGGTAGGGGCCCTGGATGGAACACAGCCAGTTGGACTTCGCAGGACGATTGGTCGTGATCGTGGCGAGGCTGTTCGTTCCGCCGCGCACGGGGTCGGGGCTGAAGGTGATAGAGGTCAAGATCGGCGGATTAACGGTGATCACCGCTTGTTTGGAGACGCCGTCCTCGGTGGCCGTAATGGTCACGTTGGTTTGCACGGCCACCGGGTACGTCGTGATGGTAAAAGTAGCGACGTTAGGCGCGCGAAAGTCGGTCTCGACGGAGGCGGGGACCGATGCGACCGCGGGGTTGTTGCTGGAAAGGTCGACCGTCCGTGTGCGGCCGCCCAAGACCGACGTGAGTGTGACGGTCCCCGTGGAGTTATCCGTACCGTACACCGAGGTTGGGTTGAGGCCCAGCGAGATGACGTCCGCGTTGGTGGGGCTCGCCGCGAGCCAAGTCGAAGCAAACCAAAGAACGGCTAGTCTTGCCCTTCGCACGAAGTGAATTCGCAAGGCTTCTTCCCTCCAGCGCTTGCGTCATTGTACCACGGCCGCCGGATACGTCGTCTTTCCGACGTGAGTTTGACGAATTGTAAGGGAAGCGAAGTTCTCGGACGCTCCGCGGCAAACCGTAAGCTCAAGCCCCCGAAGCGGCCTTGCGGGCGCGAATCGCCCGGCCGATGCGCAGCGTCAGCCAGCCCACCAGCGTCGTCAGGATCAGCCAAGGGAACAACACGACCAGCCCGTAGGCGATCAGCCCGATCGACTCGTAGAAACCCGATAGCCCCTCGCGAACGCGGGCCCGGATGCTGTCCGTGCGCTGATCGGGCGCCGGGGCGAGCGCCGCCTTTTCGGCCAGGGCCAGGTCAATCGTTCCCAGGGCGTTGGGGTCGATTCGCGTGAGATCGCCGAGTCCCAGCCCGCTGATCTGACGCGACACCATCCGCCCCAAGCCCTCAAGCTGCGACACGAACGCCTCCATGTCCTTCCCCGGCACGCCGAGTCGGAACTGGCTCGTCCACGTCCCGTCGCCTCGCTGGCTGCTGGTGGAGTGCAGCACTTGGATTCGACGCTCGGCGATGGCCTTGCTGAGGGCTTGCCGGGCAGTCTCGAACGCCGCTACTTCGATGGTCATGGTCCCGCCCGGCACCTCGCGCGGCTTTTCCGCGAGGGTCAGGCTGATGGTACACGGCACGGCCGCGGCCCCGCCAACGATCGCGCCGACTTCGCCGGCGATGGTCTTGGCCGTCATACGCCCGATCATCGCCAGTGACTCGACCAGTTCTCCAACCGCTCCGGCTGGCACGCGAAGCTGAATGTTGGCCGCGTTCGACCCGTTCGACTGCCGCGCCGTCTGGTTGGACGCAATCGCCGCGCCGTACCGGGCGAGCGTTTCGTCCAGCCGCTTGATCGCCTCCTCCAGGCTATCCACTTCCAACTGCAGCGAACCGGAGGGAAGTTGCCGCGAGCGCTCAAACAGCACCAAGGCGATCGAGCACCGCACCGAATCGGCCCAGGATTCCTTGGCTTCGGTAAACTGCTGATCCTTGACTTGCCGCTCCTCGACGCGCCCCAGGGCTTCGATGCCGGAAACGACCTCGGCGAAGCGTGCCAGCGTCGTCTCGAGCTGATAATTCCCCACCAGCGTTCCGTCGGTGCGCTTCGACGTTTTACCGCTGACCAGGCGCCCGCCGGTTTTCGCGAGCATTTCGCCCAAAGCGTCGGCCGCTTCGTCGAGTGTGACTACTTCCACGGACAGCGACGCGGTGGGAACATTGCGGCTGGCCTCGCGGACGGTCACTATGATGGTGGACAACGCCACCCGGTCGGCCATCACCCGAAGCTGCCCCTGGAGCTGCTCGATCTCCGTTCGCACGCGGTTCATTTCCCTCTCGACTTCGAGAAGGGACTGAATCTTGTCCACGAACGACTTGTTGGCGATCAGCTCCCGCAAGCGCTCTTCGGTGATTTGGAGTCCCTTGATCCGCGCCTCCAGATCGACGTACTCCGCGGTCACATCCGCGGCCTTGACGTTCTCCGACTCTACCCGACCGATTCTTTTCAGCGCCTCGAAGGTAGCCTCGAATTGCTCGGGCGCGATGCGCACGACAATGCGACCAACCAGCGCCCCGCCCGCCTCCTCCCGCGTGCCGGCGTCCGCGATAAACCCACCCTTCTCCGTTATAGTCCGCTCGATCGCCTCCACGGCCCCTTCATAGGCCGCCACCTGAAGCGTGAGTTCGCCCGTCCTGATGATCTTGAGGTCGTCGCGGACCGGCGACGATCGGGGAGACGGCGATCGGCCAAGCGGTTCTGCCTGACCGGTTTCTGAAGGTGGTTGGAGAGCTTCGATTCCATAAGTCTCGGTCTCCGCCGCCTTCTCTGCAAAACCGGCATTCGGCCGCAGTTGTTGCACCTCGTCAGAATCGCGCCCCTCGATGATCCAGACTGATGCCTTTTGGGGGATCGGAGGCCGGCCGAGGTAACCAAGACTAGCCAGCTTCTCCTTATCCTGCTGCGAAATCGACGACTCCGCGCGACGCGTCTTCCCCGCCGCGGGCGCGGGCGACTCGGGCGACGGCGGTGCGCCGGTTGCGATAGCCCCGCCTGAACGGCCACGTGCGGAATCCTGCCATTCCTGGAATCCGCCCGCGTTAGTCGAAGCCTCGCCACCCCACTCGTATCCTCCAACGGGGTGGACGGGCATGCCCCAGCCCCACGGGTCGTCCGCTTCGTAAATGCGGCCCGACGTGCCGGTGCCTTTGACATTCGAGGCTGAGACCAAGCGACTGACGCCGTCCCTATACCGAAGCTGGCCGATCTGGAAGGCCAGCATGAGCACGGCGGCGGCGCCGAGCGTGGACAAAACCAAAGGATGTCTCCAGATTCGGCCCGACTTGCCGGACCTTGCAGGTCTTAGGGTTACCGCGCCGGCCGTTTGAATCGCAGTCCACATGGCTTGCACCTCGCTGTCCTTGGGTCGATCCTCCGCCACAGCGGTTAGACTCTCACGCACGCGCTGAAGTTCCCCGAACTCCGTCCGGCAGTTCGCGCAGCCGTGCAGGTGCGCATCCAACTCGGACCATGCTCCCTGAACCTCGGGCGATCCATGGACGCGAAGGTCAATCAGTTCCCTGGCTTGCTGACAGTTCATGGCACGTTCGCAATCGATTTCGCCGTCTGTGGCCCTCGCCCGTAGGGCGGGCGATCGTTGCCAGGGACTTCAGTCCCTGGATTGAGAATTCTTTTTAGACTCATCCGGCCCGGAGGGCCGACGAAACATTCGCCCGCCCTCCGGGCGGAAAGAACAAGGGGGCCTGACATCCAGGGACTTAAAGTCCCTGGCAAAACCCGTGCGCCCTCCGGGCGAGCAAACGGCTGAGCCCCTTCTCGACGCACGCACGTGGTCATGACCCCGTGCTCTCTCCCGCGCTGCTGCCCGCAACCAATTCCTTGAGCATCTCGCGCAGCCTTCGCCGCGCCCGAAACAGCGTCACCTTCACCCGCGATTGTCCCCAACCCAGCACACTCGCCGCGTCCGCGATGCTCAGCCCCACGAACTCGCAGAGAATCACGGCATCACGCTGCGCCGCCGGCAGCTCCGCCACGGCTCGCCGGACGGCCTCGCGCGAATCCTCTCCGGTTTCCCCTGCGGTCGACGCGTCCTCCGATGGCACCAGCCGAAGCAGCGGTGAGGAGAGCCGTCTTTCCTGCTGCGTTCGTCGAACGTGCTCGATCGTCGCCGAGCGATGGATCGCGAAGAGCCACGTCGAAAAGCTGCTCCGCCCCGCGAAAGCCCCGATCGACCTCGACACCCGCAGGAACGTATCCTGCACGATCTCCGCCGCCGCATCCCGCGACCGCGTGACCAACCACCCATACCGCCACATGCGGTCCACGTACTTGCGGTACAGCAGCTCGAGGGCGACAACGTCACCCTCCCTGCACCGTGCCACGAGCTGGGCGTCCGGATCGATCATCGTTGTGTCCGTACATTAGACCGGCGGACTGCGAACCGGTTACCTGTTTTTCGCCCCGGAGTTATCGGTAGCCCCCTCTCTTTGGAGGCCCCAGCTTTGGAAGTGGGTCTGCTCTGGGCTTTTTTGCCCTACCGCAGCTTAATCGAAGCGAGCGCCAAGCCCGCGAACATGGCCGCCACCAACCAGAACCGCACCACGGTCTGCGGCTCGCTCCAGCCTCCCAGGTGAAAGTGGTGGTGCAGCGGGGCACATCGAAACAGCCGCCGCCCGCCCGTCCATTTGAAGTACCCGATTTGGGTCAGGACGGAGATGGCCTCCAGGACGAATACCCCGCCCGCCAGGATCAGCATCAATTCCTGCCGCGTCACGACGGCCACGTAGCCGATCAGCCCGCCCAGCGGCAACGACCCGGTATCCCCCATGAACACCCGCGCAGGATGGCAGTTGTACCAAAGGAACCCCAGACACGAGCCCAGGATGGCCCCGCACAGCACGACCAATTCCCCGCTCATGGGGATGTGCGGCATGAGGAGCTTCGCCGCCAGGTCGGCCGTTCCCGCCACGTATGTCAGGATCGCGAATACCAGCGCGCAAAGGGCCACGCACCCTGCGGCCAGCCCGTCCATGCCGTCGGTGAGATTCACGGCGTTGGATGTCCCGCTCATCACCAGGACGGTCACCGCCATGAAGGTCAGCGCCCCAAGCTGTAAGCCCGGCTTGTAGAACGGAACGCTCAGCACCTTGTAGGCCGGTATGGCGGCCGCATCGAGCGGTGGGCTAAGTATTGCGAAGTTGTTCTGCCCATGACTGTAAATGTACCACCCCAGAACCACGCCCAACCCGATCTGGAAGAGCAGCTTCTCGTGCATTTTCAGGCCGTCTCGCGACAAGGAGCGCCGTTTCGACGTAAGCTTGAGCCAGTCATCGACCGCCCCCAGCGCCCCCAGCCAGACCATGCACACCAGCCCCATTTTCACGTAGAAGTTGGTCAGGTCCGAAAGGAGCAGGACGGCCGCCGCGATCGCGCCCAGGATCATCGCCCCGCCCATCGTCGGCACGTTGCTCTTGTCCCGCATCAGCTCATTGAGCGAGGCGTGATCGAACTCCGGCCGGTCCCCGACTTTCCAATGGACGAGCTGCCGGATCACCCGCGGCAGGAGGATGAGGTTCAGGACGAAGCAGAACAAGGCCGCGCACGTCCCGCGAAAAAGCGGGTTCTCGTACCCATAGTGCTTGCCCTCGAAGAGATATTGAAGGAGGTGATAGAGCACGCCGCGTGCCGTTGCCTGCCGAGACTAACCCACCGGCTCCAAGATTTTGGCACTCGCCGCATGGGCCCCGACAGCCAGGGACTCCCGCAAATGCCGCACGACTCGATCCAATTGCATCCCCCGCGAGGCCTTGATCCAGATCGCATCGCCTGGCCCGATCATCTCCACCAAACCGACGCAGGTGGATTCCGCATCGCGGAAGCAACGCATGGCGCTGCCGTCATGCTCGCCGTTCGCCCTTTCCATGGCCTGCGAGGTCAGCGGCCCCACGCCGATAACGAGCTCAATCCCCGCACGGAGCGCTTCACCCACCATGCGCGTATGCGCGGGGGCGCTATCGGCTCCCAGCTCGAGCATATCGCCGAGCACCAACACCCGGCGCTCGGCGCTCACCGAGCGCAGCGTTTCGATCGCCGCGCCGACGCTGGACGGGTTCGCGTTGTAAGCATCATCGACCACGGTCACGCCGCCGACCTCGAACCGGCTGGTGCGCCCTTCCGGCGGAGTGAAGGTTCGCAAGCGCTCGATGATCGTCTGCGGCGGGACGCCGAACCATCGCGCGACGGCGAACGTAGCCGCCGCGTTGGTCGCATGGTGCGGCCCGGGCATGGGCAGATCGACTTGGTATCGGCCCTCCAACTCGAACGTGGTGCCCGACAAATCCGCCCCCCGGCGTGTGACCCGCAACTTCGCCGCGGCGTCGAGTCCGAAAGTCACGATCCGCGTCCGCCCGGCCGCCGCGATGTGCGGCAAAATCTCCGGGCGATCCACATTCACCAGTGCGAACCCGGAGAAACGGATGAACCGAAGCAGCGAAGCCTTCTCCGCGGCCACGGCGTGTACATCACCGAGCCCCTCCAAGTGCGCCTCACCGATCGAAGTGATAACACCCACGTTGGGAGAGGCCATCGCCGCCAGCGCGGCGATTTCACCCGGTGCGTTCGTGCCGATTTCGGCCACCACGTACCGATGGGTGCCCTCCGTGGACAACAACGTCAGCGGCACGCCGATGGCATTATTGAAGCTCTTGGGCGCCGCCCGTCCGGCGAATGACCCGCCCAGCACATGGTCGATCATGCACTTGGTGGTCGTCTTGCCGTTGCTGCCGGTGACCGCGATCACCACCGTACCGGCGGGCAGCACTTCGCTGCGGTAGTGGAACGCCAGCCGGCCCAGCGCCGCGACCGTATCCTCCACCACTAACTGCGACCCCTTTGCCGCCGGCAGCGCATGATCGACGACGCACGCGAGAGCCCCGGCGCTCAGCGCCCCTTCGACAAAATCGTGACCATCAAAGCGCGGTCCGCGAATGGCGACAAACAGATCGCCCCCGCGCACGTCCCGCGAATCCGTCGCCACCCGTCGCACCGTCACGGACGACCATGCCGGATCGGGCTCGATGCCCATCGCCCGCGAAACGGCCATGAGATTCAGCGGAATCATGCGACCTCTCGCTTTCGTCCCGACCGCGTGAACCACTCTCGCGCAACCTCTAGGTCGTCAAATCGCAGCACGCGATCGCCGACGATCTGGTAATCCTCGTGTCCTTTTCCGGCGATGAGCACGGTATCCCCCGCACGGGCCTCGGCCAGCGCTTTTTCGATCGCCAGCCGGCGATCCACCTCGAGTTGTACGTCGCATCGCCTCGCCCCGGGGAAACCGCCAACGATCTCGTCGATGATCGCGCGCGGCTCTTCCGACCGCGGATTATCGCTGGTAACGATCGCGGCGTCGGCCAGTTCCTCCACGGCCGCCGCCATCCTGGGTCGCTTCGTGCGGTCACGATCGCCCCCGCAGCCGAACACGCAGACCAAGCGCCCCGCCGTCAGCGGGCGCAGTGCTGTGAGCACGTTCCGCAACGCGTCGTCCGTATGCGCGTAGTCGACGAACACCGAAAAAGGCCAACCTGCCGGCTCCGCGCGCTGCAACCGGCCTGGTACACCCTCGATGTGTTCGAGGCCTTCGCGGATCGCCCCGCTATCTACGCCCAGGGCATGAACGGTCGCCGCGGCCGCGAGCGCATTGAGCACGTTGTGTCGGCCGATCAAGGAAGTACAAATGGGAACCTGCCCTGAACCTATGTGGAGGATGAAGTCCGTTCCTCCGCGATCCACTCGGCGAATCGTCGCACGGACCTCGGCCGTGTGCAGTTCGAGGGCGTAGCGTACGACACGGCCGCGCGTGGCTTCCATCAACCGCGCCGCCATTGCGTCGTCCCCATTGATGACTGCGACCGCGGAGGGCGCCAACATCTCGAACAACCGACGCTTGGCCGCGAAATAGGCCTCCATCGTCCGATGGTAATCGAGATGATCACCCGACAAGTTCGTGAACACCGCTGCGACGAAGTCCAAGCCGTCGCAACGTCGTTGATCCAGCGCGTGCGATGAAACTTCCAGCGCCGCATGAGAGGCCCCGGCGTCTCTGGCCATCGACAGGCAACGGCACAGTTCCAGGCACCCCGGCGTGGTGAGCGGGGCCGGGCGTCGCTCCGCGAGCAGATCGTACTCCACCGTTCCGAGTAACGCCGTCGGCTCGCCCGCGGCGCGCAAAATCGCTCGCACCATCCATGCAACCGTCGTCTTGCCGTTGGTGCCGGTGACGCCGATTAGTTGCATCCTCCGATTCGGCTCACGGAGCCTATAGAATGCGGCCGCGAGTTTGGCCAACGCGACGCGAGTGTCGGCGACCCTGACGACCGCAAGATGCGGCGGGGCCGGAACGTGGCGCTCGACGACAACACTCGCTGCCCCGCCGGCCGCGGCGGCGTCGACGAATTCGTGTCCGTCTCGCCCGGTCCCCCGAAGGGCTACGAAGCAAGAGCCTCGCGAGGCGGCCCGCGAATCGTCGATCAACGAATCCACCGCAATGTTGGAAACGTCAGAACCATCCGCGGCGACGACCCCCCCTGCCGCGAACAACTCTCGAAGCGTCCATGCCTTCGCCGAAGCTGACTCAGACAGGCTCATCCGTGCACGCGCATTCTAACAGACTACACGGGGAGGGCGAGGGTGAGGGCGACCAAGGCGGGAGCCCGAACGCCGAGCCGTTTTAGGATACCCGCACGCGTCGCTCGCCGGGAGGCTCGCCCTCCCTATCCGCCGACGGTCGCGACCTGAATCTCTGCGTCGTCGGCCGGCACTCCCAAATAGGGCAGCGCCTGACCGAGGATTTCACCCGCCACCGGGGCCGCCACCGCGCTCCCGTAATAGGCAATCTTCGGGTTTGGCCGCCGGATCATCACCAGCACGACGAGTTCCGGCCGCCCCACCGGCGCCGCCCCGACGAACGCCCCCTGATACGCCCCCTGTTCGTACAGCCGGCTTTCACGTCCCAGGAGCTTGGCCGTCCCCGTCTTCCCCATCACCCGATAGTGATCGAGCTTCGCCCCCCTACCGCTTCCATGCTCCACGACGGACACCAGCAGCTCGTTCGCCACGTACCGGGCAACTTGGGGATCGACAACTCGCCCGATGGGCTGCACAGACTGGAAATCTCGGACGACCTCGCCCGTGGGCCCCAGGAGTGCCTTGACCACGCGAGGCTTGACCATCACGCCGTCGTTGATGATTGCCGCAAACGCCGTGAGCAACTGCAACGGCGTCACCAGGATCTCGTAGCCCATCGCCACCGACGCCGTGGACATGCGGTTCCAGTTCTTCAGCGGAAAGACCATTCCGGCCGCCTCGCCCGGACAGTCGATGCCCGTTCTAGAACCGAAATGGAAGCGCTTGATCGTGCTATAAAGGGCAGGGTTGCCCATTCTCTCCGCGACGAGGCTCATGCCGATGTTGCTGCTGTGGGTCACGATGCCTTTGATGTCCAGCATGCCCCGCGGACTCACGTCGGTGATGATTCGGCTGCCGATCGACCGCGTGCCCATGTGGCAGTCGATGAGCTGCGCGGTGTTGATGAAAGACCCTTCGAGCGCGCCGCAGACGATCACCGGTTTGAAGGTGCTGCCCGGCTCGACCGGGTCCGTGATGGCTCGATTGCGGCGGCGCTCCGGAGGAGCAGCACCGACGTCATTGGGATCGAAGCTCGGGTAGCACGCCATGGCGAGGATTTCGCCGCTCTGCGGCGACATGACGATCGCCAGGCCGTCCTCGGCCTCCACCCGTTCGACGCTCTGGGCAAGGGCAGTTTCAGTGACACGCTGGATCTCCGCGTCCAGCGTCAGCACCACGTGTCCGCCATCGGTCGGCGGAACCAGCTTGTCATCATCGCGGCGCAGGGCTCGCCGGCGGGCGTCGCGAATCGTGGATCGCTTGCCGTCTTTCCCGCGCAGATGTGCATCGAACCCAAGCTCGATCCCCTCTAGCCCGCCCCCGTCGCGCCCAACCCAGCCGAGAACATGGGCCATGGACTCGACCAGCGGGTAGGTTCGTACGGGCCGCTCGGACAGCCCCAAGCCCGGGCGCTTCATCGCCCGGACCGCCTCGGCCGTGATCGCATCCACCTGCGACTCGATGACCACGAACTGCGAGCCCGGACGCGCCCGAATTCGCTCGGCGATCTTGGCAGCCGGCAGATTGACTCGCGGGCTCAGCTCTCGTGCGACGGCGTCGACATCCTCGACCCGCGCCGGATCGACGAACACGTCCGGCATCTGCTCCGTCGCGGCCACCACGCGCCCGCGCGCGTCGAGAATCAGCCCGCGACGGGCTGCAATCACCGATTCACTTTCGCGTTGATTCTCCGCGATCGCTAAGAGCCGATCACGAAGCACCGCATGGATATGAACCAGTCGTCCGCCCAGACCAAGCAGGACGACCATGACCCCGCAAAGCAGGAAGACGCCGCACCGGCGCTGATAGCGATCTACCCTGTCGCCTTGCATGGAACGTCGCCGTTGTTGGATGACGCGGAGCCCGCGGCGCGCCGCGTTCGCGCCCCCTCCTCCGCGTCGTGTCAACGCGTTTCCCGAAGCACGCGGGGAGGGACCCTCGATGCCAATCGTTCTTGGGCGCGCTCGATCGCGTCAAAGCCGGGCGGAACCAGACCCGTTTGGAACGACGCCACGCGATCGTGAATCCGTTGTGGCGACCGCAATCGCGCGATCCTCGTTTGCAGGCTCCAAAGCTCGCTGCGCGATTCCAGCCAGCGTCCGTCCAGCGCCGCCATTCGCGCCGCGCACCGGGTTTGCTCGACCCGTAGGTGGACGATCGCCAGCGCGATCGCGACGAAGCCCCCCAATAACAGGCACCCCCGCGCGACGGTCAACGACCGGCCCTCCCTCCCTGTGCGGGCCGCTCCTCTGCCGCGGCGATCCCCTTGGCTGCGGGCAGTTTGATCCGTACGCCTTCGCGAATCATCTGTGGGTCAGGGAACTTGTCCTTGTTGATCTCGTGCAGCTCGCGCCAGCGCCCGCCGTCGCCCAACTGCTCTTTCGCGATGCTCACGTATCGATCGTTCTTCTTGACCTGATACCAGCGAAAACCCGCCGCGGGCTTGACGGCCGTTTTCTTGGTTGGCGAACTACCCTCCTCGGCGCGGCGCGGCGGCTGCGTCGGCACGGACGCCAAGACCGTCGCAGGCGGATCGACCGGGCTCGCCGCGCCCTTGCCCTCGAGCGCCGGCAAGGTCAACACCAAACCCGTCCGAAGATCATTCGGGTTCTGCAGCACCGACCGATTCGCCTCGAAGATCGCGTCAACCGTGCTGCGAGACTTGTTGCCTAGATGCGCACGCGCGATCTTGGAAAGCGTGTCGCCCGGAACGACCGTATAGGGCCTTCCCCCGGGAGCAGCCTTGCCGGACGGCGATGAGCTTATGGAGTCCACAACTGAATCGATGCGAGGAGCGGATGAAGTCGTCAATGGTTGAAAGACCGCCGCCGCGGGCGGAGTACTCTCTTGCAAGAGGGATGCCAGGGTTCTCTGAGTCGTGTCCGTAGTAGCGGGTGCGGCATGGCCTAAGGCCGGGCTCGATCCGACTGGCGACGTCGGCGTAGCGGGAGCGTCCATGGCGTTCGGGTTCAAGCCGGTCGGCCGGGGCGCCTCTTGCCGGATTGGATTCGTCACCGGCTCGCGAGAACGTGAACCTAGTTGCTGCAGGGCAGCCGGCAATTGCCCGCCGCCGTCCGAAAGCACCGATCGCGCGGGAACCATTGAGTCCTCGCGCCCTCGGTTCGCAAGGATGATGGCAAAGCAGATGATGAACGCCAAACCGGCGAGCAAGCCGACCTTGGTTTCCCGCGCCATCCCCGGCAACCCTCCCTGATTCGCTCCCGTGTGATCCGTCATCACGGTCCTTCTTGATGTTCAGTGGCTCCGGCTGCACCGCCTCATTCGTCGTCGTCAGCTCCGTTGCCTTGTGGCCCCGTGCTTTCGTGGCTTGTCACGCGCGTTGCCACCCGCAACTTCGCACTCCGCGATCGGGGGTTCGCGTCCCGTTCCTCATCTTCCGCAACCACGGGCTTCTTCGTGACGATACGGTATAGCCCCTCGTTGTGTCGTTTGCGAAAATCCGTCTTGACGATCTTGTCTTCCACGCTGTGGAAGGCAATCACGCCGATCCGCCCGCCCGGCCTCAAAACTCGCGGAGCAAAACCCAGCAGCGACTCGAGATTGGGGATCTCCTGATTCACCGCCATCCGGAGCGCCAGGAACGTCCGCGTGGCCGGATGGATCTTGCTCGCCCGTGACTCCGGGTTCACCCCCATCGCGTCGGCGACAATAGAGGCCAATCGCCCGGTCGTCGTGATCCGTCCCTCGCGGCGCACCTCACAGATTCGTCGCGCAATCCGCCGTCCGGCGAACTCCTGCGCGTTGTTATAAAGCACGTCGCCGAGATCCTTCTCGCTCAATCGGTTAACCAGGTCGGAAGCCTTCACCTTAAGGCGTGGATCCATACGCATATCCAGCGGTCCATCGCCCTGAAAGGAAAAACCCCGTTGCCGATCATCCAACTGCGTCGAGCTGACGCCCAGGTCTACGAGAATCACGTCGACGCACTCGACTTCGAGTTGATGGAGAACGTCCGGCAGCTCAGTGAAGTTGGCATGCGCAAGCTCTGCGCGGCAGGCCAAACCAGACAGGGAGTCGCGGGCGCGCGAGAGGTTCGACGGATCGACATCCAAGCCGATCAGCAGCCCCTCCGGCCCCAGTGGCTCGCTCAACAATCGCGCGTGACCGCCCAGGCCCACGGTGGCGTCGACCACCGTCTCACCCCCACGCACACAGAGAAGCTCACACACTTCGCGCGGAAGGACAGGTGTGTGGCCGAGATTGCTTGCCGACTCCAATTCTCGACGAACCGACAAATCAGGGGGTGGTCACGCTTCCGTGGCGACGCACTCACCCCCAACGCGGACGGGCGCCCCACGTCCGCCGCCCTCGGCGACGAACGCGGAGAGTGTAACGTGGCGGAACCCTCCGCCCATGGCCCGCAGCCGTCCAACCCGACCCTCCAACTCCGCAACCTCCTGCGGATGAGAACGAACCGCCGGAGCGACCGGGTCAACTTCTTGCTGCCGCCGCTGGATCCGCTGGACCAAGCGGTCCCGACTGCGTGCCATCGCCTACCCTCCCCACAGACGCCCGCCGCCCACCACGACGCGGCGAATCCCTTCGCTTCAGCCGTCGTGGTGCGCCGGCTCGATCAAGATCAACGTCCCGACCCGTCTCTATAGCGAAGCCCGATCGTGACCGGTTGCGCGGAGCCCGATTCCCTTCGTAGCCCCGTCAACTCGTCGCTCCGCAGGCTTCGTCGTCCACTCGCTGCGACACGAGGCTCCTTCCACGTGCCGCGACACACCCCTCCCGAGGCGGGAGGGGCCGGGGATGCGGGTCGGTCCCGGCAGATCCGTCTACCGGTCCGTCAGGGGTCGTCCGTTACCCCGCCCCTCAGGCCTCATCCGCAGGAAACCCTGCCAATTCGGCCAATCATCCCCTTGCCAATCGATGCCAATCGCCCGATCCAGGTCCTCACGGTTCCAAACGTCGATGCGGTTCTTCCGCCCCATGAGGAAGACTTCCTTCCCCAACCGCGCCTTTTTCAACAACCGGTCGGGTAGCACGAACCGGCCTTGCGGATCGACCTCCACAAACGAGGCCAATCCAAAGAACTGTAACTCGAACCTGGTGGCCTCCGGACCCGGCATGAACTCCGTTTCGATGCGTCCGGCCAGCTCCTCAAATCCGCGTTCTGTGAAAATAGAGAGGGTGCCGCGTTCTTCGCCGAGCGTGACGTACAGCCCGCGCCCCTCACGCTCGGCGTCAATGGCGTTTCGAAGCGGCGACGGTAGCTGAATGCGGTTCTTTTCGTCGATACTTCTCTCATATTGGCCTGTGAAAAACCGCATTTGGCCACCGGAGACCGCCTTTCCACTGCTTCCCGCTTAGTGGGAAAATTACACCACTGTAAACCGCTTTGCAACAAAAAAGTTAAAAAAATTTCAGGTGGCGGCGCTTCGACAAATGGTGGTACGGATCGAGCGACCTACAAGCCGTTCGGTTCTGGCGGCGCGCAGGAAATGCGCCCCCGATCGCCCCCGCTAGGCTAGCGATTCTAGGTTAGCAGCTCGGCGTAGAGCACCGCGTAGGCGTCATGGGTTTGGCAGATGCGCCAGCGCCGTTCGACGGTCTCGGAGGCCTCGCGGCCCAGGCGCCGCGCCGTGGCCCGGTCCTCCAACAGCCGGAGGAGGGCTGCCGACAGCGACGTCGTGTCAGCGTATGGCACCAACAGGCCGGTCCGGTCGTGCTCGATCAGGTCCCGGCATCCAGGCACGTCGGTGGTCACAATCGGGCAACCCGCGGCCATCGCCTCCAGTAGCGCATTGGGCAGCCCTTCGGTTCGAGATGGAAACACAAACACGTCGGCGGCCCTGAGCAATGACGGCACGTCCGATCGCGGGCCTAGCAAGTGGACGCGATCCCCAAGGGCCAGGCGGGTGATCTGTCTTTCGAGCTCGCCTCGCAGCGGACCGCCGCCGGCCAGGCACAAATGCGCGTCCACCTGCTGCGAGACGTCTCGGAACGCGTCCAGCAGGAGGGCCAGCCCCTTGACGGGGTCCAGCCGCCCCGCCCAGAGCACCAGCCGGGCATCCGGCGGCGCGCCCAGCGCGGTCCGGTCGATAGCGGGTGCCTGCCGGAGGGGCGCAGGCTCGATCCCGCCGCGAACCAGACGCAGCCGGTCGCGAGGAATCCGCCCCCGTTCCGCGAGATGTTCGATCACCGAGGGAGAGTTTCCGATGGTGAATCGGCAAAGGTCGTAGGTCATATTGTCCAGCCATAGGTGCCAGCGCCGCTCCACCTCGACGGTCTGAATTTCGCAAACCAGGCGATCGGCGGGGAAACCGACGGACTGCGCCGCCCAGCGCGAAGCCAGGTTCGCGTGAAACAGCAGGGCGTGGATAACCCGCGGTTGTGTGCGGCGGATGATGCTGGCCAGGCGGGGGATGACCCGCACGTCCCACCCGCCTCGGCCGTCGCAGGAGTACACGGGGATGCCATCGGCCTTCATCCGATCGCCCACCGGCCCGGGCCGGGCGAGGGAAACGACGGCGACCCGTAGGCCACGATCGCGCATGGCCAGTGCCAGCCGGTGCAAGTGCAATGGCACTCCGCCGAGTTCGAGGTCCGTGATCACATAGAGCACGTCGGGCGAATCGCCTTCCGACGGGGCGCGGACATCCTCCGATTGGGGCACGCGGAGTTTGTAGCGCGACCAGCCCAGGTGGGTCAAGCGACGCGCCGGATTCGCGAAAGGATTTTCGTTGGCCGCGCCGATGATGATCGCACGCGGCGCGGGAGGCGTCGCGCGGTCACGATCGAGGTAAGCCGTGGTCCTGCGGGGCGTGTGAGGTTCTGAGCCCTCACCCGGACCCTCTCCCAAAGGGAGAGGGAATCCCGCCAGCGTCCGGTTGTCCTTACCCGAGCAACATCCGCAAACACAATCTCCGGGTCGCGGCAGGTATGAGCCAGCGAAGACGGATGGTTCGAACGCTGGGTGGTCTCGCCGCGGCCATGACCAGCACCGCCGCGCTTCTCGCCTACATCGACCCCTCGGCCACGCTCGCGCCGCAACCGCTCTCGCTGGATGAGCTTGCCGTCGTCGCGCATTCTCTCGTCGTCGAAGACGTGACCATCGACCCGACCCGATGGCGGGCCGTGGAGCTCATTCCCACCGAGGATTCGCTTTCTTCCGCAACGGTCTTGGCCGCAGTCTCGGACACCGGCGACGCGCATTTCTACGTCGATGCGTGGGGCCGTCCCTCACGAAGCCCGCGCTGGAGCCGCCAAGCCCCCAGCGACGACGCCCCTCACGCCATCCGCATCGCCGTAGCCGGCGCCAGCGCCGACCGGCCGCTCACCGCCGCGCAGCGCGAAAGCGCCGGCGCACTACTCGCCGCCCTCCAGCAGCACGTCGGGATTAGGGACTAGCCGAAAACGAGGGTTGCAAGCGGTTATTTGGTCACTAAGATAATGAGAAACAAGTCACTATCAGGTGACGACTGACCAACTCAGTGACCAACTCGGCCCGAACGTCTCCCAAACTGATGGGCCGGGGGATGAATACCCGAGTCTGGTGCCTGCCCCGAACGCGGCCCACAACTTACCTTTGAGCGGGAATTCGCCAGGTTAGGCGGCCTCGCTCAGCAGGCGGGTGACTTCGGGCGGGGAGGCGCCTTGCGCGGGCGTATCCGATTGGGGCCGCATGAGCGTCATACCCCCATTATGCGCAGGATCACCGAATCCGACACCACGGCCCCTCTCCCTTTGAGGGAGAGGTCGGCGTGAGGGTTGCGCGGCCGAATTCTGACGCTCTAGTCCGGTTACCTACGCATATAGAAGCGTCCTCAACCCGAAGACTCTTCCCGGCTGCGTAGCCGGGAAGCGCCGCCCGTTGGAGGACATTCGGAGCCCGCCATGTTTCGCCGAGTTCTCATGGTTTCGATTATCTTGGCCCCCCGCATCGGGTTTTCCCAGAGCATTCTCCGCATCAACGAGCCCACGCCGTCGCTGGCGCAGCCCGGAAAGCCCAAGAAGTGCCGACCGGAAGGAAAGCACAGTGTCAATGTTGACCACTGCTGCAGTAAGGCCAGCTCCGGTGGGATCTGCTGCGGCGTCACCGGTGGCTCCTGTGCCATCAGTGGCTGCTGCGACCCGGCGGGCAGCACTCCCTATTGCCATCAGGGAACCTGCGTAGCCTGCCTGCCAGATGGGGCCGGCGGCACACCCGACTCCTGTTGCAGCGAAACCACCGCCGGCGGGATTTGCTGCGGCGAGACGGGGGGCTCTTGTGCCGTCAGCGGATGCTGTGCGGTGGGTCCCACGCAACACTGTCACCAAGGCAGGTGCGTGGCCTGCCTGCCCGAAGGAGCCAGCGGCACGCCCGACTCATGTTGCAGCGAAACGACTTCCAGCGGGATTTGCTGCGGCGAGACGGGCGGCTCTTGTGCCGTCAGCGGATGCTGTGCGGTGGGTCCCACGCCGTACTGTCACCAGGGCTCTTGCGTAGAGTGCCTGCCCGAAGGGGCGAGCACCGAGTCGGGACAGTGTTGCAGCGGGGCCGGCAGCGAAGACGGCATCTGCTGCGGGGAAGTAGGAGGTTCCTGCGCTACCAGCGGCTGCTGTGCCGACGACGCACGGTGTGAGGAAGGAACCTGCATCGACTGTCTGCCCGAGGGAGCGAACGCAGCCGAAGGGCCGTGTTGTAGCGGCGACAGTATCGACGGCGTGTGCTGCGGCCAGCCGGGCGGCTCCTGCGCCATCAGCGGCTGCTGTGGAGGCGGCGAAATATGCCACGACGGGACCTGCGGGCAGTGCCTGCCGGAAGGATCACAAGAGGCAGCAGAGTTCTGCTGCAGTGAAACCGCCGTCGGCGAAATATGCTGCGGTGAGGCCGGCGGCTCGTGCGCCGTCAGCGGATGCTGCGGGGTCGGCAATTGCTGCAACGGCACCTGCCACGAACTGTGCCCCCCAAAGGAGATTCGCAATCCCGGTACGTGTCAATGCGAGCCTTGCATCGCCCTTGGCAGCCCCTGCGCGCAAGCCGACCAATGTTGCAGCGGCGCCTGCTGCAATGGCGTCTGCAAGGACACGTTCAATGACAAGTTCAATTGCGGCGCCTGTGGAAATCGCTGCGAAATCCCACGTTTTTCAGGCCTTGAAATGTGCCAGAACGGTATCTGTGGAATGCTATGCACCGGCACTAGCAATTGTAACACGCCGGCACCGCCTATTCCAGACAGTTTTTGCCCTCAGGGCTCCCTCTGTGCAGGTTTCTGTAGCGTCGACGTGCGCAGTTACATTTGCTGTGAACCATGTTCCACGTCGCCGCTCTTCTGCCTCGCCAGCAACTGCGGGGGCGTTTGCTGCTGCGGCGCTTGTGTCAATCGCTTCGGCGAATTGGTTTGTGACCACAGTCGTCCACCCACCTGCGTTCCTTGATGAAGCGGGAGAGTCATCGCGGCCATTCGATCATGGAAACCACGTTGGTTTGGATTCTTCCGGTGTTGGTCATTGCGTGGCCCATCGAGATTGGGCTGGCCCCAAGCAACGCGGTCTCACGAGCGGCATCGAGGGCAGTAATGACCCGCTGGAGGTCGCCGAAATTCATGGTGGCGTTTATTCGCAATTAGCGGGTTTTCGCCCCACGGCGCTCTTGAAAACCCATCCTCCGTTTCGGGAGCGCGGCGCAGAAGAAGGAATATCTGCCCAGGCTGGCCTCGGGCGAGACTGTGGGATGCCTATCCCTGACCGAGCCGGGCAGCGGCAGTGATGCCGGTGCGGCGCAATGTCGCGCGGTGCTCAAGAGCGACGGCTGGCACATCACCGGGACGAAAATCTTCGTCACGAATGGCGACGAGGCCGGGGTCATGGTGTTGATCGGCGTGACCGATCCCGATGAGCCCAAGCGGCGGCTCAGCGCTTTCATTGTGGAGAAACCTACGCCGGGGCTACGAATCGGCAAGCTGGAGAAAAAGCTGGGGATTCGATGTGCCTCCACGGCGGAGTTCGTATTCGAGGATTGCGTGGTCCCGCAGGACGCGCTGCTGGGCGAACGCGGGAAGGGGTTGCGCATCGCCCTGACGACGCTGGACGGCGGGCGAATCGGGATTGCGGCTCAGGCGTTGGGCATTGCTCAAGCGTGCCTATACGAGGCCACCAAATACGCGAAAACGCGCGTGCAGTTCGGCCAGGCCATCGGCAAGTTCCAGGCCATTCAGAACAAACTGGCGGACACGGCCGTGTCCGTTGAGGCCAATGTGTGCCACTGCTCTGCGAGCAGTGTTTTCGTTCTACTACGTTCGCGCTCGATCATTGAATATCATGCCGGGCGGCAAGCGGATCGTTCATTCGATCTTCGCTATTGACCATTCCGCATTCCCTCTTCGTCGCTCCGTCACTTCGTCGTTCTTCGTGCCTCCGTGTCGGCGCCTGTCCCCGATGAACATCCGGATCGCTTCGTCGCTCCCCCCCCTGCCTCAGTGCCTCTGGTGGCGCTCCAATATTTCTGTAAACTCGTCGTTGGCGTGACTCGTGATTTCACTTTTTACGCCGTTCGTGCCAGTGGTGCAACCTCGGCCCGCAGCTCATTCAGTTTTTCCAGATCGCCAGG
>Ga0187893_10003783_pt1 | contig 29885 bp, 25 predicted proteins | sample MA1701074metaG_FD_139574 | JGI IMG/M metagenome (GOLD analysis project Ga0187893, IMG submission 139574) | White microbial mat communities from a basaltic lava cave in the Kipuka Kanohina Cave System on the Island of Hawaii, USA - MA170107-4 metaG ...
AGGCGCGCCGTGCCATGGCGAAGTACAGCAACGATCTAAGGATCGCGGTGCAGTATCCCGCGGCCATCTCCGGCGGCGGCGTTGCCAATGCCGATCTCCTGTACACATTGCGCGGACCCGACCTGCAGAAGCTTACTGAGTATTCGGAGAAGATCCGTCACGTGGTGAAGCAGATTCCAGGGGTGGTCGACGTTGACAGCTCGCTCGAGGTGGGGAAACCGGAGATTCGGGCCCATATCAACCGGGGGAAGGCAGCCGATCTGGGTATCAGCGTTCAAAACATTGCCTCAAGCCTGCGAACTATGGTGGCCGGCGAAGAGGTGTCGTCGTTTCAGGAGGGCGACGACCGCTATGAAGTGCGCTTGCGCGTCGCAGCCGAGAACCGCCGCAGCGCCGAGACCGTCGCGCGGCTTTACATTCCCTCCGAGCGCGGCGGCAACGTCCAGCTCAGCAGCATTGTGACGCTGGACCAGGGCGTGGGTCCGGCACAAATTGAACGGCAGAGCCGGCAGCGGCAAGTGACCATCAGCGGAAACATTGACAAGGGACAGTCGCTGAGCGAAGTGTTGGCCCGACTGGAGCCTGAGGTGCAGAAGCTCGACATGGGGCCAGCCTACCAGACGGGGCTGCTGGGACGCAGCCGTGAACTGGGCCGGGCTGGATCTGCGTTCGTCGTGGCGTTCGTACTTTCGTTCATCTTCATGTACATGATTCTGGCGGCGCAATTCGAAAGCTTTCTCCATCCCATTACGATTCTGTTAAGCCTGCCAATGGCTATTCCGTTCGCGCTGCTGTCGTTGCTCGCTTTTGGCCAGACTCTGAATGTGTTTTCTTCGCTCGGAATCTTGATGTTGTTTGGTGTGGTGAAAAAGAACTCAATTCTTCAGATCGATCACATGAACAACTTGCGGCACGAAGGCCTGCCGCGGTATGAAGCGATCATCCAGGCGTGTCGCGACCGCCTGCGGCCTATTCTGATGACCACGTTCGCATTGGTGGCTGGCATGTTGCCAATGGCCCTCGGTACAGGGGTTGGTTCGGGAGTGCGGCGCTCTGTAGCGATTATCGTGATTGGCGGACAGATGCTTTGTTTGCTATTGACGCTACTGGCGATCCCAGTCGCTTATTCGCTGTTCGATGATCTGGCCACTTCGCCGATGTGGGGCCGGCTGGCTTCGGCGTCGGGAGGCATTGGCACTCGTTTTCGCCAACGCTTGGCGGGAGCGGCTTCGTCCTTGTTTGGATAGTGGCCGAGCTTTCAAGTGTCACCCCCTTGGGCAGCGTAACCTGGCAATTACCATCCGGAGGCCGGCACCAATGTTATGCCGTTACCCGGTCCTCGCTCAGAAACGGAGTGATAACTGACAATCTTGCGACGGTAACCGTCCCCTTAGAAATCAATATTCTAGTCCACTGACATGAGCCACTACTCAAAGCTAATCGCACTCATCGGCGTGCTGGCGATTCCAGTCCAGCCGGCATTCACTCAGCAACACCCTTCCAGCCACCAGATTCCCTTCGAACTGGTCGGAGTGGACACGTCGAAAGACAAACCGCTCTCCCTGCAGGAAGTTGTGGAGCTTGCCTTACGAAACAACCGCGACCTCGAGGTGGAACGCATCAACATCGAGGTGTCCCGATTCGGGGTGACCGGCGCCCAAGGGCGCTACGATCCACTTTTCAGTTTCGGGCCGGGCTACACTTCTCGAACGCTGCCTGTGGCCAGCATCCTGGGCGGAGGCCCTGATGGCGCGGTAGCGACCGACAACCTTGCCTGGAACACATCGTTCCAGCAGTTGTTTCGTAGCGGCGGTAATTTGTCTCTCTTCTTTAATAACAGTCGCGACACCACCAACAACGTCTTCATCAACCTCAACCCGCTGTTCAATTCCTCCCTTGGTTTTGACTTTACGCAGCCACTGTTCCGTAATCTGAAGATTGACGCGCCACGGCGCGAAATTCAAATCGCCAAAAAACAGGTGTCATTGAGCGACGCGCAGTTTCGGTTGAGAGTCATCGAGACTGTGACTGCCGTCATCCAGTCGTATTGGGACTTGGCATACGCTTATAACGATCTGGCTGTGAAACAGGAAACGGCGCAGTGGGCGCTGAACCAACTCGAGATCAACAGGCGCTTGGCGGCGGCAGGCACGCTGGCCGAAGTTCAGATTGTCGAAGCCGAAGCTGAGTTGGAACGCCGCGAAGGCGATGTGCTTGTGTCGATGGAGAATGTCAATCGCGCCCAGAACCTGCTCAAGCAGCTGGTACTGCCGGATCGCAAGGATGCGCTTTGGAACGAGAATTTCAAACCCACGGACAAAGCGGACCTGAAGCCTTCCCAACTGGGACTCGCAGACGCCATCCAGAGGGCCCTGGCGGCGCGGCCGGAGCTCGAGCAACTCAGCCTGCAGAGTGAGCTCAACGCCATCGACGCCGCATTCAGCCAGGATCAGGTGAAGCCACAGGTGGACCTGTTGGCCAGCTATCTGAGCACGGGGCTGGCGGGAGCACTATTTGACCAGGCGAATCCCTTTACAGCCCAAAATGCGCTCTTTCTCAATCGGCTCAACGACCTTTCCCGCTTGGCCGGGCTTCCTGTGATCCAGCCGCTTCCCCAAGGCAGCCTGCCCGCGAAGCTGATTGGCAGTTATGGCTCTTCGCTGAGCAACCTCATCATCCAGGATTTCCGCACGTTTCAGGTCGGAGTCACCTTAAACTTTCCGATCCGCAATCGCACGGCTCAGGCCAATCTGGCCCGGACGCTGGCGGCCGGCCGGCAGTTGCAAACTCTGCGCCAGCGCGTCGAGCAGTTGGTCGAGGCCGATGTGCGAAACGCGCTGCAAGCGGTGGCGACGGCGGAGAAGCGCGTGGAATCTGCCCGGGCAGGTCGGGCTGCGAGCCAGGCTCAGCTCGACAGCGAGGAGCGCCGCTTCCGTGTCGGCGATACCACGAACTTCTTTGTCCTTACACGTCAGAATCAACTTTCAGAGGCCCGCAGCCGGGAAATGCGCGCTCTGGCTGACCACAACATTGCAGTCGCTCATCTTCAACGCTCCATTGCGGCGACCCTGGAGACGTTCAACATACAGTTGAAGAAGTAATCCACGAAAGCTACCCAGTGGCCCGCAGAGGACAGCAAGACGATCAAACTGCCGCACGCCGGAATGCGCGCCCCGCCCGCGTCCAGCATCAAGTACGTGAGAGATGGTCGTTTCGGAGATCGCATCAACGTGAACGACCTGAACGATTTCGCCCCCAGGCTCGGCATCGCGTATCAGATCACCCCCAAAACGGTGCTCCGGACGGGCTTTGGCATTTATTACGTTCGGGACATTGGCAATGCGGTGTTCGATGCGGTGCGAAACGCTCCCTTCACCGTTCGGAACAATGAGCCGGCGGAGACGGCCGAATCTGAGTTTCACTGTCCCATTTACCCGAACGGGCGCGCCGACATTCATTCTGATCAACCAGTACGGTGAGAGGACCTCCTATGTGAACCAGTGGTCCTTTGGTCTGCAGAGGGAACTGACTCAAGATATGTCCATCGAGGCCAACTATTTCGGATCGTCGGGTGTGAAACTGCGGCGTTTGACGACTTATAATCAAACGCGGCCAAGCCCTGCCGCCAACACGAACCTGACTCGAGCTTTCCCTCAGTTCGGTGGAATGCAGAACATGAATGCCCCCAGCCATTCCACCTATCACGCCCTGCAGCTGCGCTTGCAGCAACGATTTGCCCACGGATTTACGTTGCTGGGCTCCTACGCCTACGGCAAATCGATTGACAATGGCAGTGGCATCCGAACTACCGATGGCGACAGTCTGACTCCCTCAAATGACTACAACCTGCAGCTGGAACGCGGTCTCTCGGCCTTTGATTTCCGCCAACGACTCACCACTTCCTGGCTCTACGAGCTTCCCTTTGGGAAAGGTCAACGTTTCATGAATACGGGTGGCGTTGCCAATGCCATTCTGGGAGGCTGGCAATTCTGCGGCATTCTTACGTTGCAGGATGGATTCCCGATTACGGCAGTGTGCGGTCCGGGCCTGATTCAAAATGGCGGAGGAGTTTGCTATCCGAACGCTACCGGCATCAGCCCGAAGTTAAAGCGCAGCGAACAGAAGCGTGAACGGTTCTTTAACACCGATGCGTTCGTGGATCTGGCGCCCGGCAGGCCCCAATTCGTATTCGGCAACGCCGCGCGAAATACGATCATTGGGCCGGGAATCATCAGCTTTGACGCTTCAGCGAATAAGAAGATCGCATTTTCAGAGTCGAGATACCTGGAGTTTCGGACGGAGTTCTTTAATCTACCCAACCATCCGATCTTCAGCCAGCCTGGCAGAGACTTACGAACCACGAACTACGGTGTGATCACCAGCACCAAGATCGACTCGCGGCAAATTCAATTTGGGTTGAGGTTGGTGTTTTAGGGTAAGGGGGCCAGGCGTGTCCGGCCCTTTTCGGTTTGCCCGAACACTGGCCGTTGCCTAGCAAAGAGGGCGCAACTTCCGGTGCGCCCATAGAGTTTCGAGTTGTTTTCGGAGTCTGTTGCAGTCAGGTGGGCCGGTTCATGATTGGGAAAATCCAGTAGCGTAGACTGATGCTTTTGCCGGTCTGGGGCAGTAACGCCCGAACTTGGCGAGGGTCTAACGTTCAAAAACGCCACGAGAAGCCGCAGACCCGCACAAAACAGAGGACTGCTTCAAGAGCCGGCGCTATCGCGAAGGCTTCAACGCCAACGCCATTTTGACTCCGCTCAAGGTGCTCGCGACGCTGCGGGGATTCAACGGCCGCGAGGCCGAATCGCTCCCTTCGGTCCGAATTGCAAAGTCGGAGCGTGAAACGTTGACAGATCCCGTTCCTGGAAACACCGCCACCTCTACCACTACAAAGTCCTGGCTCAACTCGGTGGCAAAGGCCCGTCGAATCTGCTCAGCTGTCAACAACTGGGCTCCAATGCTGAGCTGCCCCTGCTGGGCGCTGCCCGGATATCGGGAAGCCTCGGCTCGCGGTGCCGTCCCATTGACATCGCCGGTGAAGGCCTGAGGCACCGAAAGCGCAACCATCAGACCCAAGTAGAGGGTCTTCATGGTTGCTGTTCTCCTTTCGCTGCCATCAGGTTGGCTTCGATCTTGAGCGTTTTTCCACTCAGCACATAAACTCGGCGAACAAAGCCAGCGCGGCCGTCGGCCTCGATCCTGAGATTGTAGACACCCGGCTCCAGCGACATGGATCTCAAATCCTGAGCCCTTCCGGCATACGCGTCGTTGATGAAAACCGAAGCGGTCAGAGGCTCAGCCTGTAATTTGATCTCGCCCATGCTCGGGCCACGCTGGAAATTGTAGGCTGGGTAGAAGCCCGTCAAACCAGGACCACCGTAGGGAAAATAGGTTTGCCAGAAGGGTGTCCAGAACGGCGAATCATAATATCCGAAATAGGGTGATCCCCAGTATGTGGGTCCGGAGAATCGACTGTAGCCGCCAGTGAGAGCGAAGCCGCCCAATCTGACGCGGGATTGCTTGGACGCTTCCACGCTTCCCGTCTCTTCGCTTGAAGCGGTACTCGACTCTCCAGTCGGATCGTCAGCGAAGCCCAGGTTGCCGGAAAGCAAGAGCCCGGCCAGCACCCCGTTGATCAAGGCGTTGTGAGTCATAATCCACCTCCTGTCATCGGTTGCTTCTAAAGTATGAGCGCTTGCAGAGAATTGTCAATAAGCCTATGTGGATTGGGATACGGTTAGAAAGGTTGCTTGGTGCTTGGGACCTGCGTGTGGGAAGGTCTGGGCTGGATGTGCGTTTCGTGGAGCCGGGCCTGATTCTGCCCGGCTGCGGGCCGGAACTGGTGCGGAAGGCGGGACTTGAACCCGCATGGCTTGCGCCGCCACCCCCTCAAGATGGTGTGTCTGCCAATTCCACCACTTCCGCGTTCAAGGCAGGTTCCACAGGCGTGCTGTGGAGAATGTGTTGCGTTTACGGCTTCGGCTGAGCCGGAGGTGCCGAAGGATTCTGAGCCGGAGGGGCCGGTGCCGGTGATCCGGATTGGGCGGGAGCTGTCTGCTTTTGGACGGGCTTGGCGCCTTCCATCACAGAGCTTCCCCGATCGCGGGTCGTGAAGAGCGAGAGTCCGAAAGACGTGAGCATAAACAGGACGGCTGCGCCCGTGGTCAGCTTGGAGAGAAACGTTGCCGTGCCGCGAGCTCCAAAAGCCGTATGTGACCCGCCGCCCCCAAAGGCGCCAGCCAAATCGGCTCCCTTTCCCGACTGCAGGAGAACAATCAGAACCAGAATCAGACAAACCAGCACGTGAATAATAGTAAGCAATATGACCATGATGCCTTAATCCATTTCAGAAGTTCACGATGGAAGCAAACGAGTCGGCTTTTAAGCTGGCGCCACCCACCAAAGCTCCATCGATGTCTACTTGAGCCATCAACCCTTTAATATTATCCGGCTTGACGCTTCCACCGTAAAGAATTCTCGACTTGCGGGCGGCCTCAGAACCGAATTTCTGCTGGGCAAGCTGACGAATATGCTTGTGGACTTCTACGGCCATCTCGGGCGTAGCCGTTCGCCCGGTTCCAATGGCCCAGACCGGCTCGTAGGCGAGGACTATACGTAAAAAGTCCTGCTCAGTCAAATTGTCCAGCCCCTCTTCAAACTGAGTTTGAATCACCACGCCGGTCTGGTTTGCCTCGCGTTCAGCCAGCGTTTCGCCAATGCAAACGATCGGCGTCAAACCTGCCGCCAGAGCTGCCTGAGTCTTTCGGTTCACCGTTCCGTTGGTTTCCCCAAAATACTGTCTGCGCTCGGAATGCCCAATAATGCAAAACCGGCAGCCGATGTCGGCCAGCATTGGGGCGGATACTTCTCCCGTAAAGGCCCCCTCCTGTTCCCAAAAGACATCTTGGCCGGAGATCAGGATGTTGCTTCCAGTCACAGCCCGCACCGCGTCACCGAGCGCTGTGAACGGCGGGGCAATCACGATATCGCAATGTTTTGACTCTTGAACCAGTGGTTTGAGTTGCTCGAGGAAGCCAAGGGCTTCCTTCACACTCTTGTAAAGCTTCCAATTGCCTGCGATGACTGGACGTCGCATGGATGAAACCCTTTCGAAGTAACTGGAAACGCCTGAACGGGGACCGTCATTCCGGCCAACCGCAGCGCCAACCCGAATCCACCCGACAACGACTTTCCTGGAGCGGCGCCGATTGTGGATTCCCGCTTTCGCGGGAATGACGTCCGGTTTCCTGAGAGAGGGATAAAAGAAGGAAGACCCGATTCAGAATCTTCGATCTTCAACGATCACTGAGTGCCTCCACGCCGGGCAGTTTTGCGCCTCCCAGGAACTCCAATGAGGCGCCGCCGCCGGTTGAGATGTGGCTGATCTTGTCTTCAACACCTGCCTTGCTAACGGCGGCGATTGAATCTCCGCCACCAATGATGGATGTGGCGGAACTCTCAGCCACGGCATGTGCGATGGCCAGAGTTCCTTGGGCGAATGGTTCCATTTCAAACACTCCCAGCGGGCCGTTCCACAGAATGGTCTTGGCGGTTGCAATCTGGGTCTTGAAGCGGGAGACGGTTTCGGGGCCGATATCCAGGCCCATCCACTCCATGGGTGTTTCCTGGATCGAAGTGATCTTCGATTCGGCTGCCGCGTCGAACTGGCTGGCCACCACGTGGTCTACCGGCAGCAGCAGCTTGACGTTACGCTCCTGAGCCTTCTTTAACAAGGATTCGGCGAGTGGCACTTTGTCGGTTTCCACCAGAGACTTACCGACCTCATATTCCTCAGCCACCAGAAACGTGTACGCCATGCCGCCTCCGATGAGGAGCACATCAACGATACTCAGGAGATTGTCGATTACTTCAATCTTGTCGGAGATCTTCGCGCCGCCGATGATCGCCACATAGGGTCGGTCAGGATTCGAGATTGCTTTACCCAGGTGGGCCAGCTCTTTCTCCATCAGCAGGCCAGCTGCCCCCCGGCTGACGAACTGAATCATTCCGACCGTCGATGCATGAGCGCGATGCGCCGTGCCGAACGCGTCGTTCACATACACATCGCAGAGCGTTGCCAATTGCTTCGCGAACTCGGGTTCGTTCGATTCCTCTTCAGCATGAAAGCCCAAATTTTCAAGCAGCAGGACGTCGCCGTCCTTCAATTCCCGGGACTGCCGCAACACTTCGTCGCCCACACAATCCGAAGCCATTTGCACTTTTTTCCCGATGAGTCCACTCAGAGCAGTAGCGACCGGTTTGAGGCTCATCTTCGCGCTAGCCTTACCTTTACCTTTGGGGCGGCCAAGATGAGACGCAAGCAGGACTCTTGCTCCCTTGGACAGAGCGTATTGGATGGTCGGGATGCTTGCCTGGATGCGGGCATTATTGGTGATCTTGCCCTCTTCGTCGAGCGGCACGTTGAAGTCGACGCGGATAAACACACGTTTGGAATTCAGGTCCACGTCGGTAATCGAAAGTTTCGCCATAGGCACTCCAGGGGGCAGAACTAGCTTTGCGTCATTGCTACCAGGCCGACAGGACTTGCTGGCGATGGAATCACCCGCCAGTCAAATTTCTCGTCGTTTCCTTCTTTTGGAGGAGACGACGCGGCTTTTGGATTCCAGAACAGAGCCTCGCGTCTGGGACGAGTCGGCTTGTCCCTCCTAAGCCCTCATCACAAACGGGATCAAGTCCCGAACCCGGCAACTGTAGCCCCACTCATTGTCATACCAACTCAAGATCTTCACCATTCGATCGCCCATCATTCGAGTGAAGGGCGCGTCCACAATAGAGGAGTGCGGATCGCCCTTGAAGTCGATCGAGACTAAGGGCTCGTGGCAAACCTTCAAAATCCCTTTCATGGCTCCTTCAGAGGCTTCGGTCATGGCTGCGTTGACCGCTTCCACGGTGGAGGGCTTTTCCAGGGTCGCGACAAAGTCAACCACCGAAACATTCGGAGTCGGAACTCGAATGGCTATCCCATCCAGTTTTCCCTTGAGCTCGGGTAGAACCAGTGCCACAGCTTTGGCAGCTCCTGTGGATGTTGGAATCATGGAAACAGCCGCGGCCCGTGCGCGGCGCAAATCCGAATGCGGCAGATCGAGAACCCTCTGATCATTAGTATAGGAATGAACCGTAGTCATGGACCCGCTGGCAATGCCAAAACGCTGGTGCAGCACTTTGGCAACGGGCGCGAGACAATTGGTGGTGCAGGATGCGTTTGAAATCACGTGGTGACGCGACGCATCATACTTGTCCTCGTTCACGCCCAGCACCAGCGTCAGATCTTCGTTCTTGGCCGGAGCTGAAATGATAGTTTTTCGAACGGTGCCCTGCAGATGCTTCCGTGCCTCCTCCTTTCTCGTAAACAAACCGGTCGACTCAATCACAATCTGAACGCCCAGGGTGGTCCATTCAATCCTGGCCGGGTCGCGTTCCTTGAAGACCTTGATGCGCTTTCCATCGACTACGATAGAGTCTTCGGCGGCGGTAATGGCCGCTTGAAAGGTGCCCAACACGGAATCGTACTTCAGCAGATGAGCCAGCGTCTTGGGATCGGTGACGTCGTTGAGTGCCACAAACTCGATCTCCGGATCGCCGAGTCCGGCCCTCAAGACGTTCCGCCCGATCCGCCCAAAACCGTTAATGCCAACCTTAATGGGCACGCCTCGCTCCCTCACCAACCCTGCTCCGGGCACCGGCCTGCACTTTCCAGGGGCTCCTGGGAGCGGTTTTGCACCACGCAAGACCGGCCAATATATCGGCTTCGCCAAACGCTTGTCAACGTTTTAGCTTGGCGGCAAAGCCCTCCCGGAGCTATAATCACTCGGCGCGAACCCAGAATGGGAGCGGCTTTCAGGGCGCTCCGGCCTGGCCGTCAGAACCGCATGCATCTCCTCTACAGCTTGGTTTTCACCTTGGGCTTCATCGCGGCCCTCCCTTATTTTCTCGTTCAAGCGCTCCTACATCGCAAATACTTCGCCAGTTTCTGGCAGCGGTTCGGCATCTTGCCAGAGAGGATCGCTTCAGGCGAAAAAGGGGGTATCTGGATTCACGCGGTGTCAGTGGGGGAGGTGCTTGCAGTTCTACCGCTGATTCAGGCTCTACAAGCCCGCTGGCTTGGACGCCCCTTGTTTGTTTCCACCGCCACACTAACCGGGCAAACCCTGGCTCGAAAGAAACTCGGACCCGAAATCGGCGTTTTCTACTTCCCCCTTGACTGGAGATATACAGTCCGACGGAGCCTGAACACGCTGAAGCCCTCTCTCGTTTTGATCGCCGAGACAGAAATCTGGCCTAACTTTCTCCGGGAGTGCGGCGCGCGCTCAATTCCAGTAGTGCTCGTAAACGGCCGGCTCTCCGATCGCTCTGTCAATCGTTACCGAAAGATCAAGACCTTTATGAGCCAGGTTCTGAAGGACATTTCGTTCTGCTGTGTGCAAACGGAACTCGATCGCGACAGACTGCTCAGCATCGGCCTGGATCCCGGTAAAGTTGAAGTCACCGGAAACTTGAAATACGAGATTGCGGCGCAAGGGGCGATTGAAGCCAGGGCTGAAGCCTATCGCCAGCTGCTGGGATTGCTGCCTACCGGCTTCGTGGTGGTAGCGGGTAGTACCATGAAAGGCGAGGAACATCTGGTGTTAGATGCTTTCCAGGCGCTGCGGACCACGTGCCCGGAAGCCGTCCTAGTCCTGGCCCCGCGCCATCCGGAGCGGTTTCGAGAAGTTGAAAAGCTGCTGGCGGACCGATCGGTTGCGTATGTCAATCGTTCCGATTTAAACCCAGAGACACCGGCAGCATTTCAGGAACGGCAGGTCGTTTTGCTGAATACCATGGGCGAGTTAGCGACACTCTACGCTCTTGCCAGTGTCGTTTTTATCGGCGGGAGCCTGGTTTCCACAGGAGGTCATAACATTCTGGAGCCGGCGCTGTTCGGAAAACCGATTCTTTTCGGGCCGAGCATGAGCAACTTTCGTGAAATGTCGGAATACTTTCTCCAGCAGCAAGCCGCGATTCAGGTGAAAGATTCGACTGAGCTGGGATGCGAACTAGTCAGGCTGTTTCGCGATGCAGAACTTCGCCGTCGCATCGGTGACCGCGGCCACGCGATTCTGATGGCCAATCGCGGAGCCGCGCGTAAGATTTTGACCTGCATTGAATCGATCGAAGAAGGCCTGTCGAGGTGTGAAGTTCAGGCAGCCAGATAGCTGCACCGTTGGGGCGACTGCCGGTGTGTTGCAGTCGATGGAACCCATGCATGGAGATCATATGCTAGTTCGGGGCTTGTGTGCGTTATTCCCTGGAACGACTAGATTCTGGCTTGGGCGGGCATGACGAAACGCCAAAACGCGGATCTTGAAGCTCCCACCTCGACGCTCGCGCCCCGACAGGTGAAATTCGAACATGGCATCTCGACGCTCAATTAAGAACAATCGAACACCCGGAATGAGCCTTCTCTCTCCGATTGCCGCTATGTATGGAGCCGTGGTTCGGCTTCGTGGCTGGGCCTATGCCGCTGGTATCTTGCGGACCACTCGACTGCGAGCGCCCGTCATCAGTGTTGGCAATCTGACTATGGGCGGAACGGGAAAAACGCCCCTAACGATTGCGCTGGGGAGGCAGTTACTGGATTCCGGTCATCGCGTCGCCGTGCTCTCACGGGGGTACAAGGGAAATTATGGAGGCGGACCGCTGCTGGTTTCTGATGGCCGGCACATTCACACAACTGCGAGCGAAGCTGGGGATGAAGCGCTCGTCATTGCCAGAAACCTGCCACGCGCACTGGTTGCCGTTGCCAGGCAGCGGGCGGAAGCCGGGGCCTGGTTGGAGAAACATTTTGAGGTGGATGTTCATCTTCTGGACGATGGATTTCAGCATGTGCAATTGCATCGCGATCTGAATTTGCTCGTGGTCGATGTAACCAACCCGTTTGGTGGCGGCCTGCCTCCTCGGGGACGCTTGCGGGAGCCGCTCGGTGCCATTTACCGAGCGGATGCCGTTCTCCTTTCTCGAACCGATGCGAACCAAAGCTACGATGGACTGGTCGATGAGATTCGGCGATACAAGCCAGGCATTCCTTGTCTCTTGGTTCGTCAAAAGTTGATCAGCTTGCGAAGGCTGGGCGAGGAGCAAGACGTAGCGGTGGACTCGTTGGGAGGATGCAGCGTGGTTGCCTTCGCTGGGATTGCCAATCCTGACCAGTTCCTGACGACGCTGAGACAGGCGGGCATCCATGTCATTCAGTCATTCTCGTTTCCCGATCATCACTTCTACCGAGCGCAGGATTACCGGCGGCTGCTGCGTGAATGTGAGAGGCTGAACGTGAAGACTCTGGTGACTACCGAGAAGGACGCCGAGAAGCTTTCTGCTATGGACTTTCGTCCCCGGGAGGCGTTGGCGGCCAAAGTGGTGTTCGAGTTTGGCGATCTTCCCGGGATGACCAGACTGTTGTCCGACGTGATCGGAGTGGCTGCGGGATGAAGACGCTTGATCCAGGAGGCGTGCGCACGTTGCTCATCCGGGGGACCAACTGGGTTGGCGATTCCATCCTCTCTCTCCCGGCGCTGAAGCGGGCGCGGCTGGAATTCCCACGGACGAAGATTACGCTGCTGGTGCTTCCTTGGGTTGCAGGCATCTACGAAGGCTGCGCCGCGGTCGACGAGATCTTGGTTTACGATCGGCAAGGGCTTCATCGCGGTTCGTCAGGCAAGCTGAGGCTTATCCGGGAATTGCGCCAGAGGCGGTTTGATGCGGCCCTGCTCCTTCAAAACGCCTTCGAAGCAGCTGTGCTAACCCGACTGGCAGGAATTCCGGTGCGCGCCGGCTATGATCGTGATGGCCGTGGCTGGTTGCTCTCTCACAAGGTGGCCGTTGATCCGCGAGTGTCAAAGCTTCACCAGACCTACTACTACATGGATCTTCTGGAGCAGCTGTTGGGATGCCCCCGCTCAGCTCAGGGGCTCGAGCCGCAACCTCCATCGCAGTTTGCGGTCGAGGCTATGCCAGATATTTCACTCGTAGTCAGTGCTGAGCGGAAACAGGCAGCCCGCGACCGGCTGCGGTCGCAGGGAGTGGATTTCAATCGAACGGTGATTGGTGTCAATCCAGGGGCCTTTTATGGTTCAGCCAAGCGCTGGTCGAGTGAACGCTACGCCGAGGTTCTAGATCAGCTGATCAATGAGCGCCAGGCCTCGGTAGTCATCTTTGGCTCTGCCAACGAGGTTGTCATTGCTGAGGCGATTCAGTCGGCTATGCGCAATCGCCCGATTGTCTTTTCAGGGCGGACTGCGCTGAGCGAGTTGATTGCGATGATTGCTTGCTGCAACCTGTTTCTTACCAACGATTCCGGACCCATGCATCTGGCCGCGGCGCTTGGTGTCCCGACACTGGCGGTGTTTGGCTCGACCGATGAAACCGCCACTGGACCGATGAGCCCAGCGGCAGTGGTGGTGAACAAAAGGGTTGAATGCAGTCCCTGCCTTTTGCGAAAATGTCCGATTGATCACCGCTGCATGACGCGCATTACCACGGAGGAAGTGACCCAGCGAGCATTTCAGATGATTGATGCAAAAAAGGAGATCGAGGGTCGAGAATAGGACTGGTTGGTTCCTCCGCTTTCCTCCATTTTCTATCTTTAGAATCCTTCACCATTCTTTGCGCATTCGCAGTCAGAGCTTCCTATCGCATCATGCCTCAAGACATCGGCGTCTTCATCGACCGGGATGGCACCATCAGCGAAGAGGTTGGCTACGTCAACCACATCTCCCGGTATCAGGTCTATCCCTGGACCGCTGAGGCCATACGGAACTTCAACACTGCGGGCCTGAAGGTGATCGTTGTCACCAATCAGGCCGGAGTGGCGCGCGGCTACTTCACTGAAGAACTGGTGAAACAGGTGCATGAGAAGCTGGCGATGGACCTGGCGTGCGCCGGAGCGCAGTTGGATGCCATCTATTATTGTCCGCATCATCCATCGGTCGGCGAGCCTCCCTACCGTCAATCGTGTGACTGCCGGAAACCTAAAACGGGAATGTTGGAACGAGCGACCGCGGAGTTTGGGATTGATCTGTCGAGATCTTTTGTTGTTGGAGATCGCTATGGCGACATCGAATTAGCGCACAATGCGGGCGCCCGATCCATTTTCGTCTTGTCGGGATACGGTCTTGGCGAGTACGAGTATCAACGGCATCACTGGAAACAGCAGCCCGAGTGGATAGCTAGGGATCTCCTGGAGGCGTCGCAGATCGTGCTGCAGGCGGTCAAGCGATAGCTCACACCGGCTTGGCGATTCCTTTGTTCCAGGATCACCCTCGTCAATTGACGAGTACGCTTGACGCGGTCAGAGCGCAGCATGAGCCGCGATGCGCTTTGTCTAACCCGGCTCGGCGCCGATGACAGCGACATCACCCTCGGTTCAAGATTGGTATTGATGACTAACAACCCTGTCCCAAAACAACGATTCCTGCAGATCATCCAGCAGTTTCGTGACTGTCCGATTGCCGTGTATGGTGACCTGGTGGCCGATGAGTTTGTCTACGGAGAGATTTCTCGCGTCTCCCGTGAGGCTCCCGTGCTGATCCTGAACTATCGGGAGTCGCTCATAGTCCCAGGCGGGGCCGCGAACGCTGTCAACAATCTCCACGCGCTTGGAGCCCGGCCCGTTCCGCTGGGGATTGTGGGAAATGACGACGCCGGTAAGACACTGCGGCGGCAGTTTAGCCGATCGAGAATCCCGCTTTCACGGGTTTACACCGTGAAAAGTTACATGACTCCCACCAAGAGCCGCTACTCAGCGGGGTCGACTCATTCAGCCCGGCAGCAGGTTCTCCGCATCGATCGTGGCTGTGGATTTGTCCACTCTGCCGGGAGTGCCAGAGCCGCCCGGAAAGAACTCACGAGTTTGATGAAGGAATGCAAGGGTGTGCTGATTTCCGATTATGGTTTTGGCTTCGTCAGCCCGGAGGTGGTTGCTCGGGCAGTGCAGCGAAAAAAGTCACTCCCGGTTGCTCTTGACTCGCGCTTCAGCCTCCTGCAACACAGGGGCGTCACCGCATGCACACCCAACGAGTCGGAAGTCGAGCAGGCTCTAGGCATCAAGATCGGCAGCGACACGAACAAGCTCGAAGAAGCCGGTGCGAAATTGCTAAAACAATTGCAGGTCGAAGCGGTGTTGATTACGCGCGGACGCGACGGAATGGCCTTGTTCGTTGCCGGTCAGAAACCAGTCCACATCCCCATCTTCGGAAGCGATGAGATTGCAGACGTTACCGGCGCTGGGGACACGGTGATTGCTGTGCTCACGCTTGCTTTGGCGGTGGGCGCCAGTTTTGTGGAAGCTGCCAGGTTGTCGAACTATGCTGGCGGCATCGTGGTGATGAAACGCGGAACGGCCACGGTGTCCGCAGAGGAACTGAGCCAAGCTGTCATGCTGGGATAGCGATGGCCTCCGGCGGAGAGCGCTGGCGAACCAGCGCTTCCACCCCGGGTGGAGCGTCTGCCATTTCGATAATGGAGACCTGTGGAAAAACCATGAGCGTTGCTGACAAGCTGTTCTCGGTCGAATCACTTAAACCGGTAGTCGCTGAGCTTAAGTCCTCAAGCAAAACCGTGGTCTTCGCCAACGGCTGTTTCGATTTGCTGCACGTCGGACATATTCGCTATTTGCAGGCCGCTCGACAGCTCGGTGATGTCCTGGTTGTCGGCTTGAATAGCGATGAATCCGTACGCCGCCTGAAAGGATCGCAACGCCCTCTGATGCCTGAAAACGAAAGGGCTGAAATCCTGGCTGCTCTGACGTGCGTGGATTTCATCGTGATTTTCCAGGAACCCAACGTGGAGACCCTGTTGAGGGTCTTGAAACCAGACATCCAGTGCAAAGGCACTGATTACACGGAAGAGACAGTTCCCGAACGCGAGGTGGTCCGTTCCTACGGTGGCCGCGTTGCAATTGCTGGCGATCCGAAAGACCACTCAACACGCGACCTGATTCAGGACATTCTGAGCTTGAGCCCCACGCCGAGGTCTGGCGACTCCTGAAATGTCTATGGAGACACCCCGCCGGATCCTGATCATCAAACTAGGTTCAATCGGCGATGTGGTGCATACCCTGCCTGCTCTGGCGGATTTGAAAGAATCTTTCCCAGAAGCTGAAATCGACTGGTTGGTCGAATCCAAAGCTCGTGTTCTTCTGGATGGCAACCCGTGGCTGCGTGACGTGGTTGAGATCGACACCCACAAGTGGCGCCGCTCCTGGTCGCTGGCTACTTTGGCTGAGATGCGCCGGGTCGTCGGCAGGCTGAGAAGCCGCTGCTATAACGTTGCTCTGGATTTTCAAGGACTTTGGAAATCAGCCGTACTCGGCCGGGTTTCGGGCGCCCGTAAGGTTATCGGATTTGACCGGACCACCCTCAAGGAACCCGGATGCCGGGTGTTCTATGATGAACAAATCAGGCTGGCCCCGGCGGTTCGCCATGTGATCGACATTTATAAGGAGCTGCCGCGGAGCCTTGGCGTCATTCCAGGTCCCCATCGCTTCCATCTTACCGTTTCCAGCGAAGACGAACGTTACGTCCAGGGGCAGCTGGCCTCACGCAAGATTGATGATTTTGTCGTCCTGAACCCTGGTGGAGGCTGGGACACAAAAAACTGGGAGCCTGAAAACTACGCGCTCCTCCACGACAAACTGCGGGAAGAAACCGGCTGGCCCAGCGTCTTAACCTGGGGGCCCGGTGAAGAGCGGCTGGTAGAAAGGATTCTGCGTGCGTGCGCTGGAACGCCGCCTGTGACTTTCCCGGCCTCGCTGCGTCAGCTTGTGGCTCTGCTCAGACGGGCCAGGCTTTTCGTCGGGGGAGACACAGGACCATTGCATCTCGCAGCGGCTTGTGGAACGCCGATCGTCGGCATCTATGGACCCACCAACCCTCTGCGGAACGGGCCGTTCTCACCCGAAGATATTGTGGTCTCTCATCAGGTGCCCTGTGGACCGTGCTACAAACGGACCTGTCCGGTTTATGACAAAGAATGCCTGCGGCTGGTGCAAGTGGAAGAGGTATTCCAGGCAGTGCTGCGCCGGCTAAAAGTTAACAACCACAAAGGCTCGGCTGCCCCAGCCCCCGGGAAGATCCTTTGAAAATCGCCTCCATCGGAAGCCAAAGTGGGTCGTCGCCCTCCTGCGCGTTGTTCAAGCGGTGTAGGGACCATTAGCAGCTTGTCTGTTCACGCAAGAGCTCTCCAAACAACTCCGGCCTTCGGGTCTTCAGCATGTAGTTGGCCAGGGAGCGCTCGCGGGCGATAAGGGCGGCGTCCAGAGTTGCTAGAATCATCTCTTCCTGGATGCGTTCTACCTGCGTGCTGGCGATCAGTTCACCGCCGGGTCCCCAGATCAATACGCCCCCGGCGTGGTGGGGCTGGTTCTCGCTATCCCGGGGCCATAAGTCCACGTATCCGGCGCGGCCTGCCTGGTCTGTCAGAACAGCAAAACAAGCGTTTTCACGGGCTCTCAACGCATAAGGCTTGAAAAACTCGTGCGAATAAAGGCGAGCGGCAGCTTCGCTGGCGGGACTGTCGTCCCACAGTTTCATGCGGCCGGCGTGAGGCATCAGCATTACCTCGGCGCCTCGCAGTGCCAGAACCCGGCTGATCTCGGGAAACTGATTGTCGTAGCAAATAACGATCCCGACCTTGCAGGGGCCTAGATCGAAAACAGTAATCTCGCGTCCGCCCTTGTAATGAAACACCTCGTCGCGAGACAAGTGCAGCTTTCGCTGTTTGCCGATGTAACCTTCCGGACCTGCCAAGACCTGCGTGTTGTAGACGATGTCACGTTCTTTCTCGCTCATTCCGGCGCATAGTACTAGACGATGTCGTTTTGCCATTCTTACCAGCGCAGACACACTTGGCCCGTCAGGCACCGGCTCGGCTAAGGCCCAGGTGTTCGGCGTGCAGTGGCCGTGAATGACCAGTTCCGGAAAGAGGACCAGTTCTGCCTTCTCCGCCACGGCGCGTTCGCACCAGCTGTCGATGGCCTTCAACACCCGTTCCGGTTCGCCAAGCAATCCATTCATGCTGACAGCAGCTACGCGCATCGTTCTCATGGTTCCTCCATCGGTTATAGGGTCTTGCCAGGGTTAAGACTCGCTAAATAATTGAGTGAGAATCACCTTGAAATGGCCCGATTTGACGATATCTAATACATCACGAACTGTGAGATGAACCTAGGAGGCAAAATCGATGCGTTCCCGCCCTTGCGCCCTTTGGCTTTCAGTGCTAGTTGTGATTGTCCATGCTGCCGAGAGCCACTTCCCACTATTGGCTCAGGCTGCTCCAGCCGAATCCATGCCGACTACCACCTATACGCCCTCGGCGGCCAATCTTGCTGCGCGCCAGGCATTTCAAGACTCGAAGTTTGGCCTGTTCATCCACTGGGGAGTCTACAGCGTTTTGGGCGACGGTGAATGGGTAATGAACAACAAGAAGTTGAGCATTGCCGAATACGAAAAGCTTCCCCCTCAGTTCAACCCCACGGCATTCAATGCCGCCGAGTGGGTAGCCTTGGCAAAGGCTGCGGGAATGAAGTACATCACGATTACCAGCAAGCACCATGATGGCTTCGCCATGTTTGATTCCAAGTCCTCAGACTACGATATCGTTGATCGCACGCCATACAAAAAAGACATTCTCAAAATGCTAGCCGAGGAGTGCCGTAAGCAAGGGATCAAGCTCTACTTCTACCATTCCCATCTCGATTGGCATCATCCAGATTACTTTCCGCTCGGCACAACAGGCCATGCCAGCGGCAGGGAAGCCAAGGGTGACTGGTACCGTTACTTGGACTATATGGACAACCAGCTCCGCGAGCTTTGTACGAATTACGGTGAAATCGGCGGCATCTGGTTTGACGGCTGGTGGGATAAGCCCACTGCCGACTGGCGATTGGACAAAACCTACAAGCTGATTCACGATCTGCAACCCAAGGCTTTGATCGGCAATAACCATCATCGCAAGCCGTTTCCGGGCGAAGATTTTCAGATGTTTGAAAAGGATCTTCCTGGTGGCAACACGACGGGTTTCAGTGGCGAAGCGGAGATCGGGAACTTGCCTTTGGAGACCTGTGAGACCATTAACAAGTCGTGGGGATATAACCAGAAGGACAAGTCGTTCAAGTCGGACAAAGAACTGTTGCACTACCTGATCCGCGCCGCCGGGTACAACGCGAACTTCCTTCTGAACATCGGCCCTATGCCGGATGGGAAGATCCAGCCAGAGTTTGTTGCGCAGTTGAAAAGCATGGGAGAATGGCTAAGCAAGAACGGTGAAAGCATTTATGGCACCCGCGGCGGTCCTGTAACGCCCCGCCCCTGGGGGGTGACCACTCAGAAAGGAAAGAAGATCTACTTTCATATCCTTGACTGGCAGGACTCGCTGTTGCCGTTGCCCAAGATGCCAGGCATTATCCGCAGCGCCAAGTTTCTTAAGACAGGTCGGAAGGTGGACATCGTCGACACAAGTGCAGGACTGGTGTTCAACTTGCCCAAAGAGGCTATGGACCCTATCGACACCGTTATTGTCCTGGAAATGTAGCGCGCTTGCCGTCGTTGCTGATTTGTGAAAGAACTGTGGTCGCCCAGCCCGATCCGAGGTTGGGTACTGGTCAGATCTCGTCGTGGATCAAATGCTAGGCTACGGCGGGAAAATCCGAAAGGCTATCGACTAAAAGAGGCTCGTGACGAGTCTTCCGTCTCGATAGGATTGACGCTATGAACAAGCTGTGTTGCGTTTTGTTATTTTGTTGGATGTTTCCGATGAGCGCCAGCCCGCAAGCGGTGCTCAAGTACAACGTCCACACTTGGGAAAGCGTGGGCGAAGTGATCGCGGTCAATGGGAAAACAGTGACGCTCCGCCAGAAGTTGAAACTGTCTGAAGCAACCTGGAGCTTGCTGCCTGGCGCAGTAGCTGAAGCCAAACAGCTGACTGATGGCGATCAGGTTCATGCCAAGGGCAGCACCTTGCCTGACGGTACCTACGACACGCGCCGCATTTTTCTGATTACGGAATCGAGCACACGCCAGCCGGCTACGGGTGGTGGTGTTGTCCAGGGAGCTGACCACGGTGGGCCGGAAAGTCAGCAAGTCCCCCGCGGCGTTGCAGGGGAGCCAACCGGTCCAGGTCTTGATGACCGCGGCAGAAGAGATTCGCCAGGGAGCCGTGTGCCTGCCGGACGACCAGGCGGGTCCAGAGGTCCGGTGGGCGGTCTGCAAAGCTCGCGGTCTTCATCGGCGCCGCGCTTCCTTCCCGGAGATGTTGAGGGCACTGTAGAACAGGTTGCTGCTCAGCAGTTGATTCTCAGTCAGACCGTTTTTGTTGACAAGGAATCGACGGTCGTGGGCACGACTGGCGAGATTTTGAAGGGCAAAGACCTTAAACCGGGCCAGCGTGTCGCTGTCACCATCAAAGATGTCATCGATCCAAAGACTCAGTCCCGCAGAGCCGCAGTGATTCGAATCCTGCCATAGCGACGACCGCTAGTGCCTAGATCTGGTTGAGGCGCTGCCGAAACGCTGCGATGACCTTTCATCTTCCCATCGGCGTTCGAAACTGAGCTCAAAATCTCCCCCGTTTCCCGCAAGGACCGCAACTGCCCAGCTCGAAACTTTCCTGGACCAGCGAACTCGACGTGATCTCGCGTGAAACGGGCCAGCGTCGGGCGAAAGCCCCCAAGCTATTGCGCGCTACTGATCGACGGAGGCAGCGTGCCACGACTTGTGGGCAGGCAGCATCGCCCCTGCGGACGGGTGCGAGACACCCTTGGGTAGCAGAAACATGCTTGAAATCTCCTGCCGAAAACCTGTTTTCCTCTAGTTGTCCCGAAGAAATGAGCTGTTTAGACGAAAAAATCCGCTTATGAAGTAAGCGTCGCCTGTCGCTTGCATACTTTCTCGATTCTGATCGTCATTGTTTCCCCTGGATGTTGGCGCCGGAGCACCACAGCGTTGTCTGGGGTTGGCGCTCGCTAAAATGGGCATGGCGCCCCCATTCGTGCTTTCGGTTGAGATGAAGTAAAGAAAGAGTCTGCTCTGAGAACGTCCTACGCCGCGAGCAGGGGAACCCCAGAGTTGCTATCGTTGCAGAGGCCGCTCTGTGGGCCGTTGCGGGGAGCTTTCAACATCGAGGAAATATCTTTCAGGTGAATCCGTCAGCTCTGATTTCTAAGCGGCGGCAGGCGCTGCACCCCTGTCCGATTCTGAAAGACGACGGGTTTATGGGAGTTCTGGGTGACGGCGATCATGCGTCCACTGATTTGGACCGCTCCCGAACCGTTCAGCGTTGACGTTCCTTTAATAGTTGGCGCACTCACTATGCGGTCAAACGTCATACAACTCCATTTGACGCCAGGACCTGAAGACCATTGCCAAGTGGTGCAGGTGGTCATCGATGGCCGGGACCTCATCGATCTCATCAGGGTGCTGGAAACGCCGCTTGCCTTGGCTGAGGACAATCCTCACTTGGCCGGAGCGTATTCAGGAATGGCCCTTGAGAAGTGGCGAAAAGGGCCCGCCCCGGCCTTCGACGGTTGGAGCCCAATCCTGGATTGCGAGTGCGGAACTCCGGATTGCTGGCCGTTCCTGACGCGCATCAATGCCGGGAAGAACACCATCACATGGTCGGATTTCAAGCAACCCTTTCGTCCCCGGTGGTCTTACACCGGACTCGGCCCGTTTGTATTCGACCGAGCACAGTACCAGGTCGAACTGCAGAAACTGGGTTGTGTCCTGGATCCAGATCGAGTGTGAAGGGCGTGCTACAGGTGAAGTTGCGGTCAGATTGTTTCCCGCGGCCGGGCGGCGGGTGCTGAAAAGATTCGCATGCAAATGAATGCAGCTTGCATGAGACGTTAGGTTGCGACATCCGCGCAGTATCGTCAACCCAATTGCCGGGCGATGAAGGCTTTGCCGAATTCCCAATCGCGTTTGAGGGTGGCCAACGAAATACCAAGCACCGAGGCAGCCTCTGGCTCGGTCAATCCTCCGAAGTATCGCAATTCCACGACCTGGCTGGCTCGAGCATCCACTTTGCTGAGATTCTCAAGCGCCTCGTCAAGGGCCATCAGGTTGGTGCCGGGCTGGGTGGGAAGAGTTTCGATATCGTTCAAGGCAACGCGCTGGTAGTCGCCTCCTCGGCGTTCAGCATTGCCGGCCCGAGCGTGGTCCAGCAACACTCGGCGCATCTGTCGGGCAGCCACCGCGAAAAAATGCTTCTGGTCATTCCACTCCAGTGGCTCGTTGGCGAAAAGACGAAGATAGGCTTCATGCACAAGCGCCGTTGGCTGCAGCGTATGCTCCGGCCGTTCCGACTTCATATAGTGGCCAGCCAGCCGTCGTAGTTCCTTGTACGTCGCACGGATGAGTTTTTCAGTGGCTGCCGGGTTTTCCTGCCGCAACCCATCGAGCAGCTCGCCGCGACCTTTCGAGTCAGACAATCGAACCCCCCGTTTCCCCGTCGACAAGACCGGGTCGAAAAAACCCATCCTTACTTCTCGACGACCCGGAACGACTGCTTTACGAGCCCGGGGACGTTTGAACATTTCACAGAACGGTTCTCGCAGCCTCTCCCTGGCCTGATGCCCATTCAAATTTCACAATCAATCCAAACGGAGTATAATTCTTCGTAGAAGCTTGCCGAATCAGAATCTTCGAACCACGTTGTCAAAGAAAGAACACGGCAGTGCACCGATTTGGTGCAGGCCGCGGTGTATTGTCTGAGCGGTCACGGTAAGTCGGCCAAGGCCGTCGACAAAGGACACATCGCCAGTGATGAAAAGTCACTCTTATCACGAAGTGCGGGCTCTCTTCGACGCCGCGCTGGAACGCCCTGCTGAGCAACGAGTTTCGTTTGTGGCGCAACGGTGCAACGGAAATCACGCGATTAGAAAAGAAGTCGAAGCTCTTTTGGCCGCTCACGCGCTGCCAGATAATCCCCTGAGCCATCAGCCTTTCATCGAAGATTGGAAAACCGAGCCCGAGGCTGAAAGTGCGCCACCCCTAGGGCGACGCCTCGGCGCCTACCGCGTTATTCGGGAACTGGGGCGGGGTGGCATGGCAACGGTATACCTGGCCGAGCGTGCCGACGAGCTGTATCAGAAGAAAGTTGCGATCAAGCTCCTCGACCGCGCTTGGTCGGGGGCCGAGACCGAGATCCGATTTCAGCAGGAGCGACGGATCTTGGCCCGACTCGACCACGCGAACATTGCCTGCCTGCTGGATGCCGGCACATCCAAAGAAGGCTTGCCTTATCTGGTGATGGAGTATGTCGAAGGCCAGCCGATCCATCACTATTGCGGCGAACGCTCTCTGACGGTATCTGCCCGGCTCCGGCTCTTCATCGAAGTTTGTGGAGCCGTAGCCTCCGCCCATCGGAATCTGGTCATCCACAGGGATCTTAAGCCTTCGAATATTCTCGTGACGCCAGCCGGGCAGCCAAAATTGTTGGATTTCGGCATTGCCAAGCTGCTTGAGAGCAATGAGTGGCGCACCTTAACCGGGCATCAGCGGATGACGCCCCAGTATGCCAGCCCCGAACAGATCTGCGGTGCGGCGGTCACGACCGTGAGCGACGTTTATTCTCTTGGCGTGCTGCTCTACCAGATGCTGACAGACCGCTTGCCGTATCGGACAGACGCTCTGACTCCGCTGCAACTGGGCCGCGCGGTCGTGGAAGATGAGCCCTTGCGTCCTAGAACGCTCAACCCGAGATTGGCAGGCGATCTTGAGGCCCTTCTGTTGAAAGCGCTTCGGAAGGAACCCGAGCATCGATATCCCTCTGTGGATGCATTGCGTGAGGAGGTCGAATGCTACCTTCAAGGACTTCCAGTGAAGGCGCGCCACCCTACGGTTGCATATAAAGCTGGGAAGTTTCTGCGGCGCCACACTGCGGTCGTGGTCGCCGGTGGGTTTCTTGCCCTACTCCTGATTGCGACAGGTGGCATTGCGATGCGCAATGCAAGCCTCGCTCGCCTCGAAGCGGATCGCAGCGACAGGCAGCTATACACTGCACGTATTACCGCGGCTGCGGAAGCCTGGGGGGCCGGTGATGCGCCCCGTGCGCTCGACCTTTTGGAATTGAGCAAACCCGGGCTGAGGCAGACCGATCGGCGAAACTTCGAGTGGTATCTTCTCTGGAACCTCACGCAATCTCATTCGTTTCGTCTTTCCGGTATGTCTGGATCCCCGAGGGGGCCTCTGGTTTTTTCTCCAAGGAACCGATTGATAGCTTCTGCAGCTGAAGACAATTCGGTTCAGCTCTTTGAGGCCGGTGGCAGGCGGCTTCGGGCCTTGCAGGGACACAGCGACAAAGTGGATGCGACGGCTTTTTCTCCCAGCGGTAGTGTCCTGGCCACGGGGAGTCGAGACAGGACGGTCATCCTCTGGGAAGCTGCCACGGGCCAAGCGCTGCAGCGCCTGCGGAACCACGGCAGCTGGATTCGTGCTGTCGGCTTCTCACCTGACGAGCAGCGATTGGCTGTCGTCGAGTATATCGGCGAAGCCACGCTTTGGGATTGGAAATCCGGCCGGATGTTGGGGCGTCTCCAAAACACCTCAGGTCGTTGCGAGGTGATCGATTACTCGCCCAACGGCAAGCTGCTGGCGGGAGGAACCGTGACGGGTCGCGTGGTCTTGTGGAACACATCCAATGGCAAACAACTCGGTGTGCTTTCGGGAGGAGACATCTCCATTCGGTCGTTGAAATTTTCTCCGGACGGCCGACATCTGGTTGTCGGCTCCGCTAGCGGCACCGTCCACGTGTGGGACGTCTCCCGCAGGCTGTTATTGCTCAGCCTGAACCGCCATTCCAGCAGTGTGGAGTCTCTGGCCTATGCTCCCGATGGAAGCCGCTTCGCCAGCATTGCCGGTCGGCAGGTCCTTGTCTGGAATTCAGTGACTGGCCAAGTTCTGGCTGAGTTCATGGGGTCTGGGACCCTGCAGGGATCGCTCGCGTTTTCACCTTCGGGGAAGTCTCTGGTTGCGAGTGCCTGGGGCCACACGGTGCGGGAGTGGGACGTGGATCAGGCCTCTGCACTTCAAACCCTTTCCGGCATGAGGGACCATACGGAACAAGCGTCTTTTTCCCCAGATGGCAAGACATTTATCACTGCCAGCCGGGGAGGCGGCGTTAGCTTCTGGGTGACGGCGACGGGACGTCTGGCGGGACATCTTCCAGTGCGTGGCCGGTTTGCCGTGGTGTCGCCAAACGGCCAACAGTTAGCGGTTGGGATTACAGACGGGGTCGTGCTGCTATACTCTTTTCCTCCCGGAAAGGAGCCGCTCCGGCAGTTGAACACGAACTTCCACCGGGTCGTTTCTGTGTCATTCTCTCCTGACAGCCGCCTGCTGGCGGTTCAAGGGGATCACCCGATCGCCCAAGTGTGGGACCTTGGATCGCATGAACTAGCTGCGAATCTCTTGCATGACGAACGGGTGGGATCGGTGGTCTTCTTTCCCAATGGGCAAGAATTTGAAGTGGTCGTGACCAGCCTGTCGTTCTCGCCCGATGGACAGGTGCTGGCAACAGGCAGCCAGGATGGTCTGCTTCGACTCTGGACTCATGCCGGGAACCAGTTTCGCGTTCTGCGAGCCCATGAGGGCAGCATCAATGCGCTTGGCTTTGCAAGCCCAACGCGGATCGTCACGGGTGGCCAGGATGGCCTGATCAAGGTATGGGATCTACTTACCGGCAGCCTCGATCTGACCTACAAGCGACAACTGCCCTATGTTTCGCGCTTGACGGTTTCGCCTGATGGCAAACGGCTCGCCAGCACCAGTGAGCACGATTTGAGAATCTGGGAACTTGAAACTGGAATCGATCTACTGTCGCTGAAGCCAGACATCCGCCAGGTGCAGACGCTCGCGTTTTCGCCGGATGGCCTGTGTCTGGCTGCGGCCGGGAAGGGCGGCGATGTCAGGATTTGGCGAGGAACCAGCGTTGGGCCTGGCGATCGCTGGTTTTCAGGGCCCTGATATTGGGTTGCAATGCCGCGCGGCAGACGCATTCGTCCTCCCGCCCTACCAGATCAATTTCGCAACCATCGCAATCAGCCGGTTTTGATTGCCTTCCTCCTGAACGAACCAGCCAAATCTCGCATTGGTGACATTGGTTGAACTGCCATCCATATTTGAGAACCACGGATGGTTGAAGGCGTTCAAGAACTCGGCCCGAAACTGAAAGGTCACGCGTTCCGAAATCGGCGTGTTCTTGAAGAGTCCGATGTCCACATTCTTCAGCGGATAGCGCCGGACATCGGGGAATCGCGTCGGCCAGTTGCGATAAGTAATGGCAAGGTTCGGGGCCGTCCGAGGGAAAAGCGACGTGTCGTACGCTTTCTTCAGGTCAACCTGGTTACCAGCGAGTTTGGCGCTGCGGGCTTCCAGGTTGGGGGCGTTGGGGAAATCGATGGGAAACCCGGACTGGGTGGTCGCGTCCACGTTCACCTGCCAGCCACCGATAGTCTTGTTGAGCGGACCACTAGCTCCCGCTAAAAAGTGTTTGTCTTTACCAAACGGCAGCTCGTAGCTCCACAAGACAGCCAGTTTTTGGGGGACATCGAATTCAAAGAGGCGTCGTTCCAGTTTCGAGGAATCAGGATCGAACAAATTGAAGTCCTGACTGTTCCGGAAGTTGACCTCTTCCAGATTTTTCGAAACTGTGTAGCTCAACAAGAAAGACATGCCGCCGGAGAAGCGCTTAGTGAGCTTGCTCTGCATAGCGTGATAGTTTTGGCGGCCGATGGGTATGCTGCTGACGTTGATCGCGCCGAAGTGCGGATAGGGTGTCAGTAGAATGTCGCGAGTTATGGTGGCGCCGTTTCTAGCCGCGTTGTCGGGGATCTTGCCCGCCATTGGGTTCGGCAGGCGCTCCGTGTAGTACGCTGCAGATTTGCCGAGTTCGCTGGCTGGAATGACGTTGACGTTAGCGATGACGGGCAGTCGTCTTGACTTGTTGCCGACATACGAAACCTCAGCCAGCCAATTCTGTCCCAGCTGCCGCTCCAACCCCAGCGAGTATTGATGCGAATAGGGCAGAGGCCGATTGAAGTAGCCGATATTGATCCCTAAACCAAGGTTGGTGCTCAAACCCTGGCTGCTCCCAATGGGTTGGAGCAGTGGTTCAGGAAACGCGTTCGTGAGTGTGACTCGAGGTGTGAGCCCACCATCTGTGCTAGCGACTAAGGGAGTTGAACGACTGAATCCATAGGTTTCTCCGCGCTCGTCGGCGCCGAGGAAGTACAGACCGTAACCGCTGCGAACGACCCACCGGTCCGAGAGCTTGAAGGCGGCGCCAACCCGAGGTTGAAAATTATTCTTGTCGGCTGGAAAGAAACGTCGATCACCATCGCTTGCGTAAATGAGACCACCTTTGAAATTGAGCCCTTGAACCTGCTGGCCCAATGGGTGCGGCTGGTCGAAGGCAAAGGTCCGCACCATCCGGTTGTAGCGTTCGGCCGGCGCGCCTTCGTAGTCCCAGCGCAGGCCGAGATTGAGGCTGAGGCGTGAGTTCACTTTCCAGTCGTCCTGAAGAAAGAGCGCGTGATACCTGTGCTGGAAACCAGGATCGATGTTCAGATCGACATTGCCGCCAGCGGGATAGCCCAGCAGAAAGGAGGCGAAGTCGTCGCCAGAGACGGCATCGCCTCGCAATGGATCGCGTTGCGTGAAAGCCCGGCTAAAGGAGTAGGCCCCGCTGGCATTTCCCGGAGTATAAGAGCTCAGATTATAGATTCGGAACTCGGCCCCCAGTTTCACCTGATGCGTCCGCAGTACCTTGCTGATGTTGGCTTGATAGCTATACGCGTCGCGGACGTCCTTGTTGGCGACACGGTCTGTGCCAATCGCGGTGTACTGACCCAGCGTGAACCGGGGGAAGTTCAGAAAACGGAACTGTGACACGAGACTGTCCGCGAAACCCAACTCCCAGGGATCAAAACCCGCCGCCGGCGGACTGCCGCCAATATTGATGTATCGGGCCAAGCCAAAGCGGAGGTTGAGCACCGTCGTCGGACTCAGCGTGGAAGCCCAGTCTGCGTTCCAGTTGTAGAAGTTACGCAACAGCGGGTTTTCACGGCTGGGTTCGGCGGGACTGGCGCCGCCGAACAGAATGCCATCAAACTCCGTGAAGGGCAGACGGCCGTAACGGACATAGACGTTGTTCCTGGGACTGATGGAATAGTCCACACGCGTCATCAGTTGGTTGTAGCCATTCTTGGCACCCAGAAACGCCGCATAGTTGTCGTTTCCGTAGTCTCCAGAGCCAAAGTTTGGAAGCGGCACAAACTTCAGAAGCTTGGCCGCCACCGGGTTGATGCGATCGGCGGGGATGCGATTCCCCGGAAACGGATCGCGCACGTTCTGGCCGTTGACGGTCCGCGTGGTCGTGGGATCGTAAATCGTGACGGGCAAGCCGGAAAAGTCGCCGCTGCGCATGGCTGTGGTAGGAACAATCGCGCTGTCGCCGCCCGACGATCGTTCTCTCAAGCCCTCGTAGGCGACCATGAAGAATAACTTGTTCCGTCCATCGACGACTTTCGGAACGTAGAGGGGTCCCCCCACCTGGAATCCGAAAGTGTTGTTGAGAAAGTGAGGCTTGTTCTCGCCCAGTGAATTGAGTACCCAGGGCGTTGCAGCCAGAGCCGCATTCTTATGGTACTCCCAGATTGACCCATGAAACGCATTCGATCCTGACCGGGTGCTCAGCACCGTCACGCCGCCGCCAGTGCGCCCGTAGGCGGCGTCGTATACGCCAGTGTTGACTTTGAACTCCTGCACCGCGTCCAGAATGGGCTGAAAGTTCACGTCCCGATTCCCGAGCGTATTCGTCGCTCCATCGAGCAAGGTTTCGTTCTCGCGACGCTTGCCGCCATTGATGGAAGTGCCCGTGGCATTGCCTAAAGCGTAGTTTTCCATCGACCCCCAGTAGCCGCCGGTCTTGATGACTCCGGGAACCGCCCACACCAGCTGGAAGACATTACGCCCATTATTGGGCAGATCGACCACTTGCTGGCCGGTGATGACTTGTCCGCGCGAAGCGGTCTCGGTTTCAAGCAGCGGGATCTCGTCACTGACCGTCACGCTGTCGGACATCTCACCCACTTGCAGATGGACATCGATTCCGATTCTGTCGCCTACTTCGAGTTGAATGTTCTCCCGGACGAACTTCTTAAAACCGTTGGCTTCCACTTCCAGCCAGTATTTTCCAGGTATGAGAAAGTTGACGACATATCGGCCAGCGTCGTTGGTGATTGCCTGGGAGAATACATTCGTCCCGGTATTGGTTACGGTGACTTTGGCGTTCGGGACTGCCGAACCCGACGCATCGTTAACCTGGCCTGAAAGGGTGGCTCTGATGTCCTGTGAGAAGCCGGCGGACGACGCAAGAATGAACGACAGAAGCAAAAAACATCGCAACAGCGTTTGGTCTTTCATGTCCCCCCCAAAAAAAAATTTCGAAAATGTCCGTTGAGTCAAATCTGCGGAGCTCGGATTCCCGGAAAGCCTGATCTTCCCTGCAGGATGACGATTCGCGGATCTGAACTGCTGCCGGTCCGGGAAGCTCTCTTGGCCACAAGATCTCCGAGCGGGTCTTTGACGATTGTCACACACGTTCCGGCACTTCCAGCCCCAAAAAATCGTGAGCTCTTTCCTTGAAAAATTACGCTTATGGTGTGAACAGAACTTTACGTGGCAACGGAACCTTTGCCATCAAGTCGGATAGAGCGGCGGATCGAGTCGTGATGCCTGTCAGGTGGCACCCGGGCACTCGGCCAAACCCAGAATAGTGTTGAGAGCTATGTTCTGCTTTACCTGTGACATCCAGCCGAGCGACAGAAAAAT
>Ga0187893_10003784_pt1 | contig 29875 bp, 28 predicted proteins | sample MA1701074metaG_FD_139574 | JGI IMG/M metagenome (GOLD analysis project Ga0187893, IMG submission 139574) | White microbial mat communities from a basaltic lava cave in the Kipuka Kanohina Cave System on the Island of Hawaii, USA - MA170107-4 metaG ...
CGTCGAGCAGCACTTCGGCGTCGAGCAGGAAGCGCGACACCTCGAACTCGACGGCCGCGACCGGGAGACCGATCGCCGGCGTGAGGTCGGGCTCGAGCAGCCGCCCGCGGAAGGCGCCGAGCGCGCGCTGGAAGGACTCCGGCGGTCCGGCGCGCGGCGCGCCGCGCGCCGCGCGAGCGACCGCGGCGCGCTCGGCGCCCGCCGCCTCCGCCGGCGCGACCGCCGCCGCGTCGGAGGACGCCGCCCCCGGATGGTCGTTCGAGCGAAGCTCCAGGTCGTCGCCGCGCAGCCACCAGACGGCGCCGGCCGCGAGGAGCAGGAGCAGCGAGACGAGGCTGAAGAGAGCGCGCGAGGAACGAGTCATCCGAGAGTCTTCGACTTTCGATCGTGGCTCTCGGAGCAGGGTGCCCGGGCGGGATCGTCCCATCGGGCGCCGGGTTGCGCAAGGGCGCGGTCAGCGCGGCCGGGTGCCCAGGAGCTCGACGTCCATCACGATCTCGTGGCCCGGCAGGAGCACGGGGAACCGGCCGGCCGGCCCGTAGCCGAGCTCGGGCGGGAGCGCGAGGATCCAGCGCGCGCCGCGGCGCATCGCCAGCAGCGCCTCCTCGAGCCCCGGGATCGCCGTGCCGCGGCCGAGCTCGAACTCGAGATCGCGGCCGAGCATGCGGCTGCTGGTGAGCTCGCGTCCGGTCTCGAGCAGCCAGGCGCGATGGCGGACGACGACGCGGTCGCCCGCGACCGGCGGCGCCCCCACGCCGGCGGCCACGACGCGGTACTGCAGCCCTGACGCGTTCCGGGTGAAGACGTCGACCAGCTCCACGTCGTACTCGAGCGTCGCGTCGGGCGGGACCCTCCCCTTGCCGAGGCCGGCGTAGGCGAGTCCGGGAGGGATCGTGAGCCTCCGCCGCCCGCCCTCCTTCATTCCGAGCACGCCTTCGGCGAAACCGGGCAGGAGAGGCGTCCGTCCCAGCCTCGCCAGGAAGGGATCGCCGGCGCGCGTGGAGTCGTAGACCGGGTCGTTGCGCGCAAGGCCGCCCACCGCCGAGATGCGGGCGTCGTAGTGCAGCGCGACGTAGCAGCCTTCGGCGGCGGTCTCGCCGCTGCCGATCGCGATCTCCTGCAGCACGAGCCCGGAGGCGAGCGCGGCCGGCGGTCCGGCGGGCCGCGCGTCGCTCCGGTCGGGGTCGGGAGCGCAGGCGAGGAGGAGGGCGCAGGCTGCCGCGCTGATCGGCGGACGGAGAGGGTGCATGGCTCTCGGAGAGGCTGGCCGCCGGGGGCGGAACGCGGCGGCCGCGCACTCTTGCCCGCGGCGCGCGCCGGGTCAAGTCGGGCGCCGGGAGGCCGCAACCCCGTTGCACGCGCGTGACAGGGCGGCGCGCCGCGCGCCGGCAGGATGGCCGCGGGCGCTCGGGACCGGGCGTCGACGCGGAACGGCGCGTTCCCTATCACCTCGGTCCCGAACGCGGCCGATCGCCGCGGAGGAGAACGAGCGATGAAGTGCACGTGGCCACCGCTTCCGGTCCCGATCTGCGCGTTCGCGGGCGCGCTGCTGCTCGCCGCCGTCGCGACCTCGCGGCCCGCCGGCGACGACAAGCGCGCATCGAAGGCGCCGGGCGCGAACACGCGCGGGGAAGTCTTCGAGTGGAAGTCGGAGGGCGGCATCCCCTTCGAGTACTTCGTGCCGAAGGGCTACGACTCCAAGGCGGGCGCCAACCTGACGCTCGTCCTCCACGGCAACGGTCTCGACCATCGCTGGACGTTCTGGAACCATCCTGCCGGCCAGTTCCGCCCCGACGACATCGTCGTCTCGCTCGAGGGTCCCGACTTCCACCAGGGCACCAAGGCGTACGAGTTCCTCGACAGCCGCGAGGCGTGCGCGAAGGTGCGCGACGTGATCGAGGAGCTCAAGAAGACGTTCAAGGTGCGCGCGACGTTCCTCTACGGCCACAGCCAGGGGTCGTTCTTCGTGTTCCGTTTCGCCGGCGAGTTCCCCGACGAGGTGAACGGGGTGGTCGGCCACGCCGGCGCGCTGTGGGCCTCCTCGAAGCTGGCCAAGTCGGGCCACAGGCAGGCGATCGGCTTCCTCCACGGCACCGACGACGCCAACGTGCGCTGGTGGCAGAGCGCCGACGGCCGCAAGGCCTACCGCGAGGCCGGCTACCCCCACGTCCACCTGCGCACGCTGTGGAACCACCCGCACGCGCCGGTCTGGCAGCAGGCGAACAACCAGCTCGCCTGGTGCGAAGGCATGACGAGCGCCGACCCGGCGCGCGTGGCGGTCGCCGTCGAGACGCTCTCGCGCAAGGACGTGCCGTACGGCGTCGACTTCGCCGCGCTCTTCGACGTGGCGGCGCGGCTGGAGACGATGGCCGGCGCGACCGCGGCGCAGAAGGGGGCCGCGACGCGCGCGCGCGCCGCGGTCGACAAGGTGGCGAAGGCGGTGGCGGCGGAGATCGACCAGAGCCTGGGGAAGGGGAAGCTCACCAAGGTGGACGGCAAGCCGTGGCTCGGGCTCGCGCTGCGCTTCCTCGAGGACTTCGACGGCGTGGCCGCCTGCGTCGCCTGGTCGAAGGCGCACGCGTCGGAGCTCGGGGCGATCGAGAAGGAGGCGGCCGACTCGGGGCGCGAGTTCTGGCAGCAGGCCGACAAGGACCGCGGGAAGGCGCTCGCCTGCGGGCTCGACGTGCTCGAGAAGGGGTGGCGGCAGCTCGCCGCGCCCGACATCGCCGCGAGGATCGAGGGCTGGCTCGCCGACGACAAGGCGTCCGGCTCCGGGAAGAAGGAGGCGGCGCGCGCGCGCGCCGTGCTCGACGCCTGGAAGAAGGGGCGCGCCGACGGCTTCTCGGCCTGGGAGAAGCTCGTGAAGCCGTTCGACGTGTGAGGAGGCTTCCCGCGTCGAACGGCTTCGTGAGAGACTCGGGGGCGTGATCCACGTCACGCGCCGCCTGCTCGAGAACCTGCGCGCGAACCGGCGACGGCCGCCGCTCGAGCGGCTGGCGGCGCTCACCGATCCCGACCGCTTCGTCTGGGGCGTGCTGCCCTACGCCGCGCGCTCGTTCTCCTTCTGCATCGCGGTGCTGCCGCGTGCGACGGCGCGCCCGCTCGCGACCGCCTACCTCTACTGCCGCATGCTCGACACCTGCGAGGACCTGCCGGAGACCGCGGGCGCGAAGGAGGAGCGGCTCGCCGCCTTCGTGGCGCGCTTCGCGGCGCACGAGCGCGACGCCTCCGCGCCCATCGCGCCGCCGCCCGCGATCGACCCCGGACGCGCCCGCGACGACGCCGACCGCGTCTACCTGCTCCTGCTCGCGCGCGCGGAGCAGGTCGACCGCTTCTTCCTCTCGCTCCCCGCTCCGCAGCGCGCGGTGATCCTGCGCCTGGTGCGCCGGATGGGGGAGGGGATGATCTGGGCGGTGCGCACCTTCGCGGCGCAGGGCGGGGAGCTGGCCGACGGCGAGCAGCTCTCGCGCTACTGCTTCGAGGTGCTCGGCAACCCGATGCGGTTCGCCGAGGAGATGCAGCGGCTGCGCTGCGGGCTCGATCCGGCGGTGGCCTCCGAGCGGGTGCGCCTGGCCGCGGAGGTGGGCGAGGCGATCCAGCTCGCCAACGTCGCGCGCGACCTCGAGAAGGACTGCGCGCAGGGGGTCTTCTACCTGCCCGCGCTGCGCGCGGCGCGAGGCGGCGAGCTCCCCGCGGCGATCGCCGCGGCGCGCCGGGAGCTGCTTTGCCGCGCGCTCGAGCGCGGCCGCGCGTTCCGCCCCTACATGGCCGGAATCCCCAGCTCCGCGGTCTCGCTCGCACGCGGCGCGGCGCTGCTCATGGCGCTGTTCACGCTGGCGTTCTGGCAGCGGACGGCGCAGCGGCTGGGACTCGGGTCGCCGCCGGCGCGCGACCGCATGACGCGGGCGAAGTGCTTCGCGCTCGTCGCGCGGTCGGTAATCTCCCGCGCCGGCCACGACGCGGTGCTCGCCCGCCTCGATCGCATCTTCGAGGAGGAGGCCGTGCGGCTCGCGCCGGCGGCCCGACCCCGATCCCCGCGCGAGGACGCATGACGCCGAGCCCGCAGGATGCACCGGCCGCCGCGCGCCGTCTGCGCGACCACCTGTTCCGATGGCGCGGGTGGAGCGTGATCGTGCTGGCGGCTGCGCTGCTGGTCTGGCGCTGGCCGCTCGCCCCGCGCGTGGGCCCGGTGCTGGCGGCGCTGCCGCTCGTGCTGCTCGGGGTCGCCCTGCGGCTGTGGGCGCGCTCCTACTTCACCCGCGGCTCCGACACGCGACGGATCCAGGCCCACCGGCTGATCGTCTGCGGGCCCTACCGCCGGGTCCGCAACCCCCTCTACGTCGGGAACATCGCCATCGCGGTCGGGCTGGCGCTCGCCTTCGCCGGCCCCTGGGCCGCCGCGGCGTTCCTGGTCGCGCTCGCTGCGCTCTACTCGGTCGTCGTCCGCAGCGAGGAGGCGATCCTCGCCAGCAGCCACGGCGAGAGCTACGCGGAGTTCTGCCGCCGCGTGCCGCGCTGGGTCCCGCGGCTGCGCGCGCTGCCGGCCGACGCCGACGCACCGGCGGCGGCGCTCAAGCACGCCGCGCGCAAGGAGGCGCAGCGCGCGGCGGGTGCGGTCGGCGCCTGGGCGCTCGCCCTGGTGATCGCCTGCTTCGTGGCCTGATCGGGGAAGGAGCCAGGGATCCGATGGAGTCCTCCGCCAGCGTCGCGGTCGAGCGGATCGACGGGGTCGCGGTCGTGCGCCTCAAGCGCGGGAAGGGCAACGCGCTCTCGCCCGCGCTGGTCGAGGAGCTCCTCGAGGCGCTGCGCCGACCCGAGGTCGCCAAGGAGAGCCAGGCGCTCGTCCTCACCGGCGAGGGGCGATTCTTCTCGACCGGCCTCGACCTGATCGAGCTGGCGCGGCTCGACCGCGCCGGGATGGTGCTCTTCCTCGACCGGCTGCAGGGGCTGCTGGCGTCGCTCTACGTCTGGTCGCGGCCGGTGGTGGCGGCGGTGAACGGCCACGCCGTGGCGGGGGGCTGCCTGCTCTCCCTGTGCGCCGACTGGCGCGTGGTCGCGCAGGGCGAGGCGCGCATGGGGCTCAACGAGATCACGCTCGGCCTGCCGCTGCCGCAGGCGGGGCTCGAGATCGTGCGCGCGCAGCTCCCGCCGCCTCTCTTCGCCGAAGTGGTCTACGGCGGCCAGACCCATCCCCCCGAGGACGCGCTGCGCCTGCGCCTCGCCGACGAGGTGGTGGGACCGGATCGCGTCCTGGCGGCCGCGCTCGAGCGCGCCCGCGCCTGGTCGCGCCATCCGGCGGTCGCGTTCCACCACATGAAGGCGGCGATGCGCGATCCCGTGCTGCTGCGCATCCGCGACCGCCACGACCAGCACCAGGAGGAGTGGGTCGACGTCTGGTTCTCGCAGCCGGCGCAGGAGCGCATCGCGCAGGTGCGCGAGCAGCTGCTGGCGAGGAAGACGGGGTGAGCGAGGCGGGTCGGGCGTTCTTCGACGAGATCCGCGCCTACGTCGGGTGGTCGCCCGCCGATTCGGCGGCGGTCGCGCGCCTCCGCGACGCGCTGCCGCGCGTGCTGGCCGACGAGGCGCAGCTCGGGCGGCTCGTCGCGGTGCACCCCCGACCGCGCGAAGTCGAGCAGGTCGGTGAGCGTGGCGTGCGTGTGGAAGGGGATCGCGGATCTCGTGGGCGATCGAGGAGACGAGGCGACCGAGCGCCGCCAGATGCTGCGACTCGTTGACGCGCCGCTCGAGCAGGATGCGTTCGGTGAGCGGCGTCGCGCGCACCAGCGTGAGCGGCGGCGGCGCGCCGGGCAGCGGCGCCGCCACCACCTCCTCGCCCGGGCGGCCGGGGGCGGGCGCAACGTCGCCGAGGCAGCGCACGACGTCGCGGCGCTTCACCTCGACCACGCGCAGCTCGGCCGGCAGCTCGGTGCCGCGGCCGTCGGGCAGCGTCTGGTCGACGATGGCGACGTCGAATTCCCCCTCGCGCGCGAAGCGCAGCGCGCCCCGGCAATCGCCGGCCACGCGGGCGTCCAGCCCCTGCAGCTGCGCGATCCCGGCCAGGTTTTCGGCGAAGTCGCGGCTGTCGTCGACGATCAGCACCCGGACCGCGTCGCGGCGGAGGACGGCCTCGCTCGAGCCGGCTCTCCGCCGGCGGGCGCCGTCGGAGCGGCGGCGCGCGGACGGCGGCGGATCCAGCGCTCCAGGCGGTACTTCTTCACCCAGTAGCGCACCTGGTCGCGGTGGATGCCGAGCAGCATCGCGGTGCGGCTCTTGTTCCCGCTGCTGCGCACGAGCGCCTGATCCAGCAGGCTCCCGATCAGCCCCTCGAGGACCACGCCCGGCTCGGGAAACGTGAAGAGCGGTTCGCCCGCCCCGCCCGGCGGCGCCACGGCGCCCTTTCGCAGGTCGGGCGGAAGGTCGCAGCTCGAGAGCAGCGGGCGGTCGGCGAGCATCACGGCCCGCTCGACTCGCGGGCGAACTGCTGCACGAAGTGGTCGATGAGCGCGGGCACGTCGTCGGGCCGCTGCGAGAGCGGCGGGATCTCGATCGGGATGACGTTGAGCCGGTAGAAGAGGTCGCCGCGGAAGCGCCCCGTTTCCACCCGCTCGGGCAGGCGGCGGCATGTCGCCGGTCTCGGTGAGAGAACTCGTACGGCCGTCGGCCTCCTAGAACAGGCCCGGCTTGGTGTGTCGCGCGCCGCTGGCGGCGAAGCGCCGCACCATGGGCACGCAGTTCGGCCATCGCGGCGCTGCGTCCCTCGAGGCTCTCGAGCCCGCGGGCGCCCGCCTCACGCGCGCGCAGGCGCGAGACCTCGCCGCGCAGCGCGGCGTTCTCCACCACGCGCCCGGCCACCGGCGTGAGCTCGTCGAGGTCGAACGGCTTGAGCACGTGGTCGGCGGCCCCCGCCTCCATGGGGTGCGCCGCAGCCACGCAGTCGGCCGTCTCGACCTCGGCCCCCTCCTTCTCGAAGCGCTGCTGCAGCCGCCTCCGGGGGGCGAGCTCGTCGTCGACGATCAGGATGTGGCAGTGGACGAGATGCGGTCGGGTTTCAGCGCCTGGCCTGGTGGGGCCTCGCTCCGGGCACGCGGCGCCGGGACGGCCTTCTCGGGTCCGTGAGATCATCCCCGTCGGCGCTCGGGTCGGTCCCGGAGCCTGGGGCCTTCGCCGCGGGCCCGAAGGGGGCGACGCAAACATCGTGTCCTGCCGGCCCGGCGCTCCGTCGCCCCGGGGGCGCTGGTATCCTCCGCCGCCTTCCTGGGGCGCCCGGGGTGGCGCGGGAGAACGGGGGCGCCGCGTCCGCGCGCTTGATCGGGAGGGCCCATGGCGGAGACGCAGAAGGAGGGATGGGGCACCCGCCTCGGGGTGATCCTCGCGGTGGCCGGATCGGCGGTGGGGCTCGGCAACTTCCTGCGCTTCCCCGGCCAGGCGGCCGCCAACGGCGGCGGCGCCTTCATGATCCCCTACTTCTGCGCCCTGCTCCTTCTCGGCATTCCGATCGGCTGGGCCGAGTGGACGATGGGGCGCTACGGCGGCCGCAAGGGCTTCCACTCGGCGCCGGCCATCCTGGGCTGCATCGGCCGCGGGGCGCTCTTCCGCTACCTCGGCGTGATCGGGGTCCTGATCCCGCTCGCGGTCTCCTTCTACTACGTGTTCATCGAGAGCTGGTGCCTCGGCTACTGCTGGCAGTACCTCACGGGCGGGCTCGGCGTGGACGCGGCGGCGCCGCTCGCCGTGCAGACGAAGGCGGCGTCGGACTTCTACGACGAGTTCACCGGCCGCAACGCCGACGGCATCCTGCTCGGCGACACGATCCATCCGGGCGTCTGGTTCTGGTTGATCACCTTCGCGGTGAATCTCTGGTTCGTCTTCCGCGGCCTGAGCAAGGGGATCGAGGCCTTCTGCAAGTGGGCGATGCCGACGATGGCGATCGCCGCGCTGGTGGTGCTCGTGCGCGTGCTGACGCTGCCGCCCAACGAGCACGCGCCCGAGCAGAACGTGAACTCGGGGCTCGGCTTCATGTGGAACCCCGACTTCGCGGCGCTCGGGGAGCCGAAGACGTGGCTGGCCGCCGCGGGGCAGATCTTCTTCAGCCTCTCGGTGGGATTCGGGGTCATCATCAACTACGCCAGCTACTGCAGGCGGCGCGACGACGTCGTGCTCTCGGGGCTCACCGCCTCGGCCACGAACGAGCTGTTCGAGGTCGGGTTCGGCGGGATGATCACGATCCCGGCCGCATTCATCTTCCTGGGCGCGACCGGCGCCATGACGGCGGCTCAGACCGGGACGTTCGGTCTGGGGTTCCAGACGCTGCCGGTCGTCTTCGCGCAGATGCCGTTCGGCGACGCGATCGCCGCCATCTGGTTCTTCATGCTCTTCCTCGCCGCCATCACCAGCTCGCTGTCGATGCTGCAGCCGGCGATCGCCTTCGTGATCGAGGCGCTCGGCTGCACCCGGCGCGCGGCGACGGCGCTCGTCGCCGCGGTCTCGGCGGTCGGCGCCGGCTTCGTGATCTGGTACAGCAAGGGGAGCGTCGCCTGGGTCTGCATCGACGACTGGATCGGCACCCTGATGATCGCGGTGCTGGCCGCGGTGCAGATCGTCTGCTTCGGCTGGGTGTTCGGGGTGAAACGCGGCATGGACGAGGCGCACGACGGCGCCGCCATGCGCATCCCCGCCGTCTTCGCCTTCATCTTCCGCTACGTCGCGCCGGTCTACCTGATCATCGTGATCGTGGGCTCGTTCAAGGACGCCGTCCCGGCCTGGATCAAGCGCGCGAGCGGGAGCCGCGTCGAGCAGCTCGCGCTCCTGCTGGTGGGGGCCGTGACGCTGGGGCTCCTGATCCTCACGCGGATCGGCGAGGGGCGCTGGCGCGCCGCCGGTCTCGACGTCGACGGCGACCGCGGTCCCGAGGACGAGGCGCCGGCGGCCGCACCGCCGCCCGCCGCGCCCGCAGGAGCACGCCGATGACGCTTTCCGCCGCCGCATGCCTCGCCGCCGCCGCCGCGCAGGGTGCGCCGGGAGACGGGAGCCACGCCCTCGACGAGGGCGGCTGGGCCTTCATGCTGCTCTCGCTCGGCTTCGTCTGGGGGCTCGCGATCTGGTGCTTCCGGCGCGTGCTCACCGCGCCCAAGCCGGTCGAGCCGGGGCCCGCCGCCCGGCCGTGAGCCGCCGCGTGGGCGCACCGCTCGCGCACCTGCGGCACGAGCTTCATGTAAAAACGGTCGGCCACCTCGAACATGCCGTGCCAGTGGGCGTAGTCGGGCGCCATCATCGACGCGCCGTGGCGCGCGCGTCGCCCCTCGTGGTGCCAGAGGAAGTACCAGGTCCACTCGATCTCCGCGTCGAACTCCTGCGGCGTGAGGAACCCCTGGTCGCGCAGCGCCTGGACCATCACCTGGCCCGGCTTGACGAACTCCTCGTTGAAGAGCACCACGAAGTCGTCGTACTGCTTGCAGAAGTTCGTGACGCGGCCGGTTGGTCCACGGGATGCGCTCGCCGGGATCGTGGGTGACCTTGCCGCCGTTGCGCGAGTTGCCCGACATGTGGCAGGTGGCGCAGGTGGGCGCCAGCGAGTCGTCGCGGCCGAGCACCCAGTCCTTGGCGTCGAGGTTCATCGAGTCCTTGAGGTCGCGGCAGGCGACGCCGTGCTTGCTCTCCTCGTAGATCTCCTTCTGCGGATGGTCGGGGCCGAGATGGCACTTGCCGCAGTTCTCCGGCTGGCGCGCCCGCCGCGCCGAGAAGTCGTGGCGGCTGTGGCACGCCGAGCAGGAGCCGAGCGACCCGTCGAGGTTGATGCGGCCGATCCCGGTGTTGGGCCAGGTGCCGGGATGGAAGAGCGGAAGCCCGTTGTCGCTCCGCTCCACGCGCGCGAGCAGGGCGCGCTCGGTGGGCTGGCCGCGGGCGTCGGGCTTGAGGTCGTCCACCGTGATGCGCCGCCCGTCGGTGCCCAGCAGCGCGACCTTGCTGCCGTGGCACCGCATGCAGCCGATCCCCGCGCTCGCGAGCCCGTTCACGGAGTCGCCGATCGCGTCGATCCCCTCCTCGCGACCCGGCGTGGGCGAGTGCGGGTTCATCGGCACGCGCGAGCCCTCGACCTGCTCGGCCAGCAGGTTGTCGAGGGACGCCAGGATGCTCCCGCCCTTGGCGTGGTGGCTCGACGCGAACTCGCGCGCCTCGTCGGGATGGCAGCGGCCGCAATCGAGGAAGAGCAGGCCCAGCACGGCGATCACGATCTTCTTCGACTCGAGGGACTTCGCGGGCTCCTGTGCGGAAGCTTCGTCCGGGGTCGTCTCGCGGCGGTCGGGGCGGGCGCGGCGTCAGTGGGCCGCGAGCGCCTCCCACACGGTCAGTCCGAGGATCGCGAGCATGGCCACGATCCCGAGGTACACGCTCGCCTCGCTCCCGGGCCACCGGCGGCGCAGCCAGCCGTCGAGGAACGGCCACAGCGTCATCACGACGAGGATCGCCCCCATGCTTGCGAAGGCCGCCTCCTCGGAGATCGAGCGCACCGACGCGGAGGCGCGCGCGGGGCTCGCCTCGTAGTAGAAGGCGAGCAGGATCCCGGTCGCGATCATCACGACGAAGAGGTAGGCCGGCGTCCCCCCGAGGCAGAACCGTCCCTGCTTGACATGAGATGGTGGGGCACCAGCTCGTTGGTGACCTCGCGCAGCTGCGCACGGTCGACCGGGAGCCGCTCGCGGACCCACTCCGCGACCCGGCCCATCACTCCACTCCGTCGACGGGGACGCGGATGAGCAGGAGGGGGCCGTCGATGCGCAGCTCGTAGCGCGGCAGCAACTGCCCCGCCTGCAGCGGCGGGCCGCCATCGCCCCCGTGGCGCGCCACGACGATGCGCTCGCCGGTGGGGGCGGTGAGCTTCCGGGTCGTCCCGCGCCGGAACGAGGCGAGGTCGCTCACGAGCAGCCACGCCTCGCGCCGCCCGCGCGTGGGAAGGAGGAAGCGGCCGGCGAACGCGGCGAGGGTGCCGTAGCTCTCCAGGAGCGACGCTGCCATCGCGGCCGTCGAAGCCGCGGCGAGGAACGTCCGCCTCGGCGGCTCCTCGCGAGCCGCGCCGGCGGCGCAGGGCACGGTCGTTGCCGCAGCGGCGGGGGCCGGACAGCGTTCTGCCGCGCGCAGCTCCGCCGGGAAAACCGACCCGGCCGCGGCGCAGCCGCGGGAAGGACTGCCGACCGGCGCAGACGGCCTTGCCAGGAGCGGACACCGTGCGGATCCACTGCGACGGATGCGGGCGGACGCTCGACGCGGCGACCGCCGTCACGCGGACCTGGGACGGAGTGCGCTTCCACTTCTGCAGCGACGCCTGCGCCCGCGGCGGGCGCCATCTGCACGACGACCCCTACGGCGAGGAGGGGGGGACGGGCGTCGGCCCCCTCGCGCCGGGCGACTCGGACGAACCGGCCGGCCGCGGGGGCGCCAGCCGGGGTTGAAATCGGCGGCCGCCCGGGGTGGAGTGCGCGCACCTCGGTCCGGGAGCACGCCGCGATGAAGAGCCTCGTCCTGCTGCGCCACGGCGAGAGCACGTGGAACCGGGAGAACCGGTTCACCGGCTGGACCGACGTCGACCTCTCGCCGCGCGGGATCGAGGAGGCGAGGGAGGCGGGGCGGCTGCTGGCGCAGCACGGCCACCGATTCGACGTCGCCTTCACCAGCTACCTCAAGCGCGCGATCCGTACGCTCTGGCTCGCGCTCGAGGCGATGGACCAGATGTGGGTCCCGGTGCAGTCGACCTGGCGGCTCAACGAGCGCCACTACGGCGCCCTCCAGGGGCTCGACAAGGCCGAGACGGCGGAGAAGTACGGCGAGGCGCAGGTCAAGATCTGGCGGCGCAGCTACGACGTGCGACCGCCGGCGCTCGGGCCGGGCGATCCGCGCAGCCCCGCCGGCCTCCCCTGCTACTCGGCGCTCGCGCCCTCGGAGCTGCCGCTCACGGAGAGCCTCGCCGACACCGTGGCGCGCTTCCTCCCCTGCTGGCACGGGCAGATCGCGCCTGCGCTGCGGGCGGGGCAGCGCGTCCTGATCGCCGCCCACGGCAACAGCCTGCGCGCGCTCGTGATGTTCCTCGACGGCAGGACGCCCGAGGAGATCGTCGAGCTCAACATCCCGACCGGGATCCCGCTGGTCTACGAGCTCGACGACGAGCTCAAGCCGGCGCGGAGCGCCTACCTCGACGCGGCGCGCGCCGAGCGCGCGGCGAAGGCGGTCGCGGAGCAGGGCCGCCGCAGCCCCTGACGCGGCGCGCGCGCCGCCCTCACGCGGGATTGGCGCCCTTCGGCGGCCTCACCACCAGAACGGGGACGGGGGAGGCGCGCACCAGCTTCTCGGCGACGCTTCCGAGCAGGAGGTGGGTGAGGCCGCTGCGGCCGTGCGTCGCCATCACGACCAGGTCGACCTGCTGATCGCGGGCGTACTCGAGCAGGGCGTGGGTGGGGGAGGCGGCCTCGAGCACGGCCGTGCGCAGGCGCAGCGCCGCGGGCCGGTCCTTGGTGCGCTCGATGAGCCGCTGCTCGACGCGCGGCTTGACGTCCTTCAGCGCCTGGAGCAGCACCCCGTACTGCTCGTAGGGGGCGAGCGCATAGGGCTCCTCGAGCACGACGACCGCGTGCAGCTCGGCGCCCGACTGCTCGGCCAGCGCGAGGGCGTGCGGCCACGCCGCGAAGGAGAAGTCCGACAGGTCGGTCGGGAAGAGGATCCTGCGGTACGAGAGTGCCATGAGCGGTGCCTCGCCGGAGCCGGTCCTCCTCCGCGGGAACGCCCTCCCGTCCCACCGGGCCGGCCGCGGCGGCGGGTGCAGGCCGGGATCATTGCAATCGGCGCGCCGGTGTCCATTCACCGCTTCTTCATCTCCCCTCCGGCGGATCTTTTACGAGGCGGACTATCCTTCGGCGGGATCGGAACCGGCCGGCAGGTGTCACGATTTGAAACGACCGCAGATCCTCGTCGTCGAGGACGAGCCCGACATCCTGGAGGTGATCGAGTACAACCTCGCTCGCGAGGGGTTCCGCGTCCACTCGGCGCGCGACGGCGAGGAGGGGCTGCGCAGGGCGCGGCAGGAGCTGCCCGACGCCATCGTGCTCGACCTGATGCTGCCGGGCCTCGACGGGATCGAGGTCTGCCGGCGCCTGCGCGCCGACGACGTCACGCGCGCGACGCCGATCCTCATGGTGACGGCGAAGGGCGAGGAGGCGGACATCGTCGTCGGGCTCGGGATCGGCGCGGACGACTACCTGGCGAAGCCCTTCAGTCCGCGCGAGCTGGTGGCGCGCCTGCGGGCGGTGCTGCGCCGCGTCCAACTGCAGCAGCAGCGCGCCGACGCCGACCGGCTGGAGTTCGACGGGCTGGTCGTGGACCGGGCCCGCCACGAGGTGGTCGTCGACGGCGCGCCGGGGACGTTCACCCCCACCGAGCTGCGGCTGCTGCACTTCCTGGCGTCGCATCCCGGGCGCGTCTTCACCCGCGACCAGCTCCTCGCGCGTGCCATCGGGGAGCACGCGGTGGTGCTCGATCGCAACATCGACGTGCACGTCCGCTCGATCCGGCGCAAGCTCGGCGCACAGCGGGAGCGGGTCGAGACGGTGCGCGGGGTGGGATACCGGTTCCGCGACGGGAAGGCGTAGCCGGATGAGGCCGCGGTTCTTCGCCAGGCTCTTCGCCTCCTACGCCCTCCTCGTGATCGGGACGGCGGCGCTCGCCGAGATCCTCGTCTCCCGCTGGGTGGAGCGCGACGCGCGACGGGAGGTCGAGCGGACGCTCGAGGCTCAGGCCGAGCTGCTGATCGAGGCCGTCCGCCCGCTCGCCGGCCAGCCCGCCGAGGCGCGGCTCCAGCAGCAGGTGCGGGAGCTCGGCGCCCGCACCGGGTCGCGTCTCACCGTGGCGGCGGCGGACGGCCGGGTGACCGCCGACTCGGCCGAGCAGCCCGAGGTCATGGAGAACCACCGCGACCGCCCCGAGTTCGTCGCGGCCGCCGCCCGCGGCCGCGGGGGAGACGAGCGGGTGAGCGCCACCACCGGCCAGCCCACCCTCTACGTCTGCCTCGCCGTCCCGGGCGGCGGGGCGCGGCTCGGCTTCGTGCGCGCGGCGCTCCCGCTGCCGGGCCTCGAGGCCCGCCTGGCACGGATCCGCGGGACGGTGGTGGCGGGGGTGGCGGCGGGCACGGCGCTGGCGCTCGTCGTGGCGTGGTTCGTCGCGCGCCGCCTGACGCGGCCGCTCGCAGAGATGACGCGTGCCGCGGCGGCGCTCGCCGAGGGCGACTCGACCGCGCCGATCCGGCACGCGAGCCGCGACGAGATCGGCGACCTCGCCCGCGCGTTCAATCGCATGGCCACGCGCCTGCGCGACCGCCTGGCCGAGCTCGAGCGCGAGCGCGCCAAGCTCGACACCGTGTTCGAGAGCATGGCGGAGGGGGTGGTCGCGATCGACGCGGAGGAGCGGCTGCTCCACTGCAATGCGGCGGCGCGCTCGATGCTGTCGATCGCGTCCCCCCGCGGCGCCGCGCCACCCCTCGTCGAGCAGGCGCGCACGCCGGAGCTCGTGCAGGCGCTCCGGCGGGCGCAGGCGGCGGCCGACGGCGACTCCCCGGTCGAGAGCGAAGTGCGGGCGATCGTGAACGGCCGGGAGCGGATGATCTCGATCCGCGCGGTGCGGCTGGTCGACGTCGGCGCCGTGGCCGTCCTCCTCGACGTGACGGAGCTCCGGCGGCTCGAGACGGTGCGGAGGGACTTCGTCGCCAACGTCTCCCACGAGATCAAGACGCCGCTCGCGGCGATGCGCGGTCTGGTCGAGACGTTGATGGAGGACGAGGCGATGGATCCGGCGGTGCGCCGCCGGTTCCTCGGCAAGCTGGGCGACCAGGTCGGACGCCTGGCCGAACTCGCGACCGACCTGCTCCACCTGTCGCGCGCGGAATCGGCGTCGCCGCGCGCCCGCGCCGAGGTCGACCTGGCCGCGGCCGCCGCGGCGGCGTGCGAGCGCTTCGCCGCAGCCGCCGCCGCCCGGCCGGTGACGCTGCGCTGCGAGGCGGCCGCGGCCAGCGCGCCGTGCGAGCCCGACGCGGTCGAGCAGATCCTCGACAACCTGCTCGACAACGCCATCAAGTACACCCCGCCCGGCGGAAGCGTCACGGTGCGCACGGCGGCGGAGGGCGCGATCGCCCGCATCGAGGTGGCCGACACCGGCGTCGGCATCGAGCCGAGGGAGCAGGAACGCGTATTCGAGCGCTTCTATCGCGTCGACAAGGCGCGCACGCCGGGAGTTCCGGGCACCGGACTGGGCCTCTCGATCGTGAAGCACGTGGCGGAGGCGCATGCGGGGCGCGTCGAGGTGGAGAGCTGGCCCGGGCGCGGCAGCACCTTCCGCGTCCTCCTGCCGCGGGCCGCGCCGCAAGCGCCGGACGAGGGCGCCGCGGGGCCCGAGGATTCGTGAGGAACACGCCATGTCGAAGCATCTGCAGCGCGATCTCGAGCGGCTCAAGCGCCAGCTCCTCACCATGGGCGGCATGGTCGAGGAGGCCACCGATCTCGCGATCACCGCGGTCATCGACCGCCGCCGCGAGATCGCCGAGCAGGTGAACGCCGGCGACGACCGCATCGACGCCAAGGAGCTCGAGATCGAGGACGAGTGCCTGAAGATGCTGGCGCTCCACCAGCCGGTGGCGTCCGACCTGCGCTTCATCATCACCGCGCTCAAGGTGAACAACGACCTCGAGCGCATGGGCGATCTGGCCAAGAACATCGCCGAGCGCGCCGTCGAGCTGGCGCAGCAGCCGCCCATCGAGGGCGCCCAGGACTTCCGCCGGATGGCGGAGCGGGTGCGCCGGATGGTGCACGAGTGCATCGACGCGCTGGTGCAGCGCGATGTCGGCCTCGCTCGCAAGGTGTGCATCGACGATCGCGACGTCGACGAGGAGAACCGCAGCCGGTTCGTGCAGCTCCAGCAGGTGATGCAGAGGGATCCCGGCACCGTGGAGCGCGCAGTCCACCTGCTCTCGGTATCGCGCCACCTCGAGCGCATCGCCGACCACGCCACCAACGTCGCCGAGGACGTGGTCTTCCTGGTCGACGGCGAGGTCATCCGCCACCTGCGCCTCGCCCAGGCTCGCGAATAGCGACCCGCGCGGGAAGGGGGGCCGCCGCCAGCTCGGGCGGCCGCCGCCGCCGACCCTTGACGCGGTCTTGGCCGCGCCTTCACGCGGCGAGCCTAGCCTCGCGCCGGTCCGCCGGACGGGCGCCGCGCACGCGCGCGGAGCGGAGCCGGCGGGCGGGACTCCTGTGACAGGGGGAGGACGGGTGATGGATCCGATCGGAGCGAAGGCGCGGCGCCTGGCGAGGCTCGTCGCGGCGGCGATCGCGTCGGGCGGCGCGGCATCGGGGCAGGACGACGAGACGCTGCGCGAGGCCGCGCTGCTCGAGCGGGTGAAGGCGCTCGAGGACAAGCTGAGCGCGCCCGACGCGTTGCGCACCTACTGGAAGGACGGCCTGCGGCTCACCTCCCCCGACGCGCGCTTCGACCTCCGGATCGGCGGGCGGATCCACTACGAGAGCGAGTGGAACCGCGCCGAGGAGGACCTCGAGAAGACGCGCCGGTACAACGGCAACTCCGGAGACGCCGGGACGACGCAGCCGATCGGTCCCCTCGAGGACGGCGCGGAGCTGCGGCGCGCGCGCCTCTACCTCGCCGGCCTCCTGTACGGGCACGTCGAGTTCAAGTGGCAGTACGACTTCGCCAAGGGGGCGGTCGGCCACCGCGACGTCTACGGCGGGCTGGTGAACCTCGGGGACTGGATCCCCAACGTGCGCGCCGGCCACCAGTACGAGCCGTTCGGCCTCGACTCGCTCACCTCGAGCAACGACTCGACCTTCGTCGAGCGCTCGGCGATCTCGAACGTCTTCTCGCCCAACCGCAATCCCGGCATCCTGCTGTGGAAGAACCTGAAGGACGAGGACAAGGTCGAGCGCGTCACCTGGGCGGCCGGGGTGTTCCGCGAGGACTCCTCGGACAACAGCGTCTCGACCGCGGACGGCGCCTACAACCTCACGGCCCGCGTCACCGGCACCCCCTGGTGGCACAACGAGGGCCGGCGCTTCGTGCACCTCGGAGCGGCGGCGACCCGCCGCGGCGTTCCGGGCCGGCAGAGCGGCGCGGGCGGCGAGGGGGTCACCTACGCCGGAAAGCCGGAGGTCGACCTCTTCGGCAACTTCGTCCACACCGGCGCGATGCGCGAGGCGAACGTCGACTTCCGCTACGGCGCCGAGGCCGCGGTCGTGGTGAATCGCTGGTCGCTCCAGGGCGAGTACATGCTCACCAAGACCGACATGAACTCGAACTCCACGCTCGACGATCCTCACTTCCGCGGCTGGTACGTGCAGACCACCTGGGCGCTGACCGGCGAGCCGCGGCGCTACAAGCCGGCCGAGGCGGTCTTCCAGAATCCGAAGCCCTGGGCCAATGCGTTCGAGAACGGCGGCATCGGCGCGTGGGAGCTGGCGCTGCGCCTTTCCAACGTCGACCTGACCGACGGCCATCCGGCGACCGGCGGGGTCGAGGGCGGCGAGCTCGACCTCGTCACGCTCGGGCTCAACTGGTACCTCAATCCGAACACGCGGCTCATGTTCGACCTGTCGCGCATCGACCTCGACGACGTCGATCCGGCGCTCGGCGAAGGAGGCCGGGCCACGGTCGCGCAGGTGCGGGTGCAGGTGGCGTTCTGACTCAGCGGCCGGAGTTCGAGCGCTCCCCCGGCAGCGGAGAGCCGCCGACGCGGCCGAGCTTCGCCGGGAATGCGCCCTCGTGGCGGTCGAACCAGTCGCGCCACTTCTGCGCGACCTGGTCGCCGAAGTCGGGAGCGCCGTCGAGGCCGCGCTCGCGCGCCAGCTCGCTCAGCCCGGCGTGCAGCTCGCGCCGCTGGCCCTCGTCGCCTCCCCGGTCGCGATGGCCGTCGCCGTCGCGGTCACCCGGCCGAGGACGGCCTCCGCCTCCGCCGCCGGGGCCGCCGCCCCCGCCCGGCGCTCCGCCGCCTCCGCCCGGCGCGCCGCCGCCGGCGCGTCCGCCTCCGCGCGCGTGGCCGCGCGTGCCCTCGGCCGAGACGAGCCGGTCGATCACCGCTCCGACCGCCGCGCGCGAGCGGAGCTCGAGCAGCGCGCCGGCGAGCGGCGATACCAGCGCGTTGGGCGCATCCGGGCCGAGTTGCTTCATCAGGTCGGCGAGCGCGTCGACGCAGCGGTCGTCAGGGAGCCGCGCGAGTCCGCCCGTCACGGCGCCCACGTAGCGCGCGCCCTCCTTTCCCGAGAGTTTCGCGTCGCCGCTCCCGCGGTCGCGGTCGCGTCCGAGCCGGGCGAACTCGGCCCGCACGTCGTCGAGCGCCCGCGTCAGCGCCTTCACTGCGGCGTCCGGGTGCTGGCCGTCCGCCAGCAGCTCCGCGGCGGTCGCCCGCACCCCGAAGTCGTCGTCGCGCAGCGCGATCGCGAGCGCGTCCGCGACGGCGCGGCTCGGGGCGTTCTCGTGCTCCCGCGTGAGCGCGGCGATCGCCTGCAACGCCGCCAGCCGCTGCGCCGGCTCCCGGGCCCGGATCTTCCCGCGCTGCTGCTCGAGCGCCGCCTGGTCGGACTCCTGGTGCGGCCCGCACAGGTTCTCGGGCCTGCACCGGGGACATTCTCCGGCCCGCGCCGGCGAGGCGAGCGCGAGCGCGGTGAGGCACGCCGGGACGTTCATCGACCGCTCCTCGTCAGGTGCGGGGCGCCCCCAAGCTTGCCGCGGGCGCGGGGCGACCGGAAGAGGGGCGGGCGCAGGGAGGTGCGCGCCCCCGACGGCGCCCGCCGATTCAGCCGAAGCGCCCCGTGATGTAGGCCTCGGTCTGCGCATGGACCGGCTTGACGAACAGCTCCGCGGTCGCCCCGAACTCGATCAGCCGACCGAGGTAGAGGAACGCGGTGAAGTCGCTCACGCGCGACGCCTGCTGCATGTTGTGGGTCACGATCACCAGGGTGAACCGCTTCTTGAGCTCGAGCATCAGGTCCTCGATCTTGGCGGTGGCGACCGGGTCGAGCGCCGAGCACGGCTCGTCGAGCAGGATCACCTCGGGCTCGACCGCGATCGCGCGCGCGATGCACAGCCGCTGCTGCTGGCCGCCCGAGAGGCCGAGCGCGCTCTCGTCGAGGCGGTCCTTCACCTCGTCCCAGAGCGCGGCTCCGCGCAGGCTGCGCTCCACCCGCTCGTCGAGGTCGCCGCGCCGGCGGATGCCGTGCACGCGCGGGCCGAACGCCACGTTCTCGTAGATCGACTTCGGGAACGGGTTGGACTTCTGGAACACCATCCCGATGCGCTTGCGCAGGTCGTTCACGTCGACGTCGGCGCCCAGGATCGAGCGTCCCTCGAAGCGGAGATCGCCCTCGAGGCGCACGCCGTCAATGAGGTCGTTCATCCGGTTGATGCAGCGCAGCAGCGTCGACTTCCCGCATCCCGACGGACCGATGAAGGCGGTGATCCTCCGGCGCGGGATGGTGAGGCTCACCCCGTCGAGCGCCAGGGCCTCGCCGTAGCGGAGCGAGAGGCGGTCGACTTCCAGGATCGAGGCGTTCGATCCGCTCATACGGCGCTCCCGGTGTTGCGGCGGCGCAGCCGGTTGCGCACGGTGATGGCGGTCAGGTTCATCGCGACCACGAGGAGCAGCAGCAGCAGCGCAGTCGCGAAGACGAGCGGCTTGGCCGCCTCCACGTTGGGGCTCTGGAAGCCGACGTCGAAGACGTGGAAGCCGAGGTGCATGAACTTCCGGTCGACGTGGAGGAACGGCGGGTGGTGATCGACCGGCAGCGCCGGCGCCAGCTTCACCATGCCGACGATCATGAGCGGCGCCACTTCGCCCGCGGCGCGGGCGGTCGCGAGGATCACGCCCGTGAGCATCCCCGGCGCCGCGGCCGGAAGCACGACCCGCCGGATCGTCTCGAACTTCGTGGCGCCCAGGGCCAGCGCGCCCTCGCGCACGGCGCGCGGGACCGCCGCGAGCCCCTCCTCGGTCGCGACGATCACGACCGGCACGGTGAGGAGCGCCAGCGTCAGTGACGCCCACAGGATCCCGCCGGTCCCGAACGTCGGCCGCGGCAACGCCTCGGGGTAGAAGAGCCGGTCGATCGAGCCGCCGATCCCGTACACGAAGAACCCGAGCCCGAACACGCCGAAGACGATCGACGGCACGCCGGCCAGGTTGTTCACCGCGATGCGCACCATCCGGACCAGGAGGCCCTGACGGGCGTACTCGCTCAGGTAGAGCGCGCCCAGCGCGCCGAGCGGCACCACCGCGAACGACATCAGGAACACCATGAGCACGGTGCCGAAGATGGCGGGGAAGATGCCCCCCTCCGTGTTCGATTCGCGCGGATCGTCGAGGACGAACTCGAGGATCCGCTCGGCGTAGAGCGCGACCTTGGATCCCGGTCCCATCGCGTTGGGCCGCAGCGCGCGCAGGATCGCGCCCACCGCGAGCGTGCGCTCCTCGCCGCGGGCGGTCGCGAAGGTCGCCGTCTCGGCCAGGAAGCGCTCGCGGAGCGCGCCGATGCGCCCCGAGATCGAGTGGAACCCGGCGTCGAGCTCGTTCCTCCGGCGCTCCAGCTCGGCGAGGCGGCGCTCCCGCTCGGCAGGCGGCGGCGCGTCGAGCTCCACCCGGCGCCGCGCCAGGCGGAGCGCCTCGAGCTCGTGGTTCACGTCGCCGAGCTCGCCCTTCTCGAGATCGAGCAGGACGTCGCGCGCGGCCTCCTTCTCTCCGATCAGCCGCTGCAGCTCCGACCACGCCTCCTCGCCGGTCGCGAGCGACCCGTCGCTCCTCCTGACCTCGCGCAGGAAGCCGTGGAAGCTGCCCCACTCGAGCCGCTCGAGATGGACCGCATCGGCCGGCAGCTCGCGGCGCACGATTTCGCGCTCGTCGACCCAGGCGAAGTCGGCGCCGGTGACGTCGCGGTTGCCGACCTTGAGCTGGACGCGCCACGGCGGCTCGGCTCCCGCGGGCAGGTCGCCCGGCCGAAAACGCTCGCGCGCCTGCACCTCGCCGAGCAGCCGCGTCCCGTCGCGCAGCTCGAGCGCGAGGAGGTCGGACTGCCAGAAGGAACCGAGGCCGTGGACGGCGAGCAGCACCACCTGCGCCGCCACGAGCAGAAGGTTGAAGGCGAGCGCCCCGGCGCAGATCCAGATGAAGGCGCGACCGGGGCGTCGGCGCGGACGGGGCGCGACGCCGCCGTCACGCGGCAGCGCGCGTCGACGGGCCGCGGTCGCGTCGATCATCGCGTGCTCACAGTCGTGCGTACTTCTCGCGCAGGTGCTGTCGCACGACCTCCGCCGCCGTGTTGACCGCGAAGGTCACGGCGAACAGGAGAAGCGCCGCGAGGAAGAGGGTGCGGTAGAGAGTTCCGCCGTGCGGCGCCTCCGGGATCTCGGTGGCGATGTTTGCCGCCAGGCTGCGGAGGCCGTTGAAGATGCTCCAGTCGAGAACCGGCGTGTTGCCCGACGCCATGACCACGATCATGGTCTCGCCGACGGCGCGGCCGAATCCGATCATCACCGCCGAGAAGAGGCCGGGGCTGGCGGTCGGGATCACGACGCGCGTCACCGTGTACCAGCGGTCGGCCCCCAGCGCGAGCGCGCCCGAGACGAGGCTGCGCGGGACGTTGGAGAAGGCCTCCTCGGCGACGGCGAAGAGGATCGGGATCACCGCGATTCCCATCGCTAGGCCGAGCACGACGCAGTTCTTCGGATCGTACTGGACGCCGAGCGACCGCCGCAGCCACGCCAGGAAGTCCCCGCCGAAGAGCGCGGCCTCGAGCGGCCGGCAGAGCGCGCTCGCGGCGGCGATCGCGGCCGCGAGCACGCCGATGAACGCCACGGCCGCGAAGCCCTCCGGAACGCGCATCCGCCACGAGCGCGGCAGCCGCTCGCCGAGCGAGCCCGCGAGCAGGATCGCCGGCAGGAGGAGCAGGAGGAACAGCGGGACCCCCAGGAAGAACTGCGCCATCCGCGGCGCCAGCCACAGCCCGGCGAGGAAGCCGAGGACGACGCTCGGCAGCGACGCCATGATCTCCACCGCCGGCTTCACGAAGCGGCGCAGGCTCCAGTGCATGAACTGCGCCGTGTACATCGCGGCGAGCAGCGCGAGCGGGACGGCGACCAGCAGCGAGAAGAGCGTGGCCTTGAGCGTCCCGAACAGGAGCGGCACCAGCCCCAGCTTCGGCTCCGCCTCGTCGCTTCCCGAGCTCGATTGCCAGACGTGCTCGGGCCGTTCGTAGCCCTCGTACCGGATGCGGCCGAAGAAGGCGCGCAGGCCCGCCTCGGGGTGGGGGCTCTCCACGTCGAGGGCGGCGATCGATCCCGGAGCGGCGAGGAGCGCCCCGTCCATCTTCGGCGCGAGCGCCGCGGCGGTGGCGTGCGGGAGCGGGCTCGGACCGGTCCAGAGCACGCGCGACGAGGTCGAGTAGTAGAGTCCGAGGCCGCCGCCCGAATCCTGGGCCAGGAACGTGCGATCGCGCCAGGACGGCGCGACGTGCACGACCGCGCCCCGATGAGCCGGGAAGTCGCGCACGCGCTCGAGGGTCGGCGGCGCGCCGACCGGCGCGGTCGGGAACCACGTCGAGAGCGATCCGTCCTGCTGGCCGACCACGAGGCTCTGATCGCCGATCAGCACGGCGAGCGCCGTCACGGGCGACCCGGCGACCACCACGGACGGCTCCGTCGCCTCGGCCTCCCGCAGCCTCCACCAGAGGAGCCTTCCGTCGCGGGTCGCGCCATACACGTTCTCGCGCCGTGCGTCGAGGACGAGGCGCGCGACGGGCGCGGGGGCGCGCAGCTCCCGGCGCCGGGCCTGCATGGTCCGCTCGCCGGTGAAGAGGTTCGCCTCCACGACGCTCTCGACGAGCACGACCCTGCCGTCGGCGCACGCGGCGACGATCGCCGAGGAGAATCCCCGCGCGCTGGCGGCGCAGGCGGTGAGCGGTCCGCCGGTCGCATCGATCGAGACCTCGACCGGATCCTCGACGCGCGGCGTCACCACCGGCTCGCCACCGGCCCAGTCGACGTCGAATCCGATCGCGACGTGGAGCGCGCGTCCGTCGACGGACGCGAGCGAGAAGCCGGGCGCGCCGAAGAGCGGGCCCCCCTGCGTGACCGTCGCCGGACGGTCGCGCAGGAGCGGCCGCTCGACGACGACGGCTCCGTCGCGATCCCGGACGATGCGCAGCACGCCGTCGGCGCCGAGGAGCGCCGTGTGGGTTCGCGCCTCGTCGCACAGCACCGCCAGAGGCTCCGCCGAGGGGGCGTCGAGCCGGGCGGCCGGCGACACCTTCGCCGAGCGCAGCAGCGGGGCCGCCTCGGAGAGCAGGAAGACGAGGATTCCCAGGACGCTGGCGATGATGGCCAGGCCGCCGCCGGTCACGACGATCCGCGCGGCGCGGTCGCGTCGGCGGCGCCGTTCCCGGTGATCCGGCGTGGTCACGTCGGCGGGCTGCGGCGGCGGGTCATCGGATCTTCGCGAGTTCCTCGTTCGCGATCCTCGACGTCAGCGGGTAGTAGCCGTCCTTGACGGTGACGGTCTGACCCGGCCTGGAGAGCACGTAGGTGATGAACTCCTTCACGAGCGGGTCGAGCGGCTTCTTCGGCGACTGGTTGACGTAGACGTAGAGGAAGCGGGTGATCGGATACCTGCCGGCGTAGACCGACGCCGCGCCCACCGTGCCCGCCTCCGCGGAGAGGTCCTTCGCGATCGGGACCGCCCGCACGCCGGACGTCCGGTAGCCGATGCCGCTGTAGCCGATTCCGCCGCGATCCTCGGTGACGCCGAGCACCACCGACGCCGAGCCGGGCTGCTCCTTCACGGTGTCCTTGTAGTCGCCGTTCTTGAGCACGTGCTCCTTGAAGAAGCCGTAGGTGCCCGAGGCGGAGTTGCGGCCGTAGAGGCTGATGGGGAGCGCGGCCCACTCGCCGGTGAGCCCGAGGTCGCCCCAGGTCGCGACGTGGGTCGGGTGGCCGGCCTTGCGCTGCTTGCCGAAGATCGCGTCGACCTGCGCCAGGGTCAGCTTCTCGATCGGGTTGTCCTTGTGGACGTAGACCGCGAGCGCGTCGATCGCGACCCGGATGGCGGTCGGCTTCCAGCCGAACTTCCCCTCGAAGGCGTCGATCTCGGAGGCCTTCATCTCGCGGCTCATCGGACCGAGCTGCGCCGTCCCGGCGATCAGCGCGGCCGGCGCGGTCGCGCTCCCCTTGCCCTCGATCTGGACGCGGACGCTCGGGTAGTGGCCGCGGAAGCTCTCGGCCCAGAGCGTCATCAGGTTGTTCAGCGTGTCGGAGCCGATCGAGCTGAGGTTCCCCGAGATCCCCGACACCACCTGGTAGCCGGGGAGGCCCGGGTCGACCTCGACGGCGGTCTCGCTCGCTCGCGCGGCGGCCCGGGCGACGGCCTCCTGCGCCGACGCCGGTCCGGGCGGGGGGGGCGGGACGGACGGTGCGCCGAAGAGCGCGATCGCCCCGGTCGCGGCCAGTCCGGAACGGAGCGGGAGGAGGTTCATGGAGCGTCTCCTGGTTTCAAGGACGTGTCTGGGGGTGGCCGAGCGACGCGGCCGCGACGCTAGGCGCATGGTGTGAAGCGGGCGTGAAGGGCGGGTGAAGCGTGCGCCGACGGGATCCGCTCGCGGGATCGCGCACGGGCGGCGTCGGGCGGCTGGAAACCGCTCGCCCGCGTGGCGCATCGATCGGTCGGGCCCCGAGGGCCGGCGTTCGGGATCGCCAGTTGCGGGTGCGACGCCGGGGACTCTCAAGTCGTGCGGGTCGAGCGACCGAATGGGGAGCGCTTCGCACCACGGGAGGAACGATGACCCCGACGACACCCACTGCGACCGGCGCCCGGTCCGCCGCCCTCCACGCGCTGGTCCTCGCCGGCGGCTTCGGCCGCCGTCTCGAGCCCCTCGCGCGACGGCTGTTCGGCGAGGCGATCCCCAAGCAGTTCTGCCGCTTCGGGGATGGGCGCTCCCTCCTCCAGCGGACGATCGATCGCATCGCTCCCCTCGTGCCTCCGGAGCGGGTGACGGTCGTGGTCGACCGCACGCAGGCGCCGCGCGCGGCCCGGCAGCTCGCCGGGTTCCGGGGGTTGCGGCGCGTCGAGCAGCCGTGCAGCCGCGGAACCGCCGCCGGCGTGCTGCTGCCGCTGCTCGACCTGCTCGGTCGGGATCCGGCGGCCACGGTGCTCCTCACGCCCTCGGACCACGGCATCGCCGACCCGTCGGCCTTCCTCGCGACCGTCCACGCGGCGCAGCGCGCGGTCGCCGCCGATCCGGGACGCATCGTGCTGGTCGGCGCCGAGCCGGAGGCGGTGCGCAGCGACTACGGCTGGATCGTACGCGCCGACCGCGGCGGGCCCGTCGATGCCGCCGAGCGCTTCGTCGAGAAACCGCCGGAGGAGGAGGCGGCCGCCCTGCACGCGTCGGGCCGTGCGCTGTGGAACACCATGATCCTGGTGGCGAAGGGGCGCAGGCTGCTCGGGCTCCTGCGCGATCGGCAGCCGCGGCTCTGCGCGGAGATGGAGGCGCTCCTCGCCGCCCGCGGCCGCGGCGCGCGGGTGAGCGTCGAGGAGTACGAGCGGCTGCCGGTGGCCGACTTCTCGGCCGACGTGGTCGGCGCCGCGGACGCGCTCTCGGTGGTGGCGCTGCCGCTCGAGGCCGGCTGGACCGATCTCGGCACCGAGGAGCGGCTGCAGGAGTGGCTGCGGGCGGGCGCCGGCTCGCGCGCGCAGCTCGCGCCCACCGGCTGAGCGATCCGCGCCGTCAGTAGCCCAGGATCAGCTCGATCCCGCGCGAGAAACTCGCCGACTTCGACGCGCCCGGATCGAACTCGATCAGCTGGAGGTCGAACTCGGCCCCGCACGCGCCCTCGTCGGGCGGCAGCGGGCAGTCGAGCACGAGGCCATCGGCCGGGATGCAGAGGAGCTCGACGACCTCCGGCTCGGCGAGCAGCAGGCCGTCGCGATCGGTGGGGAGCGCGATCTTGCGCCGCCCGATCACGAGCAGCGCGGGCGTCGGCTCGCCGCGCGAGTTGGTGAGGGTGATGCGCAGCTCCCGGTTCAGCTCGGGATCGCCGTCGAGCAGGATGGCGGGCTCGCCGAGCGTGCCGGGCCAGCCCTCGCCGTAGTGCGCCGACGACGCCTCGCGCACGCAGCGCTCGCGCGCGAAGACGTCCACCGCACGGTTGCGGTCGTTCGCGACGAGGTTGGATGCGGCGCTCGAGAAGGCCACGTTGTCGGCGTCGCCGGAGAGGCACCCCTCTCCGCTCGCTCCGTCGGCCTCGCCGCCGGCGACGGCGAGGCTCGCGCGCGCGGTCAGCGCCGTGCGGCGGTCGTGCACGAAGACGTCGTCGACGCCGTTGCCGTCGTCCGCGACCAGGTCGCGCGCGGAGCTGGTGAAGGCGACCCAGCGGCCCGAGGGCGTGAGGGCCGGCGCGAACGACGCGCCGCCCGCCTCGGCTCCGGAGGAGGCGACGCTCACCCGGGAGAGGAGCCCGGTGCCGCGGTCGAGCAGGAAGACGTCGGAGCTCCCGTTGCGGTCCCCCGCCACCAGGTTGGAGGCGAGGCTTTCGAACGCGACGATCTCCCCGTCGGCGGAGAGCGCCGGCCGCAGCGAGTGGCCGTCGGGATCGGCGCCGTCGAGGCCGCGGGAGACGCGCCAGGTCGTGCCGCTCGTCCGATCGCGCAGGTAGACGTCGAAGAGCGCGTTGTCGTCGCCGGGGGCCAGGTTCGAGGCGAGGCTGGCGAAGGCGACGAAGCGGCCGTCGGCCGAGAGCGCCGGGTCGAAGCTGCCGCTGTCGCCCTCGCCGCCCGCCGAATCGAGGCTCACGCGCTCGGTGCGGCCGCTCGCCAGCTCGTGCACGAAGACGTCCCACGAGAAGTTGCGGTCGTCGGGCACGAGGTCGGGCGCCTGGCTCGCGAAGGCGACCGTGCTCCCGTCGGCGCTGACGGCGGCGAGGAAGCTGCCCTCGCTGCCCTGGCCGCCGTCCGACGACACGCTCACGCGGAAGGTCACGCGCCGCCGCCGGTCGCGCACGAACACGTCGCTCCAGTGATTGGTGTCGCCGGCGACCAGGTTGCCGGCGCTGCTCGTGAACGCGACGAATCGGCCGTCGGCCGAGATCGAGGGGTCGAAGCTCGGACCGTCGGCCTGCCGCTCGTCGGAGTCGACGCTCACCCGCTCGGTCGAGCCGCTGAGGCGGTCGCGCACGAAGACGTCGGTGACGCCGTTGGTGTCGTCCCGCACCAGGTCGCCGGCGTCGCTGGCGAAGGCGACGAAGCGCGCGTCCGGCGTCATCGCGGGCGCGTGGCTGGCGCCGTCGCCGTCGTTGCGGGAGCGGTCGACGCTCAACCGCACCGTGCCGTCGGCGCGCGCCGCGGCGGAGAGCGCGCAGAACCACGCCAGCCCGAGGAGGCGACGCGACATGACTGGACCCCGACCCGGTTGTGGAAGACCCTGATGCGAGCGCAACCATCGTCGGCGCGGCGGCTCGGGGTGGAGCCGGCCGCCGTTTTCCGGGCGGAAACTCTTGCCGGGTGCGCCGGCTCAGACTGGAGCGCGGCAGCGCACCTCGAGACGGGCCAGCGTTCCGCCGCCGCCCGCCTCCGCGAGCGTCGCGACCGCGACGTCTCCCGGCTGCAGCAACCCGACCCCGGCCGGAGTGCCGGTGAAGATCAGGTCGCCGGCCTCCAGGCGCATCCGCGCCGAGATCCAGGCGACGAGCTCCGGGACCGGGAAGAGGAGATCGGCGGTGCGGCCGCGCTGCCGCTCGACGCCGTTCACGGCCAGCGCGAGCTCGAGGCGCGCGAGACGGTCGGGTGCGCCTCCCGGTCGCGGGGGGTCGAGCGCCACGAGGGGCGAGAGCGGCGCCGCGCCGTCGAAGCCCTTGGCCACGGTCCACGGCTCGCCGCGCTCCTTCGCGCGCGCCTGCAGGTCGCGCGCGGTGAGGTCGAGGCCGACGGCGAAGGCGTCGATCGCGGCGCGGGCGGCGTCCCGGTCGAGCCGCCTCCCGTCGCGGCCGATGCGCACCACCAGCTCCACCTCGTGATGCACCAGCCGGCTGAAGGGGGGCAGCTCCACGTCGCAGCGCCCCTCCGCGCCGGCCCCGAGGAGGAGCGCGCTCGGCGGCTTGAGGAAGAGGACCGGATCGGCGGCCGCCGCGGGCGTCCCGCCCATCTCGCGGACGTGGTCGGCGAAGTTGCGGCCGACGGCGACGATCTTGCCGACCGCGAGGGTGGGCCGGCCGGCGCAGGGAAGCTCGATCACGGGGTCCTCGACTCGGGTCGGCGCCGCGGGCGACGCCCTACTTCTCGGGGACCAGGTCGCGATCCTCGAACGTGACCTTCTTCGAGGCGACCGCCTTCTGGAACTCGTCGATCGCCTGCTCGAGATCCTCCATGGCGAAGACCTCGGCGAAGACCCGCTCCGCCACCTCGGGTCCGCCCCGGCCCGAGAGCTCCTTGCGCACGTAGTCCTCGAACGTGCGCTTGTAGCGGCCGCCGTTGGCGTAGTTGAGCCAGAAGATGAAGAGGCTCATGTCGGCGTAGAAGCCGCTCATGCAGATCCCGGCGGCGCGGCCGGGCTCGATGGCGTTCTCGCCCGCCTTCTGGTCGCGACCGATCCGCCACGCCTCGGCCTCCAGTCCGTCGTGGCGGCCGATCTTGAAGCCCTGCTTGAGCGGGATGCGGATGCCCGGCGGGCGGGCGCCGAGCTCCGCCATGCGCATCGTCTTCCACGGCTGGAAGCGCACGACGTCGCCGTCGAGGAAGTGGCACGACATGAACTCGGCGATCCCCTCGCTGAACCAGTGGGTCTGCACCACGTTGCTGCCGACGATCGCGCCGGTGTCGTCGCGCGCCAGCCGGTCGACCCACGCGTGCGTGATCTCGTGCAGCAGCGATTGCGTCCCCTCCCCGAACTCGGCCGATTTCCGGTTCTTCACGTCGGGCGAGTAGGTGAACGCCCACTTCTGCACCCACTGGTAGTGCGCCCGCATGCCGGGCGCGCCGGGGCGGCCCTCGAACTCGAGGAAGTAGCGGTCGTAGGAAGCGCGGTCGAGGAGGATGAAGACGATGAAGGGCGGGTCGGTCGCGGGCGGCGCGGGCGAGAGCGGGATCAGGTACTCGTGGATCGTGCGGTCATAGGCGGCCAGGAACGGCGCGTAGGCCTCTTCCAGCTGCTGGCGCCGCTCGTCGCGCTCGGTCACCGATTCGCCCTTCACCTCGACGAACAGAGCGTAGGGGCGCGTCGACTCGATCACGTCGTACTGGAGCGTGGCGAAGTAGGCCTGGTGCTGCAGGAAGTTGCGCGTGCGATCGATCTTGTCGAGGAACGGGTCGTCGGCCGCCTCGGCCATGCGCGCCTCGACCACCTTGCGGTGCTCGCGCCAGCGCGCGACCTCGCGCGCGCGCTCGCCCCGCGACATCTCCTTGCCGTCGAGCGCGAGGAAGTCGCGCAGCAGGTAGGTCTGCGCGGTGCCCTGGATCTCCTCCAGTCCGGGGAAGTCGGTCTGCGCGTCGATCGGCCGGACGTCGAGCTTCCGCCGCGCCGCCGCGCTCGACGGCTCGAGCTCGAGCGCCTTCCGGTAGCAGCCGTCGGCGAGGGCCGCATCGCCGGTGTCGGCGAGCGCCTGGTCGCCGAGGGCGAGGGCCGCTTCCGCCGTCGTGATCGCCGCGAGCTGCGCCGCCACCGCCGCCGGGTCGAGCTTGGGAGCGGCCGGCGCGGCAGGCGCGGAGGGCGCGGGGACGGCCGCGGCGGCTCCCGAACCCGGGACCGCGACGGGCGCCGAGGTCGGTTCCACGCCGGGGGCGTTCGTCCCGGGAGCCGCCGGCGGCGTC